>FWWM01001138.1_pt1 | contig 82859 bp, 62 predicted proteins | sample 2228351 | NCBI WGS metagenome assembly FWWM01 (sample SAMEA103939774, study PRJEB20133) | metagenome | reverse complement strand
TCGAGGCGGCAATGGGCTTCAGCGTCACGCATTGCGACCATATCACGCGTCTGGAGCAGCCTTGGCGACCGCACCTGTGCGAACCCGGATCGCGACGGCTGGATTGTGGCGCGCTGATCATCGCGGCCGACCACGCGATGGGGCATCATATTAGCCGCAGCACGCCCACGCCCGGAGCCGCGACGACGCTCAACCTGCGCCTCGACTGGCATGCCGATCTTTCACCATACGCTGGATTGAGCGTGGTGCCGCGGGTCGTCCTGCTGCACGCCGGTGTCGCGACCGCCACCGCCGACATTCGCGCGCTGGATGACGGCGGACTGGTGGCGACCGCCACCGGCGCGTTTCTGGTCGGGCGGTTTCCGGGCAACCGCACCAGCGCGGATGTCGGTGCGCCGCTGGACCTTCCACCGGTGCGATCCACTGCAGACCTGCCCGATTTCGCCGCCTTTCTGGGCTGCGTCACCGAAGAGGAGCGCCTGCATCTGCCGCCCTCGCCCGATTTCGTCGGCATGCGCCACGTCGGTGCGTTTCATGGCGGGATCAGCGGCGCGCTGGCCGAATATGCCACCCGGCCGCTGATCGACGCCTGGCGGGGCGATAGCCCGCTGCGTCGGGTCAGCTTCGAGATACGCTATCTCAAACCGTGCTTCGTCTCCGATGCCCTGACCTGCCGCGCCGCCATCCTGCGCCAAGGCCGAACGATGTGCGTGGCGGCGACCGATCTGTGGCAGAGGGGCGCGCCCGACGCGCCGAACGTCACTGCGGTCAGCACATGCGTCCGGGCGGATACATAACGGCCCCGCCCAGATGTCCCGCCTGACGATCGCGCCCGGCATGTCACGGCGCCGCGCCAGCCCGGACGCGGCATAGAGCGATGCGGCCCCTGCCCCCCTTCTCCAACGGCCGAACAGGAGCCCCGATAACGGCCCCAAACATCGAACCTGGCCGCCCAAACGGTGCGATGCGAACGGCAAGGATGATGGCGATCGCAGCGTCGATGCTGCTGGCGGTGTCGCCTGGCGTGGCGCTGGCGCAGGACGCCACCAGTATCGTCGCGTTCGATCCCGTGTCTGGCCTGCCGGTATTGCCTGACCTGGCCTATCGCGCCGACACGGCGTCTATCGCGCTGATCGTCCTGCTGGCCGGGGGCCTCGGCCTCCTCGGCTTCGCGGTTCGCGAGGCGATCCGCTACAAACACATCCTCCCGGTCACGATCGTACTCGGCAGCGTGATGCTGGTCGTGCCGGAAGTCTATGTCGACGTGCTCGGCGGCATTTACTGGCCTTGGGCGCCTGGTCACGTCGCCTTCACCATCATGGGGCGACCGATGACGTGGTTCACCGTCACCGTATGGTTCTCGGCCGGGTCGATCGGCTGCCTTGGCAGCTATGCCCTGTTCCTGCGCAACGTCAGCACGAAGGTTTTGTGGATCGCGCTCGGGGTGAACGCGCTGCTCAATGTGGCGATGGAGGAAGTGCTGCTGAACATCCCCGGCCTGTACATGTACTACGGCCGCCAGCCGCTGGTCCTGCTCACCAAGCTGCCCTTCTGGTGGGTGGGGGTGAATGGTGGCGGCATGTTCGCGGCGTCCGCGCTGCTGTATCGCTATCGCGCGCACCTGCGCGGCGTACGCGCGCTGGCACCGTTCGCGGTCATCCCGACCGTCTACCTTGCCATGTTCGGCTTCGTCGCGATGCCGGCGACGATCGTCGTCAACGGCCGCTTTTCCTGGGCGGTCACCCAGACCGGCGGCCTCGTGACGCTGGTGCTATGCACGGTGGGCGCGATGTTGGTGATGCACCTCGTTCTGCAACGCAATCCTTTCGACCCGAGCGGGCACAGCCCCGCGCCGACCGGAACAACGTCGCGACCGTAACGGTCAAAGAATAGCCTGCTATTTGGGGTCCGGCTTGGCAATCAGCCAAGCCCGCAGCGCGGCGATATGGTCGGCGTTGATACCGGACTGCGCGAAATAGGGTTCGACCCCACCACAGCGCGCCGCGATCGCACCGAACGTGGCCTGCAGATACGCACGCTCGACTCCCAGCAGCGCGTCGAGCGCATCGTCCGCCACGGCATAGCCGTATCGCGCTTCGACCCGCGCGGCGATTGCCCGCTTCATCTCCGCAAAGCCGGAGGCATGGCGCGACGCGAGATAATCCGCCTCGATGTCCGCCATGTCCGCCCCGACCATGCGCAGGATCAGCGCACACAGGATACCCGTCCTGTCCTTTCCCGCGCTGCAGTGGATCAGCGTGACGCCGGGCGTCGCGGCAATGCGCTCCACTGCCGCAGCGAACAGCGACCGGTACAGTGGATCGAACGGCAATTCGGCATACAGGGTGTGGTAGAAGTCGTCGACGCTGTCCACGGTCAGCGATCCCGCGCGCAGCAGTTCGAGATGCGGCGATTCGCGCGTGCGGTCGCCGTCATGCGACAGGATGCGATCCGCCATTTCCGCTGGCCAGTCGGACAGGTCGGTCGCGCGTTCGCCAGCGTAGCGCAGATCGACGACCGTCGCGAACGCCTTTCCCAGAACCAGCGAGCGCGCGGCCGGCGTGAGGCCACCGAAATGGCCCGACCGGTATAACCGGTCGCCGCGCATCCGGCCGCCGTCGACCGCCATGTCGCCGACGGACCGGAAATTGATCAGACCATCCGTCATCGTCGCACCATGCTCCGGGTAGGTTGAGTTCCCTGGCCGGGTTGAGCTCATAACCCGGCTGGACTCAGCGCCGGACCGCGCTCAGGCGGCCGCGGCGGGCTGCGGCTTGCGGCGGACCAGCGTCTGCGGATAGGTGTATTCGAGCACGCCGGCGACGCCCCCCTCCACGCCGATCCCCGAACTCTTCTGACCACCAAAGGGCGCGAAGGGCGACAGATACTGATCGTGGTTGATGAACACCGTGCCTGTGTTCAGCCGACGCGCGACCGCAATCGCGGCGTCCTCGTCGGACGACCAGACCGATCCCGCCAGCCCATATTCGCAGTCGTTGGCGCGCGCGATCACCTCGTCGACCGAGTCGTAGCGCAGCAGCGGCAAAACCGGCCCGAACTGCTCCTCCGCCACGACGCGCGCATTCTCGGGCGGGTTGTCGATCAACGTGATCGGCACGAAATAGCCCGGACCCTCGATATCCTCGCCACCGACGATGAACGTCAGGCCTCGCTCGCGCGCATCGGCGATGATGCTCTTGACGCGTTCGTACTGCGGCCTGTTGTTGATCGGGCCGAGCCGCGTGCCCTTCACCGCACCGTTCCCGACCGTCATCCGGCGGGCGTAGTCGGCCATCGCGTCACGGATCGGTTCGTAAACGTCGGTGTGGATATACAGGCGCTTGGTCGCGATACAAATCTGGCCGTTGTTGCCGAATGCCGACCAGAACAGCTTTTCGGCGACGGTATCGACATCGACATCCGGCAGAACGATCGCGGCGTCGTTGCCGCCCAGCTCCAGCGTCAGCCGCTTCAGCGAGGACGCGGCATTTTCCATTACCTTCTTGCCGATCGCGGTTGAGCCGGTGAAGCTGATCTTGTCGACGCCGGGATGCGCGGTCAGCCACGGACCGACCTCGTCTGCGCCCGATACGACGTTCAGCACGCCTGGCGGCAGCAGGTCGCGAGTCAACTCGCCCAGCTTCAGCGCGGTCAGCGGCGTGAACGGCGAGGGTTTCAGCACCATCGTATTGCCCGCAAGCAAGGCGGGTCCGATCTTGAAGCCCGACAACAGCATCGGAAAATTCCATGGCACGATCGCCGCAACGACGCCGATCGGCACGTAATGCGTCTCGACGATCCGTTCCGGACCGTCCTCGGCGACCTCCACGGGGATATCGATCGTGCTCTGCGCCTTGAGCAGCTGGCCCAGGCTGCCCACCTCGATCCGCGCTTCGAACAGCGGCTTGCCCTGCTCGCTGGTCAGCAACTGCGCGAGCGGTTCCAGATTGTCGAGCACGGTCTGGCCCAGCTCACGGACCAGTCGGCGGCGCGTCTCGATCGGCGTTGCCGCCCACGAGCCGAACGCCGCCCGCGCGCTCTGGACGGCCTGGTCCACCTCGTCACGGCTGCATGCCGGCGCCTGTGCGATCAGTTCCTCGGTGGCCGGGTTCAGCACGTCAATCGTGGCGCCGCCCGCGACGGCGCGGCCGTCGATGGTCATGGTATAGGTGGTATTCGTCATGTCGTGCTCCTGCATGTCGCAACGTCGAAGGCTTCAGGCACCGACCCAGATCGGTGCTCGTTTCTCGATGAAGGCGCGCGGTCCTTCGGCGAAATCCTGGGTGCGATAATTGCGGTCGGCGGCCGCGCGGCTGAGCGCGAACAGCTCCGCCTCGGTCAGATCGTCTGCGCGCCGAGCGACGGCCAAGCTTTCCGCCACCGCCAGCGGCGCATTGGCCGCGACACGCTCTGCAACCGCAACCGCTTTGTAAAAGGCTTCGCCGGATGGAGTCAGGTGGTTGACCAACCCCGCGGCATGCGCGCGCGTTGCCGTCACCGCCTCGCCCGTCGCGATCATCTCCAGCGCCAACCCGCGTGGCACGCGCCGTGGCAGCCGGGCCAGCCCGCCCGCCGCAGCAATCAGCGCCCGCTGCACCTCGGGCAGACCAAAGGTCGCGTTGGTGGAGGCCACGATCATGTCGCACGCCAGTGCGATTTCCAGACCGCCCGCCAGCGCCGGCGCCTCGACGCAGGCGATCCAGAACTTGGTGCGCGGCGCCTGCACGAAGCCGGCGAAGCCACCGCGTTCGGTATAGAGCTGATCGCGCTGGCCCGCAGCGATGGCCTTGAGGTCGGCGCCCGCGCAAAAGGCGCGCGTTCCCGCCGCACTCAAAACAACCGCGACGACGCTATCATCCGCCTCCAGCGCCGCGACCGCCGCTTCCAGTTCGATCGCGAGGCGCGGCGATACGGCATTCGCCTGCGCCGGCCGGTTGAGTGTGACGCGTGCGACATGCGCGCCTTCGCGCGACACGAGGATTTCCCCGTCCGGTCCTGTCGCCCGATCCGTCATGCGAACCGCCATGTCGGGATGCCGTCGCCCCCGGTCGACACGCGGCCGGGTCGGCCGATCGGGTAATCTGCGTCATCCTCCAGCATGGCGATCTCCTGCTCGTCCACCCGCGCGAGCGTGCGGGCCTTGCCCTGATCCGTCCGCGCGACGACCACGCCGCGCCGTGCGCCTTTACGGTCGTGCACTACGGTGAACGTTTCCAGCGTGGCGGCTCCGTCGGGACGATCGTCGAACCGCGGCACCGCGCCATAGCGTGTGGCGACATCGGCCATCACCGATCCCTCGTCCCCGACCCACGGCACCTCCGCAGGCCGGCTCGACAGCACCAGCGTCGCATGCTTGGTCATGAACCCGCCCTGCCCATAGAGCAGCCCGATGCCCGGCATATCCTGTAGCGCGCGCACCATCGCCGCTGCGGCATGGGTCATGTAATTGTTGAGCGGCGCGCCGAAGAAAGTGAGCCCGCCGGTCACCGTGCACGGATACAGGTCGTCCAGCGCGAGGCGCCGACGCGACGCCTTGGGCACGACCGGGAAGCAGGAATACAGCTCGACGTGATCGAACCCGTGCGGCGCGATTGTGAGCGCGGCGTCGAGCACCGCATCGCGGGCGACACATCCGGCATAACTGTCACGCAACAGATAATCGTCGGGCTCCTTGGCGTGATGCCCACCTTGGACGAAGGCGAGCCGACCATCGTCCAGGCCGAGTTCGCGCGCGGTCGCCAGCGACATCACGACCAGCGCGCCGCCCATATTCACGCCGATATTGGCGACCATCCGTTTGCGATAGGGCCAGGCGATGATCCGGTTATCGGGTCCCGCCGTCGCGATCTCATCCGCCGAATACGACCGGCCGTCCCACGAATGAGGATTGCGCGCCGCGACCGTAGACATGCGCGCCCACAATGCCGCACTCTCACGCAGTGCCGTATCGGGTCGCTGACACCATCCGTGTGCGGTCGCGTTGTCGTACAGGGGGTAGACGGTTACGGGGAGATGCGCGCCGATCGCCTTGGCCAGCGGGTGGGCGGTGTCCTGCCCGCGTATTGACGGCGCCGCGATCGCGGGCGGCGGGGTCCAGTCCAGCGCGACATCGCGGGCCGCCGCCCGCCCCGCCGAAAGGTGCGCCTCGCCCCCGCAGATGACGGCGATGTCGGATTCGCCACGCGCGATCCGCGCTGCGGCCGCGTGTACGAAGCGGACCGGCGTCTCGCCGCCCACTGCGCCATAATGGCGACGCGCCGGCCATATCCCCAACCGGATGCACAATTGGTCCGCCGGCGCGGCATAGGGCCAGCTGATCAGGTTGACGACGTCGATCGAATCGACACGCCCCAGCACCTCGCCATGCAACCCGTTCACCGCGCGGCGCAGCGCGGCCTCCATCAGGGCCAGCGGCTCCAACGCGTCCGTCAAATCGGTCGGTCGGTCGACCGCCTCGCCGATCGCGGCGATCACCGGCGTGCGGGCGGGATCGATCATGCGGCCGACCGCGCGACGGGCGTCGCTTGCGGCATGTCCCGTTCCGTCATGTTCAAGCTCGCCAGAACCTCGTCGGTATGCTCGCCGAGCAACGGGGCGTGCCCCGGATCGGGCATCGCCACCCCGAAACGCACCGGCGGCTGCATTGCATGATAGCCGCCTTCACTGGGATGCGCGGTCCGGCGGAAGAAGCCGGTGGCGGAGAGGTGCGGATCGTCCTTGATAGTGGCGATGTCGCGCACCGGCATCGCCGGGATCGACGCCGCGACGAACAGCTCCTGCAACGTGGCGGTGGAATGCGCAGGCGTCAGTTCGGCCAGCCTATGGTACAGGACGTCGGCATTCTCGACGCGCAACGCCGGCGTGGCGACCCGCGGATCGTCCAGAAAGGCGGCATCGCCGAGTAAGGTCAGTACCTTCACCCAATTCTCGTCACCATAGGGCACGATGCTGAGATAGCCATCGCTGGTACGGAACGGCTGGCGGAAAGGCTCGAGCTGGCGGCGATAACCGACCGGACCGCACGCGGGTTCGAACGTGCCGCCAGCTAGGTGCTCCTCCAGCAGGAACTGGGTGAACGTCTCGAACATCGGGACTTCGACGAACTGCCCCTCCTGCGTGCGCAGGCGGTGGATGAAGGCGGCGAGCACCGCATAGGCCGCGTACAGGCCCGCGACCTTGTCGACGATCGTACTGGGCGTATAGCGCGGGACGGGATTGCCATCGACCTTGCCGGGCAAGCTCGCCAGCCCCGACGCAGCCTGGATCACGTCGTCATAGGCGGGCAGGTCGGCATAGGGGCCGCCGCTGCCGTAGCCAGTGCAATGGACGTAGATCAGGTCCCGCTTGACCGCGGTCAGGGCGTCATAACCGAAGCCGAGCCGCTCGATCGCCTTGCCACGGACATTGTGGATGAAGACGTCGCTGCCGGCGATCAGCCGCCGCATCGCCTCTGCGTCGCGATCCTGCTTCAGGTCGAGCACCACCGACTTCTTGCCGCGGTTCAGCGTCATGTGCGCTGCGCCCATGCCATAGGTCCTGGCATAAGCACCCGATCGACGCATCAGGTCGCCTTGCGGGGTTTCGACCTTGATCACCGTCGCGCCCATGTCGGCAAGGATCTGCGTACAGAACGGGCCGAAGATAATCGACGTCATGTCGATGACCTTGAGACCTTCCAGCATTCGCGGCACGCCGGTCGACATGGTGTTGAACTCCATGGGGGACACTCGGCGCGGTGTACGATGGGGACGGGCCGCCCGTCCAAGTCGCAACCCGCATCCGATCAGACGAAAATCGTCTAGGTGCCGCGGACCAACAGTCGGCGGATGGCCGAACGCTCGTCGTCGGCGCGCGCCACCAGCCACAGCGTCGTGGGTTCGGGGCCGATCAGCGGGCGCAGCCCGGGCTGGGGCGGTTGCCGCGCCACCCCGAAGAACGAGGGGATCGTTGCTTGCCCGCCGACGGTCGGCTTGAGCGGACGGCCGTCGAAACCGGTCGCGACGAGTTCGACGATGCCTTGCAACGGCGCGAACGTCTGGTCGTACAACTGGGGGTTCACCCCGCGCGGAAAGACGGCGATCGCCCGTCCGGACAAGTCGCCAGGCGCGATCGGCGCGCTGCCGAACAGCGGATCGCCGGCCACGAATTGCAAATAGCGTTGCAGCGTATCGACCGCCACCATCGCCAGCCCGGTGGAATCGAAGGGCGCGGTCGCGAAGGCGGCATCAATGTCGCCATGGCGCACCCGATCGATCAGATGCGGCGACCAGCCCACCTCCATCTCAACCGACAGCGACGGCAGATGCGCGGACAGCATCGTCAGCATGTCGCCGACCGCAGCGATCCGGCCGCTATAGGGCGGTGCGCCCACCCGCAGCCGGTTTACCACGGCGCCGCGGATCATCGCCACCTCGTTCAGCAGCGCCTTTTCCGTCGCCACCAGCCGTCGCGCATGGTCGAACATCCGCACGCCAGCGTCGGTCAGCTCCAGGCGTCGCCCGATGCGCCGGAACAGCGCGAATCCCAGGCGGTCCTCCAGCCCCTTCATCCGCTGCGACAGCCACGGCTGCGCGATGCCGAGCCGCGCGGCGGCGGCGGTAACGGTGCCTTCCTCCGCTACGACCGCGAAGTGCAGCAGCTCGCGCAGGTCAAGCCGCACGGTTGATCCCCGCGCGCCCTGCTCCGGCCTGCGTCCCGCGCCGCACGGCCTCAGTCCGTGATCGAGGCCACATGGCGTGCCTCGGCCAGCGCCTCGCGCAGCGCGGCGCGGCGCACTTTGCCGGCGGCATTGCGCGGCAGCAGATCGGTAACGTGGAGCACGCGCGGCAATTTGTAGCGGGCCAGCCGTCCGTCAAGCCATTCGTGAATCGCCGCCAGCGTCAGCGTCGCACCCGATCGCGGTACGACACAGGCCGTCACCACCTGCCCCCAATGAGGATGGTCGAGCCCGATGACCGCGACATCGGCGATGTCGTCATGCAACGCCAGCAGCCGCTCGACCTCGACCGGATAGATGTTCTCGCCGCCAGAGATGATGAGGTCGCCCAGCCGATCGAGCAGGAACAGATGGCCGGTATCATCCTGATAGCCGATGTCGCCGGTGTGCATCCAGCCATCGGCGGTATAGGCATCAGTGGTGGCGGCGGGATTGTGCCAATAGCCGGCGAACGTCGTCGGCGAGCGCAGCTGGACCTCGCCCTTGAACCCGGCAGGCAGGACGCGGCCGCTCGGATCCGCAATGCGGACCTCGGTGCCCGGGATGGCCCGGCCCACGGAGGCGCGCAGCACTTCGGGATCGTCGCATCGCTGTTCCAGCACGCAAATGTTGCCGCCCGCTTCAGTCATGCCGTAGCAATGGACGAAGCGGCAACGCAGGTGGCGGTCGGCGAGCGCCTGCAGGTCCGGCGTGATCGGGCTGCCGCCGTACATCAGCGTTTCCAGACAGCGAAGGTCGGCGGTCGCCACCGCAGGCAGTTCCAAAACGATCCGCAGCGCGGCGGGCACCAGGAAGATGCGGGTGACGCGATGCGCGCCGATCGCATGCAGGATTCCCGGCGCATCGAAGGCAGGCAGCAGGACGATGGTGGCACCGACAGCCAGCGCCTCCAGCGCGATACCGCAGCCCGAGACGTGGAACATCGGCATTGCGACCAGCACGACATCCTGCGCCCGCGTACCGATCCACCAGCGCGCCGGATCGGCACCCAACCGCGCGACATGGATTGAATAGCGTTCGTTGGTGATGACCACGCCCTTGGGGAAACCAGTGGTGCCTGATGTGTACAATTGGACAAAACCGGCGGCCGGGTCGTAGGGGGGCAGGCTTGCCGCCCCCTGCCCCGCTGCCGCCTGCGCCGCGGCCCAGCCTGTCAGCGTCGCCAGACCGTCTGACAGGATCACGCCGGCTGGCCCCGTTCCGGCACCCGTACCGCCGGGGACATGATGCGGCGCGAACTCCGGTTCGACGAACAGCCATTGCGCCTCGCTGTCGGCGAGCACGAAAGCGATTTCCTGCGCCGACAACCGCCAGTTCACCGGCACCAGGCAAGTGCCCGTGCGCATCGCGGCGAGCAGGAGCACCAAACAGGAATCGCTGTTCCGGCCGAGGTAGGCGATGCGTGTTCCCGGCGTCGTAACGCGAGCGATCGCGCAGGCAACCTGATCGGCCAGCCGGTCGAGATCGCCGTAGCTAAGTATCCTGCCTCCGAAATGGACCGCAGCGCGCGCGGAATCGCACCGCGCCACCGCGACCACCGCAGCGTCGACCGCGTTCGCTGCATTCGCAGCTCGCCACGGAGCTTCGTCCGCCGGGTGCATCACGCGAAGAACCTGTCGAGCGCGCGATGGTCGTCGATCGTCGCGCGGCACCTGGCCAGCTTGTTCAGGAACATCTGCGTGCCGCGGTCGGTGCTGAGCACGGCGTTCATCCCGATGACGACGTTCTGCAACCCGATGAACGTGCCGAACAGGAAGTCGTCGACGCATTGGTCGTACGAATAGTCCCGCACTCCTAGTTCACATAACCGCGCGTGATAGGCGCCCAGCGCTTCGTCCTGTACCGCGCGGCGCGTCTCGGTGGGCACGCTACACCCCAGGAACAGACCGGTGTCCCGCCCGGGATGCGCGGTGGCGAACGTCTGCCAGTCGAGCACGACACTGTGCCCGCCGTCGAACAGCATGTTGTCGAGGCGATAGTCGCTGTGCGTCAGCGCAGCGGGGCGGCCGGCGGCGCAGCTCCAGTCGGGATAATGCGGCGCGAAACGTTCGATCACCGTCATGTCTTCGGCGGTGAACAGCGCCTGGTGCCGCTCCTTCAGCCGCGCGACGGCGCGCGCCATATTGCCCGCCAGCACGGGCTTGAGCTCGGCGGATATTGGCTTCAGCCAGCCATCGCGCAGCAGGTCGCTGTTCCACAGCGGCGCGTGCAGCCCGGCAAGGCCGGCCATGCATTCGATCGCCTGCGCGCGCGTGCAGCCCGTGAACTCGTCACCGGCGACGCTGTCGGGGAAATCCTCCAGCAGCAGCGAGAATTCGTCCTCCTCGTCGCTCAGCCAGGTGGCATAGGCGCGCGGTGTGCGGATCGGCAGGTCGCTGGCGAATTGCGCGTAGAAGCGCACCTCGGCACCGTAGAAGCCGGGTCGTCCCGCAATGCCGAAGCCGCGCTTGCCCAGTTGCCGGCTCGCGGGGCTGTCGCCGGTGCATTTGAAAACGACGCTGCGCGGGGTCCCCGGTGCGGGATCCACATGGCGAAGCGCAAGGCGATAGGTGTTGCCCATCAGCCCCGACCCCAGCGGCGTCGCATCGAAGCCGGTCAGGGTCACATCGTGCCCAGCCGCGTTCAGCCGCCGTTCGATCCAGCCGGCGTCCACCGCCGCGATCGAGTGCGGCGTGTTGTCGCGGTCGATATGACGGTGGACGCCATCCAGAGCGCGGGTCAGCAGCGTTTCGTGCGCCATGGGATCAGCGCCAATTGGCATCTTGCAACCCCAGATCCGGCCATGCGCCGGTGATTTCGGTGTTGAGAATGCCCCAACCCGTGCCCCCGGTGACCGGATCAGACACCCGGATCAGGATGTCGCGCAGCTGGTGTACCGCCTCGCACGCTGCGGGATCGCCGGTATCGGGCAGCATGTCCCCTTCCACATGCAGCGCACCGCGCGCCTCGCCGTGATAATGGCCGCCATAGCCATTGTAGAGCCCCATGCCGAGGCACACCCGCGACTGACCGGCGATCTCGATATGGATCGGCCGCTCGCTGCCGTCGCGCAGGACGAGGAGCATATGCCCGCCCAGCGGCTCGCGCGTTGCGGGGTCGTAGCGCAGGTCGAAGCGGGTTTCGCGCACGTGCTGCACCCCGCCTGAAGGGCCGGGCGCGAAGATCTTGCTTTCATTGACGATCTGCGATCCGCGCGCGCTATGGGTCTCCCAGCAGAACATGTGCAGGCGATACGGCTGGCCGTCCGGCAGCGTCAGCACGCACGGCGACCAGATCAGTCGATATTGCAGCCCGACGGGCATCCGGCCGCGGTCCGGCGTTTCCGGCGATGCGGGACCGGTATTCTGCTTGATCCCCCAACTGTGGTCGCGAAAGCCGAACCCGCCTGGCGCCTCGATCGCAATCCTCCGGCCTTCGACCTCGACCCAGCCGGTCGCCTCGGTGCACAGGACGTAGCGCATGTCCTCCTGCACCGTGCGATAGCCGCGCGTCACGACGGAGCGATCCTCCTGCCACGGCCGGTCGATCACCCGCTGGGTGATGTCGAAGCTGATCGGCTGATGCTCGGTCGGCTCCAGGATCGCACGGGTGGCTTTGAGCGGCTCCACCACCTCGAGGCGGAACGGGCCGACCGCCATGTCCATCGGCCGCGGCGCCAGCCGGCGGCTGAACCGCACGTTGCGCTGCGTGCGCCCGATCGCAATGCCCGCGAACCCGTCCATCACGTTACGGTTGACGTATTTGCCAAGGCCCCAATGCAGCGCAAACCCGTCGTCCTTCGCGATGACGCAGCCATAGGCGCGCTCGGTCCAGGCGGGGTCGGATGTCGCGACATTGGCGAACGTCTCGGTCGTCTGGTGGCAGAAGAGCTCGTCCGCCTCAGTCAGTTGCCCTACGGATTTTTCCAATCGGCCTCTCCTTTTCAGCGACGATAGCGCGGCGCGCCCGTACCAAACCCGCCTAAAGGCGGGGGATCAGCCTCTTCGTACCGAATTAACCCGCTGACCTACGGAGAGGAATGATCGATGCACAATCAGGTCCCGCCCCCGGGCGATTACAATGCGCTGACGCTCAACGTGCCGCTCTGCGAGGCGGTCGAACGTGCCGGTGCGGGATGGGCGATGGATCGCATGGCCGCGCTCGGCGCGATCGTCGGCAGCCGCGAGGCGCGTCACCATGCCGTACGCACTGACAGCCATCCGCCGGTCTTGCACCGCTATGATGCCGCCGGCGAACGGATCAACCAGATCGAGCGCGATCCGTCGTGGCACTGGCTGGTAGACCGCACGCTTGATTTCGATCTTCACGGCCTGACCGTGCGGCACGGCCTCTCCAATACCCATGCGGCGCGCGCGGCGATGATCCTGCTGTGGGGCGAGGTCAGCCTGCCGACGATCTGCCCGGTGTCGGCCAATTACGCGATGGTTCCCGCTTTATCGGTCGAGCCGGCGATCCAGCGGCAATGGCTGGAGGCGCTGACCACCACCGATCGCGGCAAGCTGGCATTCGCCGGCGCGTCGATGACCGAAAGGCAGGGTGGATCGGACATCCGCCAGACCGCGACCGTCGCGACGCCACAAGCCGACGGATCGTACGTGCTCGATGGCGACAAATGGTTCGTGACCTGTCCGTGGGCCGACCTGTTCCTGGTCCTCGCGCGAGCGCCTGGCGGCCTCACCTGCTTCCTCGCTGATGCCCGCCAAGGCGGCTTTTTTACGGAGCGGCTCAAGGACAAGCTCGGCTGGCACGGGCTCGGCGTCGGCGAGGTGCAGCTGCGCGGCGTTGCAGCGCAACGGGTCGGCGAGGAAGGGCGCGGGGTCGGCGCGATCATGCGAATGATCACCTATACCCGGCTCGACGTGCTGCTGGAAAACTGTGCATCGATTCGCACCGGCACGCTGCGCGCGATCCATTACGCGCGCCACCGCACGACGTTCGGTCGCCGGCTGGTTGATCAGCCGCTGATGACCAACGTGCTGACCGATCTGGCGCTGGAATCGGAGGCGGCGACCGCGGCGGGGATGCGGGTCGCGCAAAGCTATGACGTGCCGGACTCGCAATACGGCCGCATCGCGCTAACTCTGATGAAATACTGGGTTTCCAAGCGCGCGGCGCCGCACGCGGCCGAAGCGCTCGAGTGCCTGGGCGGCAACGGCTATGTCGAGGCGTCCGGCATGCCGCGGCTGTTGCGCGATTCCGTCGTCGGATCGGTGTGGGAAGGGTCCGGCAACATAGCCGCGCTCGACGTGCTGCGCGCGATCCGGTCCGGCGGCAGCGCCTTCGACGCCTTCCGTGACGAATGCTGCAAGGCGCGCGGCGGCAACAGGTCACTCGACAGCGAACTGGATGACGTGTTCGACGATGCGGTGGCCTGGGCCGCTTCGGAAGATGCGGAATGGACCGCGCGGCTGATGGTCGAACGACTGGCATTGGTGTTGCAGGCCAGCCTGCTGATGCAGACCGCGCCGAACGCGGTCGCCGACGCCTTCTGCCATGCGCGCTTGGCCAACCGCGGCGCGACCTATGGACGTGTGCCGCTGTCCAGCTTCGCAACCGAAATCCTGGATCGCGCGCTACCCGCCTGACGCAGGTTACGCCCCCGCCATACGCGCGATGGCGGCGGTGCGCGACTTGACGTCCAGTTTCTGGAAGACGTTGCGCAGATGCCATTTCACGGTAACCTCGGACACGCCCATCCGCCCGCCGATCTCGTGATTGGACAGCCCGCCGGCGACCAGCGCCATGATGTCGCGCTCCTTGCGCGTCAGGCCGGCGATCGGCGGAATGGCAGCTGGCGATCCGGGCATTCGGCCGCGCGCGACGGGCAACGGCCCTGCGGCGCCGCTGATCAGCGCAGTGACCAGCCCGGCCTGCGCGGCGGTAAAGCCCGGCCGCGTCACCTGTTCGTGCAGCATCTCGGCGATCGGCAGCAGCATTGCGCGCTCGTCGCGGATCAGCTGGTGCAGCTGCACGCCTCCGATCCCCGCCTCGCACTGCCAGAACAGCCGGCAGGCCGCGTCGCGATTGCCGTCCGCGATGGCGGCACCGACGCGGATCAGCATCGCCTCCGTCCAGCGGCGGGCGCGGCCTGCGATCTGCGTGCGTTGCACGATCGGCTGCGCGATCGCAAGCGCCTCGCGCGGGTTGCCCAGCGCCAGTAACAGCCGGGCACTGGTAAAGCGCAGATCCTCGTCGAAGCGCCGGCCGAACTGCACCTTGCCGCTGACGGTGCGGATCTGCTCCAATTCGTCCCGCAGCATCGGCAACCGGCTGCGATCGCCGGCCTGCAGCGTCAGTTGGATCGCCGCCACTCGCAGCATGTAGCGGCTGCGATCGCCCGACCGGCGGCCGGCGATCCGGGCGGCCCGGTCAAGCAGGCCGAGCGCGCCGTCGAGTCCATCCATGCCCAGCACGCATCGCCCCGCAGTCGACCAACCGAGCACCATCGTGTCCGATGTCGCGTGGCGCGACGACAGGTCGATGCTGCCGCTGACGAGTTCGGTCGCTGCGGCGGTATGGCCGAGCAGTCGTTCGCAGGCCGCCAGCATGATGCTGACGGTATGGCGCACCAGCCCGCGCACCGCCGGCTCCTGCAGGGTCGACAGGAGCGTCCGCTTCGCCGCATCCAGGTTGCCGCGCTCGAGGTGCAGGAACACCCAGTACATCGCGCTCCACGCGCCTAGAAAGGGCGAACGCGCCGCGACGCTGGCGCTCGTCGCCCGCTCCAGCGCCTGCTGCATGTCGGCCAGCCGAAGATCGGCCAGATGCGAGGCAGCAAGCGCGTTCGCGATGGTCGCCCGTTGCAGCGCCGACCCATGGTCGCCCTCCAGCCAGTAATCCGCGCCGGTGCGCACCGCGCGCAGATCGTCGCGGCCGAAATCGGCCAAGAAGTCCTCGAACTTCACGTGATCCGCGCGAATGCCCTTTGCGCCGCTCTGTTCGCGCAAAAAGGTCCCGCGGATCAGGTCATGCGCGGGGCCGCTCTGCGGCACGTTGGCCAACCCGTTGTACAGGCTGTCGCCATCGTCCTGCACCAGCAGTACGTCGCCGAAGCGTGCAAAGATCTCGTCCGACTTCGCGTCGAGCAGGTCCGCGGCCTGGTCGGGCGCGCCCGCCAGGATGTAGCTTTGCGCCGCCCTCGGCCAGTCGGTGCGGTCGCGAAAGACGTCGCCCGCCCGGGAAAATGCCGCCCTCTGGTCGGCGGGGCAATCACGCCGCCCGCGCGCGATCAGATATTCGACGAACAGCGGGTTGGGTCGTGGTGGCGGGCCGCCGGGCTTTTGCGTGCCCAGAAATGGGCAGGCGCGGATCGCCTCCTGCAGCGTCGCCGGTCCAGCATCCCCATGGATCGCCCCGACCAGCGCATCGTCGAGCGGCCATATCGGCGCGGTCAATGTGATGAACCGCTGCAGCTCGGGACGCAGCGGCGCCATCACCTGTTCGCCAAAATAGCTGACAAACTCGCGCGCATCGCCATGCATCCAGCGCGCTGCGGCCTCCAACCCGTGACCATCGCGCAGCACGTTGCGGATCAGCTGCCAGGCGCCGATCCAGCCTTCCGAGCGCCGCATCAGCATACGAAAAGCCGGCGACATCATTTCCGCCATGTCGAGTCGCAGCATCGCTGCCGCCTCGACATGAGTGAGGTTCAGATCGGCCATGCCATATTCGGCCATCCGTCCGCGCATCCGCAGCCCGCTGAGCGGGGAGTCCAGCATCCGGCTGCACGACAAGATCAGACGCGGCGATCGGGCGAGCACGTCATGCTCGGCGCGTAGCAGCATCCGCTCCAGCACCGGCAGCGGCAGCAAATCGGCATCGTGCACCACAATCAGCGCCGGCTCGCCCTCCGCCCCGCCCAAGGCCCCGCCCCATGTATCGTCCGCGACGAGCGCCTCGATCTCCGCCGCCCGCGCCGCCCCCCCACGTACCATCCGCACTTGCCGTACCGTTGCGGCACGGGCGGCGATGTCGTCGAGCACCCACGTCTTGCCAGAGGCGACCGGCGCGAACAGCAGCACCAGCGGCACGCGTGCGCTGTCGCGCAGCATGCGGTCCGCAACGGAGCGTAAACCGGGTCCTAGCTCCATGGATTCCCATCCCGCCTAAAGGAGGGGTTTTTAATGCCGATCCGGCCGTAAGGCAATCCAAGCGGCAATGCACGACCGCACGGAAAAGGTAGAGACGCGGGATGGGGATATATCGTTCGCCTTGGCTTGACGAAGAGCTTGATCAGTGGCGCGAGTCGGTGCGTAGCTTCTGCGAAGACACGCTGGCCCCGAACGAGGGTCGCTTCAACGCGCAGGGCTTCGTCGATCGCGACGTCTGGCGGCAGGCGGGCGAGATCGGCATTTTGGGCGCCGATATTCCGGCCGATCTAGGCGGCGTCGGCGGGCATTTTGGATTTAGCGCGATTGCGGCAGAGGAAATGGCGCGGGTCGGCGCCAATTCGTTCCGCGTCGCGGTGGCCATCCACGTGATCGCCGCGCATTACCTTGCGCATTACGGATCGGACGAGCAGCGGCGGCAGTGGCTGCCGGGGCTGTGCGACGGGTCGAAGCTGGCCGGCGTGGCAATGAGCGAACCGGGTGGGGGATCGGACCTGCAGGGCATGAAGACGCGGGCGGTGCTGTCCGACGGACAATATGCCGTGTCCGGGTCGAAGATCTTCATCACCAACGGATCACAGGCCGACCTGCTGGTCGTCGCGGCGAAGACCAATCCGGAGGCGCGTGCGCGCGGCATTTCGATGATGCTGCTCGACACCAGCCTGCCCGGCTTCAGCGTCGGGCGGCGGCTGGAAAAGGTCGGCCTTCATGCGTCCGACACATGCGAGCTGTTCTTCGACAATTGCCTCGTGCAGGCGGATGCGCTGCTCGGCAAGGAAGAAGGGCTGGGCTTCATCCAAATGATGGAGCAGCTCGCGTACGAACGGGTCATTGCGGCGGTCGGCTGCGTCGCCAACATGGAACAGGCCTATGTCCTCGCGCGGGACTATGCGGCGGAGCGGCGCGCATTCGGCAAGGCGCTGACCGAGATGCAGCACGTGCGCTTCGAGCTCGCCGACATCAAGACCGACGTCCTGGCCGCACGCACTTTCCTGGATCACATCATCACCCAGATGATCTCGGGCAGCGTCGATGCCGAACTCGCCTCGATGGGCAAATACTGGACCAGCGAAAAGCTGGGGCAGGTCGCCGATCGCTGCGTTCAGATCTTCGGCGGCTATGGCTACATGACAGAATATCCTGTCGCCCGGCTGTACGCCGACGCCCGCGTCGAGCGGATCTACGGCGGCACAACCGAAATCATGAAGGAGATCATCAGCCGGACGCTCTGAGCGTCTGGCCCGACCATTCGGCTCGGCCCAGAATGACTGCCGGTCGGGCGGCAACACACGACCGGCCGGCACCCGCCGACCGCAAAACAAAAAAAATATGGAGGGGATTATCATGCAAGTCTTTCGGACCGTTCGCGCACGTTATGTCCTGATGTCGACCGTTGCCGCGCTCGCGACTATGGGGGCCAGCGCCGCTTATGCGCAGGACACCGCGCCGCCCGCCGCATCGGCGACACCCGACCAAGCCACCGCTGCCCCGACGACCACGTCTGCGTCGCCCCAGGATGCCACGCCGGCCGCAGACGTCGCCACGGGCGACATCGTGGTCACCGCGAACCGCCGTGCCCAGTCGCTCAGCACGGTTGGCATGTCGGTCTCGTCGCTCGACGGGAGTATGCTGTTGGAGCGGGGCGTGGTGAGCGCGTCCGATCTGCAGAAGACGGTGCCCGGCTTCTCGGCCGCCGACACCGGCCTCAACGTGCCTGTCTATTCTATTCGCGGCGTCGGCTTCAACGATTCCAGCCTCGCGTCCAACTCCACCGTGGCCATATCGGTGGACGAGGTTCCGCTGCCCTATAGCGCGATGACGCAAGGGGCGGTGCTCGATCTGCAGCGTATCGAGGTGCTGAAGGGGCCGCAGGGCACGCTGTACGGGCAGAATGCAACGGGCGGGGCGATCAACTATATCGCCAACGCGCCGACCGACACCTTCGCCATGGGGGGACAGGTCGGCTTCGGGCGGTTCAACACCGGCACCGGCGAAATGTACGTCAGCGGCCCGTTATCCAACACGGTGAAGGCGCGCGTCGCCGTCAACGGCACGCTGGGCGGCGATTGGCAGAGAAGCTTCACGCGCGACGCAGGCTTGGGACAGGCGGCCAAAGGATCGGGGCGCATCCTGCTCAACTGGACACCGACCGACCGGCTGACGCTGGATTTCAATGCGAACGGGTGGATCGATCGGTCGGACACCCAGGCCAGCCAGCTGGTTGCCTTCCGCGCACAGACGCCGTCGAGCATCCCGCTGCTGCCCGACGTCTTCTCGTCACCGCTGACGCCCGACAATGCCCGCGCGGCCGACTGGAACCCGCTGCGCGACTATGCGCGCGACGACAATTTCTACCAGCTTTCCCTGAAGGCGAACTATGACATGGGCGGCAATGTCGATCTGACGTCGATCACCGCCTATTCGCATTACGATACCCACGCCTTCAACGATCGCGACGGCATGGTTCCGATCAATTACGAATACACCACCGACGGCAACATCAAGTCGATCTATCAGGAACTGCGTCTTTCAGGTCGACAGCCCGGCCTGAATTGGAGCGTCGGCGGCAATTACCGCAAGGATACGGTGTTCGACCAGCAGGACAACGACCTGACCCGCGCGACCAATTCCTATGCCGCGGGTACGAAGTTCAACATCGCGCGTGTGTTCAGCGATCAGGACATCAAGACCTGGGCCGTGTTCGGCGATGGCGAACTGGACATCGTGCGCTCGCTGTCGATCGTCGCGGGCGTGCGTTATACCCGCGACACCCGCGATTTCGCCGGCGCGTCGTGCGACAATGGTGCGGGCGACACGTCGGCGCTCTACACGATCCTGTCTCGCGTCTTCCGCGCCCGCGCCGGGTTGGCGCCGCTGCCGGCGATCGCACCGGGCCAGTGCGTCACGCTGTCCACCGGAACCTTCGTGCCCGGCATCGTCCGCAACCGCCTGAGCGAGGACAATGTCGCCTTCCGCGCAGGGATCAATTTCAAGCCGGTCGAAGGCTCGCTGCTCTACGCCAGCTTCTCGCGCGGGTATAAGGCGGGGTCCTTCCCCACGCTCGGCGCAGCCTTCGCGATCGGCTATGATGCGGCGACGCAGGAGCGGGTCGATGCGATCGAGGCGGGCTTCAAGACGGCGCTGTTCGATCGGCGCATCCGGTTGAACGGCGCGGTGTTCCATTACGATTATCGCGACAAGCAGCTGCGCGGCCGAATTCTCGATCCCGTCGTCGGCAACCTGTCCCGGCTGGTCAACATCCCCAGATCGACCATACGCGGCTTCGAGCTGGAGGCGACGGCACGCCCCGTCAACGGCCTGACGCTGAACGGCGCCGTGTCGTATCTGAAGACCGAGGTGAAGGAATTCATTGGCATCAACCTGTTGTCGCAGACGGAAAACTTCGCAGGCCAGACGCTGCCGTACACGCCGCCCTGGTCGGTCAACGCCGGTACCCAGTATGAATGGGGCGTCAGCGCACGGCTGAAGGCCTTCATCGGCGCCGACTACACCTATCGTAGCCGCACCTCGGGATTCCTGGGCCGTGACCCGGACGTCGACATCAAGGCCTATTCGACCGTCGATGCGCGCATCGGCATCGCCGATGCCGGCGACCGCTGGAAGCTGACCGCGTGGAGTAATAACCTGACCAATACCTATTACTGGACCTCGGCCATGCGCACTGGCGACACGATGAATCGCTATGCAGCCCGGCCAGTGACCTATGGCCTGCTCTTCGGCTTCACATACTGACCTGCTGGAAGGAACGTTCATGACCGGCATGCAACCCTGGCTGAACACCGTGGACGCGGCCTATTGGACGCTGCCCGACGATCACAGCCATGGCCTGGACCTGTTCTTCGCTGCGCTGGCGAAGAACAAGGACGGCGTCGCGGTGCGCTATCTGGCGGAAACGCTCAGCTACGGCGACCTCGACCGGATGAGTTCCGGCCTGGCGAGCGATCTGGTCGCGCGGGGCTTCCGCCCCGGCGACCGCCTTGCGGCCTATATGCAGAACGTGCCCGAATATCCCATCGCATTGCTCGCGGCGTGGAAGGCAGGCGGGGTGTTCGTGCCGGTAAACCCGATGTACCGGCTGCGCGAGCTATCGATTATCCTGGCCGATGCGCGCCCTGCCGCCATCCTTCTGGAACCGGCGCTCTATGACGACGTGCTGCGTGTGGTGTCCGCCGATCTGCGGCCGTCCATCATCTATCTTACGTCGAGCGATGCGCCCGCCTTCGCAGCAGTACCGACGCCCGCGGTAGACGATCATGGGTTCAAGGATGATGCGGGCGCCACGCCGATCGCGTCAGTCACCGCCCGCCCGCCGACGCTGGATAGCGTCACCCGCACGCAGCCAGGCGATCCCGCCTTCCTCGTCTATACGTCAGGGACGACAGGCGTGCCGAAAGCAGCCGTCATCTCGCACGCCGCGGTCGGCCGCGGATCGGCCTATGCCGCGCGGGCCTATGAACTGTATCCTGGAGACACCATCCTCGCGCTCGCACCGCTGTTCCACATGATCGGGCTGATGAGCACGATGATGACCAGCTTCTACCTGGCGGGCACGATGGTGCTGACCTATCGGTTCGAACCGAACGCGATCCTCGCCGCCATTCGCGACACGAAGCCGGCGTTCACCGCCGCGGCACCAACCGCCTATATCGCGCTGATCGAGGCGAACCAGGACGCCGACCTGTTCCACAGCTTCCGGTCGCTTGCAATAGGCGGGGCACCCGTCCCGCCTACGATCATCACCCGGATCAAGGCGCATTTCGGCGTCGTCGCTCAGAACGGCTATGGCATGACCGAAACGGGCGGCGCGGTCATCATCGCCCCCACCGGATTGCGCGACGAGACGCCGATCGACCCCAATAGCGGGGCGCTGGCGATCGGCCTGCCTCTGCCCGGCGTCCACGCCTGGATCGCCGACGAGGACCGCCGGCCGCTGCCCCCTGGCGCGATCGGCGAAATCGTCATCGACACGCCCACCAACATGATCGCCTATTGGAACAAGCCCGACGCCACCGCAGAGACGTTCGTGGACGGCGGGCTGCTGACCGGCGACGTCGGCTTCATGGACGAGCGTGGCTGGTTCTACCTGGTCGATCGCAAAAAGGACATGATCGTCGCTGCGGGGTTCAAGGTGTGGCCGCGCGAAGTGGAAGATGTGCTCTACATGCACCCAGAGGTAAGGGAGGTCGCCGTGGTCGGCGTTCCCGATCCCTATCGCGGCGAAACGATTCGCGCGGTAATCGTCGCCCGCTCGGCCGATCTGTCGGCGGAGGAGGTACGCCAGCACTGCCGCACGCATCTCGCGGCCTACAAGATCCCACGCGACATCCTTTTCGTGACGGCGCTGCAAAAGACCGTGTCGGGCAAGATCATGCGTACCGCCGCACGCGACCTGCCGTCCGTCGATGACGCGCTCGGGCAGTCGGCGGCATGAACCCGTTCGACGTCTCCGGCCGGCGCATCCTCGTCACCGGCGCCTCCAGCGGGTTCGGCCGGCATTTCGCGACGATGCTGGCGGGACACGGCGCGACCATCATCGCTGCGGCCCGCCGGGTCGACGCGCTCGACAGTCTCGTGGCCGACATCGCAGCGTGCGGCGGGCAGGCGCAAGCGATGCGGCTGGACGTGACCGACGCCGCCTCGATCCGCGCCGCCCTCGATGGGGCGGGCGCGATCGACGTCCTGATCAACAATGCCGGCATCACCAACAGCAAGCCGGTGCTCGACCAAAGCGAGGCGGACGTTGACGCGATCCTCGATACCAATCTGAAAGGCGCGATACACGTCGCCATCGAGGCGGCGCGGCGGATGCGCGATGCGGGCACCCCCGGCGCGATCGTCAACATCGCCTCGATCCTGGGGGTGCGCCAGGGCGGCCACGTCACCCCTTATGCCGTGTCGAAGGCCGGCGTGATCCAGATGACCCGGCAACTCGCGCTCGAACTGGCGCGCTACGGAATTCGAGTGAACGCGATCGCGCCGGGCTATTTTGAGACCGAGCTCAACAGCGCTTTCTTCGACAGCCCGGCGGGCGCGGCCTTGGTGAAGCGCATCCCGCAGCGGCGGCTCGGCCGGCTGACCGACCTCGACGGCCCGCTGCTGCTACTCGTGTCGGATGCATCGGCCCACATGACCGGATCGGTCGTGACCGTCGACGGCGGGCATCTCGTCGGCTCGCTATAGGATAACGTGATGGTCCAGAAGGTTTATGACAGCGCTGGCGCGGCGCTCGACGGCATGGTGCGCGACGGCATGACGATCGTGGCGGGCGGGTTCGGGCTGTGCGGCATTCCCGAAACGCTGATCGACGCCCTCGTGCGCAGCGGCGTGCGTGATCTGACCATCGTGTCCAACAATGCAGGCGTCGATGATTTCGGCCTCGGCCGGCTGCTGCGCACGCGCCAGGTTCGCAAGATGATCTCGTCTTATGTCGGCGAAAACAGGGAGTTCGAGCGTCAGTATCTCGCTGGCGACCTGGAGATCGAGTTTTCGCCCCAGGGCACTCTTGCCGAACGCATGCGCGCGGGCGGCGCGGGCATCCCCGCCTTCTTCACCCGCACCGGCGTCGGCACGCAGATCGCGATCGGCAAGCCGACTGCCGACTTCGATGGGGATCTCTATGTAATGGAACGCGGAATCGTCGCCGACCTGGCGATCGTCAAGGCGTGGAAGGCCGATCCGTACGGCAATCTCGTCTATCGAAAATCGGCGCGCAACTTCAATCCGATGGCCGCAACCTGCGGCCGCGTGACGATCGCCGAAGTCGAGCAGCTGGTCGATCCCGGCGCAATCGACCCCGACCACGTCCACACCCCCGGCGTATTCGTCCAGCGATTGATCCGCGCCACCTGCAACGAAAAGCGGATCGAGCAACGCACCACAAGGAGCGCGCACGCGGCATGAGCTGGACACGCGATCAAATGGCCGCCCGCGCCGCGCAAGAGCTGCGCGACGGCTATTACGTCAACCTGGGGATCGGCATTCCGACGCTGGTCGCCAACCACGTCGCCCCCGACATCGACATCACGCTGCAATCCGAAAACGGCATCCTGGGCTTGGGTGCGTTTCCGACTGAAGCCGAGGTGGACCCGGACATCATCAATGCCGGCAAGCAAACGGTCACCGAACTCGACCGGACCAGCTATGTCTCGTCCGCCGACAGCTTCGGGATGATCCGCGGCGGCCATATCCAGCTGTCGGTGCTGGGCGCGATGGAGGTCGCGGAGAATGGCGATCTTGCCAACTGGATGGTGCCGGGCAAGATGGTGAAAGGCCCCGGTGGAGCGATGGATCTGGTCGCAGGCGTGCGGCGAATCATCGTGCTGATGGACCATCTCGACAAGGCGGGCAGCCCCAAGTTTCGCCGCGCCTGCACGCTGCCGCTGACCGGTACTAATGTCGTGGACATGGTCATCACCAACCTGGCCGTGTTCGAACGGCCGGACCGCGCGTCGCCCTTCCGCCTGATCGAACGCGCGCCCGGCGTGACGCTCGACCGGGTGCGCGATGCGACCGAAGCCCATTTCGAGGTATCGCCCGCATGATCCCTTTCGTTTCCGACCGCGCCACCGCGATCGCCGACCGTGTCGAGGCGTTCGTGCGCGATATCGTGATCCCGTTCGAACAGGACGTGCGGTTTGAGGTTCACGGCCATGGCCCCCCCGCCGAACTGGTCGCTGAGCTGCGTGCGCGCGCGCGCGAGGCCGGCGTGCTCACCCCGCACATCCTCGCCGACGGCACGCATTTGTCGCAGCGCGAGACGGCGGTGGTGCTGATCGCGTCAGGATTGTCCCCGCTCGGTCCGGTCGCGGTCAACACGATGGCACCGGACGAGGGCAACATGTTCCTGCTCGGGCATGTCGCCAATGACGAGCAGAAACGCCGCTTCCTCGCCCCGTTGGTGGACGGCAGCGCGCGCTCCGCCTTCTTCATGACCGAGCCGGCGGTTGAGGGCGGCGCCGGGTCCGATCCTTCGATGATGCAGACGCGCTGCGTGCGCGACGGCGACGATTGGGTGATCGACGGGCACAAGACCTTCATCACCGGTGCGCTGGGCGCGCGCGTCGGCATCGTCATGGCGCGGACCCCCGAAGAGGGGGCGGGCCAGGCCTGCCTGTTCCTCGTCGACCTGCCCGATCCGGCGATCCGCATCGAGCGCGTGCTCGACACGATCGACAGCTCGATGCCCGGCGGCCATTCGCTCATCGCCATCGATGGTCTGCGCGTGCCGGCATCGCAAATGCTGGGCGAGGTCGGCGACGGATTCCGGCTTGCACAGGTCCGCCTCAGCCCCGCGCGCCTGTCGCACTGCATGCGCTGGCTCGGCGCGGCGATCCGCGCCCAGGAGATCGCGACCGAGTACGCCTGCCGCCGCCGCGCCTTCGGCACGCTGCTGATCGACCATGAGGGCGTCGGCTTCATGCTGGCGGAGAACCGCATCGACCTGCAACAGTCCGCGCTGATGATCGACTGGTGTGCGGGCGTGCTCGACAGCGGCTCGCTCGGCACCACCGAAAGCTCGATGGCGAAGGTCGCGGTGTCGGAAGCGGTCAGCCGCATCGCCGACAAATGCGTGCAGGTGATGGGCGGGACCGGCGTGTCGGGCGATACGGTCGTGGAGCAGGTCTATCGCGAGGTGCGCGCCTTCCGCATCTACGACGGGCCGACCGAGGTGCACAAATGGTCGCTCGCCAAGAAAATCAAACGCGAACGCCTGTCCAGGAACCATCCATGAGCGCGGATGACAATGTGGGCGTGACCGCGGTCCGCGCCGGCTTCGCGATCGACGAGGATGCGCTCGGCCGGTGGATGTCGGCCCATGTCTCGGATTTTGCCGGGCCGATCGTGGTCGAGCAGTTCCGCGGCGGGCAGTCCAACCCGACCTATCGCATCACAACCGGCAACGGCCGATATGTCCTGCGCCGCAAGCCGCCCGGCCCGATCTTGAAGGGCGCACATGCGATCGAGCGTGAGGCGCAGGTCTTGCAGGCGTTGGCCGGAACCGGGGTCCCCGTGCCGCAGGTGCATGGCTTGTGCGCCGACCCGGCGGTGATTGGATCGCCCTTCTACGTCATGTCCTTGGTCGAGGGACGCATTTTCTGGGACGCAACCATCCCCGGCGTCGCCGCGGACGAGCGTGCCGCGCTGTTCGACGCGATGAACCAGACGCTCGCACAGTTGCACATGGTCGACATCGATGCCGCCGGGCTGACCGATTTTGGACGACCCGGCAATTATTTCGAACGGCAGGTGCGCCGCTGGTCGCAGCAATATGCCGAGGATATCGACGCCGGACGCGACGCCGACATGGACCGGGTGATCGACTGGCTGCAGAAAAACATCCCCGACGATGACGGACGCGTCGCGCTGACCCATGGCGACTTCCGCATCGACAACATGATCTTTCACCCCAGCGAACCGCGCGTGCTAGCGGTACTCGACTGGGAATTGTCGACGCTGGGGCATCCGGGTGCCGATTTCGCCTATCACGCGATGATGTACCACATGCCGCCCGACATCGTCGCGGGGCTGGGCGGCCACAACCTTGCCGGAACCGGCATCCCGAGCGAGCAGGACTATGTCGCGGCCTATTGCCGGCGCAGCGGGCTCGACGGCCTGCCCGACTATCCCTTCTACCGCGCCTTTGTCGTGTTCCGACTCGCAGCAATCTTCCACGGCATCAAGGGGCGCGTAATCCGGGGCACCGCCGCCTCCGCGCAAGCGCAGGAACGCGCGCGCGCCCTGCCCCGGCTGACCGCGCTGGCATGGCAACAGGTTCGCGCGGCCGCTGGCGACGGCGTCTGACCCCTTCTCGAACACAGGACACGACATGGAACCCATCTACATCCTATCCGGCGTACGCACCGCGATCGGCGACTTCGGCGGAAGCCTGAAGGACTTTTCACCCGCCGATCTCGGCGCGCTCGTCATCGCCGAGGCGGTGCGGCGTGCCGGCATTGACAGCGCGGACGTCGATCATGTCGTGATCGGCAACGTCATCCCTACCGTGCCCAAGGATGCCTATGTCGCGCGGATCGCGGCGGTGCGCGCCGGTATCCCGGTCGCGGCCCCCGCGCTGACGCTCAACCGGCTGTGCGGATCGGGGCTGCAGGCGATCATCTCTGCCGCGCAGATGATCGCGCTCGGCGATGCCGATCTGGCGGTCGCCGGAGGCGCGGAAGTGATGAGCCGCGCGCCGCATGTCGTCCCCGCGCTGCGCTGGGGACAGAAGATGGGGCCGGCCACGATGATCGACGCGATGGTCGAGGTGCTGAGCGATCCGTTCGAAGACATCCACATGGGCGTCACCGCCGAGAATGTCGCGACCCGCTTCGGTGTCGATCGCGCGGCGCAGGACGCGCTGGCGGTCGAAAGCCACCGCCGCGCCGCACAGGCGCAGCAGGAAGGCCGTTTCGACAGCCAGATCGTCCCCATCGAGGTGCGCGAGAAGGGCGGGACGCGCACCTTCGATCGTGACGAGCACGTCCGCGGCAACACTACGCCTACCGATCTTGCCGGGCTGAAGACGGTGTTCAAGAAGGACGGCACCGTCACCGCGGGCAATGCCAGCGGTATCAACGATGCCGCCGCCGCACTCGTCCTGGCGTCTGCCGCGGCGGTCGCCGACTGGGGTCTGACGCCGCTCGCGCGCATTGTCGGCTGGGGCTTTGCCGGTGTCGACCCGGCCATCATGGGCATCGGTCCGGTTCATGCCGTTCCCGCGGCGCTGGCGAAGGCGGGCCTATCGCTCGACCAGATCGACGTCATCGAATCCAACGAGGCGTTCGCGGCGCAGGCGTGCGCAGTGGCGACCGCACTCGGCTTTGATCCCGCCCGTACCAACCCCAATGGCTCGGGCATCAGTCTGGGCCATCCGATCGGCGCGACCGGGGCGATCCTGACCGTCAAGGCCATTTACGAGCTACAGCGGACCGGCGGCCGCTACGCGCTCATCACCATGTGCATCGGTGGTGGCCAGGGCATCGCGCTCGTGGTGGAACTCGTGGCGCCCGCCACGGCGGCATGATCGGTCACGCGGCGCGGTGCTTGGCCACGGTACCCCGCCGCGTCAGGCCGGGCGTGCGTCCAGCACCGCCTGCGCGCCCGTTATGAAGACGTCGATGCTGAACGCGATCTGTTCGTCGCCATAGGTGTCGTACCCATGGTTCAGGATGCGCACCAGATTGGCGAACTTGCTGGCATCCAATCGCTCCAGCGCCTCGCGCAACGCCCGCGGGCGCGGGCGTTCGTCTGCGCCTTCCGCCTGCATGACGTCGCGCGCGTGCCCCAGACATAGCGTCGACAGCATCGTAACCAGCCGGACCGCGGCTTCGTCGGCGAACCCTGCCTCGAAGAAGCGCGCGAACAGGCTTTCGGACGCCTCGAGCGACCATGTCGTCAATGGTTCCTCGAACCACAGATGCTCCGACAAGGTACCCAGCGACAGCGCGCTCTCGACGAAGCGCCTGGCATAGATGCGTGACGCCGCGCGCCAATCCTCGGCCGCGCGGACCGCGTCCGGCGAGAATTGATCCGCGAACGCCTTGTGCGCGAGAATGGTGAGCAGCGCTTGCCGGTCCTTCACGTAATAGTTCAGCGCTTTCCGATCGACGTTCAGCGCGGCGGCAAGGCGCTGCATCGTCAGCGTCTCGCTGTCGAGCGCCTGCGCGGCGCGGACGATCTGATCGAGGTCGAGGCCCGCCCGTTGGCCGCGTGCGCGGGCATTGTGGCGCGTCGTCATGGATGTGCATCGCCTGTCATGAATGGTCGCCGCCTCCTGTCTCACCCGCCGACCAAAGCCAAGCCCAGATCTGCCAGACGACATTGTCACCCGCCGCGATGCTCGCTTGACACGACGCCCCATAAGGCAAATATTCCCGCGCGGGAATAAGAGAGGATCCTCCCATGACAGCGCAAGCGCAGACTGATCTCCGCACCAGCAGCAACGGCGTCAGCCGCGAAAAGCTTTTGGGTCCGGCGGCGCGATGGCGTCGCCATGGCGAGCCGAGGTTGGCCGGGTCCGCTCCCGGCGTCGACGACGGGGTATTCGGCCCCGGATCGATCGCGTGGGAAGTGTTGCTGCATCCGGCGACCATCGTCTTCCAGTCCGCTACGCAATTCATCCTGCAACTGACCTACAAGCCTGTCTTCGCCGGCGTGCGCGATCACGACCCGATCTCGAAGAAGGCGCGGCTCGGCAAGCTGACGATGTTCGACGCCTTCGAGCGGGGACAGCGTAATTCGGGCATTCATGCGCCGATGTGGTTGGGCGACACCGATACGGCGAACCGCGTCGCCGGGCATCTCATCCGCATTCACGAGAAAGTGAAGGGCGACATTATTGACATCGGCGCGCCCGAGCTCGGAGGCTATGAGGCCAATTCGCCGCGCGATTCGATGTGGGCCGCGCTTACCGAAATGCACACCATGTTGTGGGCCTATGAACGGCTCGCCTTTCGTGGGTTCGGCCTGCCCCGCCGCCTGCCCGATCAGGTGCGTGACGACTATATCCGTCTAGTCAAGAACTACTGCCGGCTGTTCCCGCATGAGGAGCGCGACCTGCCCGGATCGATGGCGGAGTTGGAGGCTCTCTACGCCCGCGACGCCGATCTGTTCGGGGGTACCAAGACGCTGACGATCATCCCTGAAACGGGCCAGGATTTCCTCAAGCTCTGGCACGATTCGGTCCTTCAGAACTACGATCCGTCTCAGTTCCGGGTGAAGGTGCAGCTCTTCTTCCAGAACAAGCTACTCAAATTGCCCGCGCTGGCGGCTGTTTCGGGCCGGACGCGGCGCAATGCGGGGATTTCGCCGGCCAAGGAACGGGCCATCCTGCTCGCCCGGTGGCTGCTGCTGCCGATGATCTGGGCGGTCCAGCAGGGGCCGATCGAACGCTACTTCATGCGGATGATGTGGGGACCCGATGGCGTGAAGCTGGTCATGGAAGCGCGCAAGCTGCACGCCCAGGCCAAAAAGCGCGCCCGCGCGGCACAAGCGGGCTGATCGCGCCGTCATCCGGCGAGACGCGCCCAAAGCCCCGGAAGCGACGCCGGGACTTGAATGTTCGTGCCCGTGAGCAGGCGAAGCTCACGCGGTACCACACGCTTAAAGCCAGACTTGTCATCCGAGCTAGACGATGCAGCGCCTCATCAAGCCGATGACGATGGTGACAAGCAAAGCCGCGGACGAGCGGACGTGTTTACGCGGACAACGGAAGGAACAACAGTCGCGGCCGTGTCGAGATCATCTTCGGCCGTCTCAATTATTGGCGCCGCATCGCGACCGCTACAATCGCTGCCGGCCGTTTTCTTCTCAGCCGTGACGCTCGCCGCCGCCGTCATCTTGTGGTTGTGATCCACGAGCCGTGACCTTAAGCTGCTCGCAGCCGGGGACAAGCCTGCCAAGATCGCCAAACTACCACAGCTTGGGCTCTCGACCTTCTACCGCCATTGTCCCGCTGGCGCTCACTCTCCCGATCGAGGATCGTTGCTCGGGAATGCGGAAGACGTCCCCAAGCCCGTTGCTCGCACCAACGGAGAAGCAAGCATAGTTCTGCTTGCGGGGTGCTATGCGCCTTTCTATCAGCATTAGGTCGCGAAAAACGGCGCTTGCGGAGGTTCACGCTTCCAGAGGCCGCAGACACGTCCGCCGCGCTTCGCGCAGCGGGCCAGCGTAATCCGAGAACGTCCGCCGGCATCGTGAGATGTCGCAACGGAAGGGGAGCGCGCATATGCAGAAGACGATCGGCATCATCGGTGCGGGACTGGGCGGCCTGACGCTCGCCAGTGTCCTCCATCGTCACGGAATTGGGACGACCATCTACGAGGGCGAACCTTCGGCGACTGCCCGATGGCAGGGCGGTCTGCTCGACATGCATAAGAACAGCGGCCAGCCAGCGCTGGAGGCAGCAGGTCTGTACGATGCCTTTTTGAAGCTTGTCCGTCTTGGCGAAGATGCCAAGCGCGTGGTGGACAGCAATGGCTTCATCCTGTTCGACGCACCGGGAAGCGCAGCGTCCACGCGCCCGGAGGTCGAGCGCGGCGAGCTGCGCACGTTGCTGATGGGCTCGCTTCCCGCCCAGGCCATTCGCTGGAGCCACAAGGCCGTGTCGTTCTTTCCGCTCGGAAACGGTCGCCATCGCATCGCCTTTGCCGATGGCACCTCCGAAACGGTCGATATGCTGGTCGGCGCGGACGGTGCCTGGTCCAAGGTTCGGCCGCTCGTCTCTGAAGCGAGGCCGATCTACTCCGGCACCTGCTTCATCGAGATCGCATTGACCGGGAGGGATCCGGCCGACGCGGCCAGTATCGTAGCGATAGGTAACGGCACGATGATGGCGCTAGCACCGGGCAAGGGTATCATCGCGCACCGCCATGCAGACGGCAGCGTGACGGGTTATGTCGCGCTCAACAAGCCGGAGGCATGGGTCCGTTCGGTGGATTTCGATAACGTGCCGGCGGGTCTGTCCTTCCTCGCGCAACAGTTCGTGGGCTGGACGCCTCACCTCACCCATCTCATCACTAACAGCATCGCCGCGCCGACGATCCGCCCCATCTATGCGCTCACACCCGGGGTGAAGTGGTCGAGGATAACTGGCGTGACGCTGATTGGCGATGCGGCGCACCTCATGTCGCCTTTCGCGGGGGAGGGTGCCAACCTCGCGATGTTCGATGGCGCCGAGTTAGCTCAAGCGATCATAAATCATGGCAATGATCATGAAGCCGCCCTTTCTGCCTACGAGGCGGCGCTGTTCCCACGCAGCAGGGATATCGCGCGACTGTCAGACGACAACCTGTCGCTGTTCTTCGGTGATGGCACCCCCCACAGCGTGGCCGAGATGTTCAGGACGCTTGTCCCGCCAGGCCCGTGACAGGCGTCCCGTATCCGTCCCGATTGGGAAGGTTGAACGGGAAAGTCCGGTCAACCTCCGTCGTCCTGAGGCGTCAGACGAGGCCGCTTTCCCCAAATCCGTTCCCGATTGCGATTTCCCGAAACCATGTGTTGAACATGGAGTAAGGGGGCTGTTGCGGCATCCCGAAAAAGACGGTCCGATGTGTCGAGTCCATCTGCCTAACGGCTAGCACCGGATCGGAAGCGAACTAGCGCCTGCGGCTGAAAGGCCCACAGCGCGAAGCCGCCATTCTGCAGGCGCGCTCGCTTCCCCGGTTTCGGCCGCCGGTTCCATGTTGGCATTTGCTGATCCCCTGAGCAGAAATGCTCTCTCCATTCGCAAGTCACCCAAGTCGCCAACGCCTTGGCGAGGGCGGCGTTCGCCCAAGGCGGGCAGCACCTTGAGGGCGCGTGTCGCCACCTCCTCCTCACCCGAACCCGTGCGGTGATTGGCGCAAAGCTGGCTCGAACCAGTTTTTCTACGGACGGGGCGGCAGATCATCGTCCGACACCACCTCTTTGCAGACAATTCGTTCAGGGTCAGAAAGATCGCGTTTAGAACCTCTATCGCAGTGCCAGCCGCATGGGATGTCGAGCGCGACCTACTACGCGGGGAAGGCGAAGTTCGGCGGCTTGGAGGTATCCGACGCAAAGCGGCTGACGGCGAAAAATGGCGGGCCTTTTGAAGCGGACGTGCGCCCGTCCCTCCACCTTTGTCACAGAGGTTCATCCCAGCCCCGCTTTTCCCGGCCGAGTGAAGGCTCAAGAAAAACGCCCAACGTCGGTATGGAGCGGCAAGTTGGCCATGGTGATCATGGGCGGCGATGCGTGCCATATCGATTTCGGCCAGCTGTCCGGGCGTGTAACCCTCCGGCAAAGTCAGGTCAGAGGGCTGCGTCACCCGGATCAATCCTGACGTCCGGCCCAGCCTTCGCCGCGCAATACCCCTTGATGAAGGAGAGATGGTCCGGGATCAGCTGCAACTGCTGTGAAAGCTGTTGATTCAGGCCGTCGAAGGAATCGCGCAGGGCTTGCGGACTGAGCAATCCTGGAATGCGATGATGGGCTTTCGGGACAAGTCCCTGCCCCAGCATGACCGAAACCCAGGAATCGATCTTGAACAGATCGTCCTGTCCCTGCCAGGCCCCGGCGCTTTCGATGAACAGTGCCATGCGTTCAGCCAGCGTCTCGGGCACGGACATGGTAGATCGACGTTGCCAGAATGCCGAGTCTGTCCGCCCGGTCTGCGCGTAATGCAGGATGATGAAGTCGCGGATATGCTCCCATTCGTGACGCGACTGGACGTTGAACCGTGCCCGCAGGGCTGCGCAATCCTGGCCTTGAAAGGGGAACCCCTGGATCAGGCGCATCACCGCGATCATGACCAGATGGATACTGGTCGACTCCAGCGGCTCGATGAACCCGGCCGCCAGTCCCAGCGCCACGCAATTGGAACTCCAGGCCCGCCGACGCATCCCCGCGCGGAATTGCAGGGCGCGCGGCTCGAACAGCGGTGTCCCCTCGATTCCGCCAAGCAACGTCGCGGTCGCCTCGTCCTCGCTCATGTCGGTCGAGGAATAGACCAGCCCGTTGCCCACCCGCGTCTGAAGCGGAATGCGCCAGCGCCAGCCCGCCCGGTGCGCGATGGCGCGGGTATAGGGAACCGGAGACGAGACGGCTTCGGTCTGGACCGCCAGCGCGCGGTCGCAGGCCAGCCATTCGCTCCAATCCTCGAAGCCTGTCTCCAGCGCGCCCTCGATCAGCAATGCGCGAAAGCCGGTGCAGTCGAGGAACAGATCCCCCTCGATCCGGCTGCCCGATGCCAGATGCAACGCCGCGATGTCGCCGCCCTCACCGTGGCGCTCGATCTTGGTGATGCGCCCCTCGATCCGGCGCACTCCGGCCGGTTCCGCGATACCGCGCAGGAAGCGGGCATAGGCGGTGGCATCGAGATGATAGGCATAGGCCAGTGTGCCGGCCTCGTCCCGCCCGAACCGGTTCGCCTCGGCCGCTCGCGTCTCCAGCGAATGGTCGGTATACGCACCGCCGAACCCGTGACGCCTGGCCTCCAGCCAGAAATGCTGGAAATCGGCGATCGCCACCGACCGCCCGACCGTTCCGAACGGGTGGAAATAGCGTGCCCCATCCGCTCCCCAATTCTCGAACGCGATGCCCAGCTTGAAGGTCGCCTGGGTCGCCCTCATGAACGCGGCCTCGTCGATGCCGAGAAAGGCATGGAAGCTGCGCGCGGTCGGGATGGTGGACTCCCCGACGCCGACCGTGCCGATCTCGTCGGATTCGATCAGCGTGACATCGACCAGCGGCCCCAGCTGCCGCACCAGCGCCGTTGCCGCGAGCCACCCTGCGGTCCCGCCCCCGGCGATGACGACGCGGGTTGGCGGATAGGGATCGCTCATCGGTTCAGCCTTTGCAGAAGATAGGCGCGAAGCCGCCGCGCCATCGCCTCGTCGAGCGGGGAGAGCGGGCCGCGCGATGCAGGCGGCAGATGGGCGACGACCGCTTCGCCGTCACCGAAGATATAATGGTCGAAGACCGCCCGCCAGGCGTGCTTCTCCGCCGCCGGTCGGTCGCGCAGCGACAGCATCGCATGCATCACACTATCCATCGGCGTGTCGAGATAGTCCGGCGCCGCGTTCCACCAATAATTGACGAGGATGTTGAACACCTCCAGCGCCTCGACATGGTGCCACCACAGCGCCGGATAGACCAACAGGTCGCCGGGTTCGAGTTCGGCCACCAAGGCCTGGGCCATGGCATCGGCAAAACGGGGATAGCGATCGAGATCGGGCCGGGCGAAGTCGACCATGCTGACCACCTGTCCGCCCGGCGTCGGGGCAAGCGGACCGGGATAGAGATTGCCGATCTGATCCGGGGGAAACAGGGTGAAGCGGCGCCGACCGACGGCGCAGATCGCCGCATTGTTCGCCATGTCATAATGCGCCGACGCGGTGGTCCGGTTGCCGATCCAGATACTGGCCAGCGGCGGATGACGGTCGAACAGCCCGTCAGACGGAACCAGGTCATTCTCGCGGCGAAAACCCGGCAGATAGGCGTCGAGATCGGTCGATCCCATATAGAGCGCAGGCGCATCCCCCGGCCCGTGGGCGTCGTCCAGCAGCCGCGCCATGAACGCGCGCAGGGGCAGGGTCTGCGTCTGGAAATTCAGCCCCGTGACCGTCTCGTCATAGTGAAAACGTCCGCGTATCGCCGCGTCGCCCACATAGCCGGTCACCGGTCGTCCACGATCGAAGCGCAGCAGATAGTCGGCAGCCGCGCGGGCGGAAACCTGCCCTGCACGGACCAGCGGCCAATGCGCGGCATAGCCCCGCAGGATGACCGGCTCGTTGCGCTCGACGAGCGAAGCCAGGTCGGGCGCCCCCGTTTTCGTCAGTTCGCAGGCATGACGCGCGGCGGGCAGGCGGTCAGCCATGCGGGTCCCGGCTTAGCTTGCGGTCGATCAGATGGCGGAGATTGCCCAGCGAGGACGCGATCCAGAACGCGGGGCGCAGATAGTCGCGCGCATGGAGATCGCCCAAGGCCCCGGCCTCCAGTCCCGCCAGCCGCGCGGTGTCGATCGTCAGGCAATCCGGCACATTGTACCGCCGCCCCTCGTCCAGATCGAGTTGCAGGACGGCGGGCGTCAGCAGGTCGAGCGCGGCCCAGGCCTCGTACATGGCCTGCTCGGTCTGCACGCCCTCATAAATGCGTTGCAGCATGGCCGAGACATGGTCGAGCAGCGGCGCGTTGCCGCCATGCTCGCGAAAGACGGGAAAGCCGTCGGCGGTCAGTCGCGGATGCTCGGGGTCGATGAAGACCATGGGCTCGCCCATAGGGTCGTGACCGATCGAAAACGGCCCGCGCGCACGGGTCGCCGGGATGTAGCGCGCCTCCCATCGATCGCCCGTCAGGAACAGGTTTTCGTCCGCGTCGAGACCCAGAAGGATGGTCGCATAGAGCGCCCCGCCCTCGTCCCGCCGCAGCAGAATGGCGTATTCGCGTTGAAGCTCCTCGAACTCAGCAGGGAATACGCGGGTCTGGTTGATCGCATCGCCGAAGCGCGCATTGTGACCGATCGCGACCCGAAGGTCGCGATGGTCGATATTGTTGAGCAGGACAGGTGCAGCCATGATCGCCCCATGTACCCGGAAGACCGCGGAGGAGACAGCGGCCTTCCGAGTTTTGCGAGATCAGAAGCGATACCGCGCGCCGACCAGATAGCGGGCGGAACCTTCGGCCAGATACCAGGTGTTCATGCGGTCGCGACCATAGGTCTGGACACCCTCCTCGGTCAGGTTGATCGCCTCGAAGCCGAGCGCGAAGCGCGGCGTCAGGTCGAAGCTCATCGACAGGTCGAGCTGGCCATAGGGCGCGGTGAAGACCGGATTGCGATCGCCGCCACGGTTGATGTCGCTCAGGAACTTGTCGCGCCAGTTATAGGACAGGCGCATCGAAATGCCGTTCTTGTCGTAGATCAGCGTGGCATTGGCGGTGTCCGACAGGCCGACCAGCGCGAAGGTGTTCACGCTGGGGTCGGCGGCGATGTCGATGCCGATATTGCCGCGAACGAGCGTATAGCTGGCTGCGACGCCGAAGCCTGTCTCGCCCAGGAAATACTGGCCCGCCAGCTCGACGCCATAGATATGCGCGTCGCGGTTGTTGATCGGCGTGTTCACCGCAAAGTTGAACAGCGGATCGCTGGCATTCGGGCTGATGTCGACCTGGCTGAGGATCGAGTCGACGAAGCCCTGGTTCAGCGCCCGGCTCTGGGTGTTGTAATTGGCCGCGAACTGCGCATTCGCCGCCGCGACATTGCCGTTATTCTGCTGAAGCAGCGCGGTATAGGTGAACAGGTTGACGTCGGTGATGTCCGCCCCGAACGTGTTGGCCAACTGCTGGCGCGCCGTGCCCGACCGCGTGCCCGCCTGCCCCGACGTCGCGTCGCGCAGACCGAACAGATTGCGGTTCACGACCGTATTGCCGATGAAATTGTGCACCCGCTTGTCGAAGAAGCCCGCCGACAGGAAGACGTCCTTGCGCGGATACCATTCGACGGACAGGTCGATATTGTCGGACGACAGCGGCAGCAGACCGGTATTGTTGGACGAGCCCGTCGCGATGCCACCGATCGCGGTCGGCCGCCCAGGCGCGCCGACGCCGGTCGAGGCGAACAGATTGCCGTAAGGCGCGCGCGAGATCGTCTTGCTGTACGAGGCGCGGGCGAACAGATTGTCCAACACCTCGATCTTGGCGTCCACGGCGGGCAGCCAGTTGCTATAGGAACCGCGCGCCGAAATCGCCTGCTGGTCCGTACTGTTCTGGACGACGAAGTCGTTGTCCGCCGTCCACACGATCGCCAGCGGCACGGGTTGCAGCGACACCGCGCGCACCTTGGTATTCTCGTAGCGCAGGCCCGCCACGATTTGCGCATTGCGGCCGAACACCTGCCCGTTCCAGCTGCCCTGGAGATAGCCCGACCAGATATTCTCGCGCACCGAATTGTCGCTGTTCGCGTCGATATTGTTGCGATGATCGACGCCGTCGTTCGTCACGCCGGAATAATAGTTGAACAGCGTGTTGTAGAGCTTGGTCGCATCCTCGGTGCGGAAGGCGATCTGGGTATTCGGATCGGCGTTCGGGTTGTTATGCTCGAACTTGCAGGTGTTGCAGAACTGGAAAACCTGCCCGGGTGCCAGCCGCGCGACGTCGGGCGGCAGCGAATTGCCCCAGTCGCCCAGCACCTGACGCGTGTTGAACTGGGTCTGGCGGGTCGTGGTGGTGCGATAATCGGCACCGGCATCGAACCGGATCTGGTCGGTGAATTCCCAGGCGGCATCGGCGCGCAGCTCGCGGATTCGCTGTGTCTGATTCGAAGCGAATTGGCGCTGCACCGCGCTCGCCAGATCGCCGACGTCCAGCACACCGTTATTGTTGCCCTTGATGAAGGGCTGTCCGGTCGGGGTCGTGCTCTGCGTGCCGTCGTTGATCGCCAGCGTCTGCTGCGGGAAGCCTTTATCGGTCCAGCGCAGCGTATGGCCGGTCACGACCGGCGCATTGATCGCGACGGTGGTCGAGGTCTGGCCGTTGGGATTGTCGGGCAGGCTCTGCGCCTCGCCGATATGACCGTCGATCGACAGGGTGAAACGGTCGCTCGGCTTCCACTCGATGTTGCCGCCGACGTCGTAGAGCCTGTTCTTCTGCGCGCGATAGGCCTGCTCAAACGCCGCATCCTTCACGCCGTTGATCGTCTCCGCCAGGAACTCGGTGGTGGCGATGCCGTTGCTCGCGTCGTCGAACGTCACCTCGCTGAACGGGCGGTTGAACCAGTTGGACTGGCTCGACCGGCGCTCCGACTGACGCAGCTGGGCATAGAGGCCATCGGCGGTGAAGGTCAGCGTGTCGGTCGGGCGGAATTGCAGGATCGCCTGACCGTTGATCCGCTCGCGGCTGGCCTCGGAGAAGTGATAGCGGAAGTCGTTGGGCACCGACACCAGCGGGTTGCCGGTCGGGCGGTTGTTGATCTTGGTCGCACCGTTCACGAAGCCGTTGGACGGGTTCAGGAAGTCGTTGAGCGAGCGGATATTCCAATTGTCCGGCGCGACGCTCGCAAAGCTGAAATTGCGCTTCTGATAGCTGCCGAACAGCGACACGCCGACGCGCTTCTCGCTGTCCGTCCAGCTGACGGTGCCCGACGCCTCGGGCGTGACGCGTGCGCCGCAGTCGATGCAGTCGGCCGAGCTGTTGTCATAGCTGCCCTTGACGCCCAACGACCCGACCAGCCCGGTATCGGAATTGTCGAGCGGCCGGCGGCTGACCACGTTGACCGTGGCGCCAATGCCGCCCGACGGGATCGCCGCGCGCCCGGTTTTGTAGACCTCCAGCGTCTTCACCCCTTCCGAGGCGAGGTTCGAGAAGTCGAACGAGCGGCCGAAGCCGCCTGCGCCGTCACCGCCCTGGTCGCCGCCGACCGCGACGATGTTGGACGTCGCCAGCTGGCGGCCGTTCAGCGTGACGAGGTTATATTGCGCACCGAAACCGCGGACCGTGACCGTCGAGCCTTCGCCGTTGCGCCGATCGATCGAAACGCCGGTGATGCGCTGCAGCGACTCGGCGAGGTTGGTATTGGCGAACTTGCCGATATCCTCCGCGCTGATCGCGTCGACGACGCCGTTCGAATCGCGCTTGATGGCGATCGAGCGCTCCAGTGAGGCGCGAACGCCGGTGACAACGATGTCGTCGGGTGTGGTTTCGGGCTGGGGATTGGTCGGGCTTGCCTCACCCGCCGGGGGTGTTTGACTACTGGTATCAGCCTGGGGCGTACCCTGTTGCGGGTCGCTCGGCGCGGTCTGCGCCTGGCCCTGCGACGCGAGCAGCAATCCCGCCGTCAGGCTCAATACCGATGTCGAGCGCACGAGCACGCGCGCAAGCGTCTTCCCCTTCATCCCACCTCTCCCATTGCGGCTTTTTTGCGCCGCCTGTTCGCCGAGTATTTCGGCTAATCATTTTTTTTATAGTTTATTGCTATACCGACCGACATCGGTGTCAATTAAAATGCCATGGCGGCGTGGCGCCCGATCAATCAACCGGGCGACTGTGCTCCCGCCGCCACACTCACCTCTTGGCTCGCGACCGGGCTCTGCGCATCGGTCGCCAGCGTCAGGCGATAGCGGCCGGGCGCGGTCGCCCACCCGCTGCCTGCGGTCCAGCGGGCCAGGATCCGGGGATCGGCAGAGATCGCCACCTGTTTCGTCTCGCCCGGCGCGAGTTCGACCCGCTGGAAACCGGCCAGGCGCAAGGGTCCCTGCCCCGTCCCCGTGACGTAAAGCTGCGGCACGACCACGCCCGGGCGCTTGCCGGTATTGGTCACGGCGACCTCGACCGCCGGAGTCGCACCACCCTTGAACCGGGCGCTGCCGAAGCGGAAACGCGTGTAGCTGAGGCCATAGCCGAACGGATAGAGCGGCCGGTCGCCGCGTGCGGCGTACCAGCGATAGCCGACATTGCTCCCTTCCGAATAATCGACCGGGAACGGGGCGAGATTGCCGGTGTCGACGACCCCCGCGTTGCTCGAGGCATCGGTCAGCGCGGTCACGCCGGCGGGCAGCACCGCACTCGGCCGGGGCAGTTGTGCGGCACGGATCGGAAAGCTGATCGGCAGACGGCCCGAGGCGTCGACCTTACCGACCAGGACGCGTGCGATCGCTTCGCCTCCGCGCTGGCCGGGATACCAGGCCTGGACAATCCCCGCGACCTGATCGGCCCAGGGCATCAGGACCGGCCCGCCCGTCTCCAGCACGACGACGCTACGCGGGTTGGCCTTCGCGACCGCCGCGATCAGCGCATCCTGATTATCCGGCAGCGACAGCGAAGTCGCGTCCTGCGCTTCGGTCTGCCACTGGGTCGCGAACACGATCGCGATGTCGGCCCCCTTGGCCGCCGCCGCCGCCGCCGCGGGATCGCGTCCATCGACGAAGGTGACCTGCGCGCCGGGGACCTGCGCCTGCATCGCCCGCAGCGGCGAGGAGGCATGATAGGTGATCCGCGCAAACGAGGCCGCCGCTCCCTTGGTCAGCGGAATTTCGATCGGCGCCCCGCCGACCGAGCGAACCTGGCTCGACCCGCCGCCCGACAATACGCCGACATCGGCATGGCCGCCGATCAGCACGATCCGCCGCGCTGTCGCTGTCAGCGGCAGGACGTTGCGGTCGTTCTTCAACAACACGATTCCCGCCTCCGCCGCGCGCTGCGCGACATCGGCATGGGCGGCATAGTCGATCGCCTGTGCGGTCGTGGGTGTCGGATCGTCGTACAGGCCGCTGGCGATGACGCCGGTGAGGATGCGCGTGACCATCTCGTCCAGCCGCGCCTCCGACACGCGACCACTGGCAACCGCATCGGCCAGCGGCTTGCCGAAATAGATTTGCTTGTCGAGTTCCTGTCCCGATTCCTGGTCCAGCCCGGCCAGCGCGGCCTTCTCCGTCGAATGGACGCCGCCCCAGTCGCTCATCACAAATCCGGGATAGCGCCATTCGTCGCGCAGGACCTGCGTCAGCAGGAAGCGGTTCTCGCAGGAATAGTCGCCATTGACCTTGTTATAGGCGCACATGACCGATCCGGGGCGTCCCCCGTCGATGGCGATCTTGAACGCCAGCAGATCGCTTTCGCGCAGCGCCTTCTCGTCGATGCGCGCGTCCAGGATGTTGCGGCCGGTTTCCTGCGCGTTCAGCGCATAATGTTTGACCGTGGACACGATATGCCGGGACTCGACGCCGCGGATCGACTCGCCCGCCATGATCCCGGCCAGCAGCGGGTCTTCGCCCAGATATTCGAAATTCCGCCCGTTCCACGCATCGCGTGTCAGGTTGACGCCGCCTGCCAGCAACACGTTGAAGGTCTTGGCGCGCGCCTCCGCCCCGATCATCGCGCCCCCGGCATAGGCGATGGCCGGATCGAAACTGGCCGCCGTCGCCAGGCTGGAGGGCAACGCCGTCGCGGTGTCGCCCTTGCGCTGTTCGACCTGATTGGCGACGCCCAAGCTCGCATCGCTTTCGCGCAGCGTCGGGATACCAAGGCGCGGCACGCCGGGCACATAGCCGGCCGAGGGTATCATGTCGGCATGGCGTTCCTTGGTCATCGGCGGAAACAGGCCGTGGACATAGGCCAGCTTTTCCGCATGGGTCATCGCCTTGACCAGGGCGCGGGCGCGGTCGACCGCCGGAATGGTCTTGTCTTGCCATGCGCCCTCGCTTGCGTGCGGCTGCGACAGGGCCTGCTGCGCCGACGTGGCGACCGGCGCGGCCCCCGCAAGAAGCGCGACGATAAGGGCGTGACGATAGGACATGGCGGCGCTCCGAACAGGGGGTTCGGAAAACCGGGTCAAGGCACATCGGGCGACGCCATGCACCGGCGCGCACCGTCAACGTGATGATCCTCTCCCGGTCTTCCCGTTTTCAGCGTCTGTTGTCCGCAAGACTGACAACGATGTCAACGATCAATCATCCCTGCCCGCCTCAGCGGCCCTCAGCGCCCCATAATTGCGCTTTGCACCCGATTGCATAAGGCGACGGCATGTGGGACGATTTTGGAATCGCCCCGCGCCTTACATCGGCCTGGCCGATCCGCCATGCCGCTTTTTGTCTTTCGACCGGATGTTTCCATGAAGGCGCTTACCATCAAGGACGTGGCCCGACAGGCCGGAGTTTCCCCCAAGACCGTTTCCCGCGTCATCAACGGCGAAGCGCATGTCCGCCCGGCCGTCCGCGAGGCCGTGGCGCGTGTCGTGGCGGAGATGAACTACCAGCCGAATGCCTTTGCCCGCAGCCTGTCGAGCGCGCGCTCCTTTCTGATCGGCCTGTTCTTCGACGATCCGGCCTGCAGCTATGCCAATGACGTGCTGCTCGGCGCGCTCGACCGCGCGCGATCGCTGGGCCGCCACGTCGTCATCGAAACCGTGGCGCTCGATCGCCCGGACTGGCAGGCACGGCTGGAGGAAAGCCTGATCGGATTGAAACTGGGCGGTGCGATCCTGACGCCGCCGATCTGCGACTGCGAGGAACTGATCGTCATTTTCGAGCGGCATGGCGTGCCGTTGGTACGGATCGCGCCGGGTAACGATGTCGATCGCACGCCCCATGTCAGGATTGACGACCGCGCGGCGGCGCGCACCATGGCAGAGCATCTGATCCATCTGGGCCACCGTGACATCGCTTTCATCAAGGGCAACCCGACCCATCATGCGGCCCATCGCCGTTGGCTCGGATTCCAGGACGCTTTGCATGCCGCCGATATGGCGCTCGATGAGCGACAGGTGTTCCAGGGGGACTTCACCTTCCGATCCGGCATCGTCGCGGCCGAAGCGCTGCTCGATGGCGCGCGGCCACCAAGCGCCATCTTCGCGAGCAATGACGAGATGGCCCTGGGCGTGCTGGTGGCTGCGATGCGGGCACAGATCGCCGTACCGCAGAAATTGTCCATTGCGGGGTTCGACGATGCCCAACTGGCCCGCATGGCCTGGCCACAGCTGACGACCATCCGGCAACCCAATAGCGAGATGGCGGCTGCGGCCGTCAGCCTGCTGGCGGAGCGCAACGCCGTGCCCGATGGCGCGGTATCGTCGATCGAACTTCCCTATGAACTGATGGTCAGGGCGAGTTCCTTCTGTTCGTGACGGCGCAGCGCGAACGCCAATACCGGAAGATAGCACAGGCCCGGCAGAAGCAAGGCCGGGATGAGGCCCAAGCGATCGGCCAATAGTCCGGTCAGCAGCGGGATGATGGCGCCCCCCACTACCGCAACGCAGAGAACCATTCCCCCGACGGGTGCGCGATCGGCCTGTGGGGGAAGCGCGATGACGTAGATCGTCGGATACATGATCGAATTGAACAAGCCGATCGACAGCAGGGCACCGGCGGCGAGTAAACCATGTCCCATCATCGCGATCAGCACCAGACCCGTGGCGCTCGCGGCGGCGCAGGCCAGCAGGCGTGCCGGGGATATATGCCGAAGCATGGCGGCGCCCGCGAACCGCCCGATCATCGCCCCACCCCAGTAAAGGGCAACCGACCGCGCGGCGATGACGGGTTGCCACGCCCCCGCATGCGGCGTCATCAGGAAGTCGGTCAGCAATGCGCCGATCGTCACCTCAGCCCCCACATAGGCGAAGATGGCCACGGCACCGCCCTGCAGCCGCCGATCATGCAGAGCCGAACGCCATCCACCGCTCAGGCTGGCGCCGGCATCCGGGCCAAGCCTGGACAACAGGTTTCTGTTTCGCAGAAAGGCAGAGGCCAAAGCGGCCAGCACCACGGCCGCAAAGCCGAAGGAAAGCGCGGACAGGTTTGAACCCGTTTGCTCCCCGGGCGCGGTTGAGATCAGGGTCGTCGCGCCGACGAGCGGTCCGACCACGGTACCCAACGAGTTAAAACCTTGCAGCAGATTCATCCGCACCGCCGCGCGACGGGGATCGCCAACCACCGTCATCACATTGTTGCCGGCTATCTGCAGAAAGGTTGCCCCTGTCGCGATACAGGTGAGCGACATCAGCACGCCCGGATACTGCCGGCTACCCAGACCGGCGATCAGCAACGCGCAACCGATCGCCATGACGGCAAGGCCGACGGCGCTTGCTCGCATATATCCGCGCCGCGCGACGAAAGCCGCCACTGGCACAGCGAACACGAGATAGCTTGAGAACGAGGCGAACTGTATCGCCCCGGCCTCCGCGTAATTCAGCCCCCACGCCAATCGCACCCGGGGAACCAGCAGGCTTACCGACGACGCCACGAAACCGCCAATGAAGAAGACACCGAGAGAAAGTCGGAATAGTCGCGCTGCGATCTGCTCATGCGCGGCGCCGGAGGGCATGGGGTGGCTCATCGTCCGACGCTATCAGCGCATGGGGCCTGTTCACCAGTCATGACAGAGCACGGGTGACCCAAAAACGGGGTGAGAACCGTGCCAGCGTGACAGCTACTGGTCGCCGATATCGTCGGCATTGGACCCGAACAGATGGTGCAGCTCAAGTCGCGCGACCGCCAGCAGCCACGTCAGACCGCCGAGAACCATATCAAAAGCGGGGCATGAATGTGGGCACGAAATCCGAATTTCACATTTCTTGCAGTGAAATCAACGATATCTGGCGGAGCGGGAGGAATCTTAATTCCCCAGCCAAATACCTGCTTGTGAACAATAATCTTTGAAGAATCGGTAGATCACCCCGCATTTCTCCCCACACCCTATATGGGATCATGTGACGCGATGTGAGCTTTCCGCCGATACGGTGAGTCGCGATGCGGTGAGAAGGGCACCATACCCGATAGCTGCTTTCTGCACGCCGCGGAACTCGGTGGAGATCACGTCGCGCCGATCGCGCCAGCCATTGGTCCTGCGCAGAAAGCGTAGATTAGGTGAACAGGTCGGGGCCGGTGGAACCGTCAGGCGGGGTCTTCCCAAGGATTGAGGACCGGGACGCCGGTTGAAAGGAAGTCGGCGACACCACAATTCGTCACATGAGCCGCCATTTGCCGTCCTTTGTTCGCTTTTCAATTTCTCTAACTTGTCCGTGCCGATTCCCTGCTGCGTCCGGCCTATTTCATAGGTCGTATAATGGTGGCTGCCGCGGTCCACAGTGGCTATCAAGGCTGAAAGGTATCAATCAGGATCGGCATGGCACGGGCAGCGAAGAAGATTGCGGGCGGAGATTTGGGTTTTGAGGCGGAGCTCTTCCGTGCGGCCGACAAGTTACGCGGCAACATGGAGCCCTCGGACTACAAGCATGTCGTGCTCGGCCTGATTTTCCTGAAGCACATATCCGAGGGGTTCGAGGCGAAGCATGCCGAGCTCCTCGCCGAGTATCCCGAAGGCGCCGAGGACGAGGACGAATACCGTGCCGACAACATCTTCTGGGTGCCCAAGGGGGCGCGCTGGTCCCACCTGCAGGCGAGCGCGAAGCAGCCCGGCATCGGCAAGATCATCGACGACGCCATGCTGGAGATCGAGAAGGTCAATCCGGGGCTGAAGGGCGTTCTGCCCAAGGATTACGCCCGCCCCGGCCTGAACGCGGTGATGCTCGGCGAGCTGATCGACCTGATCTCCGGCATCGGCTTCAAGGACGCCAGCAACGCGTCCCGCGACCTGCTGGGCCGGGTCTACGAATATTTCCTCGGCCAGTTCGCGGGCAGCGAAGGCAAGCGTGGCGGTGAGTTCTACACCCCGCGCTCGGTTGTCCGGACGATGGTCGAGATGCTCGAACCGTATAAGGGCCGCGTGTATGATCCGTGCTGCGGCAGCGGCGGCATGTTCGTTCAGTCGGAGAAATTCGTCGAGAGCCACGGCGGTCGTATCGGCGACATTGCGATCTACGGTCAGGAATCGAACCACACGACGTGGCGGCTGGCCATGATGAACCTGGCGGTGCGCGGCATCGACGCCGATATCCGCTGGAACAGCGAGGGCAGCTTCCACAAGGACGAACTGCCCGACCTCCGCGCCGATTACGTGCTCGCCAACCCGCCGTTCAATATCTCTGACTGGGGCGGCGACCGGATCAAGCAGGATGCGCGGTGGCAGTTCGGTCCGCCGCCCGCCAGTAACGCCAACTTCGCCTGGCTCCAGCACATCCTGCACCATCTGGCGCCCACCGGCACCGCCGGTGTCATCCTGGCCAACGGGTCGATGTCCTCGACACAGAATGGCGAGGGTGACATCCGCCGGGCGATGGTGGATGGCGACGTGATCGACTGCATGATCGCGATGCCGGGCCAGCTCTTCTATTCGACCCAGATCCCGGTGTGCATCTGGTTCCTGGCGAAGGACAAGTCGAACGGCATTGGCCGTAACAAGAAGCTGCGCGACCGGCGCGGCGAGATCCTGTTCATCGACGCGCGCAAACTTGGCCACATGGTGGACCGCACACGGCGCGAGTTCAGCGATGCCGACATCGCGAAGATCGCCGACACCTATCATGCCTGGCGCGAGGGGGAAGGCTATGCCGACGTCCCCGGTTTCGCCTGCGCGGCGCGGCATGACGTCATTGCCGGCCATGGCTATGTCCTCACCCCCGGCCGCTATGTCGGCGCCGAAGACGTTGAAGCGGACACAATTCCCTTCGCCAAACGCTTCGCCACGCTGCAGGCGACGCTGGAAGAGCAGTTCGCCGAAAGCGCGCGGCTGACCGACGTCATCCGTCAGAGGCTGGCCAGCGTGATTGTGCCCGACGATGCAGCAACGGATTTGACACGTTCGGCGGACGTGTAAAGAAAATCCGGTTTCCTTTACACGTCACTAGCGACGTGCGAAAAAATCGCACATTTCTTTCACGAGGCTGTCCGATGCTCAAGGCGAGCTACATCATCCCGGACCTGCCCCCTCCGGGGGTGCAGGAAACGGCGGCAGTGCTGCGCGCGCTGACGCAGGCGCATCGGCATCTGGCGGAGTTGAAGGGCCGCGCCGCCGCGATCCCCAACCAGGGCATCCTGATCGACACGCTGGCGTTGCAGGAAGCCAAGGCCAGCTCGGAAATCGAGAACATCGTCACCACGCAAGACGAGCTGTTCCGGGCCAGCGTCTTTCCGGAAAACCCCTCGTCCGCCGATGCGAAGGAAGTCGCGCGCTATGCCGAAGCCCTGCGCGAGGGCTTCATGCAGCAGCGGCGACTGGGCGGCCTGCTGACGAACAACATGATCGTCACCATGTTTCAGATGCTGAAGCGCACCGATGAGACGTTCCGCAACACCCCCGGCACCGCGCTGAAGAACGACCAAACCGGCGAGATGGTCTATGTCCCCCCGCAGGACGGCGACGCCGTGCGCGCGCACATGGCCGCGCTGGAGCGATTCATCAACGAGGATGACGCCAGCGACCTCGATCCACTGGTGAAGATGGCGATCATCCACCACCAGTTCGAAAGTATCCACCCGTTCACCGATGGCAACGGCCGCGTCGGACGGATCATCAACATGCTGTACCTGACGCGCACCGGGCTGCTCGACGTGCCGGTGCTGTATCTCAGCCGCTGGATCACCGGGCGCAAGGGCGACTATTACCGGCTATTGCAGGCGGTGCGCGACACGCGCGGGTCGGCCGAAGCGTGGGAGGCATGGCTGCTCTACATGATCCACGGCGTCGCCCAGACGGCGAGGGACACGCTCGCGCTGATCGAGGGGATGCGGGTGCTAATGGCCGAATACAAACAGCGTATCCGGACCGAATACCCCAAGGTCTATTCGCAGGACCTGCTCAACAACCTGTTCCGCCATCCCTATACGCGGATCGAATATGTCGAGCAGGAACTGGGCGTGTCCCGACCGACCGCGACGAAATATCTCGACACGCTGGCGGCGGCGGGATTTCTGGACAAGCAGCGGATCGGACGGAATAATTACTATATGAACCAGCGGCTGGTGGCATTGTTTGTAGATGGGGCGGCGTGATGGAGGGATGGAGCACAAAGCGCCTTTGTGAAGTGGGCCGAATTGTTACTGGCAAGACGCCCCCGACTGCAATCAATGCGAACTATGGCGGAGACGTCCCATTCGTGACCCCGACCGACATGGATGGGCGACGAACGATTGACCGGACGCTACGAACCCTATCGCAAACCGGCGTTAGAACTATCGGCTCGTCCTATGTGCCTTCGTCGGCGGTGATTGTGTCGTGCATCGGATCAGACATGGGCAAGGCCGCCCTTGTCGATCGCCCATTCGTCTCCAATCAGCAGATCAACTCAATTATCGTCTCCCCTGACTACGACCGCAAATTCGTATATTATAACTTGGCGCACCGGAGAGATGAGATCAGATTCAAGGCTAGCGGCGCCGCTCAGCCGATCATGAACAAATCCGACTTCGGCAATCTGATGATCGACATCCCGATCCTCGGCGAACAGCGGGCCATCGCCGCCGTCCTCTCCGCCCTCGACGACAAGATCGAACTTAATCGGCGGATGAACGAGACGCTGGAGGCGAGCGCGCGGGCGTTGTTCCGGGACTGGTTCGTCGATTTCGGCCCCACCCGCGCCAAGGCCGAAGGTAGCCCCGCCTATCTCGCGCCCGATCTCTGGTCCCTCTTCCCCGACCGCCTCAATGACGATGGCGTGCCAAGAGGATGGGAGTGGTCCACCATCGGCGAGGAAGTCGAGGCAGTCGGCGGCTCCACACCTAGCACGAAAGATGCCGCGCTTTGGGACGGCGGCATCGCCTGGACCACCCCGAAGGATTTGTCTGACCTGGGTTCGCCATTCCTGTTGGACACAGCGCGAACAATCACTGAAGCCGGCCTTCGCACCATTTCGTCAGGGCTGCTGCCGGCTGGAACGGTCCTAATGTCGTCCCGCGCACCGGTCGGCTACCTTGCGATCGCCAGCGTGCCGCTAGCGGTCAATCAGGGCTATATCGCCATGAAGTGCACAGGTCGCGTCTCCAACTGGAACGCCTATCTTTGGGCGCACGAGAACATGGACGCCATTATCAGTAATGCAAACGGGTCAACCTTCCAAGAAATCAGCAAGAAGAACTTCCGTCCGCTCTCCATCCTCGTAGCCGACGATGCGACGCGATCCGCATTCGACCGCTTGGTCGGTCCGATGTTCGAGAGCATCACAGCGAACGTAATCGAGTCACGCACTTTAGCCGCCACCCGCGACGCGCTCCTCCCCAAGCTGATGTCCGGCGAAATCCGCGTCCGCGATGCCGAGGCGCTGGCGGCATGACGCGCACACCCGGCATCCCCGCCTGATGGCGAAGCTCACCGAATCCGTCGTAGAGGACGCAGCGCTCGCCTGGCTAGCCGAACAGGGCTGGCAGGTCGCCTATGGCATCGATGCCTCGCCCGACGGCAACGCGCCTGAGCGCACGGCGAACAGCGACGTGATCCTGACCGCGCGCCTGACCGCCGCGGTCGATCGGCTCAACCCGCATATTCCCGCCGACGCGCGCGCCGATGCAATCCGCAAGGTGCTTGCGGCCGAAATGCCGGGACAGGTCGAGGAGAATCGGCGGCTTCACCGGCTGATCGTGGAGGGGGTGCCGGTCGAGTATCGCGCGGCCGATGGCGTGATCCGCGGCGACCGGGTGCGGCTGGTCGATTTCACCGATCCGGCCGGTGGCCTCGACATGAACGACTGGCTGGCGATCAACCAGTTCACCGTCATCGAGCGCGGCCACACCCGTCGGCCCGACATCGTGCTGTTCCTGAACGGCCTGCCCATCGCGGTCATCGAGCTGAAAAATCCTGGCGACGAGAACGCCACCGTCACCGGCGCCTACAATCAGCTTCAGACTTATAAGAACGAGATCGGATCGCTGTTCCGCACCAACGCGCTGCTGATCGCGTCGGACGGGATGACTGCGCGGATCGGATCGCTGACCGCCGACCAGGAACGCTTCATGCCGTGGCGCACCGTCGATGGTGAGGAGATCGCGGCCAAGGGCTTGCCCGAGCTGGAGGTGATGATCGCGGGCGTGCTCGACCGGCAGCGCCTGCTGATGCTGATCCGCGACTTCACCGTGTTCGGCGACACCGGGCGCGGCATCGTCAAGATCGTCGCTGGCTATCACCAGTTCCACGCCGCCCAGCGCGCCGTCGCCGCGACGTTGCGCGCGGTGCCGGGTGCGTCGGCGGTGACGGCGATGCGGGAAAGCCCATTGCGCTACGGCTTGCCCGACGCCGCCGCGCATCCGCAAGGCGATCGCCGGATCGGCGTGATCTGGCACACGCAAGGGTCGGGCAAGAGCTTCCTGATGGCTTTCTACGCAGGGCTGCTGGTGCGCGAACCGGCGCTGGAGAACCCGACGATTGTCGTCATCACCGACCGCAACGACCTGGACGATCAACTGTTCGCCACCTTCTCGATGTGTTCGGACCTCATCCGCCAGACGCCGATCCAGATCGACAGCCGCGAGGACCTGATCGAACGGCTCGACCGGGCATCCGGCGGGGTGATCTTCACCACGATGCAGAAGTTCGCACCGCCGCCGGGGATCAGCGGCTATCCCGCGATCAGCGACCGCCGCAACGTCATCGTCATCGCCGACGAAGCGCACCGATCGCAATATGGCTTTCGCGCGCGGATCGACCGCAAGACCGGCGAGCTGGCCTATGGCTTCGCCAAATATCTGCGTGACGCGCTGCCCAACGCCTCGTTCATCGGATTTACCGGCACGCCGATCGAGAAGGATGACGTCAACACGCCCGCCGTGTTCGGCGACTATGTCGACGTGTACGACATTGCCCGCGCGGTCGAGGACGGCGCGACGGTGCCGATCTATTACGAGAGCCGGCTGGCCCGCATCGAGCTGCCGCCCGAGGAACTGCCGGTCATCGACGCCGAGATTGACGGTCTGACCGAAGACGAGGCGCTGAGCGAGCAGGAACGGCTGAAGCAGCGCTGGTCCGCGGTCGAGAAGCTGGTCGGATCGAAGAAGCGGCTGGAAATGGTCGCTGCGGATCTCGTTGCGCATCTGGAGGACCGGCTCGCGGCGATGGACGGCAAGGCAATGGTCGTCTGCATGAGCCGCCGGATCTGCGTCGCGCTCTACGACGCGATCGTGGCACTGCGACCCGAATGGCATAGCGACGACGACAAGACCGGTGTGGTGAAGGTCGTGATGACCGGCTCCGCGGCCGACATTCCCGCCTGGCAGCCGCACATCGGGAACAAGGCGCGCCGCGACCTGCTGGCCAAGCGCGCGAAAAACCCGGCCGATCCGCTGCGGCTGGTCATCGTGCGCGACATGTGGCTGACCGGATTCGATGCGCCGTCGATGCATACCATGTACATCGACAAGCCGATGCGCGGTCACGGCCTGATGCAGGCGATCGCGCGCGTGAACCGCGTGTTCCGCGACAAGCCGGCCGGTCTGGTGGTCGATTACATCGGCATCGCCCAGAATCTGAAGAAGGCGCTCGGCCAATACTCTGCTTCCGACGCCGCCAAGACGGGCATCAACGAGGCGGAGGCCGTCGCGTTGCTGCTCGAGAAGTTCGATGTGGTGCGAGCGATGTTCCATGGCTTCGACTGCATGCCCGGTATCTCCGGCACACCGGTCGCCCGTCTGAAATGCCTGGCAGAGGCGATCGAGTTCATCCTTGCTCGGCAGCATGAGGCGGCGGCGAAGGAGACGAACGACGAGGCCCGCAAGGCGGCGCATCGCCGTTTCCAGGACGCGGTCCTTGCGCTGACCAAGGCTTTCGCCCTGGCGGCCGCCAGCGACGAGGCGCGTGCGATCCGCGACGACATTGCTTTCTACCAGACGATCCGTGCCGCGCTTGCCAAGACCGGCGGTGGTGGTGGCACGACGAAAGATCGCGACTTCGCGGTCCAGCAGCTTATCGACCAGTCGGTCGTATCGACTGAGATCGTCGACATATTGCGCGCCGCAGGCCTCACCACGCCGGACATCTCGATCCTGTCCGACGACTTCCTCGCCGAGGTGAAGGCGATGGAGCGGCCGAACCTGGCGCTGGAGGCATTGAAGAAGCTGCTGGGCGATCAAATTCGCTCTCGCAGCCGCACCAATGCGGTCGAAAGCCGCCGCTATTCCGAACGCCTGACCGACGCCATCGCCCGCTATCACACCAACGCGGTCAGCACGGTCGAGGTGCTACAGACGCTGATCGACTTGGCCAAGCAGATCCGTGCCGAGCAGGCTCGCGGAGAGGCGGAAGGCCTGACCCCCGACGAGATCGCCTTCTACGACGCGCTTGCGGACAATGAGAGCGCCGTCGATATCATGGGTAACGACAGCCTGAAGGTGATCGCCGCTGAGTTGGTGAACACGCTAAGGGCGAGCGCGACGGTCGACTGGTCGCATCGCGAAAGCGCTCGCGCTCGCATGCGCGTGCTCGTGAAGCGGATCTTACGTAAGTACGGGTTTCCCCCAGACCTCCAGGATGTGGCTGTGCAGACGGTCATACAGCAGGCGGAACTGCTCGCCGAACGGTGGTGAACGCTAATCTACTTCGAACTGCCAGAAGCGGAGCACGATAGTTGCTCAAACATCGCGGATGGTATCTATGGTCAAAAGCCCGTCAGCTTGGACCCAGAAGACGACATTCAATCGCCTTTTTGTGCTCCCCAAGGTCAGGACTCGTTGATCACCGCCAGAAGAAGACGGTTGCAGCGAGGGCGAGGGCGGAGAAGAAGACGGTTGGGCACCGGTCGTAGCGGGTGGCGACGCGGCGCCAGTCTTTCAGGCGTCCAAACATGATCTCGATGCGGCTGCGGCGTCGGTAGCGGCGCTTGTCGTATCTGACCGGTTCGTTGCGGGATCGCCGGCCCGGGATGCAGGGCTCGATGCCCTTCGCCTGCAAGGCGTCCCTGAACCAGTCGGCGTCATAGCCGCGGTCGCCTAGCAGCCGCTGCGCCTTTGGTATGTCGTCGAGTAGCGCTGCCGCACCGGTGTAATCGCTGACCTGGCCAGCCGTCATGAAGAAGCTCAGCGGGCGACCGTTCGCGTCGGCGATGGCATGGAGCTTGGTGTTCATGCCGCCTTTGGTGCGACCAATCAGGCGGCCGAGGCCCCCTTTTTTACCCGCAGGCTCGATGCCGTGCGGTGCGCCTTGAGGTAGGTCGCGTCGATCATCGCCGTATTCGGCTCAGCATCCGCCGCTGCCAAGCCTTCCATCATTCGCGTGAACACGCCCGCCTCTCCCCAGCGCTTCCACCGATTATAGAGCGTCTTGGGCGGGCCGTAGACGGCTGGCGCATCGCGCCAACGCAACCCGTTGCGGTTGACGAACACGATGCCGCTCAACACCCGCCGGTCATCCACTCGAGGCTTGCTATGGCTCTTGGGAAAGAAAGGACGCAGCCGCTCCATCTGCGCGTCCGTCAGCCAAAACAGGTCGCTCATCACCAGTCTCTTTACGGAGCCTGAATCAGATCGCCGCCCTCACATCAATGGGTCCTGACCCTAGGGTTCAAACCGATTAACATCTTGAGGAGTGACGTTTTTCCTGATTCACTGGCGGATGGATCAGGAGAAGTGAGGAATGGCGCTGTACTGGTTGTCGGATGAAGCGTCGGCGGCGATTGAGCCGCATTTGCCTGGGAACCAGCCCGGCGCGCGGCGGGTAGACGACCGACGGGTAATCTCGGGCATCGTGCATGTGCTGAAGGTCAGCTGCCGCTGGTCCGACTGCCCTGCCGATTACGGGCCGTCGACGACGATCTACAACCGGTTCAACCGCTGGTCGCGCCGTGGCTTCTGGCTCCAGTTGCTCGTCGCGCTGGTGGATGCCGGCGTGGTCACTAGAAGTACTGCGATCGACAGCACCTACATCAAGGCGCAATGCGCAGCCTTCGGCGCAAAAGGGGGCGCCAGATCCAGGCGATCGGTCGCTCGCGCGGCGGATGGACGACCAAAATCCACGCACTCATCGATGTCATCGGCCATCCCTATGCCCTGATGCTAACGGCCGGCAATGTCAGCGACGTGAAGGCAGCGCCCGCCCTTCTCGAACGTGCTGGCCGGATGTGATACCTTCTTGATGACAAAGGCTACCATGCTGACCGGCTACGCCGCTCGCTACGTGACGCCGGAGCGGTTCCTGTCATTCCCGGCCGGCGCAACCGGAAGCGCGTCATCCGATACGACAAGGAGCGCTACCGCGGCCGCCACCTCATCGAAAACGCCTTCTGCCGTCTCAAGGACTTCCGCCGTGTCGCTACCCGCTACGACAAACTCGCCGCCAACTTACTCTCAGGCGTCGCCATCGCCACCGCGCTCGCCTTCTGGCTGTGATTGAGTCTCAGCCCTAACGAGGGTGATCGACCCATTTGCGGTTGCTTAAAATCTTCTGCCCGCTTCCCGACTTCGGACCTTCGTTCATGTGAATTGTCGCAGGCAGTCGTACTTCGATACCGATGCAAAGATGAGGGGCGAAGGCAAACGCCCCCGCCCCCCCCCTTTCGGCAACGTCGTTCGATCAGAACAGAATGTCGAAACCCAGTCGTACCGAACGCGGGTTCAGATAGCCGTAAGGCGTGCCGTAGAGCGGATCGGGCGTATATTCCGAACCCGACTTGGCATTTTCATGCTGCACGTAACGCTGCGTGATCGGCTGCGAATTGAAGACGTTAAAGGCATCAGCCCGCAGGACAAAGTTCTTGAAGCCCCATGATTCCGGCAACCGGTAGCGGAACGACAGATCGATCTGCTTGACCCATTGCGTTCGCAAGCCCGTGCTTCGCGGCGAGGGCTGCGTCATCGTATAGTTGCCGTTCGAATTGAGCGCCCCATATGCGCAGTAGAAGCTGGATGCGTTATAGCCAGCCGCATTGGGATCAGTCGGATGATAGCCCATGCAGCTAAGGCGCGTCGGCGACTGAAGCAGCACATTGGTACCGAACAGCAGATTGTCGGTGACGTGATAGCTGCCGAACGTCTTCAACACGAAGGTCCGGTCATTGGGCAGCAGGCCGGTCGAATAGTCGGTCAGACCCAGATAATCATAGTCCTGCGTCGAGCCCGCATCCGACTGGGTCCCGTTGCCCGCGTCGGATTTCACCGTGCCCTCGTAATTGCCGTAGGAGCGCGACACGGTGATCGAACCCTGCAGCGCCCAGATGCCGTCATCTGCCCGCTTCCAATCAAAGACCAGGGCCTCATATTGACGCTTGGGCTTGGGGAAGGCGAGACCGGTCAGCGTCACCGACTTGGTCGGGTCGACCCAGTCGCGGACGGTCTGCGACGAGCGACCGGGGTTCCAGATATAATAGGCGCTGTTGTTCTGGTAGAAATCGCACTGCGAAGCTGAGGCGTTTGCACCGCCGTTGCAATAATAGTTGGCGAGGAAGGGTGCAAAATCGGTATCCTCGGACACGCGACCCAGATTGCGATATGTCCCCGTCAGGCCGACGGAAAACAGCTCTGTCACCCGGAAATGTGCTCCCAGGACGAACTCGTCCTCATAGGTCGGCTTGGCCCCGACGGCCAGTTTCGCTGCTGCCGGATCCTGGACACCCGCACCATAGATCAGGCAGGTTGCAGCCCCGTTGATCGGATTGCCCGGCGCGGCCGAAATGTTCGTGGGACAAGCCGAACCATAGCCTGCTCCCGCCAGGTTGGTCAGCGCAGGACCGAAATTGATCAGGGGCAGACCGGTATTCGGGTTGACCGGGAAATTGGCTGCCGTGAATCCGGTCGGATAGGCGAAATATTCTCGGAAATAGAGGTCGCGACCGCGGAAGCCGAGATTCATTGCAGGCGGGATGAAGTAGCGGCCATAGCTGCCGTTGAAGCGGAATCGGGAGTCACCACCTGGCGTCCAGCTGAACCCGGCACGTGCCGCGATATTGTCCTTCAACGACAGATAGCGCTGTCCCGACAGATTATATTGCTGGAACTCGTCGTCGCGCACGCCCAGATTGATCGTCAGACCCCGCGCCGGTTCCCATGAATCCTGCACATAATAGGCGCGATCCTGGCCGGAGACGAATCCGCCCAAACGCTCATAGGTCAGCCGCGCACCGGTATTGCGGTAATCATAAGTGATCGGAAGGCCACCATTCAGCGTCGTGACCTTGGTTTCGTTGACGTCCTCATTGTCCAGCCCGAAGCGGATATGGTGGCGCCCCAGAGCCTCGAACCGAAGGTCGCCGTCGATCCGATAGAATTTGCGCTGCGTGTTGTTGATCGAATTTCCACTATAGGGCTGTGCCGAGATCACCTGCGGCAGACCGCCGGTCGTCGCGGTGCGGCGATCGATCACATAATAGGATCCGGTGTCCAGCGGCAACGTGTTGCTCGAGTCGCGGCTGATGCCGTAGGCGCCCGAAATCTGGAAGAAGTCGGTGATGCTGCCCGTGTACCGCCCGACCCAGTTCAGGCCGCCCTGCTTGTAATTCTGACTGCCGGTATATTTGCCCGGCGTGCCGCCGGTGAAACTGGAATTGGGCGTGAAGGTATAGCTGTCGGTGCGCGTCGTCTGGCGCGTATCGAACAGCGTGAATTCCAGATGCTGGGTCGGATTGACGTAGACGTCCAGCTTGCCGCCGTAAAAGGGATCCGTGCTGATCGTCCGCTGATAGTAATTGGAAAGCGGCGAGGCGCTTTTACCCACGACATCATTGGCCTGATACAGACCATATAGGAAAATGTGGTCCTTGATGATCGGACCGCCAGCTTCGATGCTCAGGGCTTGGGTGGCGGTATGCGCCAGTCGACCGATGGTCGACGGATTGGTGGCCGCGCCGATATTCGGGTTGCTCGATTGCAGCGCGGTCTCGTCGAAGTTGCCGTGGATCGCCATCATCGGGGTGTTCGTGCCCGACTTGGTCGTAGCGTTGATGACGCCGCCCGTCGCGCGGCCAAACTCGGCGGCATAACCAGCCGTTTGCACGTCGACCGTCTGATAGAAGTCGAACGGTACCCGCGCCGATCCGACATAAGTGTCCGGATTGGTGATGTTCAGGCCATTGATGTAATAGGCGTTCTCCGCCACCGACGATCCGCCGAGCGACGGTACGTTGCCAAAGCCGGGGGCGCCCGCGACTGCGCCGGGTGCCAGCAGCGCCAAGGCCGTTACCGATCGAGCGACCGGCAACTGCGCGGCGGTCGCAACCACATCGAGGTTGATGCCCGTCGTGGTCTTGGTGAAATCCTCACGCACACGCTGGCCAGTGACTACCACTTCATTGGCGGGGGCGTCCTTGGACACGACGGTCAGGGTGACCCGGTTTTCCTGCGCGGCAGCGACGGTGATCGTGTCCGTATGGGTCGCATAGTTGGCGCCTTCGGTCGTCACATCGTACAGACCCGGCACCAGTCCCACGGCCGAAAAGCCGCCACTGGCGGAGGATACGAAGGTGCGAACCTGATTCTGCGCCTTCGACCGTAAGGTCACGGTCACACCTGCTACCGGCTTGTTGGCGGTATCGATGACCGTGCCCGAGATCGCGCCCGTGGTGTAGTCCTGCGCCATCGCCGGTGCGGCGATCGCGACCGCACCGATGCCCGCACCCACCATCGCCAAGGCCTGCAAAGCCACACCCCCACGCAGAACCCTGCGCGAGAAACACCCTTGTTTCATCACGTTACCCCCTTGTGTGCCACCGCCCCCAAGCGGTTCGGCAACTGGTCATATTGGCGTCAAGCGACCGGGGAATATTTCAGCAACGTGACAGCCTCACTCAAATGACATTTGATACATAGATCAAGTTGAAGACGATAACGTGCAAGAAAGCCACACTGGCGTGCGAACAGGCATCATGTTGTTGCCTTTTTCGACATTTGGGCACGCCGGTTGCCCGTTATATGCACAAAAGCGATTTACCGTTTTATCTCGCCATCACGGTTATGGAGCCAATTTGCGGTCGCGTGAAACTGCAGTGATTACGCAAAACCGCTACTTTGATGAAGCTTTTGACATCCACGTGCCTAGCGACCTCCCGCCTTTCAGAATGGGGAGGTTCAGGACCAAATTGCTGGTGAGTCCGATCCGCCGAGGCAAACCTTGGCATGTCTGAGATAGGGAGCGCGCCGCCATAATGTTAATGCTCACAATGACCAGTCTGGAATGCGCCCTCTTGAACCAATGGGACCCACACCCGGTCATTCTGGGGAGGTATCGCGGCTCCCAGAAGCGGAAGTCTGTTCATGAGGCGCCCAATAACCCGCAGATCGCCGTTGGCGTGGATGAACGTATCCGGGCACCGATCAGATTGGAGAAGAAAATGATAGAGGCGGCAAACAGTCTGAAGGATTTCGTGCAAAAATCCAGGATGCACTCCGCGCCGGACAACGCTACGAAGTCGTCATCCCTCTCTTTCCGGATCGTCCTTGGCCACAGTACCGCCAGAACTGCTGCAAAGTTTGTCCGCCCCCGGCGGCGGGCAGGTCGCGCTCGTAATCGGTGCCGGCTGTTCGAGGGGCGCCCCGACGAGTATCCCGCTCGCCAGAGAGCTGTCGCAAGATGTCGAGCACCAAATGGTGCTGAACGGCCGCCTTCAGGCGAACCAATGCCAAGATCCCAGTGATCTGGCTGCATTGGCCACGCTCGTCTACCAGCTGTGCGGCAACAGCCAAGCCGAACTGGTCCAATGCTTCCCGATCAACCGAATGCGGCTTGCCAAGCCCAATCTCGGCTACAAGCTATTGGTGGCTCTGATGGCCGAAGGCGCCATCAGCTACGTCCTGTCACTGAACTTCGATCTCGCAGTTCAGAACGCCGCTGCCGAACTCGGTGTGGAGATCGCAACGGTGGCAACCGTGAACGAACCGGTGCCCATCCGCGCGGCGCTGGTTCAACTGCACGGGAACGCGAATAGCGCCCCCGACCAGCTCATCCTCCGGACGGAGGTCATGGACGGCGAGTGGATCGGTCACTGGCATCAGGTCGTGGCCCAGCAGGTCTTGGCGGCGCCGACCGTCCTCTTCGCCGGCCTCGGATCGGCGGCTCCCGTCCTCACGGCGACGATGGCAATGATCCAAGGCGCTCTGGGAGGTAACAAGGCCCTCTACCAGGCAGACGTCGTCCCCTTCACCCAGAGCGGTTTCGCTGCTCAACTCGGCATACCCGCGCAGCGCTACATACAGGGATCTTGGGACGCCGTGGTCACGAGGCTTGCGGAGCGCATCGCCGCTCGCCAGGTCGACGCGCTTTCCTATAATGGCCACGCCCTCCTGTCGGAGAACAATTACAACGAGGATGACCTCCAGCGGTTCGCCGGCATGGCTGCCAAGCTCGGTGGCCATTCGCTGCTTACGCTCGGCAAGATGCGCGCGTTCGCCGATCTGGACTGCGACAAGCTCTACCGGCCACACTCCAATCACGACGACGAATTCATCTCTGAGCCAATGCTCCGGCTGGTTCGCGCCGCCGAAAACTTTGGCCTCGATGCGGAACCCACACCCGCCGGCACCTGGACGCTGCGGCGAGACGGCCAGCCGGTCGCACAGCTCGTGCTTGCCTCTGGCCGTGGCGTTCGGCGCATGGCCGCCGTCGAGACGCGCGCCAAGACGATCTGCACCGCTATTGCCGACCATTCACCCATGGCGGTCGACATCGTGCTGATCGGGGGCTTGATCGACTCCGCCCCGGCCTTCGATCACATCGATCTCATCGCGGACGAAGAGCCGGACGACATCATCGGCGGCCTCGTCGGCCCGCTGCTGGTTTCGGCCAACGATCCTCACTACATCGACCGAATTGGAGGGCTGTTGAATGTCGCTTGACGGCTCCTCGCTCTCCGCCTCGTCGATGATCGCACTGGCTAACGAGACCCTTTCGCTCAACGGCTATCGCGTCGTGCGCGACATGACGGACATGAAGAGGCTCGGGGACCAGGCCCTGTTGGCCGAGGATGCCTACAGCGTGGTCTCCGTCGTGGCCTTCGAGACTTGGCAACAGCTCGCAAGGGACTGGTCCGAGGCTCAAGCTGACCTCGTCGACCTGCTGGCGCGCCGCCTCTCCCGCTCCGCCCCAAAGGCTTGGGACGGCTACCTCGTCCTCCTGTGCGCCGGGGAGCCCGCAGACTGCCTCGACGCGGACCGGATCGAGCGCGATACCTCCAGGGTGCGCAAGATCGTCGCGACGGGCGGCAGGCTCCGGACCAGCGCCGACGTCGCGCGCGTGTTAGATCTTCTGCTCCCGCTTGAGCTGCCGGGCGACCTAGCGGCCCTAGAGGATGTCCTCGACGCACTGCCGGAACTCATGGCCAAGACGGTTGATCGCGCCAAGCTGAAGATCGTCGTAGATGCGTACCGCGATGGCGAACCACCGCTGGAGCGGCTTCACGAAAACGGCGGCGGACGATGAGACTCAAGTCGATCACGATAGAGGGATTTAGGGCGTTCGGCCGTCAGGCGACGATCGATCTCGACGCCGACGTCATCCTGCTTCACGGGCCCAACGGCGTCGGCAAGACCTCGCTCTTGGACGCTATCCTCTGGGCGCTGGCCGGCACAATCGCACGTTTCTCGAACCGTGGCACGCCAGTCTCGATGTATGCACGCGAAGGGCGTGCGCGCGTCGAACTGACCATGACCGGCGAAGATGGCGACGTGGTTTTGACACGTGCGACGGACGGCGGGTCGGACGACTTCGTGCGGCTTCGGATCGGCAATGGGGATTACGAGCAGGCGGCTGCCGTGCAACAGCTCTGCAACCTGCTCCTCCCTCACTTAAAGGATCGGGCCGGCGCCCGGGACGCCCTGAACCGCGTGCTCACGCGCGGCGTCTACCTCCAACAGGATCTCGTCCGCCAGTTCATCGACGACGACAGCGCGGCGGAGCGTTTCGCCCTCGTCAGCGAGGTAATCGGCGCGGGTGCGGTGATCGAACTTCAGGCTGCCCTCGAGAAGAGCCGACGGTCCTGGTCGGCAAGTACCACCACGTTCCGCCGGGACGAGGTGGAACCGTTAGCGTTGCGGGTCGCGCAGATCGATGAACACATTACCCGCCTGTCCGACGGGAGCATCGTCGCAAGCGACGATGCGCGCCTGGCCTCGAGTGCACTCTTCCAGAGGGCAGTCGCGCTACTCGGGGAGGCCAGGTTCGGTCCCGACGGGGCGCCGACGACACCTGCCCGGCTGGACCGCTTCATCAAGACGCTGGAGGCCGAGCGCAGCAGGCTCGAACGCGATCTCAGCACGACCCGCAGCCTCGTCGAGCAGCTCCCCGAGCTCTCCATCGTCGATAAAGCCGATTTGGACGTCGAGAAGCTGCGTCGAGATGAGGCCGATCTCGTCGGGCAACTGGACGCCGCGGAGAAGGCCATCCGAACGGAAAACGCCCGGCTCGCCGTGGAACGTCAGGCGCAGGTCGAGGCAGCTGATCGCGCGCAACGCGCAGCGACCATGGCGAGGCTTGCCCTCAGGGACCTCGGCGATCACTGCCCCGTGTGCCAACAGACCCACGACGTCGAACATACGATCGCGCATCTGCACGCGCTGATCGAAGCCGTATCGGACGTCGCCCAGATCGGCGTTACCGACCGGCTAGCCCCACTGACCGAAGAGCGCGGCGCGGTCCAAGTCCTGCTGAACCTAGTTAGGGACGATCTGAGGCGCCTGGATAACGAAGTACGCGAGCGAGAGGCCCGGCGCTCCATAATGACGGCCCGACTTTCGGATCTCGGGATAGACGGCACCGGTAACGCCGCCACTGCTCTGCGCGAGCGCGCCGGCGCGATCGCAGAGACGCTTGAGATCATGGCCGGGCTCATCGCCGATGGCGAGCGCCTCTCCCTACAGGTTCTACGGCTGGGCGAGCAGCTCCAGCGCGAAGAACTCGCTGCGGAACGCGTGCAGCTCACTAGACGGCTGGATGCGGCGAACAGCCGGATTGCAGGCGAGGAAGCCACAAAGGTTCTTGCCGGCAAGATCATCGATGGCCTGCGCGACGCTTCGCTGGCGGTAACAGCCAGGCAGATCACCCAGATCGCGCCGCTGTTCCAGAGGATCTACAGCCGCATCGACCCGCATCCCACCTTCCGCGTGACGCAGATTGTCGCCGGAATGGAGCGTGGTCACGGCAAGCTGGACGTCGGCATCGCAGATCCCGACGCCGGCCCGCCCTCTCATGACGCCGGTCCGCTGCTGTCCAGCTCACAGATGAATTCATTCGCGGTGTCTCTCTTCCTCGCCATGAACCTCGCCCTCCCCAGCCTTCGGTTAGGCGTGACAATCCTCGACGACCCCCTTCAGAGCCTAGACTCGATCAACCTGCTAGGGCTTGTCGACGTCATGCGACGCTTCCGCGCCCACCGGCAGATCATCGTCTCCACGCACGAGGAGCGGCTCGTCGGCCTGCTACAGCGCAAGCTGCGGCCGATGCGACCAGACGAGCGCATGTTGACCATAGTCTTCGAGAGCTGGAGCCGCCAAGGTCCGGTCATGCGTACGATCGAAGCGGCGCAGGCGTCCGCCGAGAGCGTAATCGCCGCTTGAACCGGCAAAACTTACTACTACAGCGCCGCTTCTACTATTCTTCTTCAGACGGTTGAGCCAGCGCTACACCTCGGCGCAGATGACCGGCTCCGGCCGTATGCGTCTGAACGAACGACCGCTTATGCTAGGCCACGTGGACAAAGGGCAGCCACAGCGATGCTGAGGCGAGGCTGACGAATCCGATGTAGGAGTCGGCGGTTTTGTCGTAGCGGGTGGCGACGCGCCGCCAGTTCTTGAGCTTGTTGAACAAACGCTCGATGCGGTTGCGCCAACGATACTTCAGCCGGTCGTGCGGTGCGGGGTTGAACTGGCCCCCATTTCGACCGGACGGATTTGAGCCTAAGAAGGAGGCTTGGGGCTATCCCCTGAGCATAGGCTTATGTCCGTGTCCGAGATCATCACCGACGGCGGTCGTCGCCGTCACTGGAGCACGCCTGAGAAGCTGAGGATCGTCGAGGAAACGCTCGATGGTCGGGAGAGCATATCGGTGGTGGCGCGCCGCAACGGCGTGGCGCCGAACCTGCTGTATCGCTGGCGGCGACTGATGCTGGAAGGCGGGAGCGTCGCGGTTGCCGGCGACGATGACGTAACCAGCAACCGGCAGGTCCGCGAGATGGAAACCCGCATCCGCGAACTGGAGCGCCAGCTCGGGCGCAAGACGCTGGAGGTCGAGATTCTGAAGGAGGCGCTGGAGCGCTCGCGCCCAAAAAAAGCGAGCTTGCTCATGCACTCGCCGCTGCCGGGAACTATCCGGTGAGCCTGGTCGCCAGCACGCTCGGCGTCGGGCGCTCGACGGTGTACGACCGCCTGACGGGAACCACCAGGACGCGCGGGCCGTACTCCAAGGCCGAGGATGCCGATCTGCTGCCCCGCATCCGCCAGATCGCCGCGCAGCGGCCCACCTAAGGCTACCGCCGCATTGCGGCGGTCCTCAATCGACAGCAACGCGCCGAAGGACTGATGCCGGTCAACCACAAACGCGTCTATCGGATCATGGCGGCGGATCGCCTGCTGCTGGCGCGGCGCTACACCGAGCGCGCCGACTATGGCCATGACGGCGTCGTCGTGGCGATCCGCTCGAACCTGCGCTGGTGTTCGGACGGCTTCGAGTTCACCTGCTGGAACGGTGAGGTCGTGCGCGGCGCCTTCATCATCGATGCCCATGACCGCGAGATCATCGCTTGGCGCGCGGTCGCCAATGCGGGCATCAGCGGCTCGGACGTGCGCGACATCATGCTGGAAGCCGTGGAAACCCGCTTCGGCGGTATGCGCGCGCCCGTGCCGAGATGCTGTCCGATAACGGCTCGGCCTATACCGCTCGCGAAACACGGACCTTTGCCCGGCAGCTGGGCCTCAAACCCTGCCTCACGCCTGTCCGCAGCCCGCAGTCCAACGGCATATCGGAGGCCTTCGTGCATACCCTCAAGCGCGATTACGTCCGCGTCTCGTCGATACCCGATGCGTCCATCGCATTGACCGCCCTTGCTGGATGGATCGAGGACTACAACGACAACCACCCCCATTCAGGGCTCAAAATGCGTTCACCGCGCGAGCATCGCGCACTGGTTTCTGCAACCGCTTGAACCCGTCCGGTGAAACGGGGGCCAGATCAATGCACGCGCCCCATTTTCATCCGCTGGGCGGGGATCGTCCACAATGCTGCTTCAAGGTCGAGCTCCGACCAAGTCGCCCCCCGGATTTCGCCCGACCGCGCCGCCGCCAGGATGAGCGCTTCCAGCGCAACGCGGCCAACGGTCGCCCGCTCGCCCAGCTTCTCGAGGAATTTTGGCACGGATGCATAAGGCAGGGCCGCAAAATGGCTTTCCTTCTTGGGCTGACGAGGCAGCCCCTTGGAAAGCGACCGCATCGGCGCTTCGGTCGCGCGGAACCCGCGTGCGTAGGACCAGTCAAGAACGGTACCGATGCGTTGCCGAACGCGGCGCGCCGTTTCTGGCTTCGTCAGCCAGATGGGAGCCAATACGTCCCGTATTAGGGGGTCTTCGATTTCGCTGACCAAACGATCGCCCATTTTGGGGAAAGCGCAGGTCTTCAGCGTCGCTATCCACTGATCCTGATGCTTGCCGTTCTTCCAAGCTTCCTTGTGTTCCTCATGGACCATCTCAGCGGCCCTGCGGAACGTCGGAATCACCTGCCGCTCCTGCTTCCGCTCCGCGACAGGGTCGATGCCTTGTGCGATCTTCTGGCGCGTGAGGAACGCAGCCTACCTGGCGTCTTTGAGAGAAACTGCTTTTAGTGAGCCCAGCCCGATATCCTGGCGTTTTCCCTTATTCTGAACGCGAAGGACCCAGCTGGCTGCCCCTTTTACCGTTGATTTCGAGAAACACGCCGTCCCCGTCCGAATAGCGCCCGGGCTCGATCAGCGATCGGATCTTGAGCGCAGTGAGCTTTCCCATGCCACCTCACCTCAGTTTTTCCCCAAACTCTTCCCCACACTTCACGTGGGATTGCGTCGGATCGAGTGAAACGCAGCGACACCAAAAAACCGCTGATTTCTGGGCTCTTATGGCAGGTTTTTGGGAGTTTCGCGAGCCCCACAGGGCATGAAAATGGCGGAGCGGGAGGGATTCGAACCCTCGATACGGTTTTGCCGTATACTCACTTTCCAGGCGAGCGCCTTCGACCACTCGGCCACCGCTCCGCATGAGTCCATGCCTGGAAGACGCGCCCCTAATGCGCTTCCACGCCCCGCGCAAGCAATTGCGTGTGCCGCTTTGCTGGGGCAGTCTGCTCGGCGATGACGATCGCGCTCTTGTTCGCCGCGCTTCTGGCGCAGGCTTCGCCCTCCCCCGCTCCCGCCGCACAGGCGGGTGATCCCTTGCCTGGCGACTGGATCGCGGTGCCCGATGACGAGTTGCTGGTCTTCACGCTGGCCAATGGGCGGACGGTGACGGTGCGGCTGGCGCCGGGGCGGGCGCCGGTCCATGTCGCCAATATCCGGGCATTGGCGCGCGCCCATTGGTGGGATGCGGGGACCAGCGTCTATCGCGTGCAAGAGAATTACGTCGCGCAATGGGGCGACGCGACCGAAAAGAAGTCGCTGCCCGTCGGCATCGTCGCCAATCCCCCGGCCGAATATGTCCGCAGCGGCAACAGCGCGACTGCCCGGTTGAGCAAGCCCGACCCCTATGCAGCCTGGGCGGGCTATAGCCTTGACGGCTGGCCGCTGGCGGGGGACGCCACCAGCGAGTGGGTGCCGCATTGTTATGGCATGGTCGGGGTCGCCCGCGACCTGGCGCCCAGCACGGGGAGCGGCGCCGAGCTCTATACGATCATCGGCCACTCGCCGCGTGGGCTGGACCGCAATATCGCGGTGGTCGGCCGGGTGGTCGACGGGATGGATGCGCTTTCCACCCTGCCGCGCGGGACGGGCGACCTGGGGTTCTACAAGGACGAAGGGCAACGGCTGGCCATCGTCTCGGCGCGACTGGCGAGCGATCTGCCCGCCGCCCAGCGCCCGCATTTCCAGTATCGCGAGACCGCCTCGCCGCGCTTTGCCGCGTGGATCAAGGGACGGGAGAATCGGAACAACGACTTCTTCACCGTGCCTGCGGGGGGTGTGGATATTTGCGCAGCTTTGCCGCCGGTTCGGAAAGCCCCTTGATTCGATCGGGCGTGGCCTCTGAATTCGCTCAGGGTGAACGGGGCGAGCGAATGCAGATCGCCTCCAACAGCCGTTCAACCTGAGCGGAAACGGGGCCGCTTCACCGAAGCAGCCCCGCCCCAAATCAAGCCGCCTTCTTCCCCGACCCGATTCGATTGGCGACCAGATGGTCCACCACCGCCGGATCGGCCAGGGTCGAGGTATCACCCAGCGCGTCGACCTGATTCTCGGCGATCTTGCGCAGGATACGGCGCATGATCTTTCCCGAGCGGGTCTTGGGAAGCGCGGGCGCGAATTGCAGCGCGTCCGGCGTGGCGATCGGGCCGATCTCGCGGCGCACCCACTGAACCAGTTCGGCGCGTAAGGCCTCGTCTTCTTCGACACCCGCGTTCAACGTGACGAAGGCGTAAATGCCCTGCCCCTTCACGTCATGCGGCATACCGACCACGGCGGCCTCGGCAACCTTGGCATGGGCAACCAGCGCGGATTCGACCTCGGCGGTGCCCATGCGGTGGCCCGAGACGTTGATGACATCGTCGACCCGGCCAGTGATCCAGTAATAACCGTCCTCGTCGCGGCGGCATCCGTCGCCGGTGAAATATTTGCCGGGATAGGTGGTGAAATAGGTCTGGAAAAAGCGGTCATGATCGCCCCAGACGGTGCGCATCTGCCCCGGCCAGCTGTCGGCGATGACCAGATTGCCCTCGACCGCACCCTCCAGCACCCTGCCCTCGGCATCGACAATCTCGGGCAGGATGCCGGGCAGCGGAAGGGTGGCCGAACCCGGCTTGAGCGCCACCGCGCCCGGGATCGGCGCGATCATATGACCGCCGGTCTCGGTCTGCCACCAGGTATCGACGATCGGGCAGCGGCCCTCGCCCACCACATGATAATACCATTCCCAGGCTTCGGGATTGATCGGCTCGCCCACCGAACCCAGCACGCGAAGCGAGGAGCGGTCGGTCTTCTTGACCCATCCGTCGCCCTCACGCATCAGCGCGCGCAAGGCCGTCGGCGCGGCATAGAAGGTCGCGACCTTGTACTTGTCGACGATCTGCCAGAAGCGGCTGTGATCGGGGTAATTGGGAACCCCTTCATACATCAGCGTCGTCGCGCCGTTGGCGAGCGCGCCATAGACGATATAGCTGTGCCCCGTGACCCAGCCGACATCGGCGGCACACCAGAAGACCTCGCCGTCGCGATAATCAAAGACGTGCTGGTGGGTATAGGATGCCCAGAGCAGATAGCCGCCGCTGGTGTGGAGCACGCCCTTGGGCTTGCCGGTCGAACCGCTGGTATAAAGGATGAACAGCGGGTCCTCCGCCCCCATCGGCTCTGCCGGGCAATGGGTGGAGGCAGCATCGACCAGATCGCCGTACCAAAGGTCGCGGCCTTCCTGCATCGTCACCTCGGCGCCACTGTGGCGGACGACGACGACATGGTCGACCGTAACGCCGTCATGCTTCAGCGCGGCATCGACATTGGCCTTGAGCGGCACGGCCTTGCCCCCGCGACAGCCGCCATCGGCGGTGATGACGATGCGCGAGTCGCAATCAACGATGCGGTTGGCGAGGCTTTCGGGGGAGAAGCCGCCGAACACGATCGAATGGATCGCCCCGATCCGCGCGCAGGCGAGCATCGCGAAGGCCGCCTCGGGGATCATCGGCAGATAGAGGGTGACGCGGTCCCCCTTGGCGACGCCCAGCCCCTTGAGCGCATTGGCCAGGCGACAGACCTGTTCGTGAAGTTCGCAATAGGTGATGCGGCGATCGGTGCCGGGCGTATCGCCCTCCCACAGGATCGCGACCTGATCGGCCCGGGTTTCCAGATGACGGTCGATACAGTTGGCCGCGACGTTGAGCTGTCCGTCCGCGAACCAGTTGATGCGGAAATCCGCCTCGTCGAAGCTGGTGTCCTTCACGCGCGTGAACGGTACGATCCAGTCAAGCCGCTCGGCCTGCTGGCGCCAGAAGCCGTCCGCGTCGGTCCTTGCGGCGTCATAGGCGCGGGCATAGCCCTCGGCATCCATGGACGCGCTATCGGCCCATTCGGGAACGGGGTGAACATGGACGCTCATGCCTGTCTCTCCTTTATGTTTTGCGAAGCTTTAGCAGTCGAACATCACAATTGCCTATCGGCTCCGTGACAAAGCGTGTCATGTGAAGCGCTATGCATGGCCGATCAAAATGTCGTCGCCGTGGCGACTGATCGGCATAATGGCTGGCCGGCTCTATCAAGACAAGAGTGGCACTGCTGCCACATTTCCATCCATCCAGAGCAAGATGCCGCCCGGTCCCTCTATTCCTGCCGTAAAAGCAACGCTACAGCGATAAGGGCGCCGGGTTTCGAGGGGAGACGGACCGAGCATGATCGCGACTGCCCACGACCCTGCCGACATCCCCGCCGGTTTTGCCGCTGTTCTGGCGCGCAGTGGCGAGATCGGTCGGCTGATCGCGGGCCATGACTGGGCCGCGACCCCGCTGGGACCGATTTCTCAGTGGCCGCAAAGCCGGCTGACCGCGATCGCCATCGCGCTCGCCTCCTCGATTCCGATCGCCACCATCTGGGGGCCGGAGGGCATCCTGATCTACAATGCGGGCTATGCCGAGTTTTCGGGCGACCGGCATCCGGCGATGCTGGGCGCGCCGCTGGTCGGGATATGGCCCGAGGCGGCGCCCTTCAACGCGCAGGTCATCGTAGAGGGGCTGGCAGGCCGCACGCTCGCCTATCGGGATCAGGCGATGCTGCTCGATCGCGACGGCCGGCCCGAGCAGCATTGGCTGGACCTGGACTATACCCCCATCGCCGACGAAACCGGCCGCCCGGCGGGGATCATGGCGACGGTGATCGACAGCAGCGCCCGGATGCGCGATCGGCAGGATCGCGAGATCGCGCTGTCCGCCGCGCGTGAGAGCGAGGCCCGGTTCCGCAACGTCGCCGACCATGCCCCGATCATCATGTGGGTGACCGATGCCGATGGGCATTGCACCTATATCAACCGCGCCTGGAGCGTGCAGACTGGGCAGAGCGTCGACCAGGGCATGGGCTTCGGCTGGATCAAGACGGTCCATGCCGAAGATCGTCAGACGGTCGAACAGGCCTTCCGCTCCGCCATCGCCGAAACGCGCGCATTCCAGACCGAATTCCGCCTCGCCCAGGCGACGGGCGGCTATCACTGGACGATGGTGACCGCCATCCCGCGCTTCGATGACGATGGCGCCTATCTCGGCATGATCGGCTCGGTGATCGACATTGACGAGCGCCGCCGGGCCGAGGCGACGCTGCGCGATGTCAATGCGGTGCTGGAGCGCCGGGTGATGGAGGCGCTGGCGGAGCGCAAGCTGTTCGCCGACATCATCGATTCGGCCGGTACGATGGTGCAGGTCCTGGGCTTCGACCATCGCTATCTGGCGATCAATCGCGCCGCCGCCGAGGATTTCGAACGCATTTTCGGCCTCCGCCCACAGATCGGGCAGCACAAGAGCGAGGCGATGGCCCGCCGGCCCGAGATCCTGTCGATCATGCGCGACTATTGGACCCGCGCGCTGGCGGGCGAGGAATTCTCGGTCATCCAGGCGATGGACGACCAGAGCGGCGAGCGGCGGCATTATGAATTGCGCTTCAGCCCGCTGGTCTCCGCCGAGGGGACCCCGATCGGCGCCTATCAATTCGCGACCGATGTCTCGGATTGGCTGGCACAGCAGGAGCGCCTGTCGGACATGGAGGCGCAGCTGCGCCAGAGCCAGAAGATGGAAGCGGTCGGTCAGTTGACCGGCGGCATCGCGCACGATTTCAACAATCTGCTCCAGGTCGTGGTCGGCAATCTGGAGATGCTCGACCGTTTCCTGCCGGCCGACGAACATCCGCGCGCCAGGCGGGCCGCGACCAATGCGATGACCGGCGCACGCCGCGCCGCGACGTTGACCCAGCGACTGCTGGCTTTTTCCCGACGGCAACCGCTGGCGCCGCAATCGGTCGATGCCCGGCGGCTGGTCGACGGCCTGTCGGATCTTCTGACCCGCACGCTGGGCGAGCAGGTCAGCCTGGCGGTCGAATCCGCCCCCGACCTCTGGGCCGTGGAGGCCGATCCCAACCAGCTGGAAAGCGCGATCCTGAACCTCGCGGTCAATGCGCGCGACGCCATGCCGCATGGCGGCACCTTGTCGATCACCATGCGCAACGCGACGCTCGACGGGCTGGCGACGATGGCGGCGGGGCCGGTCCCCTATCCCACCGATCCGGGCGATTATGTCGCGATCGACGTCAGCGACACCGGCATCGGCATGGACCGCGCGACACTGGGCCGGGTGTTCGAGCCGTTCTTCACCACCAAGGAGGTCGGCAAGGGCACGGGCCTGGGCCTGTCGATGGTCTATGGCTTCGCGAAACAGTCGGGCGGCCAGGTGCAGATCGACTCGCATCCCGGCGAGGGAACCTGCGTATCCCTGTTCCTGCCGCGCTTCATGGGCCAGGAACACGCGCCGGGGGAGCCCCCTCAACCCGCATCGCACCCCACCCGCGGGTCGGAGACGATCCTGGTGGTCGAGGACGATGCCGATGTGCGCAACTATTCGACCGAAGCCTTGCGCGAACTGGGCTATGATGTGGTCGAGGCCGAGGACGGCGCCTCGGCGCTGGCGCTGCTCGATGCACCCGATGCGTCGCGCATCGCGCTGCTCTTTTCAGACGTGGTGCTGCCCGGCGGGATGACGGGGGCCGACCTGGCCTCCGCCGCGCGGTCGTTGCATCCTGAACTGAAAGTGCTGTTCACCACCGGCTATGCCCGCGACGTGATCGTCCATGGCGGACGGCTGGACGCCGGGGTCGCACTCATTACCAAGCCGTTCGACTTTGCCGACCTGGCGGCGCGCATTCGGGCCATGCTCGACGGTTGAGCCGCCGAACCGGCCCAGGACGTCCGGGCATTCCACGACCTCCTGAGGCTCCAGTCCGCCGGCTTTGATATAGAGTTACGGCGATCCGCGCGCCTCCGTCGGCGCCACGCACCCGAGATGGCGATTTGCGCGTTCAACGCGGCGCACAGAGAGGACAGGGATGGCATCACGGTTTCGGCAATTCTGGAGCGAGGAGGAATGGTCCTTCGCCCCCCATGAACGGCCGACCATTCCCGGCTCGCCGGGCAATTTCGATCACCCCCACAGGCGGCGTATCGCCTATGGCGTGATAGCGGTGCTGATCGGGCTGACCGGCGGGCTCGGCAACGCGCTGGTCCAGGTCAATACGGTACAGTTGCAGGGCGCGCTCGGGCTCGACCCGACCGAGATCGCATGGCTGCCCATCGCCTATGTGATGACCAACGCGTCGATCAACCTGCTGCTCATCAAGTTTCGCCAACAATTCGGCCTGCGCCCCTTCGCGCTGCTGTTCTCGGGCCTTTATACGATCCTGGCCTTCGCGCATCTGTTCGTGCGCGATTTCACGACCGCCATTGCGGTGCGCGGGGCCAGCGGCATGGCCGCCGCCGCGCTGTCGTCGCTGGGCCTTTATTACATGATGCAGGCGCTGCCCGCGAAATGGCGGTTGAAGGCGATCGTGCTGGGCATCGGCGTGCCGCAATGCGCGACACCGCTGGCGCGGCTATTCTCGCCCGATCTGCTGGCCATGTCGCAGTGGCGCACGCTGTATCTGTTCGAGTTCGGACTGGCCGCGATCAGCCTGGCCGCGATCATCGCGCTACGCCTGCCCCCGACGCAGCGGCTCAAGGCGTTCGAACCGCTCGATTTCCTGACCTTTGCCCTTTACGCGCCCGCGATCGGACTGTTCTGCGCGGTGCTGGGCCAGGGGCGGCTGGTCTGGTGGACGCAGGCGGCATGGATCGGCTGGGCGCTGGTCATCGCCATCCCGCTGCTCGCGCTGGCCCTGTGGATCGAGCATTACCGCGCCAATCCGCTGCTCAACACCCGCTGGCTGGGGTCGATCGACATCGTGCGCTTCGCCATCGTCACGCTGATGGCGCGCATCGTGCTGTCGGAACAGAATTTCGGGGCGGTGGGCCTGCTGACCGTGCTGGGCCAGAATAATGACCAGTTCGGGACGCTTTTCACCATCGCGTTCCTCGCCTCGGTGGCCGGCGTCATCATGAGCGCAGTGACGCTGGACGTGACGCGGCTGACCCATCCCGTGATGTTCGCGATCGGCCTGGTTGCGGTCGCCGCCTATGCCGACAGTTTCTCGACCAATCTGACCCGCGCGCCCGAGCTTTATGTGACGCAGGCGGTGATCGCCTTTTCGACCACCTTTTTCCTCGGCCCGTCGCTGTTGTTCGGCATGACCCGCGCGCTGCAACAGGGGGCGGGGCATGTCATCAGCTTCATCGCGCTGTTCGGGATGCTCAACTCGGTGGGCGGCCTGGGCGGCACCGCGCTGCTCGGCACCTATCAGGTGATGCGCGAAAAGACCCACAGCGCCGCCATCGTCCAGAATATCGACCCTACCGACCCGCAGGTGACCCAGCGTATTCAGGCGGGCGGCGCGCGGGTGTCGGGCGTGATCGGCGACCCCGCGCTCTCCCGCGCCGAGGGGGCCGCGCTGCTGTCGCAAGCCGCCACGCGCGAGGCGAATATCCGCGCCTATAACGACGTCTTTCGACTGGTCGCAGCGCTGGCGGCGGCCGTCACCCTTTTCCTCGCGCTGCTGACCTGGCGGCGCGCGCATCGCGCCCGCGCGGCCAAGGTGCAGCCATGACCGACACCCGATCGCCCGTCTCCCCCACGCCGATGACCGAGCAGGCCGCCGCCGAAGCGGGCGTACCCCCGCCCGCCCCCGCGCCGACGCCGCCGCCCGCACCCGCGCTGGCCTCCGGCTGGCGCCCGCCCTCGGGTGGCTGGCGTTCGCTGGCACTGATCGCACTGCTGGTCGTCGGCGGCATCGCGGCGGTTCTGGCGGCATGGCGGCTGCCGCCTTTTTCCACCGACCGCCAGTCGACCGACAATGCCTATGTGCGTGGCCGGACGACGGTGATCGCACCGCAGGTCAGCGGCTATGTCACCGCCGTGCTGGTCAAGGATTTCGAGACGGTGCGCGCAGGCCAGCCGCTGGTGAAGATCGACGACCGCATCTATCGCCAGCGCGTCGACCAGGCGAGCGCACAGGTCGCGGCGCAGGCAGCGACGCTCGCCAACAGCCGCCAGGCGCAGGCCTCGCGCACCGCTAGCCTGGCCGCGCAGGACGCCGCGGTCAGCAATGCCGAGGCACAGTTGATGCGCGCGCAGGCCGACATGGCGCGGGTCAACGACCTCGTTACCGACGGCTCTGTGTCCCTGCGCGAACGCGACCAGACGCTCGCCTCGCTCCGCCAGGCGCAGGCGGCGCTGCGTCAGGCCCGGGCGGCGCGCGAGATCGCCCGGCAGGACGTCCGCACCGTCCAGGTCGGGCGCGGCGGGCAGCAGGCAGGCGTGTCGGGTGCCGAAGCGGCCCGGCGGCTGGCGCAGATCGACCTCGCCAACACCATCATCCGTGCGCCGGAGGATGGCCGCCTGTCCGAAGTCGGCGTGCGGCTGGGGCAATATGTCACGGCGGGATCGCAACTCATGTTCCTGGTGCCGCCCGAAACCTGGATCATCGCCAATTTCAAGGAAGCCCAGACCGCCCGCATGGCGGTGGGACAGCCCGCCAGCTTCACTGTCGACGGCTTGAGCAATGCGCGGCTGAAAGGTCATGTCGAGCGGATCTCGCCCGCCGCCGGTTCCGAATTCGCGGTGCTCAAGTCGGATAACGCCACCGGCAATTTCACCAAGGTGCCGCAGCGTATCGCGGTGCGCATCCGCGTCGATCCGGGCCAGCCATTAGCGGCACGCCTGCGTCCCGGCATGTCGGTGCAGGCGAGCGTCGACACGGCGGGTGGGCCGAAGGTGCGATGAGGAACGCCGCCCTTCCCCTCACCGCCGCGCTGCTGCTCGCCGGGTGCATCGGCCCGCGTCCCGCAGCGCCCACCGCCAGCGCCGTCGTGCCGCCGCCCGCCTGGCGCACCATGCTGGGGCCGGGCAGCCCGATCGCGGCCGATTGGTGGCAGGCGTTCGGCGATCCGCAACTGACGGCGCTCGTCGCCCGCGCCCTGGCCGACAGCCCCGATCTGGGCAGCGCGGCGGCGCGGATCGAGGAGGCGCGCGCGCAGGAACGGCTGGCGCGGGCGCAGCTTTCGCCCAACGTCACGGCGGGTCTGCCACTGACCGAGGGGCGCACCGTCAGCGCGTTCGGCACCGGGCTGGATCAGTTCGGAGCGCAGCCTGTGGTCCAGGCAAGCTATGATTTCGATCTGTTCGGACGGTTGCGCAACGCTCGCGCCGCCGCCCGTGCGCAGTTGCTGGCGACCGAGGCGGCGCGCGACACCGTCCGCCTCGCGCTCGCCGCCGGGGTGGCGAGCGGCTATGTCACCCTGCGCGCGCTCGACCACCGGCTGCACATCGCCGAGCAGACGCTGGCCGCCCGCGCCGACGCGCTGCGCATTGCCCGGCGGCGGGCGGACACGGGCTATACCTCCCATCTCGAACTGCGACAGGCGGAGGCCGAATATCACGCGACCGAACAGCTGGTCGCCGCCGCCAGACTGGCCGTCACCCGGCAGGAAAATGGCTTGAGCGTCCTGATCGGCGGTGCGCCCGGCCCGATCCCGCGCGGCCTGTCGATCGACCGGCTGGTCCGCCCCGCCATCCCCGACGGCCTGCCCGCCGACCTGTTGCGTCGCCGTCCCGACCTGTTCCAGGCCGAACAGGCGCTGGTCGCCGCCGACCGTTCGCTCGATAGCGCGCGGGCAGCGATGCTGCCCAGCCTGGGACTGACCGGATCGGCAGGCGTGGCCTTGTCCAATGCCCTCGACAATCCGATCACCCTCTTCTCGATCGGCGGCAGCGTACTCGCCCCCCTGTTCGACGCGGGGCGGCTGCGCGCCCAGGCCGATGCCAGTGCGGCGCGGCGGGACCAGGCGGCCTTCGCCTATCGCCGCACCGCGCTCACTGCCTTTCGCGAGGTGGACGACAGCCTCGCCTCGGTCCGCCGATCCGGCGAGCAGGCCGCGGCGCTGGCCGGGCAGCGCGCGGCGCAGGCCGACGCGCTGCGTATCGCGTCCAACCGTTACCGCGCGGGCTATTCCTCCTATCTGGAACAGCTCGATGCGCAGCGGGGTCTGCTGAACGCCGAACTGGCGCTGGCGGAGGCGCAGGCCAATCAGCTGACCGCCTATATCGCGCTCTATCAGGCTATGGGCGGCGGCTGGTCCCCTGACGCGATCCAGGCGACAGGCCGATAGCGATCGAGGCGACAGATCGCGATTCCGGCGGCGACCACCGCAATCGCTTGGACGGTCCGGATCGGCCGATGGAACGCGGGGGTGGGCTTGCGCGCTGAGCCCCGCGAACCGACAATGCTGAGTGTCTCACCAGAGGGAGATCCGATATGGGCGTGAATGTGATCTACAAGACCAAGGCGACGGCGACCGGCGGTCGCGACGGCGCGGCGCGGTCGGAGGACGGCTCGGTCGACGTCAAGCTCGTCGTTCCGAAGGAAATGGGCGGTCCCGGCGGCGATGGCGCCAACCCGGAAAAGCTGTTCGCCGCGGGCTATTCCGCCTGTTTCCTGGGCGCGATGAAGGCGGTTTCCGGCAAGGAAGGCGTGAAGGTGCCGCAGGATGCCACCGTCACCGCCGAGGTCGGCTTCGGCCCGCGCGAGGAGGGCGGATATGGCATCACCGTCGACCTGCTGGCGACTTTGCCGGGCGTCGATCGCTCCGATGGCGAGCGGCTGATGCACGCCGCGCATCAGGTCTGCCCCTATTCCAACGCGACCCGCAACAATGTGGATGTCGGCCTGACGCTCGCCTGAGCGCCGCCCCTTCCCGATCCGAGGCCCTTCGCCCCCGCGGCGGAGGGCCTTGCCGTTTTCAAGGACCCGAATGATGACGACCCGTCCCGCCGGAACCGAGAGCTTCACGCTCAACCAGACGATGCTGCGCATCCGTGATCCCAAGCCGTCGCTCGCCTTTTACCAGGACGTGCTGGGCATGACACTGCTTCAGAAGCTGGATTTCGAGGAGATGCGCTTCTCCCTCTATTTCCTCGCTTATCTGACAGAGGGAGAGACGATCCCCAAAGACCCCGTCGAGCGCGCCCGGTTCATCTTCAACCGGGAAACGACATTGGAGCTGACCCATAATTGGGGGACCGAATCGGACCCTGATTTCCAGGGGTATCACCACGGCAACAACGAACCGCGTGGCTTTGGCCATATCGGAATCAGCGTCGACGATGTCGCCGCCGCCTGTTCGCGATTCGAAAGCCTGGGCGTTACCTTCAAGAAGCGCCCCCAGGACGGGACGATGAAGGACATCGCCTTCATCACCGATCCGGATGGCTATTGGATAGAGATATTGTCGGCGAACGGCATGGCACAAAGCCTCGCGGCGAACGCGTAAATCCGGCTTGCTCCCCGGCGTTGTGACGAAATCGAAACGGGATATTTACCGTTACTGCCCATTATGGTCACACACGCCGGAGGGATTGGTGACCGCCCGCATCCCCCGCCGCGCCAGGCGAGTGCTCCCGCTCGCCTAGAGGTATTGGAGGGTATGCCGCTATGTTGTCCTGGTTCGCTAAGACGGCACCGATTCGTACAAAGTTCGACGTATTGACCCTTGTCTATGGCGGCATCGCTGCCATCGGCCTGGGAGCGACCATCGCCGCCAGCGGTGGACTGACGCTGACCGCGCCGGTCATCGCGGCGGCGCTCGCATTGCTGGCCGCGATCGTCGTGACCCGCGTCAGCCGCAAGCTGATCTGCGATCCCTATGTCGGCTCGGTCATCGCGATGGAGGCGCTCGCTGCGGGCGAAGCCGATCGCGAGATTCTGTACACCGATTACCAAGATTGTATCGGGCGGATCGCCAAGGCGATTCACGTCTTCCAGCGCAACGCCAAGGATGTCCGCAACGCCGCGCAGGCGCAGCAGATCGTCGTCACCGCGTTGGGCAAGGGCCTGGGCGAACTGGCCGCAGGCAACCTGACCGAGACAATCCCCACCCCCTTCCCCGCCGAATATGAAAAGCTGCGCAGCGACTTCAACCGGGCGATGGAATCGATGGGCCGCGCCATGAGCGCCGTCTCGGTCGCCACGCACGGCATCAATGCGGGCGCCAGCGATATCCGCCAGGCCTCCGACGACCTGTCACAGCGCACCGAACAGCAGGCCGCCAGCCTGGAGGAAACCGCCGCCGCGATGGACGAGATCACCTCGACCGTCCGCCAGACCGCCGAGGGCGCCAACCGCGCCAACCACGCCGTCGCCGATGCCCGGATCGAAGCCGAGCAGTCGGGCCAGGTCGTACGCCGCGCGGTCGACGCCATGGCCGGGATCGAACGCGCGTCGAGCGAAATCTCCGAGATCATCAGCGTGATCGACGGCATCGCCTTCCAGACCAATCTGCTCGCGCTCAACGCGGGCGTCGAAGCGGCCCGCGCCGGTGACGCGGGCAAGGGCTTCGCGGTGGTCGCCTCCGAGGTCCGTGCGCTCGCCCAGCGTTCGGCCGACGCCGCCAAGGATGTGAAGTCGCGGATCCTCGCCAGTTCCGAACAGGTCGAATCGGGCGTCACCCTGGTCAGCGAGACCGGCAAGGCGCTGGAGCGGATCATCGGCCAGATCGCCGAGATCAGCACGCTGGTCGAAAACATCGCCAGCTCGGCCGAGAAGCAGGCGATCGGGCTTCAGGAGGTCAACACCGCCGTGTCCGCGATGGACGGCGTAACCCAGCAGAATGCCGCGATGGTCGAACAAGCCACCGCCGCGGCCCGCTCGCTGGCGATTGAGGCCGATGGCCTGGCGCGCGAAATCTCGCGCTTCCGCGTCGAGAATCAGCCGGGCCACGTCCCCACACCCGCCCAGCCGGTCCACCAGTTGCAGCAGCGCGCCGCCGCCGCGGGACGGCGAATCGTTCAGAGCGCGCGTCCCGCCGCCGCCCCGGTCCAGGCCGTTCCGCAGACGATGGGCAATACCGCGCTGGCGGTCAGCGATGACGACTGGACGGAATTCTGATCGGCCTGCCCCCGGCGCCGGCGCGATAAACCGCTTCGGCCCGGGGGAAATTCGTAAAAATCGGTTAACCCACGCTTTTTTAACGACCTTCGCGCCATGCTGCGCACCGAAACCCGCGACTGGAGTCTCGCCTTGACCGCTCTGTCCCTTACCTCCGTGCTCGACACCGCCGCCGCCGTTCCGCTGCGTCAGGCGTTGCTCGACCTGATCGCGTCGGGCGACCCGATCACGCTCGACGGATCGCAGGTGACGCAGGCAGGCCAGGCCTGCCTCCAGGTGCTGGCCAGCGCGCAGGCGATGGCCGCGTCGATCCCGACCGATTTCGAACTGAACAGCCCATCCGAGCCGCTGGCTTCGATGATCGCGCTGGCGGGGCTCGACAGCCTCGTCGCCGCTGCCTGAAAGGCCTGACCCGATGAACCTCGACGAGATTCAGCAGATTTTCTTCCAGGAATGCGAAGAAGGTCTCGGCACCCTGGAAACCGCCTTTGCCGACCTGAAGCGTGGCCGCCAGGACGACGAGACCATCAACACCGTCTTCCGGTCGGTCCATTCGATCAAGGGCGGCGCGGGTGCGTTCGGGCACGAGCGGCTTCAGCATTTCTCGCACCATTACGAAACCGTGCTCGACCTGATCCGCAACGGCACGCTGCCGCTCAGCGAGCCGCTGATCGACCTAATCGTCGCGGCGTTCGACACGCTGGCCGACCATGTCGCGGCCGCGCGGGGCGAAGGCGCGACGCCTGCCGATCAGGCGATGCTCGATCGGCTGGCCGCCGCCGCCGAAGGCGATGTCGGCACCAGCGCGTCCGAGCCCGAGCCCGAAGCTGTCGCCCAGCCCGCCCCCACGTCCGAAGCCGCCGCCGCCGCGCTCGATGATTTCGATGCGCTGTTCGCGATGCTCGAAGATCCGGCCCCCGCTGCTGAGCCGACCGGCCCGGCCGAATGGATCGTGACCATTCATCCCGGCCCGCGTGCCTTCGACCATGGCGCCGAACCGATGCTGGCGTTGCGCGAATTGTCGCGCATGGGCGGCCGGACGCTGTCCGCCGATCTGTCCGAGCTGCCGCTGCTCGACGTCCTGGACGCCGAGCGCGCCTATATCGGCGTGACCATGGCGATGCCCGGCACGCTGGACGAGGACGATATTCGCGCGGTCTTCGACTTTGCCGATCCGCAATGCCGCCTGACCGTCACGCGGGCCGAAACCGCCACCGCCGTCGCCCAGCCCGAGGTCGAAGCCGAAGCCGCGGTCGAACCGGCAGTCGCCCAGCCGATGGCCGAGGTGATCCCGCTGCCGGTCGCGCCGGCCGAGGCGCCCGCCGCCGTGCCGGTCGCCGCGCCCGCCCCTGCTCCGGTCGTCGCGGCCGCGCCGCCGCCTGTGATCGCCCCCGCTCCGGCCGCCGCCACGTCCGCCCCGGCCGTGTCGGTCGTCGAGGCGGCGAGCAGCCCGCGGGTCGCCGCCGCCGCCGCGCAGACGATCCGTGTCGACCTCGACAAGCTGGACCGGCTGGTCAACCTGGTTGGCGAGTTGGTCATCACCCAGGCGATGCTGGCGCAGCGCCTGTCGGAAAATGAGATGGGCTCGATCCCCGAGCTGTCCGACCTCGACCATCTGACGCGCGAGCTTCAGGATTCGACCATGGCGATCCGCGCGCAGCCGATGAAGACGGTCTTCAGCCGCGTGCCGCGTATCATCCGCGAATTGGAGGTAGAGACCGGCAAGCGCGTCCGCCTGGAAGTCGAGGGCGAGATGACCGAGGTCGACAAGACCGTGGTCGAACGCATCGGCGAGCCGCTGACCCACCTGATCCGCAACGCCGTCGATCATGGCCTGGAAACCCCCGCCGATCGCAAGGCGGCGGGCAAGGACAGCGAGGGCGTCGTTACCCTGTCGGCCGCGCACCAGTCGGGCCGGATCGTCATCACCGTCGCCGATGACGGGCGCGGCATCGACCGTGCGCGCGTCAAGGCCAAGGCGATCGAACGCGGCATCATCGCACCCGATGCGCAGCTGTCCGAGGAAGAGATCGACAATCTGATCTTCGCCCCCGGCTTCTCGACCGCCGCCGTCGTCTCCAACATTTCGGGTCGCGGCGTCGGCATGGACGTGGTGCGCAAGAACATCCAGGCGCTGGGCGGCCGCATCGGCATCCAGTCCGAACTGGGCAAGGGGTCCAGCTTCTCGCTCAGCCTGCCGCTGACGCTCGCCGTGCTCGACGGCATGATCGTCACGGTCGGCGACCAGACCTTCGTCATCCCGCTGACCCATATCGTCGAGAGCCTGCGCCCGGGCATCGATGAGGTGCATGTGGTGGGCGGGCAGTCGCCGCTGCTCGACGTGCGCGGTACCTATGTCCCGGTGCACCGGGTCGGGGAACAGCTGGGCGTGACCGGCGCGATCGCCAAGCCCGAAAATGCGGTGCTGATCGTGGTCGAAAGCGACCAGGGCCAGGCCGTCCTGATGGTCGATTCGATCCAGGACCAGCGGCAGGTGGTCGTGAAGAGCCTGGAGGCCAATTACCGGGCCATTCATGGCCTTGCCGGGGCCACCATCCTGGGCGACGGCCGGGTCGCACTGATCCTCGACGTCGATGCGCTGATCGGGCGCTGGCGCCGTGATGGTCGCGGACCAAGCCCCTTCATTGAGGATATGGCTGCGTGAACGCAATCGCCGCCCTGTCGTCACGCGAGACCGAACGGGAGTTGGAATTCGCCTTCTCGGCGTCCGACCACCGCGCGATCGCCGACCTCATCTACGCCGAATCGGGCATTTTGCTGCCCGAAAGCAAGGCGAAGCTCATCTATGGACGGCTGGCACGGCGGCTGCGCGCGTGCGGCCTCAACAACTTTCCCGATTATCTGGCGCTCATCAAGAATGATGCGGCCGAGCGCGCCCGCGCGGTCGACTCGCTGACCACCAACCACACCTCCTTCTTTCGCGAAAACCATCATTTCGAGCATTTCCGCGACCAGCTCTGGCCTGGCTTCTCGCAGCGTCTGGCGAGCGGCGGGCGGGTGCGGATCTGGTCCGCGGCCTGCTCCAGCGGCGAGGAACCCTATTCGCTGATGATGACGATCGCGGGCCAGGACACCCGCGCCGCCGAGAAGCTGGCGACCCAGGATTTCCGATTGCTGGCGACCGACCTGTCGCCCAGCGTGATCGCGACCGCGCGTGCGGGCCGCTATCCGCTGGAGACCACCCGCGCCATGCCCGCGGCCATGCGTTCGACCTGGTGTCGCCGGGTCGGCGACATGGACGAACTGTCGCCCGCGCTCCGTCAAGCCATCACGTTTCGCGAACTCAACCTGCTTCGCAACTGGCCGATGCGGCGGCCCTTCGATGTCATCTTTTGCCGTAACGTCATGATCTACTTCGACGAACCGACCAAGGCCCAATTGCTCGCCCGCTTTGCAGACCAATTGGTCGACGGCGGCATCCTTTATATTGGTCACGCCGAACGCATCCCGCCGGAAGTATCGGCGCGCTTTCACTGCATCGGTCGCACCGCTTTCCAGAAAGTATCCTGATGGCCGTACGTACACTGATTGTCGACGACTCTCCCACGATGCGCGCGCTGATCGCGGGGATGCTCAGTCGCGACCCCGAAATCGAAGTGGTCGGTGCCGCCAACGGTCCACACCAGGCGCGTGAGATGATCAAGGCGCTCGACCCCGACGTCATCACCCTGGACGTCGAAATGCCCGACATGAACGGCCTCGACTTCCTGGAGCGCGTCATGCGGCTGCGCCCGATGCCGGTCGTCATGCTGTCGACGCTGACCCAGGCGGGCGCGGACACGACGATCCGCGCGCTGGAACTGGGCGCGGTCGAATGCTGCGCCAAGCCCGCAACCAATTGCGTCGACCCCCGCATCGCCGAAAGCGTCAAGGCCGCCGCCAGCAGCCGTCGCATCCGCGTCCGCGACATGGCGCCCGCGGCCCCCGTGCCGATGGCCGATTTCAAGCCGATCCCAGGTTCGCTGATCGCGATCGGCGCATCCACCGGCGGGGTGGAGGCGCTGATCCAGCTGCTGAGCGTCTTTCCGGCGAACTGTCCGCCGACCGTCATCGTCCAGCATATGCCCGCGACCTTCACGACCAGTTTCGCCGCGCGGCTCGACCGGCTGTCCAAGCCGACCGTGGCCGAGGCACGGCATGGCCAGCCACTGGTGGCGGGCCATGTCTATCTGGCACCCGGCGGCACCCATCATATGGAGGTCAGCGGCAGCGACGGCCAGTATCGCGCTCGGCTGATCCCCGACGATCCGATGAGCGGTCATCGTCCATCGGTCGACCGCATGTTCCACAGCGTCGCCAAGACGGTCGGAGCCAAGGCAGTGGGCGCCATCCTGACCGGCATGGGCCGCGACGGGGCCGACGGCCTGCTCGCGATGCGCGACAAGGGCTGCTTTACCGTCGGCCAGGACCGCGACAGCTGCGTCGTCTATGGCATGCCCGGCGTCGCCCAGGACATTGGGGCAGTGACCAAGCAGTTGACGCTGACCCGGATCGCGCCCGCGCTGATCGACCGGTGCCGGGCGTGATCCCCGTCATGACCCAGCAATCCCCGCCGCCCTTCACCCCGCCGCCCCTGACCCGGCTGGCACACCGCGACGGCCTGCGCCGAATCAACGTCATCCAGGGCGAGACGCGGGTCAGCCAGGACAAGGACGTCGTGCTGACCACCGTGCTGGGCAGCTGCATTTCGGCCTGTCTTTACGATCCGATCGCCGGAATCGGCGGATTGAATCACTTTTTGCTCGCCGAACCGGGTGTCGCGGAAACCGATCCTAAATCCATGCAGCGCTATGGCGTGTATGCGATGGAAGTTCTGATCAACGCGATGATGGCGCTCGGGGCGCAGCGGCACAGCCTGAAGGCCAGGCTGTTCGGCGGCGCGATGATGCGCGACGGCTTTCGCGACATCGGCTCGGCCAATGCGCAGTTCGCGCGCCGCTTCCTGGCGGACGAACGGATCGCGCTGGTCGGCGAGGATGTTGGCGGAGTCAGCGCGCGCCGGGTCGAGTTTCGTCCGGCGCTGGGCCTGGCCCGTTGCC
>FWWM01001137.1_pt1 | contig 82905 bp, 80 predicted proteins | sample 2228351 | NCBI WGS metagenome assembly FWWM01 (sample SAMEA103939774, study PRJEB20133) | metagenome | reverse complement strand
GCCATAGTCTTTACATACTTTATCAGGGTGGGAGCCTTTGAGAACCTCTAAAACAGGTTCAAAGGGGTGTGCCATTGGTTTTTCGGCGTTCATCGGGGTTACTCCTTATTGCTTTTTTAATTTTTAGCCAGTTCCTTTGTAGCAAAGATCGCCCTATTTTAGCTAGTCTTTTTTAATTGTCTTGTATTGAGTCCAATTTTTGGTAATTTATAGACCAAGAAAAATTCTAACAATCTTTTAAAAAGGCAGAAGGAGATGTTATGAATTTTCAGGATGTGATCCTTGCTTTGGACCATTTTTGGGCAAAGTATGGATGTGTTATTCAGCAACCATACGATTTAGAGGTTGGTGCTGGAACCTTTAATCCCGCCACATTCTTGAGAGTGTTAGGGCCTGAGCCATGGAAAGTTGCCTATGTAGAGCCTTCGAGAAGGCCAACAGATGGGCGTTATGGTGAAAATCCAAACAGGCTTCAACATTATTACCAGTATCAGGTTATTTTAAAACCTTCTCCCCCAAATTCTCAGGAACTTTACCTGGAAAGTTTAAAAAGCCTCGGTATTGATCCTCTCGATCACGATATTCGCTTTGTTGAGGATGACTGGGAGTCTCCTACATTGGGAGCATCAGGGCTTGGTTGGGAAGTGTGGCTTGATGGAATGGAAATCACCCAGTTTACCTATTTTCAACAAGTTGGAGGTTTCCAGCTTCATCCCGTAAGCGTTGAGCTCACCTATGGTCTTCTTGAAAGAATCGCCATGTATCTTCAAAAGGTAGATAATGTCTTCGATCTAGCATGGAATGACTCAATAAAATACGGAGATGTCCATCATAAAGGTGAGGTTGAGTGGTCTTACTACAATTTTGAAGAAGCGGATGTGGAGATGCTTTTTAAGCTTTTCAAGATGTATGAAGCTGAATCTTTGAGAATGATTGAAAAATCTCTTGTTCTTCCAGCTTACGATTATTGTCTTAAATGTTCCCACACCTTTAATCTTCTTGATGCTAGAGGAGCCATAAGTGTTGCAGAAAGAACTCAATACATAGCAAGAGTAAGACATTTAGCAAGGCTTGTTGCTCAAGCCTATGTAAAACAAAGGGAAGATATGGGTTTTCCTCTTTTGAAAAAGTAGGAGTAATTCATGGACAGGGCAAACTTTTTTTTAGAAATTGGTTCTGAGGAAATTCCAGCAAGTTACATTGAGCCAGCCCTTGAGGCTTTGAAAAACCAGTTACTTGGTTTTATGGATGAAAATAGGATTTACCATGGGGCTTCTGTTATTACCACAGGCACTCCAAGAAGGTTGGCTGTCTTTATTCCAGATGTTTCTCTTATACAGGAAAGTTCTGTGAAAGAAATTATAGGACCTCCCTATCAAGTAGCCTTTAACCCCGATGGAACACCAACCAAAGCAGCTGAAGGCTTTGCAAGAAGTCATAACGTTTCCGTTGAAGATCTTAAAGTAAAGGAGACCCCTAAGGGAAAGTATCTTTATCTTTTGAAGAAGGAGGAGGGAAGAAGCACTTTACAGCTTCTTTCTCAGAAACTTCCTGAATTTATTGCTAATATTCCTTTCCCGAAGTCCATGAGATGGGGAAGTCAGACTGTCACTTTTGCAAGACCAATTCATTGGATTGTTGCCCTTTTGGGAAGCGAAGTTATACCCTTTAAGTATGGCGATGTAGAAAGCGGAAGGATAAGCTACGGTCATAGGTTCATGAAGCCAGATGCTATTGAGCTTACTGCTGATTACGAAGACTATAAGAAAAAACTTAGAGATAGCTTTGTTATTGTTGATTCCAGGGAAAGAAAGGAAATTATCCGAAAGGGTGCCTCTGGGTGCCTCTTCTTTGGCTTCCAGTGTTGGTGGAAAACTTCTTGAAGATGAGGATCTCCTTGATGAGGTAACCTATCTTGTTGAGTATTCCCATCCCCTTATGGGATCTTTTGAGGAAAAGTATCTGGAACTTCCAAAGGAAGTGCCCATAACGGTTATGAAGGAGCATCAGAGGTATTTTGCTGTTCTTGATCAAGAAGAAAGGCTTATGCCCTACTTTATAACGATTGCAAACACTATTCCTAGAGACGACAAGGTGGTTATCCAGGGTAATGAGAGGGTTATAAGGGCAAGGCTTGAAGATGCAAGGTTTTATTATGTTGAAGACGTTAAAGTGCCTCTTGAACAAAGAGCGGAACAGCTAAAGAATGTGGTTTTCCATTCGAAGCTTGGCACAAGCTGGGAAAAGGTTGAAAGATTTACAAAGATTGGTCTAGAAATTGCCAACATGCTGGGTCTTTCTTCTTCTGAGGTTAGTAAGCTAAGGGAGGTTTCTTATCTTTGTAAGGCTGACCTGGTAAGTGGCATGGTTGGAGAGTTTCCCGAACTTCAAGGTGTTATGGGAAGAGACTATGCTTTGAAGCAGGGAAAAGATCCTGAAGTTGCTCAAGCCATATATGAACATTACCTTCCCGTAAAGGCTGGTGGAGCTATTCCTTCCGGCCTAATTGGTGCGATTTTAAGTATTGCCGATAAGCTTGATACGATTGTTGGTTGCTTTGGTGTTGGACTTATTCCAACTGGCACAGCTGACCCCTTTGCCCTTAGAAGGCAAACCATAGGCATCATACGGATTATCCTTGAAAAGGACATGCCTCTTTCACTTAGAAAACTTGTGAGGTTCTCTATACCTCTTCTTAAGAATTGGATGACTGAACCTGAAAAAGAGGTTGAGGAAGGTGTGATAAACTTTTTCAAAGGTCGTTTTGAACATCTTCTTACGGATGAAGACTACTATGGTTATGCCCCTGAGGTGGTAAGATCAGCTATTGCGATAAAATTCGATGTGCTTCCAGAGGATTTGAGGCGTATAAAAGCCCTTCATGAGTTCACTAAGAGAGCTGATTTTGAAGATTTTACTTTAGCTTTCAAAAGAATTGTAAATATCATCAAAGAGCCTGAGGGAGAAACACCTTCCGAAATAATCGTTTCTGAGGAACTTCTTCAGGAACCTGCAGAGATTGAGCTTTACAAGGCCTTTGTCGAAACCAGGGATGCCCTTGAGGGCTTAATAGGTCAGGGAGACTATTCAAAAGCCATTGATTACTTAGCCAGTCTAAGATCCCTTATAAATAACTTCTTTGATTCAGTTCTTGTTATGGCAAAGGATGAAAAAATAAGGGCAAACAGGGTTAATCTTCTAAGGTCAGTAAAGGGTCTTTTTGAGCAAATCGCAGATTTCAGGATGTTTTAATTTTAAAGGGGCAACTTACCTTAAGATTGCCCCTTTTTAAAAGGGAGAAATTTTACTATGAAAACTTTTTTTATTTTGCTCATCGCCTTTTCTTTTGTTGATGTAGGTCTTTTGCATGCCTATAAGAACTGTCTTCGATGCAGGGGCGAAGTTGTTTGCGAAGGCGATTACAAATCAAGGCTTTTTGCGATATGTGGATATCCTGACCATTTTGAAGAGATCGGTAAAAAAACTAGTGGAATTTCATCCAAAAGAACCGGGAAGGTGAATATCATAGAAGAAAAGGTAGAAAGGTATGTTTACGATTGTGGCTCCGGACGACTAATCTACGAGATTTTAGTGATTGGGGGAGTAATTGATAATATAGGGCATCAAGGAAGATATGGCTCAGGTCCTGCTAAGTGTGAGTAAGTTGTTAGTGAAAATAACCTTTCATTAATCGCTTTAAGTTTATTCACTTATTGGGTGATGGAAAATTAAATGACCGATTTTTTACTTCTTCTTTTGCTTTTTCCTGTGCTATTCTATTTAGATAGAGAAATTATGCTAAAGCTCATGGCCTTAAAGGCTGAGGGGTCTATGGTTTTCAAAATCAACGAATTTATAAATCCTTTCATAAATTTTGTTGCCCATGGAGCAACTCAAGGAGTGGTTTCCTTTTTGATTTACATTGTGGGGAAATTTCTATATCCACCGGTTTATAAGACAGGTAGAATTTTGTTTGTAGCAGTTTCTTCTGTGGGCATTTTGGGGGAAATAGTGAAAAGACTTTTTGGAAGACCAAGGCCAGCATTGGGGTTGGATAGGAGTTTTGCTGGACCTTCTTTCGAAAGTGGTTATGATTCCTTTCCCTCAGGCCATACCGCTATAGCCTTTTGTATGGCTTATGTTGTTTCTTACCTCCATCCAAGGTATAAGCCCTTTGTTTATGGATTTGCTTTTGCTGTTGGAATCGAAAGGGTGAAAGAGTTTGTCCATTTCCCCTCCGATGTTTTGGCAGGTGCTATTTTGGGAAGCCTGTGGGGAAGGTTTTTGATTTCGCAGACTGAAAGGAGAAATTTTAAATGGCCAAAGTTCTTGTAACTGGTGGTCTTGGCTTTATAGGTTCGAACATTGTGGATGCCTATGTTGATAAAGGCTATGAAGTGGTAGTGGTTGATAATCTCTCTACGGGAAGGATGGAAAATTTAAATCCCAGAGCAAAGCTTTATGTGGTTGATATTCTTGATGATAAGATGGAAGAGATATTTAGACTTGAGAAACCCGAGATTGTGAATCATCATGCAGCCCAGATATCGGTTCCTTTTTCAGTAAGGAATCCCCTTTCGGATCTTGAGGTCAACATAAAGGGAACGGTGAAACTTCTTGAGCTTTCTAGGAAATTTGGGGTGGAAAAGTTTATTTTTGCCTCTTCAGGTGGTGCCCTTTATGGTGATGCCAGGAAAGTTCCAACCGACGAAAGTTATCCTCCCAATCCTGTTTCTCCTTACGGGATATCCAAGTTTTCTGCTGAGAAATATATCTGTTATTATGGTCTTCAGTTTGGTCTAAAGTATTTAATTTTAAGATACAGCAATATTTATGGTCCTAGGCAAATATCGAAGGCTGAAGCTGGTGTGGTTTCCATATTTATGGAGAAGTTGTCTAAGGGGGAGCGTCCTGTTTTGTATCATTATCCAGAGCAGGAGAAAGGAATGATAAGGGATTATTGCTTTGTAGGAGATGTTGTTCGGGCTAATTTGACAGCCACAATTAGTGACATTTCTGGTATATACAACATAGGAACTGGAATAGGAACTTACACAATTGAGCTTTATCAAAAGATATTGGAGGCTTTTAAAAAGCAAGGTGTAAGGGTTTTGCAAGACCTGAGCGAGCCAGAAAGAGCTCCTGCAAGGCCAGGGGAGGTAAAAGTCAGTATTTTAGACGTAGAGAAGGCAAGGAAAGAGCTTGATTGGAAACCAAACTATAGTCTTGAAGAAGGGATTTATAAGACTTTAAGATGGCATCTGGCTGGCCATCATAAAGGTAGCTGGTAGGAACCTGAGATGTTTATTCGTATCTTAAAGCTTCTATAGGGTTTAAAAGAGAAGCCTTATAGGCAGGGTAAAAACCGAAAAATATTCCCACGAGCCCCGAGAAGCTAAAAGAAATGAAAACAGCAGAGAAAGAAATAACCGTTGGCCAGCCTGCTATGCTGGAAATAGTCTTTGCTACAATCACTCCGAGAGCTATTCCCAAAAGACCACCTAAAAGCGAAAGAATAAGAGACTCTATAAGAAATTGAAACCTTATATCCCAGGTCTTGGCCCCTACCGCCATTCTAATGCCTATTTCCTTTGTTCTTTCCGTAACCGAAACCAGCATAATATTCATTATGCCTATACCACCAACTACAAGCGATATAGAAGCTATTGTTCCAAGAAGAAGTGACATAATGCGAACAGATTCCTCGGCTGTCTCTAAGATCTTTGTAAGGTTTCTGACGGTAAAGTTTGGTTCCTGATTTGGCCCAACTCTGTGGCGCTGTTTTAAGAGTTCCGTAACCTCCTCTTCAGCCTTTGGAAGGAGCTCCGCACTTGCTGCCTTTATCATAATCATCTTTACTGCCCCAGGGATAGATGTTCCAAAAAGCATTCTTTGGGCGGTAGTAATAGGCACGTAAATAGTATCGTCCTGGTCTTGTCCTGTAGGAGTTTGCCCCTTCTTCTCGAGAACACCTATCACAGTGAAGGGAATATTTTTTATTCTTACGGTTTTCCCTATGGGATCTTCGTTATAAAAGAGGTTTTCCACTACCGTCTGTCCAAGAACACAGGATTTGGTCATGTTTTTTACTTCCTGCTCCGTAAAAGCTCTTCCCGCTACTAGCTTCCAATCCCTTATGGTAAAGATTGAAGGAGTAGAGCCTACTATGGTTGTTGCCCAGTTTTGATTTCCATATACAACCTGAGCGTTGCCCGTGGTGAAGGGTGCCACTTCAATCACGCTTGGGCATTCCCTTTTAATAGCTTCCGCATCATGAATGGTAATGGAAACCCCCGTGCCCGTCCCAGCCCTTATACCACCTGCTGTTGTTGTTCCTGGCAAGACTATAAGAATGTTGCTTCCCATTGTGGCTATCTGATTTGCAATCTGAAGCCTTGCACCATTTCCCACCGCCATCATTGTAATAACAGCAGAAACTCCTATGATAATCCCAAGGGTTGTAAGAAGGGATCTTAATTTGTTGGTCATAAGTGCTCTTACTGCTATCTTAAGGATGAGCACAAGATTAGAAAACATGGCAAACTCGCTTTTTTTCGTCACTTATAATCATACCATCAAGAAATTTTACAATTCTTTTTCCGTAGGAGGCAATGTCTGGCTCGTGGGTTACCAGGATAATAGTTATTTTAGATATGCTATTTAAGTTTATGAGAACTTCCATGATGTCCAGGCTCGATTTTGTGTCTAAATTTCCCGTTGGCTCGTCGGCAAGTATTATAGAAGGGTTGTTTACCAGAGCTCTTGCAATGGCCACCCTTTGCTGTTGACCACCAGAAAGCTGGTTCGGGCTATAATGGGCTTTATCTTCCATAGAAACAGCTTTAAGAACTTCCATAACCCTTTCACGGCGCTCCTTTTTAGGAATTCTACCGTAGATAAGAGGGAGTTCAACATTTTCGAAAACAGACATTCTTGGAAGGAGATTAAAGTTTTGGAAAACAAAGCCAATCTTTTGGTTTCTTATCTTTGCAAGTCCATTCCTATCAAGATTGGCTACGTCGATTCCATCTAGTTTGTAAGTTCCTTTTGTGGGCTTATCGAGGCAACCCAGTATATTCATAAAAGTTGATTTTCCAGACCCTGAAGGCCCCATGATAACAACAAATTCTCCTTCATCAACAGAAAGGGTTATTCCTTTGAGAACTTCGTTGGTTACTTGACCTAGCCTGTAAACCTTTGTCACATCCTTTACATCAATGAGAGCCATATCTTATCATGCCAGGAATTTTTATTTTGGATCTTTTAGGCTTTTCATCGGAGGCTATTATAACTTCTTGGCCTTCCTGGAGCCCCTCTATAACTTCCGTGTAGGTTCCATCGGTAATACCAAGTTGAACACTTACCCACCGGGGCTTGCCCTTTTCTAGTATCCACAAACCTTTGTCCTTCGGAGGCTTAGAATTATCTAGCATTTTAAATCTCAGGGCGCTATTTGGGATTCTGAGGACGTTTTCTTTAACATTGGTGATTATAGATACATTTGCGGTCATGCCAGGTCTTAGCTTTAAGTCTTCGTTCTCTACCTGGATTACCACATCATAGGTTATAACATTTTGGATATTTGTAGGGGCAAGTCTTACCTGAGAGACTTTTCCCTTAAAAATTGTTTCTGGATAGGCATCAACGGTAAATTCTACCATCTGGCCAACTTCAACCTTTCCTATATCAGCCTCCGAGACACTTGCGTTTATCTGCATTTTGGAAAGATCCTGGGCTATGGTGAAAAGTGTTGGAGTCTGAAAACTTGCTGCAACAGTTTGTCCAACATCAACATTTCTTGATATAACCACTCCATCCACAGGAGATATGATTTTCGTGTATCGAAGATTTGTCTCTGCGCTTTTTAAGGCTGCCTCTGCCTGAAGAACCTGAGCTTTAGCAGCATTTACTTGGGCAAGGGCAGAAGTATAGTTGGTTTCTGCAGCATCCAGTTCACTTTTTGCTATAAGATCCTTTTCAAAAAGGGCTTTGTTTCTTTCAAAGGTTCTTTGGGCATCTAATAGAACTGCTTCAGCCTTTTTAAGGTTTGCCCTGGCTAATAAAAGATTTGCTTTAGCCTGCTCAAGTTGGGCTTCAAAGAGGGCAGGGTCAATGAGAGCAATAACCTGTCCTTTTTTGACGGGATCATTGAAATCCACATATATCTCTTTTATTGTTCCGGAAACCTGTGTGCCAACGGAAACCATAGCAACAGGATTTACCGTTCCCGTTGCGGAAACGATCTGAACAACTCTTCCTCTTTCAACCCTTTCGGTTTGAAAACTTTTGTTGTTAGAGGAATTGTAAAAAAAGAGCCCATATAATAGAGTCCCAAAGCTACTATGATAATTGCTCCTATTATAAATTTCTTCATCATTTCATCCCCATAGCTTTAACGAGGTTTGCTTCCGCTATTTTGTAATCGTAGAGCGCCTGGATGTATTCGAAATTTGAGTTGGCATAGGAGGCCATAGAGTCAGTCATTTCTACGGAACTTCCAAGTCCAACAGCATATCTGTTTCTTGCAAGTTCTAAGTTTTCTTTAGCTTGCCTAAGAGCAATTTCTGCGGTTTTTATTCTTTCTTCCGCCTCTATTATGTTTAAGTAAGCTTCCTTTACTTCCATGTATATTCTTTGCCTTAAAGATTCTTCGTTGTATTTGGCTGATTCGAAGTTTGCTTTAGCTTCCTGAACTTTATACACCGTCGAGAAGCCACTAAACAGGGGAACAGAAAGGGTAACGCTTGCATCCCATTTGTCTTCTTCGTAGAAACTGCCCGTTCTTGGTATGCTATAGGTGACTTTTCCTGTAAGGGTTGGATAATAATCTTTTTTGGCAAGTTCTACGGATACCTTCGCCGATTGAAGCTTTTCTCTTAGGCTTTTAAGGTCTGATCTATTTTCATAAGCTCTTTGAAGAGCCTCTTCAAGGCTTAAAACAATTTTATTAATCTCAAAGCTATCCTTTATGTCGTAATCTGGTGCTTCTGGTATGCCCATGGCGTTATCTAGAGCTACTTTGGCAATTTTTACTCCATTTTCCGCCTTTATTAAGTTTAACTTGCTATTACTTAGGTCTACCTCTGCCTTTGTAACATCGATTTTTGGCTTTGTTCCCACTTCATACAGAGCTTTCGCCTGGGCTAGGTGATGCTCGTATTGTTTTACTATTTCCATGGCAAGATCTCGCTGTTTTTTTGCTCTTAGAAGGGAATAATAAGCTTTCTTTACGTTGAAGATTACTTCTTTGGTTATGTTTTCGGTTTCAAAAACTGAGGCTTCTGCTGTATTTTTCTGAACCTCCACTTGAGAAGAGGTTTTTCCGAAGTCAAAGATGGTTTGCTTTATGGTGGTAGTGCCAATGTATTCTTTGAAGGATTTTCCTGTTACATCTGGCATGGAGGTAGCTCTGGTGTTACTGTAACCAGAGGAAAAGCTTACTTGTGGATAATAAGAGGATCGTGCCTGTTTTATTTTACTTTCATTTGCAAGGGCATTATACTGGTAAGCCTTTATGTCTGGATGTCTTTGAAGGGCAATTTCTATACATTTGTCGATATCAAGGATCTCCCCCTGCTGGATTTCGATACCTTCCGCCCAGATGATCCAGGGAATTATAGTGGCTATCAATAGGCCTATGCATTTTCTTAACACGCCCTTTATCCCTCTAAGGCTATTTTCCTTTAAAGCCAGTTTGAGGTTCTAAAATAGCCCTGAGTTGGTTTTAAGGCAAGGGAAAAACATTCTCTACTGTTACCCAGATAAGCGATAATAATAATGTGGTAGAGCTTATAGAGTAGGTGTTGGCAAAATTGGTGCTTAGGAGTAGTTTAGGTGTGTTGAAAACTATGAAAGGGTGTAAAAACGAAAAGTGTGCTCGGAGGGAGGATTTTTATAGGCTCAATGGCTAGATGTAGGTTACTAGAAAAAGGGTTTTTACAGGGAAGTTGCATAACCTATTACAAGCCCAAAAATTTCATTACTTTCGATTATCTTAAAGATGTTGCCTGCAAGGTAACCCTCAAAGAAGAAAATGGTGTTATTTACAGACTTATAAGGTCTATTTTGCTTTCAAGGCCGGAGGATTATCTTTCGATATATCAGTCTGGTTGCAATTTAAATTGTAAAAAATGCCACTCCTGGGAATTTACCAAATATGCCACTGGAAGCTGGGTTTCTCCGAAGGATATCGCTAAGGTTTCGGAGGAATATGCAAAATATGTTACTGTAAGAGAGCCAAAGAGTAGAGCTACTTCCTTTCATGCCCATGATCTTTGCAGACATTGTGGTTACTGTGTTATTTATGGAAAAAGGTCAGAACTTTGTCCTGGTGTGCTTTCTCCTGACCAGATCCTTCTTTCTCCCCAAGGATATGGCCCTGCAAGGAATATTATTGCCTTTACGGGAGGAGACCTTGCCTGTAATCCCGAATGGTATTGTCAGGTGGCTCAGGAAGTCAAAGAACTAAAGTTGGATCTTTGGATACTCTTTGAAACCAATGGGTATGGCCTTATACCTGATCATCTTGATGTTTTAAGGGATGGCGGAATTGACGCCTTCTGGTTGGACATTAAAGCTTATGATAGAAAAATTCATAAAGCCTTAACGGGGGTGTGTAACGATTGGATTTTAAAGCTTCCTGAAGAGATTTTAAAAAGAGGGTTTACACTGGAGGTTCTTTCTCTTTTTATCCCTGGTGTAGTTGAAACTGACCAGATTAGGGAAATTGCAAAACTTCTTAAAAGTGTTGACAAAGAAATACCCTTTACTATTCTTGCTTTCTTCCCTGAATACAAGCTAAAAAATGCAAGAAGCCCTAATCTTGAAGAAATGCTTGATGCCTATTTTGCTGTAAGAGAAGTTGGCCTTGTTAATGTAAGACTTGGAAATATCGGCCAATTTGTAAAAACTGAAAAAGATTACGAGATTCTTCTTAAGTATGCGAAAGAGGCAATCTAAGGGCTTTGGAATTTGCTTTAACTTGGGACTTCTTCTCTAATTGGCTGATGTCTTTTTCTTTTCCTATTACCACTAGGATATCAGAGCTTTTTATCTTATATCCCGGTATAAGCATTGTGACTTTATCTTCCAGGGTATCTCGTATAGGTATAACGTTAACATGGTATTTACTTCGAAGAGCCACTTCTTCAACACTTTTTCCTATTATTAAAAACTTTGGAGGAGCTATTTCACCAACAACATAATCTTCGCCTAAGGGCACATAATCTAGCAGATTGGGAGATATTATACTTTTTGCAACCTTTATGGCTACTTCCTTTTCTGGGATTATAACTTCTGTGGCCCCAACTCGTTCAAGCACCATTTTATGCTCTTCATTCGGAGTTTTTACGATGATGTTCTTTACCTTAAGTTTACTGAGGTAAAGGGTTATGAGAGTGCTTGCTGCAAGGTTCTCCCCAAAGGACACAATCACTATGTCATCTTGTTGTATTCCTAAGACATCGAAAAGAGCTTTGTCAGTTCCATCTGCTACGATAGCTTTGATGGAATAATCTTTAACCTGCTTAACTACCTCTTTGTTTTTATCTACAGCTATTACCTCAATGCCAGCATCGAAAAGAGTCTTTACCACATTAGATCCAAAGATTCCCAGTCCTATTACTATCACTCTTTTAGGCATTGATTCCTCTATCCAACCATCGGGCTTTCTTCAGCATATACCACTTCTTTTTTGTTTGGCCTCTGGCTTAGAGCGTAAGCCACTGTAAAAGGCCCAATCCTTCCGATTAGTAGGTCTACAGTGGAGTCTAACAGTAAAAGGATAGAATTTATCAATATTACAGCAAGAATAGATCCAAAGGTTAAATAGATTGCCTTTGAGATTGTTTCAGCTGGTATTGTTCTGTTAAAGGCTGTTACAGCTTCTTTACCCTTTATTCTGTTCCATAGCATGAGGAAGAGGATGAAAGCGGTTGTTATTTTAGTTTCCCCTCCTGTTGAGCCAGGAGAAGCTCCTATAAACATAAGAATCATGAGGTATAAGTGAGCTGACCTATGTCTACTGTTGAAAAGCCTGTTGTTCTGGAAGTTACCGATTGGAATAAAGCAATAAGAAGAGCCTTTTCAGCTGGAATATTTTTTAGAAGGCTTTCTTTTTCAAAAAGTAGAAACAAAAGGGTGCCTCCAATGATGAGGATAGTTGTTGTTATGATAACAAGCTTTGTATGAAGAGAGAGCCTTTTTTAGGGTTAAACAGCTTAGTTATTACTTCGTAGATTGTTATTGTTATAAATCCTATTCCTCCTAAAATTTATGAGGCTCATTATCACTATGTTCATTACAAAATCGAACTTATATGATGCAAGGCTATCTGAAAATAGGGAGTAGCCACAATTAAAGGCGGAAACAGCATGATAGGTTGCAAAATATAAAGCTTTTATTGGCGGATACTCTTTTAGGAATCTAAAAAAAACAGCACGAGAGTTCCAAGACTTTCAATGATGAAAGTAGTGGTGAGGACGTAAGTCAATATTAGTTGAAAATCTCTTGTTGGAGTATGTAAAAAGTATATTGGACAATTTCTTTTTTTAGATGGAAAAAGAAGGCAGAAAAGGTCAAAATTCCTAACCCACCAATCTGGAACAATAAAAGTGTTATAATTTGTTCTGTAATGGAAAGATCTTTTCCAATGTCTATGACAGAAAGACCTGTTACGCATACAACAGAAGTTGATGTAAAAAGGGCGTCTATAAAACTTAGCCTTGAATTTTTAGAAGAGAAGATACGGGAAGAGAAAGAAAGAATGCTCCAATAAGGGCTGTTAGGATAAAGCTAAGAATGAGTATTCTCTGGAGCGATAAATGAGCTACAGCAAAGCTTTTTATAAAGCCTTTACTTTTGGAGAAACTGTAAGGGGTTGTGATATTCATGTGTTTAAGTCGAAAGTCGCTCCCCTTACTAGATAAGTCCCTTCAAAATCGACTTAGCTGCTTCATCTATGGCATCTCTTATGTCGGATTTGCCAGACAGTGGGTGAGATGCTGATTCTCCAAAGAAAGAGAAGTGTCTTACTGTTTGGCTTGTTTTTTGATCTGTTACAACCACATTTCCTTCTATTTTGTTTGTTCCCGCTAAGACTCCTAGGAGGACGCGCCCTGCGCCAGATACTTCTTTAATCGATGTGATGGTGATAGAGATTTTGTAGTCAGCCTGTTGATCTGAAGGATCTGCTATGATCTTGAAAAGACCTGCTCCAAGAAGCTCCAAGAAGTTGTAATGCCACCTGTCCTTTAAGTTGAACAGCAATGTCATAATCAGGGGAATTAACTTCCAGGATCACAGAGTTGCCTCTGATGGGCTTAGAAGACTGGGCTTCGTGCATTGTTAAACTTCCTTTGGTGCTACAGCCAGCCAGTAAAACGAGGGCAAGTAAACAAGATATAATTTTAATCTTAGAAAACATTGTAGCTTTCCTTTTCTAGGAGTTCCCTATAGTTCAACTCCCACTCAGAGCAGTCTTTCTAAGCTTTGTAACCCATTTTTTATTATTATGTTATTAGCTCTTTCTCTGTCAATAATAGGTTTCTTTATGTGTCGTTTCAGGAAAGTTCCAAGGGATAGATTACCACGCTTTAAGGCTATGGACAGATAGGTTTAACTAAAAACACTAGAGGCTCCAGTGAAAGCCTTTGCCTTAATAAGCGCTACTTTTGGCTATCCAGCTGAGAGTGTTCAATTTACTTAAGGAGATAATGCTTTTCAAAGATCTGATTTTGATGACGTGAATGGAAGATTTGAGAACGCAAACAGAAGGCTTGATGGGTGTGAACAAACAAATTTAATTTCATGTAGGTTTTGGCGGGAATTTTTACAGCCATTATGGTTAGCAAATATTGGCTTTGTCTACTGGGATAGAAAGACGGTTATTAGCAAAGCAATAGAAGAGGCTATTTCTTAGATAGAGCGGGAGGGAAGACTAAGAGACTTTAGTCAACGCCTTTAGAGAGCTTACCAAAACAAATAAAGAAATAACAAAGGTAAGTTATTGCTGAGCCTGCCTGCCAGCAGGCTCGACGTAATAAAGCAAGTAATCATAAATAGTATTTGTGAAGATAATCCAGAACCATCCGGTGGGTGTTGAAGTAAGGCGTTATATCAGCAATGGAGTGTTTCATAATGCTAGCCCATTTTTTCGGGGATGCATAGTAGGTGGTTACCATATCATCGAGATCTTTATAAAGATCCATGGCAGCCTCTTCATCACTTTGATCTTCATCGTCTCCTATAGCCCAGCCATTTACCCTATCAACACAGGCTTCCCTCCACCAGCCATCTAAAACGCTCATGTTTATACCACCATTGAAACACACCTTCATACCGCTTGTCCCACAGGCTTCCCTAGGCCTTCTGGGTGTATTTAACCAGACGTCTGTTCCACTCGTCATAAGCTGGGCAAGCCACATATTGTAATTTGGTATGAAAACTAGTCTAAGTCGATCCTCATAGCGCCTGGAGATATCAACAATTTGTTTTATCAGGTCTTTTCCTGGCTGATCCTGGGGATGAGCCTTGCCTGCAAAGATATATTGGACACGATCATAGGAAAGGTTCAAAAGATATTCTATATCGGTAAATATAAGGGTGGCTCTTTTATAAGCAGCAGCCCTTCTTGCAAAACAAATAGTTAGGGCATCCTCTGTAAAGCCTGCTCCCGTAAGGGAATTAACGTAACTTATGAGCCTCTTTTTGGCTTCTTTTTTAGCATTCCTTATGGCTTCGTCGGGTATATCAAGAGCCTTTTTGAGAACCTGGGGATGTTGTCGCCACTCTGGTATGTAATCGTCAAAAAGTTTTTTAAAATCCTGGCCTGTCCATGTAAGGTGATGGACTCCATTGGTGATGTGGCCTATGTCGTAACCGGGAAACATTTCTCTGGAAACAGCTCCATGAAGTTCACTTACACCATTGCTGGCTCTTGAAAGGTTAAGGGCTAGCAGGGTCATATTAAGCATATCTTCCCCTGCAAGGCTTTTTATGTTTAACGGCAGGTATTCTCTCAGCACTTGATAGGCTAAATCATAGGAAAATCTATCATGACCTGCTGGAACAGGTGTGTGGGTGGTGAAAATACATTTGTTTTTGACTTTGGTTTCATTTCCGTCGAAGTCTTTAAGCATTGCTATAGTCAGGAAAGCGGCATGACCTTCGTTCATATGGTAAGTGGTAATGTTGGGTTCAAGTTTCTTCAGGGCATAATATCCTCCTATGCCCAATATGGCCTCCTGAAGGATCCTGGTATAATGATCACCACCGTAAAGATACTGGGTAATTTGACGGTCTTGAGGAGAGTTTCCTGGGATGTCAGTATCTAGAAAATAGATGGGAATTTTACTTTTCATACCTTGATGGGTGTATTTCCAAACTCCAACATTAATAGTTCTTCCATCCAGGCTTAGGGGTATTTTGAAGGGGAGAGGTTCCATAAAACCTCTTGGATCGAAGTAAGGGTAAGCCTCGAGTTGGTATCCATCGGGCGTTATGTGCTGAATAAAGTATCCCCTTTTGTAAAGAAGGGTTACTCCAACCAAAGGAATTGCTAAGTCAGCGCAGGACTTTATATGATCTCCAGCCAGGATGCCTAGACCACCACTGTAGGATGGTATATGCTCACTTATACCTATTTCCATAGAAAAGTATGCAATTTTCATAGGATCCTCCCCAAAATGATTTTACAACCCCTAATGAAGCCAAGTCGATTTTACCAAATTTTTTGGATTTATGCTTTGGGATTTTAATTGCTCTGTCTTTGTCGTTGATAAAATAAAGAATTTGTAATAAACCAACAAAGGGTGTTACTGCATAAATCTTTTTCCGGGAGTAGGAATCATGTCTATTTCTCAAAAAATGTTACAGTTTATGGATAGAAGTTCCTGGATAAGAAAGATGTTTGAGGAAGGTGCAAGACTTAAAGCCATTTACGGTTCTGATAAGGTTTATGATTTTAGCCTTGGTAACCCAAATGTCTATCCTCCTGAAAGGGTTCATGAAGAATTGGTAAGAATAGCTCAGGAAAGCACAGGATCTTCCCACGGATATATGCCAAATGCTGGCTATCAGGAAGTAAGAGAGAAAATTTCTGAGTTTTTAAATGTAGAACAATCCCCAAGAGTAAAACTTTCTTCCGACAACATAGTAATGACCTGTGGTGCTGCAGGGGGATTAAATGTTGTTTTAAAGGCTATTCTTGATCCTGGGGATGAGGTGGTTGTTCCTGCACCATGTTTTGTAGAGTATAGATTTTACGTGGATAACCACGGTGGAGTCCTTAAAACGGTTGCAACCAACGAAGATTTCTCTTTAAACATAGAAGCCATAGAAAAGGCTATAACGCCCTCTACGAAGGCCTTTCTTATAAATTCTCCAAATAATCCAACAGGTGTGGTCTATGATGAAACTTCCTTAATGAAACTTGGCGATCTTCTCGAATATAAGACTAAAGCCTATGGCAGGGTGATTTATCTCATCTCTGACGAGCCCTACAGAAAGATAAGATAGTTTTTGATGGAGTTAAGGTGCCTTCGGTGTTTAGAGCTTATCCATATAGCTTTGTTGTAACTTCCTACTCAAAAGATCTTTGCCTTGCCGGAGAACGGATAGGCTTTATAGCTGTGAGTTCAGAAATAGAGGATTTTAAAAGAGTTGTTGATGCCCTTATTCTTGCCAACAGGATTCTTGGATTTGTAAACGCTCCAGCCATTATGCAAAGGCTTGTTGCACGGCTTCAGGGCGTATCAGTAGATTCTTCTGTTTATCAGAGAAAAAGGGATAGGCTGTATTCTTACTTAAAATCTATCGGTTACGAGTGCGTAGAGCCCAAAGGAGCCTTTTACCTATTTCCCAAGAGTCCCATTGAAGATGATGTAGCCTTTGTAAGGATGCTTCAGGAAGAGAGGGTGCTTGTTGTGCCTGGATCTGGCTTTGAATGTCCTGGTCATTTCAGAATTGCCTATTGCGTTGATGACACCACTATAGATGGTGCAATGGACGGCTTTGAAAAAGCCTTCAAGAAGGCTAAAAAATAGGAGAAAAAATAAATGGCTGAAATTTACCTTCAAAGAGGTCTTAAAAAAGATAAACCAAGTTATCGAAAGGTCATTCTTTTTGGTTCTATCTTGTTTATAGTAGCAGTAATTATTGCTCCCCTTCTTTGGGTCAATGGAAAGCCTCCAAAGGTTGCCCAGCCTTACGGGATTTTTAAGGTCGATCCATCAGCGGTTGAAAGTGGTAAGATTGTTCTGGGCAAAGTTCCTAAAGTGACCATAGTTTCACCTCCAACCAGTGCAACTAGTGAAACGAGCAATTTACAAACTGGAGGAGCAGCATCTCCAAAGGAGAACCTAGAAGGAACTCCTCCTGAGCGACCAAAAGATACTTCTTCTTCAGAAGAAAATTCGAAACCTCGGGAAGCCAATAATCAAATGGTAGCTTCTTCTACGGACTCTTTCAAGACCAGTGAGGAAATTAAGAGGAAGCTTCTTGAGGCTGAAGAAACAGCCAAAGAAGCTGTTGCAAAGAGTGCTCAGGAAGAAATAGCATCGCTAAAGGCTGTTCCTGAAACCAGCCAGAACAGTAAACCTGAACTATCAAAAACTACTGTGGCAAAGGAGTCTGCTGATAAAAAGAAAACCACCCTGGCAAAGAAAAGTCCACCTCCTTCTTCAACAAGTTCTACCTTACCATCTTCCTCAGGTAGCGAAACTACTTCAGGAGTTGGCTCTGCCACTTACTGGATACAGGTTGGTGCCTATGTAGAGGAGGCTAATGCTATAAGGGCTAAGAATTCTATTGAAAAGCTAGGCTATGAGGTTGTTGTGAAACAGACAATTCATCCACGCCTTGGAAACATCTACGTTGTGAGAGTGCCAATCAAGGGAACAAAGGAGGAAGCTCAAAGGACTGTCGCAGTAATTTCTCAAAAAACTGGCGACAAGCCCTTTATCGTTGAGGCTAAGTAGATTGTTTTTTCAGTCTTTCTTTCACAACTTTTCTACAGTGTTCCCAAATTATGCAGTAAGTTCTGTGCTTACAGTATAGAGCTGGGTCGGTACAGCTATCGCATTTACTTAAGCATTCATCGCAATAGCCGTATCCAAACTTATCGCACACAACCCGAGCTTCTCTGTCGGGATGGAATCTGCATTTCATCTTTTTCTAACTCCATAAACACTTGTTTTAGTAAATCCATACTTGGGTAGTGAGTAAGATCGTATTGTATAGGGGTAATAGATATGTATTTATTGCTTACCGCATTGGAATCGGTTTCTGGATCTGGATCCACTTCTGCCATCTGACTGCATAGCCAGTAATAAACCCTGTTTCTTGGGTCTATTCTTTTGTCAAAGGTTTCGGTAAATTTTAGATGCCCCTGGCGAGTTACCTTAAAGCCCTTGATTTCATGGGCAGGGCAGTGGGGAAAGTTTATGTTTAGAGACACGCCTGGAGGTATAGGATATTTTCTTACAAGTTCAACGATCTTTGGAATAAACATGATGGGTCCACTGTAGTCTTCTGCAGGATAGGCATCTATAGAGATGGCTATAGAGGGAAAGCCAAGGATAGCAGCTTCTGTGGCAGCTGAAACTGTTCCGGAGTATATAATGTTTTCTCCTACATTGGCTCCCATGTTAATGCCTGAGATAACTAAATCTGGAGGTGGCTTCATGAGCTCTCTTATGGCTAGTTTTACACAGTCTGCTGGCGTTCCGTTCACCGCATAGCCAAAGAACGCGCCGTTTCTCTTGACCCCTCTTATACGGAGAGGATCCATGAAAGTGATGGCATGTCCCACTGCACTTTGTTCCGTCTCAGGAGCTACTACAAAAACATCATACCTCGACACCAGTGTCTGATAAAGAACTTCTATACCCTTTGCATATATTCCATCGTCATTGGTTATTAAGATTCTCATGCCTGTAATTTAACACCCCCCTGCTGGTAATTTTTAGCCATCTGGATGCCAAGTGCCATGGCTTTAAGATTAAGTTCTTCTGTTCCTTCGGGAGCCCTTTTAATAAGAGCAGCTTCAAGGCTTTTCAAGGATACAGCGCCGGAAAGGTAAACCAAAGCTCCTAAAGAAATAACATTAGCTACCATCTCTTTTCCAAGTTCTTTTCGTGCTGTAGCTGTAAAGGGAAGAGCGATTACCTTTGATGTAGGAACCTGCCTTACAAAGGTTGAATCTACAATTAGAAGGCCATTAGGTTTTAAATCAAAAAAATAGGCATCACAGGCATTTTGACTCATTGCAAGAAGAACATCTGGCTTGATTGCTTTGGGATAGTCAATTTCTTCGTCGCTTATTATAACTTCCGACTTGCTAGCTCCACCTCTTGCTTCTGGACCATAGCTCTGGCTTTGACAGACGAACTTTCCATCGTAAATGCCAGCAGCCTCTGCCAGTATAATGCCTGCCAGGACAATACCTTGCCCCCCGTAACCACTGAGCCTTATTTCATAGCGATAGGCCATTTTAAGCTACTCCATACCGTTTTTTGCTCTCCTGCCTTATTTTTTCATATTCTAAAGTATAAACAGGAAGGTCTCTGTCTACAAGAACCCCTATGGTAATTTTTCCTTGGAGCTCTTCTTCTGTCATGTTTTTTGCCTTTTCAACCCTTACAGCGGACTCTTTCATCCAAAGGAGCATCTCAACGGGGCTTGCCATCTTATTCTTTCGACCATAGTGAGTATAGCAGTTACTTATGACTTCAACTACTGCGAAGCCTCTTTTAAGAATTGCCTTTTCTATGACTTCATCAAGGATGTGGGTATGATAAACTGTTGATCTTGCCACAAAGCTTGCACCGGCTGTAACCGCAAGCTCTGAGATGGCAAAGGGATGTTCAATGTGTCCAAGAGGAGAGGTTGTGCTAAAGGCTCGGTAAGGAGTGGTTGGAGAAAATTGACCGCCTGTCATTCCATATATGTTATTGTTCACAATGATAGCTGTAAGATTTAGATTTCTTCTGGCAGCGTGGATAAAGTGTGATTTCCTCCTATTGCCATAGCGTCTCCATCGCCCATGATAACAATAACTTGGAGCCTTGGGTTGGCAAGTTTTATGCCCGTTGCAAAAGTAATTGCCCTCCCATGGGTGGTGTGAAGGGTGTTAAAGTCCACATAGACTGGTAGCCTACCTGAACATCCTATACCTGAGACAAGGACAATATCGTCCTTTTCAAAGCCAAGCTTATCTATAGCTCTTATAAGAGAGCCAAGGAGTATTCCATTGCCACAGCCTGGACACCAAACGTGGGGAAATTTTTTGTCGTGCCGAAGGTATTTGTGAATTAATTTTGTAATTTCTGCCATTTTTGAACCCCTTTTTGTTTTTAGCCTACCACAAAAATGAAGTTTTATCTACTGGAATGAAGTTTTATCTACTGGAGATGCTCTTTTTCATCACAAATCGAGGATGGGCAAGCTATTTGCGAGGGCAGGGAAAAATAATGCAGTAAAGTTGTCATTGCTAACCTGCTGTTTACTTTTTCCGTCATTCATCGAATGCCGTTGCAATCCAAAGCCATGGCAATATCCTTATAACTTGGTAAGTCTTGTCAGGATTTCATCAGGAGTTATCAAATTTCCATCGATGCGATTTAGCTTTTCTATCCTTGTCCTTCCCTGATTTATTCTTTTTATTTCCCTCGAAATTTGTCCAAAATTAAGCTCAGGAACGAGCACTGCTCTTATCTTGCTAAGATAAGGCTCTATTAGTTGCCTTGGAAATGGCCATATTGTTACAAGCTGAATTAGTCCCGCCCTTATGCCCCTTTTTCTCGCCTCTTTTATAGCTCTTTTTGCTGATCTTGCAACGGAACCATAGGCAATTACAAGCACTTCGGCATCATCGGTCATTTCTTCTTTTACCATCATGATGTCGAAAAAGTTGTTGTAGATTTTTCGATGTATCCTGTTTAAGAAGGCCTGCACCTCATCAGGACGTTCCGTAGGAAATCCTCTTATGTCGTGAATAAGACCAATAAGACCTGTTACATGGTATCTATATCCATCTCCAAAGATTGCCATCGGGGGGACACCCCTTGGGTTGTCTTCGTAAGGAATATACCACTCGGGAGGCATGTTCGGACGGATACGATCGATGACTTCTATTTCTTCGGGGTGGGGAAGTTGAATTTTTTCTCTGGTGTGGGCAACTACCTCATCTGAAAGTATAATCACAGGAGTTCTATACTTTTCTGAAAGATTGAAAGCTCTCACAGTTATATCGAAACACTCCCTTGTGGTTGATACAGCGAGGACAATAATAGGATGGTCTCCATGGGTTCCCCATCGTGCCTGCATAACATCGCCCTGGCTTACTTTGGTTGGAAGGCCAGTGCTTGGACCGCCTCTCATGACGTTCACAATAACACAGGGAACCTCTGCAACGCAGGCAAAACCTATATTTTCCTGCATAAGGGAGAAGCCAGGACCACTTGTTGCAGTCATTGCCTTTGCACCAGCTAAAGAAGCGCCAATTACTGCTCCAAGGCTTGCAATTTCGTCTTCCATCTGAATAAAGGTTCCTCCTATGGCTGGTAGCTTGTAAGCCATCATCTCGCTTATTTCTGTAGCAGGGGTTATAGGATAGCCTGCAAAAAACCTGCACCCTGCTGCCAGAGCTCCCTCAACTATTGCTTCATTTCCTTGAAGCACAAGGGTTTGTCCGTGAGAATATTTTGCATCCATTATATAGCCTCAAACTTTAAAGGTTTCTTCTTTCTAACACTTATTGCAAAATCCGGACAGTGGGTTTCGCACCATCCACAACCGGTGCATTTTTCTTCCGCTACGATTTGGGGCGCACCGTTTTCATCCAATTCTATACATTTTTTAGGACAAAGGGCAGCACAGATGCCACAACTTTTACACCATCCCCGGAATATATCTATTGAAAATTGCTCTTTTTTCTTATCTTCCATGGTTTGGGCTCTCTTTTAATTTTTTGGTGATTTTAAATCCAGGCTCTAGTATAATGAAAAATAAATTTTAAGGGTATGGAATTTTTTAACTTCCTAAAGCTTGGTAATGGCTTATGAAAGCCGATGAATTGCCCGATCCTGTAAAAATCCAAAGGATAAGTCAAGTAAAAATCGATGAGGTTAATCTAAAACAGGAGTTTATGCCAATTGAGATAGGGGATGTATCATCCCAGGATGTTTTGCCTTTTTCTGTCTTCTTTCCCTTTGCTACTGGTTCAGGTCAGTCCGTGGAATTTATAAAAATTTATAAAAATTGCCTCTTCCGGTAGCTCACTTAATCCCCAGTGGAAGACCCTTTTTAAGGAAAACAATATTACCCATGTCTATATCCATAGAAACGATCTAGACCATTATCTTCTCTACATCAATAAAAGACTTGGAAAAATTCTCCAAAACCCCTATTTTTCGATGGAGCGTAAGAATGAACTTATTTATAGGAACGCTTCTTACATTATGCATAAGATATTGGAGGATCCAAGATCTGGGAAAAATGTTCAAATGGGAATTGATCTTATGGAAAATGTCTGCAAGTATGTAGCTTCAAATGAAATAACAGCCTCTATGATAGTAAAGATATTTGCAAAACATTATGAGCTCTTTAGCCACTCCATTCAGGTTGCCCTTTTGGCGGTCACTTTTTGTAGGTTTATTAGAACAGATGCTTCTTTTATGTTGAATTGTGCCATTGGGGCTATGCTCCACGATGTAGGTAAAATTGAGATTCCCCATAAGATCCTTTACAAAGCGGGAAACCTTTCTGAAAAGGAGTTTGAGCTTATCAAGAAGCATCCGGAGTTTGGTTTAAACATACTCAAACACCATTCTCAGATTGAGAAGGATGTGTTGGATGTAGTTTATCAACATCATGAATCAGCGGATGGAAATGGTTATCCCCAGAAGCTTAAATTGAAGGATATAGGATATCCATCCAATGGCTCAGATTGCTCGCATTATTGACTGCTACGATGCCATGACCACGAGTAGAACATACAGAAAAGCCTTTACCCCCTTTGAATCTCTTAGAATAATGTGCACAGACATGAAAGAGACTTTTAATAAGAAACTTCTTGAACAGTTTATAACCTTTCTTGGTTATTAGATGAAAGCTTTAATACTTTCTGCAGGTTGGGGCACTAGACTTAGACCCTTAAGCTTCTATCGTCCTAAAGTTCTTATGCCTCTCGGGGAGAAAACAATTCTTGAACATTGGCTAGAAACTTTTGAGCCAATGGAAGAGATTTTTATAAACTCCCACGGGCTTCATCCTCTCCTTGAAAACCACCTAAAAAGACTAAGGAAAAAGTTTAAAAACTTAAGGCTTATTTATGAGCCAAGCATTCTTGGCTCCGGGGGAACTATCTATAAAGTTTCATCAATGCTGGATTCACAATGGCTCGTTGTGGCAAACGGAGATATTTTCTTAAGGGGTAACATATTGGCCTTGTTGGAGGATTTAGCTTTTCTTGAGCCAGCTATCTATCTACTGCTGAAGGAGAACCCTGCTTTTAACAATGTTGTTGTTGACTCGTTAGGAAATATAAAGGCTTTTCGTCGAACCTTTGTCACAGAGGAGGAATCAAAAAGGGGTTACAGGGTATGTGCCTTTACGGGGCTTCAGCTTATCCATACCTCCCTTATAAAATCTTTTGCCCCTCTTTTTGTTGATGCTGGTAAGCCAGGGTTTAGGGATATTATAAGCATTTACGGTCACATGCTCTCAAAGGAATTTCCTGTAAAATACAGGATTCTTGAAAAGGGAAGCTTTTTCGATATAGGAACTGTTGGAAGGTATTTTACTTTGTGCAAGGAAGTTGGCTTTTTAGGCTCCTGTGGTAACAATACTATCATAGAAAGGGGAGCTGTAGTCAGAAACAGTATTCTTTGGGATAGAGTTTTAGTAAAATCTTCTAGTTTTCTTGATTCATGTATAGTTACCGACGGAGTTATTGTGGATGGTTATTACGAAAGAAGTGTTATCACTCCTTACGGAGCATCAAGGTTTGAGCTCTAACTTGAGCCTCGAGCCTATTTCAGGAGATGGTTCAGATAGAAAGTTTTTCAGGCTAAGAGTTCAAGAAAATTCCTTTGTTCTTATGGTGTCTGATCCAGAAACCATAGCCAAAATAAGGGAAAACAGGGCTTTTGAATATTTTTCAAGGCTTTTACATTCTTTGGGGGTTCCCGTTCCTTATCTTTATTTTGCCCATGTTGAAAAGGGATTTTTCGTTATGGAGGATCTTGGAGATGTAACCCTTCAGAGGCTTTCGACCCGTGGAGGCGTCATGGTAAAAAGGGCTTACGAAAGGGTAGTAGAAGCCCTTTCAAGCTTTCATAAGAAGGCCTTTGACAGCATAGATGGAAATTTTTGTGTAGATAGCCCCTTTTACGACCCTCCCTTTGTATTGGAAAAGGAGCTTGAGTATTTTAGAAGGGCTTTTCTTTGTGATTTTCTTGGTCTTCCTGTGAGTTGGAAGGATCTAAAGGACGACTTTTTCTTTCTTTCAAAGTTAGCTGGAAAGGATGAGGGGGGTAAGGTAATTCATAGGGATTTTCAAAGTAGAAACATAATGATCAGGAAAGGAAGGATATATTTTGTAGATTATCAAGGTATCCGTTATGGTCCTTCGGAGTATGATGTGGCATCTTTGGCAATTGATCCCTATGTAAACCTTTCTGAAAAGGAAAGAATTTCCGTAGTAAAGAGCTACGCAAGGAAAAACAGGGATTTTTCTCCAGAAAGGTTTGAGATTCTTAAGATATGTAGAAATCTTCAAATCCTTGGAGCCTTTTCTTTTCTCGGACTAAAGAAGCAAAAGAGATATTTTTTAAGTTACATAGTACCAGCCTGGGATACTTTAAGGCGAAATAGCTACTTGAAGAAGCTTTCTCTTGGAAGGCTCCTTTTTTGGCTTTCTGAGGCTGACAAAAAGGTAGTGGACAGAATCAAAATAAATTGCTATAGGAGAGGCGCTTTTAATACTAGAAGCGAAGGGGGATAAAAGATGACTTCTAATACCACCAGAACAAGAGCAAAAAGGGCAAACAAAGATCGCCCAAACAAGGAAAATCTAAAAAAGAATGAGAAAAGAATTTTAAAAAATATCGCAATTCTTGATAAGCTGTCTGCCAGTAGCAAATAAATAGAGGTTGGGGCTTTTGCTTCGTTGAGTGGCCTTTGCCATCACGAAGCACCCACTTTCTTTTATTTCGCCCTTGGGGATCTCCTTTTTATATGGGCATTCTGAGCCTAAGAAAATACTGAAGTAAAGTGCTAATGCTAGGCTGCTGTTTACTTTACACTGTCATCACGAGGCATCCGTTACCCCTGTCCGTCATTACGAGGCATATCTTTACTCGTTATCCCAAGGCTTACGTTTATTCTTTTCGTCATCACGAGGCTTGCGACAGCAAGCCGAAGTGATCTCTGAGATTGCTTCGGGTGCTTACGCACCCTTGCAATGACAAATAGGGAAAATCCTCGCAATGACAAATAAAAAGCCCTCGCCTTGACATAGGAAAAGAGGCAAAGGACGAAATTACTTCCAGCGCAAAGCCTGTTGCAAGCCAAAAGCCTTTCAATCACTCGTGGTGACAAATAAAAAAAACTTCCAACGGTGCCTTACACTGTCCGCTTTGAAACCCCTTTCCCAACAAAGAACTTGCAATAACAGCCAAGATACTCTAAATCTTTAAAACCTTAAGCACTCTTAGGGGGCTTTAACATGAATTTCAGGCGAGACATACTTCTATGCTGTAAAAGAAAAAAGTGTAACCTTCTAAGGGACATCAATCGCCTTAAAAACCAGAATAAAAGGCTGAAAGAACTTGTTGTTATTGATCCCATGACAGGCCTTTTCAATGTCAGACACTTTTTCAGCCTCCTGGAAAAGGAGATGGAAAAAACAAGAAGAACAGGTGTTACTACTTCTTTGATAATAATGGACGTAGATCATTTTAAAGCCATAAACGATAAGTTCGGCCACCTTGTTGGAGACACTGTTTTAAAGAATATTGCGAAAATAATTAAACTCTCTGTAAGAACCACCGATACGGTTTGCCGTTATGGTGGCGAGGAATTTGCTGTGATACTTTCTCAAACTCTCTTAAAGGATGCGATAGGTGTTGCAGAGCGGATAAGAAAAACTCTTGAAAAGGCTGACATTAGAAATGATGACCAAACAATTAAGGTCACAGCAAGTTTTGGTGTTTCCCATTTTCTTCCATACGAGAAACTAACCCCTGAAGCCTTTGTGGACAGTGTGGATCAGCTTCTTCTTCAGGCTAAAAGAAGCGGAAGAAACAAAGTAGTTTGGAGCAAAGAAGCTCTTTTAGAAGAGGGGCTTTCTCTTGACGAAAGAAGGGCTTTGTTGCTCCCATAAGTTTGAAACTAGACAAGGTTTTCCCTGGTTTTAACCCTTGCCACTTTCCTTTTTACCATCAACGATGGAGATAGACTCATAAGAGCCGAAAAATGTTTCAAGACTGTAAATCAAAGAAATCGGAAATCTTGGAAGTTCCGTAAATCAAAGAATAGAGACTTTTTAGAGGTCGCTCAATTAAGAATTAATAATCTTTGCAATCTAATAGGTGTTTTGCTTGTAGCCATTATTGTTAAGATTATTGCTGTGATAGACTTTGTTTTTGTGGTATGGACGTCCAGTTCTTCCATCTACGATAAAGCAGGAGGTGCCTAAAGAATACACAAAACATCCATTTCGCCTGGCAGATAATAAGGGTTGCTGTAATTAGGCACTCTAAGGTTGAGTGTTCACTGGTTTTCCTTCATAAAGAGGAGTAGCTGGTGAATCTGCACACCAAGGGGAGTGAACTGCTTAATGCCAAGGACTTTCGTTTTTGCCCTATGAAATTCCTACTAAATTTAGGAACTTCTCAACTACCTGTAAACTTTAAAAAAGTTACCCACCTCTTCGGCAAAAGCAGAGTTATGGAAAGACATACCAAGCAATACCCTCATATCTCCACTCATGAGGTGGGTAAGTTCTTATTATGTAATTTTTTTCTTCCTCACTTATTGTATAAAAATGTGCCTTATTGGTATCACTCCAGAATCTATAGACAGGCACTGTGCCTGGAATCTGATTGGGATAAGCATACCAGGCAATTCCCTCATATTTCCAAATGTGTGGCCATTGAGTAATGACAAAATTTTTTTCTTCCTCACTTATTGTATAAAAGTGTCTTCTATAGGTATTACTCCAAAAACGATGAACAGGCATTGTCCCTCCTATGTTGCTTTTAAAAGCCTTAAAAGCAACACCCTCATATCTCCACTCATAAGAAGGGTAATTATTAATAATATAATTTTTTTCGGACTCGCTTATTGTGAAAAAATGTGTTCTGTTAACATCGCTCCAAAAGCGATATACTTGGGATAAACTAGGCGTTTCCTCACCGTAAAGATAAACAACCCCATTTATATCGTCCTGATGAAGACTTCTTTTGATTTGACCTTTGGCTATATATCCATACATCACTTTATCCGAATCCGATGGGGAGTATAAATTGGCTAACCCAAGGGCATGCCCTAACTCGTGGAGAAGAACCGACTCAGCATCAAATTTGTCTGGGGAAAAATCTATGCCAAAGGGATGGGTCGAATTCAGTATTATATCGGTATCAACCAACTCACCGGTAGATACGTAATACCAAGACGAAGTCTGTCCCACTGTTTCGTGATCATTGATCATTAATAATCCCGTAAGTTATCACATTAACTCTATCAAGTATTCCATAACTGTAGTAACCAACACCACTGTATTGATAGCTAAATTTAGATGGAGCATTTGTCCATGTTTGCATCGCGCTAATAGAAGCTTGAAGAATTTCAGGAAATGAAGATGGGTTGACATAAAACCTCACATTGTTAGTAAACCATTTAATGATCTTACCATCACTAGTTGTTCTTACTTTGAAGGCTACCGATGGAGTGGAAAAAAGAATTGAAGTTAAAAAAACCAAGGCAAATATAAAAATCTTTTTTATCATGGTGCCCCCTTAATTTTATTTACAAGTTCTTTAAGACTTATGTAATTATCCACCTTGTTCTCACCCTCTACAACTGTAAATCCACCTTTTACAGCGAGTCCTAAACCGGTAATAGTATACTTTCCTTGTGCTTTGCCAAAAACCTCGTATGTTCTTAATGCCTGATCCTTTTCTTTGATAAATATCAAAACCTTTTCCCCTTTAGTAAAATGTGGAGAATCGGAAACCTTCAATCCTAATCCACCTATTTCGCCTCCTTCGTACTCTATTTCTACCACACTTGGGGCGGTACCTTTTATGGTATCCTCCCTCAAAACTAAAGCTCTACTCATTATTCTACCGGTCTTCTCACACCAATAACTGCTTACCTCTAAAACCTCCCCTATAACAATTGCGTCTGAATTCCTCGTAAGATCCTCTGTGCTAATTCCTAACATCAAAGACAAGGCGTAGGAAGTTTTTAATAAAAAGGCAAAACTTATTAACATTGCTTTTTTAAGCATATTTATCCCTCTCTTCTATTTTTGGTGATTTATTTGTACTATTTTTTTTTGTGCAAAAATCAACTAAAACCTACTCATAACCGTCATAAGATGAGCCACCTCGCTTAAAGGAGCATTGAGGTTGGCTCTGTGATTTGCAAAAATTCCATCAAGATTTCCATTAAGAATAATCCAGGGATCCATCTCCTCGGCCCTCTGAAGCTCCTCCAAGATCTCATCCATGATTTCCGTAGCATTTATCGTTGCAAGCTGTTCCCTAAAACCAACCCTTACAACCTTCAAAATCTCAAACATTACATGGGCAACACCTTTGGCGTAGTAAAAATAATCGTCCGATTCAAAAAAGCTTACATCCTTCATAATAAGAGTTCTGTTTACGTTGCCTAAAAGGTCGTTATAAGAAACTATTAGAGATATAAGATTGTCTATCCGATAATAAAACCTTCTTTCGCCCCTTTTTAACTTCTCAAGAAATCTTTTGAGATGCTCCACCGCTTCGGTATAAGAAGTTTCTGCAGAAGGAAACCAAAATTGGGTTGCCTTGTTCATAAAAAGGTTTAAAGCATCCTGAAGATCCCTGTCATAAGCATCCGCTTCACCCATCCTAGTAAGACTATCCTTCAGACGAAGAGTGGTAAATCGCATGGCTTCCAAAACGCCTAGCTGATAGTTGTTTATATTGTCCGTAAACCTACCAATGATAAGATCATTTGGTCTCCAGCCAAGAAAACGCCCCTTTAGCTCTTTCTCCATAAGGGAAATCATGGTTTCTACAAAGGTCACCCCAGCGATAGGGGAAATCTCTGGAAGTTCAACCTCTTTGACTTTCTTCCTTTCATGGGCTATCTCAATGGATGGGGCTGGCTTTGGCACTGGTAGAGCTTCCTCACGCTCTCCAGGTTTCATTGGAGGTTCGGAAGGTTGTATCTCCTTTCTTTGAAATGGCTGGGTCATAGAAGGTTTTTCTGAACTTCCAGGAACAGTCGGTTCCAGCTTCTGCATCTGACCATAGGTAGAAGGGGCTCTTCCTCCAGGAGTTGGATAGGATGGAGCAGGATAGGTTGGACCTTTTCTGGTATCGCCATAAGTAGGAGATTGCCCCTTCAAAGAAGGACTCTCCGCACCTGCCTGCTGTTCCTTGACCTCAGCAATCTGTTGCTGAGGCTGTTCAGGCTTTGCTTTTGGCACAGGTCTCTTCTGAAAAACAGAAACAACCACTATCAGTGCAAATACTATCACCATGCCAATTGTTATGTTCCTTACTATCTGCCTTAGATCCTTATTTCCCCCGGAATTTTTCATAGCCTGCGCTCCTTGCGGTTTATAAGTTTCCGTAATAGGTAGCACAGGAATTCGGAGATTCCCATGCTGATACACTGTAAACCCAAACCCTTTCAGTATTTAAACGCTTGGAAAGTTCCTGAAAGATATATCTGGCTATATTCTCCGATGAAGGGTTGTGTTCTTTGAAGTATTCAAGATCATTTAAAAATTTATGATCCAGCTCGTTTAATATATTTCTTGTGGTTTCTTTAAGCTCTCCGAAGTCCAGAAGTATTTCACTTTCGTTCTTTCGTTCAACCTGCTTCCTCTTATAACAACCTCTATCTTCCAGTTGTGTCCATGAAGGTGCTCACACTTGCCCTTGAAGTTTCTTAACATATGGGCTGCTGAAAAATCACATACTACCTTGACCTCAAAAAGACCCTTTGCTTCCATGATGTCCGCTCTCCTAAGTTTTTAAATTAAGTTATCATTTAACTAAAATGTCCTGGGGCTGTCAATTAACTACCACTGCCTTATTGAAGTTGACGTTCATGACAACAATGACTAGACTAAAGCGGACTTTATTACTACTGCCTTTTTCCCAAAGACTTCCAAAGGAGGTCAAAAAATGGTTGAGGAATTAGAGAAAAAGCTGGAAGAAGAGTATGAAAAATCTCGTTATATGGCTCTAAGAAGATTTAGAAAAGACGTGGAAGGCTTTAAAGAAAGAAGGCGTTTTGAACTTGAAGACCTTTTAAGAACTGAGCTAGAAAAACCAGAAGAACTGCAAGATAAGGAAAAGATAAAGTGGCTTCAAGAAGAGCTAAATAGCATCTGATTAACTAATAAGTTAGGTGCAAGATGAGGGCTTATTTAAAAGGCATTATAAGGCTTGGTTTGCTAACCTTCTTTCTTTTTTTCACCGGAACCTCTTCCCATGCCTTCGTAGATCAAGAATTTCCCTCAAAGGAGGGCGACCGTTTTGTAAAACTAAAAAACGGACTTACCTTGCTCATAAGACAGGATCCTTTTTCTTCCGTCACCTCGGTGCAGGTGTTTGTAAAGGCTGGATCTTTATACGAGCCACCCCTTTCGGGACTTTCCCATTATATTGAACATGTCGTCTCAGGAGGCACAACCTCTTTCTTTTCTGAAGGGGAAGCCAAAAAGAAGATAGAAAAAATAGGTGGTGCTTCCAACGCCTACACTTCTTATAACCATACCGTTTACTACATAAACACTTCAAACCAACACTGGAAGGAAGCCTTAGAGCTTTTGCTTTCCTTCGTTCACGATTGCACCTTTGAGCCTTCCGAGGTTGAAAGAGAAAAAAACGTTATAATAGAAGAATACAAAATGGGCGAAAATGATCCATCAAGACAGCTCTGGTATCTATTTTTTTCTACCGCCTACCAAAAACATCCAGTAAAGAACCCCGTAATAGGCAAGATGGAAACTTTTTCAAAATACACAAGGGATGACCTGGTAGACTACTACAAAAAAAGATATACCCCCAGTAACATGATTGTTGCTGTTGCGGGCAATGTTAAGGCTGAAGACGTTATAGAATACGTTTCAGAAAAGACAAAGAATTGGGAAGACAAGCCTTTTTTAGCTGAGGTCTTTCCTGCAGAGCCCCTTCCTCACAGGCAAAGAATAGTAGAGAAAAGAGCTGATTTTGTTAAGCAGGAACGGGCTATGATAGGCTTTCCAACGGTAGATCTCTTCCACCCCGATGTTTACGCCCTGGACGTTCTAGCTTCTTTGCTTGGCGATGGAAAATCAAGCATTCTTTACAGAAAGCTCAAAGAAGAAAAGGCACTAGTGTCGCAAATTTCTTCTTTTCACTGGAGCCCTTCCTTCGTAAGAGGCCACCTTATCATTTCCCTTATAGCGGTTCCAGGAAAATGGGAAACACTATTAAAAGAACTTGAAGATATAACGGAGGCCTTGAAAGGCGGTCAAATCTCTCAGGAAGAAATTGAGCTAGCCAAGAAAAAGATTATTAGCGATCATGTCTTTGATAAGGAGAAAATATCAAGTCAAGCAAGGTCTATGGCTTTGTCTTTCTTAGAAACAGGAGATCCTTACTTTGATGACGAATATGTTGAAAAGATAAAGGCGGTTAGCTACGACGATTTAAAAGATGTAGCAAACAAATATCTCTCCTGGGGAAGAGCTACTATAGCCCTTCTAAAGCCCGGCAGTAAAGAGACAAAGGTCTCTTACGAGGAAAAGGGGCTTCCTTCTTCTAATAAGCCAAAACTTGAGGCTTTGTCCAATAACCTAAGGATTTTTCTTAAAAGGGATTCAAGGCTTCCTGTGGTTGCTATAGAAACTTACGGGATCGGCGGACAAATTCTTGATCCTCCTGAAAAACCCGGGCTTTCCTATATCACTGCTTCCCTTCTTACAGCGGGAACCAATAAATACTCTAGGGAAAGCATTGCCAGGATTATAGAGTCCGGAGGAGGAACAATAGAAGCTGGCGCAGGAAGAAATAGTTACTTTGTTTCTATAAAGATTCTTTCAGATCATCTGGAAGAAGCTATTGACGTGCTCTCCGATATCCTTACCAATTCTGTCTTTCCGCAGGAAGAACTGGAGAAAAAGAAAGAAGAAATCCTACTTAAGATGAAAAGGGAGGAGGAAAGCTGGGAGCAGGAGCTTTTCAACGCCTTTCACAAAAACTACTTCCTTAAGCATCTCTATAGGTTTAACGTCCTGGGAACGGAGAATTCTATCAAAGAAATCTCTAGAGAAGACGTTATAGCCCAGTATCGAAAAATGGTTTCTCCCAATAACACCGTCATTGCTGTATTTGGCGATATAGACGAAGAAAAGATTAAAAATATTTTTCAAGAAAAACTTTCTCGATGGGAGACCAACGAAAACCTAAAAATGGAGCTTCCCGAGGAAAGATTTCCCCCTAAGGGCAGTGAGCTAATAACGATAAAGACCCAAAAGACCACATCCTCCATAATTGTTGGAACAGGGGGAATTACCATTGATGACAGAAGGCGGGCTGTGTTGGACATAATCGATGCCAATATATCCGGCATAGGCTATCCCGGTGGAAGACTTCATAACGCCTTGAGGGGAAGTAAAGATCTCGTTTATGTAGTTCATGCCTTTCCCTTTTATGGTGTCAAAGGCGGGTATTTTTCAGTAATAGCCCAAACATCTCCTGAAAACTTAAAAACTGTAAAGGAAATCATTCTAGAGGAATTAAAAAAAACCTATACCGTCCCTATGAGCGAGGAAGAGATAAAAACATCTAGGGATATCATCCTTACGATGGATGCCCTTTCCAAGGAAACCCTTAGCGCTCAGGCCAGGGAATGTGCCATGAACGAGGCTTTGGGATTGGGCTGTAACTTTAGAGAAAAACTTCATGAGGAGCTAGAAAAGGTTACACCACAGATGGTTAAGGAAGTAGCGGAAGAACTTTTTAAGAATTTACTCATAATTGAGGCCTATCCGGAGGATTTTACAAAGTAGAAGCATCTATCTTTTATCACTTTCTTTTTTATCAGACCTTTGTTATCAAGCCTTTCAATGGCCTTTTCTGCAAGGGACTGGCTGATGCCGAGGCTATCACTTATTTCCTCTACTACCGACGGTCGTCTTTTTAAGATTTCCACTATAGCATCTTCAACTTCCTGTAGATTCAAGCCCTCTTCCTTTTTTAACCCCTTCTTCGCATAGGAGCCTATTACTTTGCAGGGCGACTCAAAGAAGGTGGCTATTTCTTCAAGTTCTTCCTTTGAAAGGCCTTCTAAATGTCTAAGAGTTCCAGGACGGCACAAGGTATTGAGATCAACAAGGTCTGGTTCTATGGCTTTGGCAATTTCTGAAATTTTTTTTATGCTTTCAATATGATCGTTTATCTCCTTCAGAAATAAAATCTCTAGCCGATAAAAACCTTTGTATTCCCTTCTAAACCGTATCAAGCCATCTATCATCTCTTCCCACTTTATTGAAGGATGGGGGCGGTTTATTTTTTTGAAAAGCCTTTCGTTGGGAGCATCCAGAGAGGGAGCTACAATATCTGCCCTGGACAAACCACTTCTTACTTCGGGAATGGACAGAAGAGAGCCATTTGTCAAAATCACCAAAGGATAGCTGGGAAAGCTGGTCTTTATCAAGTCTATGAGCTCTCCAACAGGTTCGTAGAGGGTTGGTTCTCCTGAACCAGCCAGGGTTATTGCATCTATTTCATGACTAGCTACGAAGTGCTCTAGCGCTGAGATAACCTCTTTTGGCTCAAAAGTCTTAAATCTTGTTACAGTTATATTAGTAGTCTTTCCACATTCGCAGTATATACAATCAAAAGAACAGGTTTTATGGGGGATTAAGTCTATTCCCAACGATCTTCCAAAACGCCTTGATGGAACAGGACCAAATATAATGTTTTGCTTACTTACTTTCATCAGGACATTTACTTTTTACTAACTCAAGGCGTCCCCTTTGATAGACCTCGCACTCACTACAGTTTATCCCTTTCTCTGCACATGTTATTGGCCTTACTTCCCAACAGGGAACAGAAAACCTCAAAATGGCAAGACATTTTCTTCTGACTTCTTCTTCACAGTTTCTTATCTGCCAGCAAGGAACCATTGAAAGCATCTTTTTTATGCTTGATATGTTGAAGCCATCCTCAGTAAGAAGTTTTCTTAAGCACCTTAGCCACTGAAGGTCACTATTGGAATAAAACCTCTTTCCACCTCTTCTTGATGGCTTTATTAGCCCCTTTTGCTCATAAACCCTTATGGTTCTCGGATGGACTCCGGTAATCTCCGACACAACACCTATGGGATAAATGGGTTTGTTAGGATCTATACTGTTTCTCTCCATAAAAACCTCCATCTATTACGTATTACCTACTGCGCATCGTTTCACAAAGTGTTATAACAATTTCAGATTTTTATCTTCTTTATACCTGATTGTCAATTCTTGAAAATCATCTAGGAATTTTTGACTGAGCTTTGAAAATAGATTATTAGCTTATTGGTGGAATAACGAATGTGTTTTACCGATGGATGCTTGGTTTTTGCTAAAAAGAGGATCAGCATGAGGGATCAAAGGGCTACAAAAAGACCAAAGGAGTATATATGTGTTGCCTGCGGTAAGAAGTATCCTTTCTGTTGGTGGTGTCGTGTCACTGCGGGTTTATGTTGTGTCAGGACTGTATGGAAGAAAATTTCTGGGGCATGACCTGTAATGGTATTACCTGGACTTGTCCAGATTGTGGAGCGATTAGAAGCTTTGGAAATGACTGACAGAGGCAACTACTTCTTTATGGCTTCTAAGGTTGCCTGAATGGCCTGAGTATACTAAAGATTATGTTGTGTCCTTGCAACAGGAGTTAGCTATAACAGGGAGGCTAAGAACAATGGGAAAAAGAGTTCTGATTATTGGAGCGGTAGCTTTGGGCCCTAAAGTAGCCTGTAGGCTCAAAAGGCTTGATCCCGATGCAGAGATTCTTATTATCGACCAGGATGAATATATATCTTACGGAGGTTGCGGAATTCCCTATTTCATATCTGGCGAAGTAAGCGACATAAAGGAGCTTATGAGCACAAGCTTTCACATGGTAAGGAGTCCGGAGTTTTTTAGAGATGTAAAAGGAGTTAATGTAAGAACCAGGGTTAGGGCAATTGATATAAGCCGTTCTAATAAAACGGTTTTAGTAGAAGACATTAAAACCGGCAGGAAAGATAACCTTCTCTATGACTATCTAGTGATTGCTACAGGTAGCAGGCCAAGGAAACTTGCCATTGAAGGGGCTGATCTTCCAGGGGTGATGACTGTTTCTAATATTCACGATGCCCTCGCTATAAGAGATAGAATATCTAAAGGCAAGGTTGGTTCTGTTGTTATAGTTGGGGGAGGTCCAATAGGTTGTGAAATGGCCGAGGCTGTTTCGGATCTTTGGGGTATCGAAACAACCGTTGTAGAAATAATGCCCCAGGTTCTTCCAGGCATACTAGAGCCTGCAATGGCAAAGATTGTTGAAAGTCATATGAAGTCTAAGGGCGTAAACATTTGTTTAGAGGAAAGGGTAAACAAGATAGAGCTAAAAAATGACAAGTATTTGGTTCATACTGACAAACAAATCCTCGAAGCTGATCTTGTTATTACTGCGGTAGGAGTGGAGCCAAATGGCGAATTAGCCAGAAAAGCTGGTTTAATGGTAACTCCCAGGGGAGGGATCTGGGTAAACAGGAGGCTTCAAACATCCGACCCATGGATATATGCGGGCGGAGACTGTATAGAAATAATTCATCTAGTGACTGGCAAGCTTGTCCATTTTCCTCAGGGGTCTCTGGCTAACAGGCAGGGAAGAGTTATAGGGACTAACATAGCGGGAGGAAATGCGGTTTTTGAAGGCACCGTTGGAAGTTTTGCAGTAAAGGTTTTTGAACTGGGGGTAGCTTCTGTTGGCATTACCTTAAAGAAAGCTAGGGAAGAAGGTTTTGACCCGATCTGTGCCTATGTTGTTCAGCCTGACAGAGCCCATTTTTATCCTTCCCAGGAGTTAATGTATATAGCCCTTATAGCGGATAGGAAAACAAGGCGCATCTTGGGAGCTCAGGCTATAGGGAAAAACGGCGATGCTGTGGTTGGCAGGATAAATGTGGTGGCTTCTTTAATAACAGTTGGAGCAACCCTGGATAGGCTTTCCAACATGGAGGTGGCCTATACTCCTCCCTTTGCCTCTGCTATGGACATTATAAATACGGCAGCAAACGTGGCGGAAAATATCATAGAAGGGCTAAATGTTACAATTGATCCTGAAGAATTCTGCAAATTATTTGAAGAAGGTAGTGTTTCTGTTCTTGATGTGAGAAGTCCTGCAAATGCCCGTCCTTTTGTTGAAAAATTTGGCTCTAGATGGATTAATATTCCTCAGGAGCAGATTATTCACAGGATAGATGAATTAGGTTCGATGGATAATCTGGTTCTTGTATGTAACTCCGGTGCAAGATCCTATGAAGCCCTTTGCCAGATTAGAGCAAAAACTTCAAAAATCTTTCCTAACCTTCAGGGTGGAGTTGCCATGCTGAAGACAGCCCAGCTGATGGAGACAGGGCAAGAAGAAGAATGAAATCCATCGCTGTATTCTGGGATCAGTCTTTCTTATGGGGGCTTTTTGTTTACGAAACCTTGACAAAATACCGCATCCCTTTTGAGCTGTTAAATGCTCAAAGAATAAGGGAAGGCGCTATTGAACATTTTAAAATTCTTATAGTTCCCGGTGGGTGGGCTTCCCAGAAGGTTTCTATTTTGGGAAAGGAAGGGGAAGAGGCAATAAAAAGATTTCTTGTTTCTGGGGGAAGCTATGTTGGATTTTGTGGTGGTGCTGGTTTAGCTTTATCTGGTGCCAATACCCTTAACATACTTCCCCTAAAAAGGCTTTCTTTGGAAAATCGCCTTCCTAGTGCTAGTGGAACTGTAAAGATAAGGCTTAACAAGGAACATCCCGCCTTTAGTGGTCTTTTTGATGTTTTTAATGTTTCCATCTGGTGGCCTTCCCAGTTTGCCTGGAAGTCGCAAGAAAACATCTTTTGCCTTGCCTTTTACGAGGGAGTGGGCGATGACTTTTGGGTTTCCGATCTTCCCTTCAAAGAGATCGAGAATTTGGAAGAGCTTCAGACAATTTACGGAATAAACCTTGACCCGATGAAATACCTGATTAACCATCCTGCGATGGTTGAATATAGATACGGTGCGGGAAGACTTGTTTTGTCTTATCCTCATCTGGAAACTCCTGATGACAAGGAAGGAAATGAACTATTTTTAAGAATTCTAGGTTATCTGGAAAACTCTTCCTGTAAAGAGCCATCTTTTTCAAGACCTACTTTTGAAAAGATTGAAAGGCCGGGAAAAGTTCAACTGGAGATAATGGAAAAACTTATCAGGAGTGTTTCAGATTTAATCGAGTTTGGTCATAATCTTTCAATGTGGTTCTGGAGAAGGCCATGGCTTCTTGCTTGGAGAAGAGGTGTAAGGGGGCTTGAATATTCTATGCTTTTTACGTGTCTTTATTTTCTAAGGGATGCCTTTGAGATAGCTGTAAGTAATGGATTCAGTTCCTACTGGCATAACTATGTTGTTAGGCTTGAAGAATTGCTAGCTCCCTTTCTGGAAAAGGCACGACAGTTGGTTGAAAAGGAGCATGATTTTTCCTCTCTAAGACCTCTTCCAAAGCTTGGCGCTGTTAATGAAGAGATTGATGCTTTAAGAAACTATCTTTTTGGTTCGAAGATGAACCATGGAGGGCTTTGCAAGGCCATATTTGATATAATAGATAAGATGCTTTATGATGCTTTGGTGCTTCTTGAAAATCATAGCGTAAAGATTCTCTTGCACAGAGAAAGCGCTAGTTCTTTTAACTTTTCAAGCTGAGAGATTAGGGAAGCCAATAGTAGAGAAAGGGAAAGCACATATTCTTTCCACGTTCCATGGTTTATTAAGGGAAGGGAACATTTCACACCTAAAAAGGGAACTCCCTTTGGGGTCAGTAGGTCGCAGAGGGAATGAATAAAGGGCGGGTAAAAAAGAACCCATGTTCTGAACCGAAGCAGTTCTTTCAAGGGAAAGTTTTTAACATCTACCAACAGGGCTGGAAATGCCGGCAACAAAAAGGTCATGGCAATGAGTCCTAGCCACAATCCTATATCGTGAGAGAATCCTCTGTGTTTGAGAACTCTTTTGGAACCAACCGTTTCAATCTGATCAGGCAAACTACCCATCAAAAAAGCATAAACCACTTCTTCAAGAACTGACCCTTCCAAAAAGAGGAGAAAAGAACTGGATATAATACGATGATTTATAGCTTTCATGTTTTTTCTTACCTTACTTTTGTGTGGTATGGTAAAAATAAGACAAAAATCAAGGTTAACGCAATTCTATGGGGAGGAAAAGAGATGAAGGGTGTCTTTTTGGTTCTTTTGGGGTTTTTTTCTTTGGTATTTTCTGGTGATGTTTTTTCATCGGAAATAATGATAAGAGTCGAAGGGGGAAAAGCTATAATTGCTCCTTATTGTTGGAAGCAAGGTGATGAAGTTAGATTTGAAGCTCCTGGTGGAAGTTTTGGCATTCCCTTGAAAGATATAAAGCTGATAGAGGAAAGGGTTATCCATTCTGAGCATGATAACGAATATCTTAAGTCCAAAGCAACTAAACCTATTCAGGGTGATGTTAAAGGAATTCTCCAGGGAGCTTTAAAAGATAGAAAGGGTATTGATATAGAGCTTTGCGATAAGACCTCTACGGAAGAAAAAACTAAGCGAGCAAAAGGAAGTGTTGAGATTATATCGCCCTTTACAGACCTTTATGACTTCTTTGAGTTGCCCTTTAAAAAATCGGATGGAGAGGTTGTTCTTGTTGTTGCCTTTGTTAATGCAAGAGGAGACATGAAAGAGCGAAAATGTGTTGTTAAGTTGTTAGACATAGATGGCAATGAAGTAGCCAAGAGGGATTTGTCTATACAAAGGTTTTGTCTTGATCCGGAACAGCAAAGAGCCCATAAGATTTCGTCCTTTTTCTACGCCCTTTATGGCTATATTCCTCTTGATTTATCCTTTGTATCCTATAATGTGGTATGTGACATAGGGAAGCCCTAAGAAGGGAAGTAATTAGGGGATTGGTTGGAATTTTTTTTGTGAATAGTCTGCTGTGAGGGATTTTCCGTTGTTACGAATCCCCGAAAGGTGCAAAGTGGCTCTTTTCCCATCTCGTAGAGAAGGGGTTTGCGTTGAAACTTCATCCTTTGCGTAACGGCGACTTCGTTGCTGAGCCTGTCTCTAGCCAAAGGCGTAGCGGTCTCTCGCAATAACCAAAGAGGGCGCCTTTGTAATGACGCCCTGCACTGTCATTGCGAGCCTCCGAAGGAGGCGTAGCAATCCCAAACCGTCGCCCTAAAAATAATACTTTAAGGAAACTCCAATTAAGTAATTAAACTCCGGAAGGTATCTATCTATGTCGGTTTTTGCCCTCTCGTTAAAAATATTAAAAAGATCTGCGTAAAGCTCTACCATTTCTTTCCAGCTTAAGGAGATCTTTGCGCTATGATACCAGTAGTTACCAACCACCTCGGTAACAGGTGGATTTCCCCAGCTTGTGCTTTTGTAATCATCTCTATACCGAGCAGAATAATATCCTCCAAGTGCCCAATCAGGTGTTAAGTTATATTTAGCCCTAACACCTAAAGCCAAAGTATTTCTTGGATAACCATCTAAGATTTCATCGGTTCTACTATCCCTTGTTTCGTTATAACTATAATTGGCAAAAAAGGTGAATTGCTTTGTAAATGAGTAATCCAGCTCTAAGTCGAAACCCTTTATGTCAACCTTGTCGATATTTTCTGGCCTCATAATTTGAAGCTTTGGATTTAAAGGATCAGGTCTCCTTACGTGGGTTATAAAGTCATTTCCTTTGGTGTAATAGGGAGTTATCCTTGCGAAGAGCTTGTCCTCAAAGAACTTCTGCTCCAGTGAAAGTTGATACGAAACAAGGCTTTGGGCTTCAAGATCCGGATTGCCTTCATAAACTATAAAAGGCGCTATAGACCATGGAGGAGAGTATAGGGAGCTAAGACTTGGTGCTTGGAAGCCTTTTCCGGCAGAAAGCTTAATATTTCCGCTTTTTGAATAATTCCACATAATTGATTAATTGATCCTTTGGGAGAGAATTCACTGCCAAAGCTTTTGTAATGGTCAAAGCGACCTCCTAAAACGAGTTCAAAATTTTCAAGAAAGATCCAGTCATACTGACCGTAAAAGGAAAAGAGAGTGTCGTCTTTTTCAAGCTTTCTTCCGGGATGTCCCTGAACATTTAAAAGTTTTCCTGTGTTTAGCTCGTAGATTCCCTTTTCAGCTTTCGTATAAACCACTTCACTTCCAAGAGTAAAAACCATACCATCAAAAATTTTGTAATTTCCTGAAAAATCCGCTCTATATCTTTCGGAACTAGTATTATTTAAGGATGGTTTATAAATGAATCTTGGGGGAGGAGGATAGGATACAACATTTTCAAGGGTCTCACCATGGTATTTGTGGGTTACTTTGAGCCAGTCGAGCTGTCCTTTCAGTTCAAGCTTTTGACTAAGTTGGCTACTTAGTTGGAAATTTACATAGGGGTGGGTTATATCCTGGAAACTTTCAAGTTTCAAGTTATCAGATATACCAAAGCCTGTTTCTCCATCAACAATGCCTCCAGAAAGAGAAAAGTAGATGTTTTCTCCTATTATGCCTGTAAGCTTCCCGTGGAGACGATCATGCTTATGATCTCTGTTTCTTGTGTCAATTCCTTTATCGTTGTAGGCATAGTAGTTATCCACATTTTTGTGGTCATAAAATATTCCCAAAGAAAATTCCTTCCATGCTATTCCTAAGTCTGTGCCATAATCGTATCTTCCAAAGTTACCAGCCTGACTCCACGGTGAAACGTAAGGCTTAGTTCCTCCATCCTTTGTAATAATGTTAATAATCCCTCCCCCCGCAGAAGAACCATAAAGGGCAGAAAAGGGTCCTCTTATTATTTCAATTCTTTCTACCGCTCTTACAGGAATAGTTGTGAGATAGGCATAATCCGTAAAAGGGGTATTTATTCTTTGACCGTCCAATAGAATAAGGGTTGCTCCTGGAAAACCAACTCCAGCAATCGTTATTGACTGGGGCGTGACAAGCCCTTCACCCTGTGGCTCTGTGGGATAAACACCTGGAAGATCTCTTAAAAGGTCACCGACAGTTCTGGCGGGCATCAAATCAATTTCTTCAGAAGTAATGATCCTTACAACAGCAGGAACATTTTCAACTTTTCTTGCTGTTTTTGTTGCGGTAACAATAACTGTTTCCATCTCGGTTTCTTTCTGAAAGGTAGAACCATCCCTTATTAAACCGAGAGTGACAAAAATTGCTATCATTGTAAGAATTCTGATTCCCATAGCTTCATCTCCTTTCAGCATTTTTTGTGAAGACACCCGAAAAACGAAAGGCCATGAAGACTTTTTCAAGCCTTCATGGCCTTTCGTTAGCGCTTAGAATTCCCAAAACTTTTATACGCTTTATTGACTAAAAAGTCAATTTCTAGCAAGGAAAGAGTGGTTTGACTCGATTTCTTGACAATTGAGAACTTATAAGCTAGTTTCTAGATTCTAGATTATTGGAAGCCATGAAGGCTTTTCACCACTGGTGAAGAGTTTTCATGGCTTTTTTATTTAGAAAATCCTTTGTTTCGAGGTTTCGTAGAAATGAATGTTTTCTGGATAAGCACCGTAGCGGGAAAGCATATAGCATAGCAGAGGCAGTTCAAAAAATAAAGTCCCAAGGAATTGAAACTAACATTGTCATTACTTCACCTCGGGACTTTACGGAAGAAAGAATTTCAGAGCCTGAAATTATAGATTTCTTGAAATGGGCAGACGTAGTGCTTGTAGATATTCGGGGAGGTGGAAGCTTAGATGACCTATTGGTTGAACATTCAAAAGAACTATCCTCTAAAAAAGCGGTTGTGATTTTTTTGGGTTCGCCTTCTCTTTTTTCTTTAGGACGCCTTGGGTCTTTCGAAATGTCGAGATTTGGTAAGAAAAACACGGTGGCAGAAATCTCTTCTACACCTCAGTCCATGATTAAAAGAGCAAAGATGATTCAAAGGGTTATAGAAGTCGCTGGAAAGCTCATGCCCTTTGGAGTGTTTAAAGATGCAAAAAACTATGTCCATTTGATGAGATACTGGTGCTTTAGCTGTGCTGAGAATTACTACAACATGTTTTTACTTCTTGCAAAATATTGTGGTCATAAAACTCCCAAAATAAAACCCCCCGTTGAAATGGCTGAATGTGGAATATTTTACCCCGAAAAGGGATTTTTTAAATCACTGCGTGAGTTTACCAAAGCTAACCCCCTAGATGCCAGTAAGCCCACTTTAGGAATACTCTTTTATGGAGGTGCCCACTTTGAACAAAATAAAGGCATTGTAGAATATATCGTTAGAAAAGGTAGGGAAGAATTTAACTTTGTTCCCCTATTTTCTGATGGGGCATAAATAATATATCAGCCTTGAAAGAGTTCTTTTTGCTAAATGGCAAGCCCATAGTGGATGCCATCTTAAACTTAATGTGGTTTAGAATCAACGGTGGCCCCTTTGGTGGAGATCCATCGGTTACAAAAAGCCTTCTCAAGACGTTAAATGTTCCAGTTTTTTCCCTTTCTCCTATGTTTATGAGAGAAATCAAAAAATGGTTTGAATCGGATGTGGGTCTTTCGCAGATAGAAATTATAACTGCGGTTACTTGGCCTGAGCTTGATGGATGTATAGAACCTATACCATCCTGTGGCCTGCAGGAAATCCCGGGATATAACTCTGGTTATATGGAACTAGCTCCCATTCCTGACAGAGTGGAAAAAATCCTTAAAAGAGTGAAAAATTGGTGCACTCTTAAGAAGCTACCTAATGACAGGAAAAGAGTAGCCCTAATAGTTTATGACTATCCCCCTGGGGAAGCCAACATTGGAAGCGCCGCATATTTAAATACCTTTGACAGCGTAATGGAACTTATGAAAAGCCTTAAATCGGAAGGATACAAGGTTGAAACACCTGACAAACCCTTGAGCGAACTTTTCTACGAATATGGAGTGGTTAACTCTGGTGAATGGATTGACAGTATAGTAACTTACAAAAAATGCTTTAAGGTTTCCCTTGAAGAGTATGCTAAATTTTTCAATAACTTACCCAATACAGTAAAAACGTATATCATTGAACACTGGGGTGAACCACCGGGTAATGTAATGACGGTAGGAAATTACATTCTTGTTCCTGCGATAGAATTTGGCAATGTTCTTGTCGCTTTGCAACCTGCAAGAGCTCCTTTAAAAAGGGACGATCTCAAAAAAGTTTCCCATGATAGAACCAGACCACCCCATCACCAGTATCTTGCCTTTTATTACTGGCTTGAAAAGGTCTGGAAGGCGGATGTGGTAATTCATGTTGGAACTCACGGCCTTGCTGAGTTTACAAAGGGCAAAGAGGTTGGAATGAGTAGTAGTTGTTTCCCTGATATACTTATAGGCGAGATGCCTAATTTATATATTTATCATGTCTTAAATGCCTCGGAAGCTACAATAGCAAAAAGAAGGCTCTACGGAACTCTTATAAGTTATAATTCACCTCCTTACACAACATCGGATTTATATGAAGAATATGCCGAACTTGAGGATCTTATTCATGAATTTAACGAAGCTTCCATAAACGACCCTGTAAGAGCCAGGAGATTAGAAGAAAAAATATACGAAAAGGCGAGAGATTTATCTATTGATGTCAAAGATGTGGATCTTATCCATAACGAACTTTACAGGATGAAAAGGACAATTATTCCGTGTGGTCTCCATGTACTTGGAAAAAAATATGACAACGAATCAATAGCTCAATTTCTCAAGGTATTTCTAAGATACGACAACGAACCTTATAGATCGGCTTATCGAATCATTGGGGACTTCGACAGTTACAAAGAGCTGTTAACAAATCATCGTGAGCTTGCAAGAGTTGATGCAGTAGTAGAGGAACTCATAATGGCCTTTTTAGAAAGTAACGACATTGAAGAAATTGCTAGAAAATACAATTTTAGATCAGAAAAAACTAAAGAACTTAAAGAGTTACTTGCTTATGGTCTAAAGATTGCAAAAGATTTTGCTGATAACTCAGGAGAAATCCAGGCCATTTTAAAGGGTCTTAGGGCTGAGTTTATAGAGGCAGAAATAGGTGGAGATGTAATAAGAAGCCCGGAGGTTCTACCTACTGGAAGAAACATTGTTCAGTTCGATCCCCTAAAGATACCTTCCGAGATTGCCATGGTGCGGGGCAAGGAGATTGCCCAAAACACACTCCGCATATACTATGAAAAGCATGGAAAGTATCCTGAAACGGTTGGTCTAATACTTTGGGGGTTTGAAACCACCCAGACCCAGGGAGAAACAATAGGCCAAATATTTCACTATCTTGGGGTAAGAATCAAGAAAGAACCAGGTTTTTACCGTAGGCTTGAAATAGTGCCTATAGAAGAGCTTAAAAGGCCAAGAATTGATTGCTTAATAAACATATGTGGCTTCTTTAGAGAGATGTTTCCTAACCTAGTGGAGCTTATAAACAGAGCGGTTAGTATGGTGGCCAATCTTGACGAAGATGAGAATCTGAACTTTGTCAAAAAGCACTCTAAAGCCTTCTTAAGATCTATGGAAGGCGAAATAGAAGGAAAGCTTTTGGAAAAACTTGCAAATGCAAGAATTTTTGGGCCTCCACCTAGCGAGTATGGAACAAGGATGTTACAATTGGTGGAAGATGGCATCTGGAAGGAAGAGGAGGAACTTTCAGAGGCTTTCATAAGCTCCATGAGCCATGTTCATGCCAACAATATTCATGCTCTTCCCGCTAGGAAACTTTATATGGAGCATCTTTCAAATGTGGAACTTGTTTCCCAGATTCGAAGCTCTCATGATTATGACATAATAGACCTTGACCATTATTATGAGTTTTTTGGCGGACTTAGTAGGTCAGTTCAGACTGTAAGAGGTGAAAAACCTGAAATGCTTATAAGTGATGTAACTAAGGAAGTTATTGAAGTGGAAGAAATTGGCTACGTAATTACGAGGGGAGCAAAAACACGCCTTCTCAATCCAAAGTGGATAGAAGGAATGTTGAAGCACGGTTTTCATGGAGTTCAAAAGATTGCCGATAGGGTTGAAAACATACTTGGTCTGTCTGCAACAACTGGAAGAGTTGATGAAAGAATATGGGATGGCATAGCAAAGAAGTTTATTTTCGATGAAGCTGTAAAAAGAAGATTACTTGAAGAGAATAAGTGGTCAGCCCTGGAGATTTTGAAAAGACTTCTTGAGGCTGAAAAAAGAGGCTATTGGAAAGCTAGTGAAGAAGATAAGAAAAAGCTTCTGAATGCTCTTATCGAGTTTGAATCTTTCATAGAGGAAAATGTTCAATGTTAAGAATGATAGTTTTTCTTCTCTTTCTTTTGATGTCTTTTAACTTAGTCTTGGCAGAATCATTGATTTATGCTGATAAACTTGGCAGGAAGGTAACTATCGAAGTTCCTGTTAAAAGAATGGTTTCTCTCATTACCTACGAGATTGTTTTTGCCCTTAAATGCGATTCTAATTTGGTCGGCATAGGTAGGTGGGCCTACGACAATAGCTTTATTAGGGCAATAAAGCCAGATGTAAAAAATATTCCTTCACCTGGCACTGGTTTGGATATTAACGTAGAATATTTGTTAACCCTTGATCCAGAGCTTGTTGTTACTTGGACGATGAGGGAGGATGTGGTCAGGTTTTTAGAGGGAAAAGGAATAAAGGTAATAGCGGTTCTTCCTGACTCAATAAAAGAATTATACGATGTAATAAGGCTTCACGGAAACATCTGTGGAGACACTAAAAGAGCAGAAGAAATAATAGGTGAGATGAGAAAGCTATTTTCCTTCGTGAAGGATAGAGTTTCAAGGGTGCCGCAGGATAACCTTAAAAAGGCTATCTGGGTTTATTCCAAAGCTACCAGCGTAAATGGTGGTGGAGGAATAATAGCTGAGCTTTTTAAGATTGCAAATTTGATTAATCCCGCCAGCTCCATTCCTCAGGTTCAATACGAGACTTCTGTTGAAGAGATAGTAAAATGGAATCCTGATCATATATTTTTGTGGTGGGGATCAACAGAATTCGAAATTAGAGACTTGAAAAATAGCGACCAATGGAAACTTATTGAGGCAGTCAAGAACAATAGGATTTGGAAGTCTCCGAAGTGGTCCACTATTTCTCCTGCCATAGCCTTAACCACTTTTTGGATGGCGACAAAGGTCTATCCTGAACAGTTTGGAGACATTAGTTTTGAAGAAGTTGCCGATAAGTTCTTGAAAAAGACTTACGGAGTTTCTTATAATAAATCTTGGTTTGAAAAGGAATAAAGCTACCAAAGTTACCAAAGCCTTAAATGATCTACCACTTCGCAAAAAGATTAATTTTCCACGGTTGAAATGGTAAACAAGATACTGAAAACCTAACCTATGCATAAACTTTCGCCTCGAGATTCTGTATCCTTTTTATAACGTCATCTCGCATGACCCTGCCTTCCAAAGCTTTCTTCAGATCACCTTATTATTTCTGCAACTTCAATCGTGAGAATATCAATTCTTTAGGTGTTTGACATTATTTCTTGTTTAAGCTAAGCCCTTAGGTCATTAATTCTTCTGTTGTTAACTTCGTCAAATTTTTTGTTGATTTCATCAATTCTTTTTTTAATTCTGTTGATCCTTTACGTATTTAGCATTATCTCTTGTTTTAGTTCAACTCTTAGTTCGTCAATCCTTTTGTTGGTGTCATTAATTCTTTTGTTGAAATCAGCTAGTTTTTTATCAAAGGTATTTTCAGATTCAATGTTACCAACCCTTGCATTTAGCGACTCAATGGCAAGTCTGTATCCCGCAAGTTCTCCCCTAACTTCTGCCTTGAAAAGCCTAAATTCTTTCTTTACTTCGGTAAGAATTAGATCCTTGAGTTTATCAAGAATTTTTTCGATTTTCATATTTCTCGGTCTCCCAAAGAAGGTTATTAATTATATCGAAAAGCAAGGTTTTCTTGCAAAAAATAGGTTTTCCACCTTTGTAGCAAGAAAAGATTTATATTTCCATAACTTTGATAAAATCTGTTTTTCCCATCTTTTCACCTTTCGTTATCACGGGGCTTTCACTTTCCTTCTTGTCATTCACAGGGCTTGCCACGACAAGCTGAAGGATCTCTGAGATTACTTCGGATTGCAATGACGTAAAAGGGATTCAAGACACTCTACACTACTCTACACTGTCACTGGGAGCTTCCGAAGGAGGCATAACGATCCAAAACCATAACCCCTACAAATAAAATAAACTCCGGTTAAGTAATTAAACTCCCAAAAGTATCCATCTATGCCAGTTTTCGTTTTTTTCTGCCTAAAGCTCTACCCTTTCTTCATAACTTAAGAAGATCTTTGCGCTAAGGTGTCATTATTTTACGAAGGCTGTTGAAAGCCTGTCAGTGAACGACTTAAACAGATAGCTCAGAAAACTTCTTTCCCCCGCTTTGAAAACTACCTGGACGGGCATGCCTGGTTTTATTTCGTATTTTCTTCTCTGTATCTCTTTAATAGATTCGTCATCTATTTTGACCTTTGCAAGATAATACATGGCTTTTAGCTGTTCATCGTATTGTATGGCGGGAGCCACATATATTACCCCCCCCCCATTAAAGACTGGCGTTTTTTTAGGATCTATAGCTATGGATCTTAGGTCAGCCTTAATTCCAGGATGAACACTTTCTATGTCAGCTGGAGAGACCTTAGCTTCAATGATTAAATCAGCTTTATTAGGCACAAGCTCCATGATGGGTTGGCCAGGAGTTATGACACCGCCAATTGTTCTAATCTTAAGATTCATCACAATTCCATCTTCTGGAGCTCTAATTTCCGTTTTCTCAAAGATATTCATAGCAGCAACATATTGATCCCGTAATACTGTAAGTTTTTTATCCACCTCCGCTATTTCTGTTTCAATCTGTCTCAAATAATCCGTTTCCAGAGCCTTCAATCTTAACTCGTATTCCTTTATCGAGGATTCTATTTTGAGCAAGTTTGCTTCAGCTTCTGCTTTCTTTGATAGGGTATCCTCGTAACCTCTCTCTAAGTCAAGATATCTATTCCTTGGATAGTATCCAAGCTCTGTTATCTCCTTCAGTAAATCAAGCTGAATTCTTAGTATAAGGATAAGATTATTGGTTGCATCAGTGAATTTAAAATCTGAAGCGGTTGCCCTTTGTTTGTTTTGGTGTAATTCTATAAAACGGTCTGCGTTAAAGATAGTTTGTCTTAGGGTGATATTCGCATTTGTGCCAAGGTAGTTGACATAATGGTAAGGAGCTTCCTTGAAGTCGTATTTAGTTGCTGAAAAATGGCTACTAACCTGGGGAAACAGCAAGGAAAGGGCTTGATTAGGAAGAGTTTGCATAAGCTCTATGCTTATGATAGGGGGAAAGATATTGGGGATCCCTTTGTTTTGCCTTCTGATAGGCTCCAAGTAAATCCAAAGCGAAGGTTTTTGCTGTAAGCCCAGGAGAAAAAGTAGAATAACTGAAAAAATAGTAAAAGATTTTTTCCGCCTTTTGAATTCTTCATAGCATTCCTTTTTGATGTTGCCCAATTCTTTTAAAACCAAAGTATTTCATTATACTTTTTCTGGCCTTTGGCAAATGAATTCGGCAGGCTTGATGATGTAACAAAAAATAGCTACTTGTCTATCGCATAAAATTTCTAGAGCGAGGCTTAAAGGATAGCCCTTTCTACCATTTTGGAGCTGTCTAATAAAGCACTTCGGTAATTATATCTCCATAACTTTGATAAGATTCGTTGTTCCCATTTTACCTATTGGAATGCCTGCGGTAAGCACGATTTTGTCACCAACCTTTGCAATAGACCTTTCTATTACCCAGTTTCTTGCAGTCTTAAACATGGAATCGGTATCGTGAAAGGGCTCTGCCAGGGCAGGAATAACCCCCCAGGAGAGACTAAGTTGATTGAAAGTTTTCTCGCTATGGGTAACCGCTACGATAGGAACAGCTGGTCTGAACCTTGAGACCAGCCTTGCAGTTTTCCCGGAGGCAGTAGAGGCAACAATGGCAGAAGCCTTTAATTCCTTGGCTATATTGTAGGCTGACCTACTTATGGCATCCTCAATAGAAACCCCCTCAGAAGATAAAAAGTCGTCCCCTATGAAATTCCCAAGATTTCTCTCTGTGGCTATAGCTATTTTCTCCACCATCATAACAGCTTCCAGAGGATACATGCCCATGGCGGTTTCCTCTGAAAGCATCAGCGCATCAGCTCCGTCTATTATGGCATTAGCTACATCAGATGTTTCTGCTCTGGTTGGCCTTGGGCTATTTACCATGGAAACAAGCATCTGAGTGGCGGTAATAACAGGTTTTGAACGAATTCTAGCTTTCCTGATTATAAGTTTTTGAATTAGAGGCACCTCCTCAAGAGCCATCTCAACGCCAAGATCTCCCCTTGCAACCATAACACCATCAACATTATCAAGGATCTTATCTAATCTAGCTACAGCCTGGGGTTTTTCAATCTTCCCTATAATCAAGATGGGCTCTTCAAGGGAACTTATCATCTTCCTTACAGGTTTAATATCATCCTCGTGCCTTATAAAGGAAAGAGCTACAAAATCTATCCCTTCCTTGATGCCAACCTCAAGATCCCTTTCGTCTTTTTCAGTGAAAGAAGAAATTCTTAAAGAGCTCGAGGGAAGGTTTACACCTTTATGAGATCTTACCACTCCCCCTACAACAACATAAGCAACCATAAGGTTTTCAAGCTTTTTTTCAACAATAAGCTCCAGCGTTCCATCCCCAAGAAGGATTCTATCACCTTCTTTAACATCCTCCATAAGGTAAGGGTAATCTATAGGAAGGGTGTTGTGGTCTCTGGATTCCTTGGCACTAATAAGGTTTATTATTGACCCTGTTATAACTTCCAAAGGTTCGTTGATAAGGCACCCCAAGCGAATCTTAGGACCACCAAGATCCTGAAGAATACCCACAGGGCACCTCTGTTCTCTGGCAATCCTTCTTATGGTTCTTATAATCTCGACATGTTTTTCAACACTGCCATGGGAAAAATTCAGCCTGAAAACATTTACTCCTGCCTCTATTAGTTTTTTAAGCATAGCAGGAGATTCAGTGGCAGGTCCTACGGTGCAAACAATTTTGGTTTTCCTAAAAGGTGCCATAAATTACTCCTTTACTTGCCTTTTTCCAGAAAAGCTCTATTCGGAATAAAGATCTTTCCAGGATTAAGGATATTTCCTTGGGTCAAAGACCCTTTTAATAAGCCACATCGTCTCAAAAGTTTTGTCGTCTAGCTCCCATCTTATAAAGGGCGATTTGGCAATCCCTATGCCGTGTTCCCCCGAGATGGTTCCCCCTAGCTCAAGGACTACCTTGAATAGCGCTTCGGTAGCCATCAAGGCAGATTCTTTCTCCTTCTTGTCTTCGGGATCATAAAGAACATTGACGTGAAGATTGCCATCTCCTGCATGTCCAAAGCTTGCTATGGGGATGTTGTGGCTTCTAGAGATATCCTTTATCTTCCTGACGAGTTGAGGAAGCATCTTTCTCGGCACAGCTACATCTTCGTTGATTTTGCCCTTTCTTATCTTTGCAAGAGAAGGGGAGATGGATCTTCTCACAGACCAAAGTCTTTCGTTTTCAACCTCATCATAGGACGAAACAATAGAAAGGGCGTCCAGGTCTATAGAGATCTGGCGTATCGCATCAAGGTTTCTTTCTATCAAACCAGGTGGATCATCAAGCTCTATAAGAAGAAGGCTTTTTGCCTCTTCCGGTATCGGAACCGGTGAAGTAGAAGAAATTATGCCAAGGATCTCGTCATCTATAAACTCTATAGCTGATGGAATTATTCTGTGTTTTAAAATGGTAACCACTGCTTTTGCAGCATCTTCTACAGTTTCAAAGGTAACAAGAAGAAGATACCGTTTTTCAGGAGCAGGCAAAAGCCTAAGAAGTATCTTAGTAAACAAAGCCAAAGTCCCTTCAGAACCAACAAGAAGTCTTGTAAGATCATAGCCCACAACACTTTTCATTGCTTTGCTTCCCGTTTTGATGAGTTTGCCAGAACCAGTAACAGCCTCTATACTCATCACATAGTCTCTTGTCACTCCATATTTTACAGCCCTTGGACCACCTGCACAGGTTGCCACATTTCCTCCTATTGTTGAAAAATTGAGACTTGACGGATCGGGAGGATAAAAAAGTCCGTAAGCATTGAGTTCTTTCTGAAGTCGTCCCGTAACAACACCTGGTTCTACAAGACAGGTGAAATTTTCTTCATCTATTTCTAAAATCCTGGACATTCCCTCAAAAGAAATAACTACTCCTGGCTTTGTAGGGACAGCCCCTCCAACCATTCCACTTCCCGCACCCCTGGGATACAGGGGGATTTCAAGCCTGTTGGCTTCTTTAACAATTTCTAGAACTTTTTCTGTTGAATCCGGAAAAACCACGCATAGGGGTAAAGATTCAAGTCTACTTGCATCATAACTATAAGTTAAAATGTCTTCTGGTTCGTAAAAGATGCGTTCATCTCCAACTATGGCTTTCATTGTTTTTATTAAAGTTTCTAAAAGTTTCTCCTTTTCCTGAGTCATACTAGCTTTCTTCTGGCATTTCCCAAAGTTATAGTTTATTCTTAACCATGACTTTCGCTGTTATTATGTTAAAAATCAAGAGAAAGGTGATTTCTAAAGTGAGTTCTAAATTTAAAACCCTTGCTTTGGGACAGGTTAAGGAATCAACGCTTTTTAAAAAACTTAATGAGCTAGTGGTCTATAAAATTGTTTCAGAGTATTTCAAAAAAAAGACAGGCAAGCTTCCAGAAAAAGCTGATACCTTCTCCGGGCTTATTCTTCATACAGAATTTGGAAAATTCTTCTTTAAGGATGGCGAATTCGACTTTGAACCAAGCCCCTTTCATGTGAAAAAGGTTAAGAACTGGAATGATGAAATTAAAGCAATCTTAAGAACTTACGTTGGAAGGCTTTATGTGCTGGAGGTAAAAAAATTTATTGAAACAAATTATAAGCTTTTAAATGAACAGGATCTTGGAGCCAAAGGAGTGCTTCTTGAAGTTGAAACAGGTAACCAGCATGTTTTCAACATCCTGGTAACTCCTAAAGGGCAGGTTGTGGTTCTTTCATCCAATAATGTGGATGAAAAGGCAGAAGCATCTGCTGGGGAAATAATAAAAGCTCTTGAATCGGCAGGACTTGTGGACTTTTGAAACATGTCAAGAACCATCTTGGGATGCGAAAGATATATTAAAAATCCACCTAAATGGCTTTTTACCGCTCGGATTGGGATGCTTTGCCATCAAGCATCAGTTACAGGTAAGCTTAAGTCTACCGTTGAAGAACTTGTAAGGATTGGTGCTAATATAGTTTGTCTTTTTTCTCCTCAGCACGGTTTTTTTGCTGAAAAACAGGCTAATATGGTAGAATCTTCTGACACAGTCCATCCTTTGCTTAAAATACCTGTTTATAGTCTTTATGGACCTCGCCAAAGTCCTACCGATGATATGCTTGAAAAGATAGAAGCCCTTATAATTGATCTTCAAGATGTTGGAACTAGAGTTTATACCTATCCTGTTACTATGGGTATCTTTCTGGAAGCTCTTTCAGGAAGAGACATCAAAGTTGTTGTTCTCGATAGACCCAATCCCCTTGGGACTGCCATTGTAGAAGGCAACATTGTGGAAGAAGATTATAAGTCCTTCGTTGGTAGATATTCCATTCCAATGAGGCATGGTCTTACAATTGGTGAGTATGCTAAGTTCGTCGTCAAAGAGAAAAAACTAGATTTAGATCTTGAAGTTGTTACACTTCTTCAATGGAGGTCTCATTTTTACTATAGCGATACTGGCCTTCCATGGGTTTTCCCCTCTCCTAACATGCCAACCTTTGAAACAGCAATGGTCTATCCAGGAATGGTGCTTCTTGAAGGAACCAACGTAAGTGAAGGACGAGGGACTACCTTGCCTTTCTTAATATTTGGAGCACCCTTTATAAATCCTTACGAGATGCTTAAACACATTCCAGCTGGTTATTTTGAAGAAAAGTTTGGTGTTTTTCTTAGGCCAATTTTTTTTGAGCCTAAATATGACAAATGGAAAGATACCATCTGCGGAGGATTTCAGATACACATCCTTGAAGGAGAGCCTATAAGACCCTACCAAATGGGGCTAGAGCTTATAAGATTTCTTTTGATGATCTATCCTGAAGACTTCAAATGGCTTAATCCTCCCTACGAATATGAAACGACTAGGCTTCCTATCGATATTCTCATTGGCAGTCAAAGAATACGGAAAGCCCTTGAAAATCAGGTTGATATCGACTTGCTTGAGACGGAATGGTCTGAAGAGTTGTCTAGTTACCTGAACTTAAGAGAAGACGTAAGAATCTACCATTAGGAGAGAACTTATGAGAGCTGTGATTCAAAGAGTTAAAATGTCTAAGGTTGAGGTAAAGGGTGAAGTGGTTGGCGAGATAGGGAAGGGGCTTCTTGTGCTTCTTGGGGTTGCCCAGGGAGACGGTGAAGAAGACGTCAATTACATTGCAGATAAAATTGTCCATCTTAGAATATTTGAAGATTCCCAAGGCAAGATGAATCTTTCAGTGATGGATATAAAAGGAGAGGTGCTTGTGGTATCCCAGTTTACCCTTTTTGGAGATTGCCGGAAAGGTCGTCGTCCTTCCTTTACCGGGGCAGCTTCTCCAGAAGAAGCTGAAGAACTTTACAAAAAGGTGGTGAATAAAATATCATCTTATGGAATCAAAGTAGCTACTGGCAAATTCAGAGAGATGATGGATGTTTACCTTATAAATGATGGTCCTGTAACAATGCTTCTTGACAGTAAAAAGCTTTTCTAAGGGGTTCTGGAGATGAAAATTCTTCCTTCAGAAAATGGTGAAAACTTTGAAATCTTTGTAGATGAAGAGGGAAACTGGTTTTACAACTCAAGTCCAATAATAAGGGAAGATATACTTGAGCTTTTCTACGAAAACCTTCATTACACCAAAGAGGACGGATATTACATAGAATGGATGGGGAAAAGGTGTCCTATAAAGGTTTCAGACACGCCATTTGTGGTTACAAGGGTTGATAAAGAAAAAGAAGGTGACACCGAAAAAATTACCATTACTCTAAAACACATAAAAGAAAAGGAAGAGCTAGCCTTGGACTCCCTCTTTGTTGGATCCAATAATGTTCTTTACTGTTTCGTAAGAGATAAAAATTTCGAGGCTAGATTTTCGAGGCCTGCTTACTATCAGCTTGCTCAGTTTATAGAAGAGGAAGAAGGGAAATTTTTTATAAATCTTAACGGGGTCAAGTATAAAATTTCCTAAAAAGGCATTTTCTGATGGACAGCTGGATCCTAAGTAAGGAGGACAGAGAATATCTGATTTCTCAGGGCATTGATCTAGAAGAGTTCAAAAAATATGAGTACCTTTTTGAAAGAGGAAATGTCCCTTTAAAGATTATAAGACCCTGCACAGTTGGAGATGGTATAGAAAGCCTTACAGAGGAGGAAAAAGAGCGTTACACTGAAATTTATGAGGTGGAGTCTTCAAAGGGTAGATTTTCAGTCTTTATACCCGCCTCTGGGGCTTCTACCAGAATGTTTCAGCCTCTTTGTGAAATTCTATTGGATCATTCTATAAGGAACATAGAAGATATAAAGAAACAGTGTTTTGAAAACCAAAGGTTTTGTAAGGCTTTGGAAGTCTTCAAGAATGTGGAAAAACTGCCCTTCTGGAATGACCTGAAAAAATGGGGCGAGAATAATGGGATAGATGTAGAATCTCTCATACAGAAAGGTCCAATAAGAAACCTTGTTAAAGCCATTCTTCAAAAGAATGGACTTGGTCTTGGAAACCTTCCCAAAGCTCTTCTTCCTTTCCATAGATACGGCGGAGAGGTTAAAACAGCCTTTGAAGAACATATATGGGAAGGTGCTGAGTATGAGTATCTTTGTGATTCAAAAAACACCTGTAGATTTCACTTTACTATCCCAAAGGAATATGAAAAAAGTTTTTATCAGGAAGCTTCTAGACTTAAAAGGCTTTTTCTAGAAAATAAAGGGGTGTATCTTGATATAACCTTCTCAATTCAGCATCCGTCAACTCATAAGCCCTCTGTAGATGAGTCAAATAATCTTGTAAGGGATGAAAAGGGAAGGCCTCTTCTTAGACCTGGAGGTCACGGTGCCTTGCTTAAAAACCTTCAAGAATTTGGAGGAGATCTGGTATTTATAAAAAACATCGACAACGTTTCAACCCTTGAGGTCAGAAAAGTTGTTGTTCTGTGGAAAAAGATTCTTGGTGGTATGCTGGTTTCTATGGAAGGAGACTTTAATTATGCCCTTGAAACTCTTGGAAAAGAGGCTGAAAAAGGGATAGAGGTCTCAGAAGAGATCTGTAAAAAATGGAAACAAAATCTTCCTCCCTATTACCAAGAGCTTTCTTTGGCGGAAAAGGTTTCTTTTTGGACAAGCTTTCTTGATAGACCTAAAAGAATATGTGGCATGGTAAGAAATGTTGACCATCCCGGAGGAGGCCCCTTCTGGGTTGAGGAAAGGGATGGAGAAGTTAGAAGACAGATAGTTGAAAAAGCTCAATTGAACTCAAAAGATCCGGTTCAGAAAGCTCTATGGGATGCATCAACGCACTTTAATCCTGTTGATTTAGTCTGTGCTATAAGAAAAAGAGACCGCAGGCCTTACAATTTAAGTATTTTTGTGGATCCTGATGCCTACATAATTACGGAAAAGCACCATTTTAACAAAAAGTTAAGAATCCTTGAAAATCCAGGGCTTTGGAATGGCTCTATGGCTGGCTGGATCACCCTTTTCGTAGAAGTTCCTTTCGAAACCTTCCATCCCGTAAAGGAGATAACCGATCTTCTCAAGAAATTTACTCGTTGAAAGTTAACATTATAAAAGAGTCCTTATCGAAACATGCAAAATAATAGGGTGGCCCTAAGTCCTCTGTAACACAGGCAAGTCTTCTAAAGTAAGAAAGCATCATTTTGGTGATTTCCTGAGGGGAGCTTATCTTACTATGTTGCTTTGCCATGCTGGCTTCTAGACCTATCTGTCTTGGAATGGTGATGACATCTCCTGCAGGAAAAAGCTGAGGCTTTGTGGAACTAGCCTCTTCAGAACACTCGAAAGAGATAATGTCTGCCCTGAATTTTCCTTTGGATCTCCCAAAAAGAAGTATGTAAAACCTTTCTAAATCCCGTCTTTTTGAGTTTTTCTCTATTTCTTTTTTAAGCCAGTCTGCATTGGCTCTAAGAAAAAGAAAGGATCTACTCAAAATAGCTTCGTAATCCCAGAGTCTTGAAGTGTAAACATGTTTAATGAGTTCAAGGCCAAAAAAAGTTCCGTAACCTGAGCCGGCAATGGACATAAACACCTCAGGCGATAGTCTAAAAAACTTATTGATGGAGGCGATTCCTTCAGATTTATCTTCGTTAAAGTAAATAACCCTACTGTCAATTCCAACAACCATCACTTGTTCATTTTTAAAAAGGGCTATCTGGGTCATTGTTGTCTCTCCCTTTGTAGTCATGATAGCCTTCTTTAGGCTTTCTTGAAAAGATTTTTTTATTCTAAACTTGTTTGGAGAAGAGCTGATTAAGCGTCATTGAAGATAGTTTGACTTGATTGAAGTTATGTTGTAAAAGTGTTGCAACTCTGGTTGAAAAGGAGATTGATATGCGAGAGATATCTGTTGAGGCCATCACTGAAGCAGTAAAGGATTTGTGTATAAAGGCTAATACTGAACTTGGAGAGGATGTGTTAGAAGCTTTTAGAAGAGCTATCGAAGTGGAAGAGTCTCCTTTTGGAAAGGAGATTTTAAAAAGGCTTATAGAGAATGCCGAAATTGCAAAAACCCAAAAAATTCCCATGTGTCAGGATACTGGTTTTGCTGTTGTTTTTGTTGAAATAGGGCAAGATGTAAGGGTTATTGGGGGATCCTTAAAGGATGCTATAGAGGAAGGAGTAAGAAGGGGCTATCAGGAAGGATATCTTAGAAAATCTATCTGTCACTGCTTTACCCGCAAAAATACTGGCGATAACACTCCTCCTGTGATTCATTTTGATATTGTCCCTGGCGATAGGCTTAAGATAATAGTTGCGCCAAAAGGTGGCGGAAGCGAAAATATGAGTAGGGTTACCATGCTTACCCCTGCTGTTGGAATAGAGGGTATTAAGGAGTTTGTCATTCAAAGGGTTAAAGAATCGGGTCCAAATCCCTGTCCCCCTACCATTGTTGGAGTTGGCATAGGAGGAACCTTTGAACAAACCGCTCTTCTTGCTAAGAAAGCTCTCCTTAGACCTATTGGCTCTGAAAATCCCGATCCCGAACTTAATCGCCTTGAAAAAGAATGGCTTTCTGAAATAAACAAGCTTGGCATTGGTCCTCAGGGTTTAGGTGGAAGAATCACATCCTTGGCTGTTCACATCAATATGATGCCCTGTCATATTGCAAGCCTTCCGGTGGCTGTAAATATTCAGTGTCATGCTGCAAGGCATAAAGAGATAGAACTATAACTAGGAAGGATTTCGCTTATGGAAGGATGGTTAAAGATAGTTACTCCTTTAAAAGATGAGGATGTAGAAAAACTAAGGATAGGCGATAGGGTGCTTATAAGTGGTGTTATTTATTCCGCAAGGGATGCAGCCCACAAAAGACTTGTGGAACTTTTAAAGGAAGGAAAGCCTCTTCCCTTTGATCTTAATGGACAAATTATATATTACATGGGGCCTTCTCCTGCTCCCCCAGGAAGACCCATAGGAGCAGCAGGTCCTACTACAAGTTACCGGATGGATCCCTATGCTCCTGAGCTTATCGCCCATGGCCTTAAAGGTATGATTGGCAAAGGTGCAAGGGGTGAGGCGGTAAAGGAAGCCATGAAGAAGTATAAGGCTGTTTATTTTGCTGCCATTGGTGGAGCAGGAGCCTTGATGTCTCAGTCTATTCTCTCTGCTGAGGTTATTGCCTATCCTGAACTTGGTCCCGAAGCGGTGAGAAGGCTTGAGGTAAGGGATTTTCCAGTTATAGTGGCAAATGATGTCTATGGAGGCGATTTATATTTAGAGGGTGTAAAACAGTATGCTCTCAAATAAAGAAAGGAGGTAAACTTAATGAAAAAGGTGGTTATTAAACCAAAGGTAAGTTACAGGTTTCATCCTGGCTATATAGCCTGGATCCTTCATAGGGTTACCGGTATCCTTCTTGGGCTTTATCTTTTCCTTCATATCTGGGTAATTCACCATATTGCTAAAGGGGAGGAAGCCTTTAACGAGGTGATGGCAGTGGTGCAATCGCCTTTTTTTCATCTGATGGAGATTGGTCTTGTTGGTATTGTGGTTTATCATGCTGTAAATGGTCTTAGAGTGGTCTTTGTAGATTATGGGAATCTTGCTAAAAGAGAAATTTTTAGAAAGGCTATTTATGTAACCTTTGCGGTGTCTGTTGTGCTTATTTTGATTGGTTCTATTCCTATGATTAAGGCAGCCTTTGGGCACTAGCAAAGGGGGAGGAATATAAAAGATGCTAGGCAAATATATTGGTTCTGGTAGATCAGGTGCCTTTGATTGGTATTTTCAAAGAATTTCAGGTATGGCCCTGGTAATAGGTCTTCTTGTCCATTTTGTGGTGCTTCATTTCATGACGGAACCGCCTCTAAATTATCAAAAGGTCATGGCTCGCCTTTCTTCTCCCTTCTGGAAAGCCTTTGACATAGCCTTTCTGTTTTTTGCTGTCTATCATGCCCTTAATGGCTTCAAGCTGATTGTTGACGATTACGTCCATGCTCCATCTTGGAGATCTGTTGTTATAGGGGGGTTATGGGTTGTTGCTATAGTATTTTTCATCTTGGGATTTTTAACCATAGTTAGTCTATGAGGGAGGAATTACGTAAGCCATGGCTAATATAGGAGATGTTATTACTCACAAGCATGATGTTATTATAGTTGGAGCGGGTGGGGCAGGTCTTAGAGCAGCCATTGAGGCATCAAAGGTTGTTAACACGGCGGTTATAAGCCAGGTTTTTCCAACGAGGTCTCATACAGTCTCAGCCCAGGGTGGAGTTGCTGCTTCTTTGGCTAATATGGAACCAGATAACTGGCTCTGGCATATGTATGACACCGTTAAAGGAAGCGATTGGCTAGGCGATCAGGATGCTATTGAGTTCATGTGCAGGATGGCTCCTGAAGTAGTAATAGAGCTGGAGCATATGGGGATGCCCTTTAGTAGAATTGAAGATGGAAGGATTTTCCAGAGGCGCTTTGGTGGTCATACGAAAGAGTTCGGAAAAGATGCCATCCAGAGGACTTGCGCTGCTGCAGACAGAACAGGCCATGCCATGCTTCATACTCTTTATGAACAGTGCCTGAAGAACCAGGTAATTTTTTACAACGAATTTTTTGCCCTGGATCTGATAACAAATGAAGACCACGTAGTTGGCGTCATAGCCTGGGATATAGTAAACGGCGGTTTTCATATATTCCATGCCAAGGCTGTTATGCTGGCTACAGGGGGCTATGGAAGGTGTTATAGGACTACCTCAAATGCCCACATTTGCACTGGCGATGGTCTGGCAATGACCTTAAGGATAGGTCTTCCTGTTGAGGATCTTGAGTTTGTTCAGTTTCATCCAACGGGCATCTATGGCGTAGGGAATCTCATTAGTGAAGCTGTAAGGGGAGAAGGTGGCTACTTGATAAACAAAGATGGTGAGAGATTTATGAAACGCTATGCTCCTACGGTTATGGATCTTGCTTCAAGGGATGTAGTCTCAAGAGCCATTATGGAAGAGATAAGGAATGGCAGAGGATGCGGCCCCAAAGGTGATCATGTCTATCTTAAACTTGACCATGTAGATGCTTCCGTTATTCATGAAAGGCTTCCTGGCATCTGGGAGCTTGCCTATGTCTTTGCTGGCGTCGATTGCACAAAGGAACCAATCCCAGTAGCCCCAACAGTTCATTACTGTATGGGTGGTATTCCAACCAACTATCTTGCTGAAGTAGTAGTAGGCAATATGGAAACCCCGGAAACTCCCGTAAAAGGATTTTATGCTGCAGGAGAATGTGCCTGTGTTTCTGTCCATGGAGCTAACAGGCTTGGTTCCAATTCCTTGCTGGATATCATGGTTTTTGGAAAAGTTGGCGGTCAGCAAATGGCAAGGTTTGCAGAGTCTATGCCAGAACATGTTTCTCTTCCAGAAAATCCTGGAAAGAAGGCTATAGAAAGAGTTGTCGATCTCTTTAACTCCAACGGGAAAGAAAGAATGGGGCCAATATGGAATGAACTCAGGGAAACAATGGACTATAACTGCGGAGTCTTCAGAACAGAGGAAACCCTTGTCACTCAGCGAAATATCCTTCAAAAACTTGTCAGCAGGTTCAAAAACGTTGGAATTGATGACAAAAGCAAGGTTTATAATCTAGACCTTATAGAGACCCTAGAGCTTGAAAATATGCTTGAATATTGTAAAGCCATTGTGGAAGGAGCTCTTGCGAGAACTGAAAGCCGTGGTGCCCACTATAGAGACGATTATCCAAAAAGAGATGACGTAAACTGGCTTAAACACACCCTGGCCTATCTTGAGGAAGATGGCTCTATAAGGCTTGACTATAAACCAGTAAGGCTAAAGCCTCTTACAGTAGAAACTATTGAGCCAAAGGAGCGAGTCTATTGATGCTCTTTATCTACGGAGGATATCAATGGGTAAGACTGTAACTTTTATCATTTTTAGATATGACTCTGAAAAGGACAAAGAGCCCTATTATAGGGAGTATAAGGTTGAAATAAGAAGACCTGGCATGATGATTCTTGATGGGCTTAATCAGATTAGATGGGAGCAGGATGGAACCCTTGCCTACAGACGCTCTTGCAGAGAAGGTGTTTGTGGTTCCGATGCCCTGAACATAAACGGAGTAAATAGACTAGGATGTATAACCCACATAGAAGACCTCAAACCCCCTATAATCATTCAGCCTTTGCCATCTCTTCCTGTTATTAAGGATTTGGTGGTAGATTTTACAGATTTTTTCAATAAGTATTACATAGTTAAGCCCTATCTCATAACCAAGACTCCACCTCCAAGTGATAGGGAAAGACTCCAAAGCCCAGAAGACAGAAAAAAGCTTGATGGGCTTTACGAGTGTATCCTTTGCGGTTGCTGTAGCACTTCCTGCCCAAGTTACTGGGCTGATCCAGACTATCTTGGACCTGCTGCCCTCCTTAAGGCATGGCGATTTATTGCTGATTCAAGAGATGAAGGAAGCGATGAAAGGCTTGAGATTATAAACGATAGACATGGTGTGTGGAGATGCCATACAATTCTTAATTGCATTGAAGCCTGCCCGAAACAGCTAAATCCAACAGAAGCTATAGCAAAACTTAAGAAAACAATAATAAACAAAAAGTTCTAATCTTTTCAGGCGATGGTTTTTTACCATCGCCTTTGTTATTTAATAGAGCTAGTTTATTACAACTGTCTTTACTTTCCTATTCTTCCATGATGTTTTTATAGCTTTCTCGATGGCTGAAGAAGATCCCAAAACCTTTGTTGTGGAACTTTTAGACCACTTTGCAAGTATATCAGCGCTTTTTTTGAAATCTTCAAATTCCGTATTTACAACCTCCTCTTTAAGGATTTCCATCATCTTTTCCGTCTCACCCGTAAGGTCTCTTATCATAGAATTAAAGGCTCTTTCATCGGGAAACATTGGAGGATCTATTTTGGCAAAGGTTCCAATTATGCTTTTGGTGATGTCATCGGAGCTAAGTTTTAGAGTTTTCAGGAAATTAGCTGTTTCGTTGAAAACTTCTTCCGTTTCCACCAGATGGGGATCTCTATAGGAAGTCATAACAAGAGTCTTTGAAGCTCTGTCGAAGAAGCACAGTGGGCTCCATAGGCACCCCCTTGAACCCTTATTTTGTCCCAGAGCCAGGTGGTTCTGATGTGATGAAGCACCACTAGAAACCATCCTGGAATCAATTTTTCATCGTAGTTCAGGGGAGCTCCCATTGCTACATAATTGACTTGGGAAGGTATGATGAAGGCTTCGTAGAAGTCTGGTTCTGGAAGCTTCCAATTTGCCGGCGTTGGCTTTATTCCTTCGGGAAGTTTTTCAAGAAACTCTTCAACTTCACCTATTATATGGTCTATTTGGTCTTCATCGGAAGTTAAATTGACAATAGCATTGGAGGACTTAAAAAGTTTTTCCCTTAAACTGTAAAGACTATCTTTTATGGTAGTCCATCTTTCTTCGAAATTTTCTACCATTTCCTTTAAAGCCATGTATTGGCTTATTCCTGACAAGAGTTCACCGAGGCCATCGGTTTTGGTAAAATGCGCTTTTACCCTTTTCAGCATCATCCTGTGGCCTTCAGGTATAAGTTTTTGATAAAGCTTGGCCTTATGTTTTTGAATGATTTGAAGAAGTCTTTCCTTAGAGTCAAAAATAGACTCTGTGAGTATATCGGAAAAGATTTCAACAAGCTTTGGAAACTTCTCTGTTAAGGATTTTCCAGAGAGGAAAAGGGCATGGAGTCCACCGTTTTCTGTAAAGCTATTTTTAAGGATGATTCTTGGTTTTATCCCTCCCGTAAGGCTACTTATCTTTTCAGAAAAAGTTACGTAATCCTCTTTAGTTGTTCCCATCTCTATAAGGGCTGTGCCAAAGATCGGCAGATAAGGGAGAAGTTCTTCTTCAATATGGTCAATGGTAAAACCCAGGTCTAGATAGGTTATTCCATAGGTTTCTATGGGATGGATGAAAAGAGTTGCTCCCTTTTCTGTTTTTTCAACTTCCTTGGAAATTGGGGTGACCTTTGTTGTGAGGTCAGTCCTTTCAAGTCTTGGGATTTTTTTAAGATTTTCCGGAGGATCGGGTGTCTCCTGGTATTTCTTTAGCCTGCAAGTTTTCTCTATTATGTCGTTAATTTCTTTTTCTCCAAGCTCTCTTAGAGAGTTTTCTATAAAGGCTCTTTCTTCTTTTCCCATTACCTCTGGAAGGTCTTCATCGGGTTTTAGAACTACAAGGGTTTTATGGGGATTTTCAAGAAGATAGGTTTCTATGAGTTTTGAAAAGTAAAATTTATCGGAATTAACTTTTTCTTTAAGCCTTCCAATGGGATTTCTGAAGGCTATAAGCCCCAGGGGATCTCCACCATAGAGCCAAGTTGTAAGGGAGGCAAGCATAAGGAAAAGTCCCCTCGGGTAAGAACCGGTGTTACACTCTCTATAACGAAACTCAATGGTGTTAAGAGAAGCTTCTATGGTTGAAGAAGGAATACCTTCTTTTACGAGCTTTTCAAGAGTTTCGTTAAAAAGAGATACCATATCACCAACCTTTTCCTCCCTCATTCCCCTTAAGCCCGTTGAAAAATACAAATATTTGAGCTCCGTTTCTAGACCAACTCCTGCAAGGTCTTCGCCAAGCCCTGATTCTATAAGGGCTTTTCTTAGAGGAGAGCCAGGCATACCAAGAAGAATATAATGGAGCACCTGAAAGGCAAAGTTGAGTTCTATGTTGGTAGATTCTGTAAGAAGACAGTTTATGGTTGCAAAAACTTGATTTTCTCCAGAACCCCTAGGAGCTCCGTAGTATTTTTCAACGATTTTCATACCATTAAGGGGTTTTACGGTTGGTATGTCGGAAGGAACAGAGATATAAGAATAGTTTTCCAGGTATGGTTTAATAAGGGCAAGTTCTTCTTCAATGTCTCCGTCCCCATAGAAAAAGATCTTTGAATTTGAAGGATGATAGTAGAGTTTATGGAAATTCAAAAAATCTTCATAGGTAAGCTTTGGTATTTCCTTTGGGTCTCCTCCTGAATCCAAACTATAGGGATGTTCCGGGAAAAGGGATTGTTGAACGGTTTCCATTAAGATTCTATCAGGGGAAGAATAGGCTCCTTTCATTTCGTTGTAAACAACGCCTCTTATTTCTATGGGGCTTTCTGGAGTTTCTTTGTGGTAATGCCATCCTTCCTGATAAAAGATTTCCGGTGTTATAAGGGGATTGAAGACAGCATCTAAGTATACATCGATAAGATTTTTTATATCCTTAGGATGGGTGCTTGCAACGGGATAACAGGTTTTATCGGGATAAGTGAAGGCGTTTAAAAAAGTGTGAAGAGAGCCTTTGAGGAGCTCCACAAAGGGCTCTTTGACTGGATATTTTTTGGATCCGCAAAGCACAGCATGTTCCAGAATATGGGGAAGTCCCGTAGAGTTGGGAGGGGGTGTTTTAAAGGTGATTCCAAAGACTTTGTTTTCATCACTACATTTCAATAATAAAATTTCAGCTTTTGTTGGCTCATGGATGAACAAAAAGGCTTTCATGCGAAGTTCTTCTACGGGCTTTTCGCTTACTAGTTTAAAATCCTTTACCATGGTCTTCTTTACCTCGCCTGAGTGTAATTTTTACTATCTCGCCCTTTGTGCCAAACCTTGTAAATATACCTGAAGCTCCTACACCAGAGGAAGTATATCCTTCCATAGCACGAAATCTCCATTTTCCGTAGAAAAATCTTCTTCCGGTTTTACTGTGGGTAAAAAGGGGTCCAATTTTTGGAAGCTGGATTTGACCTGCATGGGTATGGCCACAAAGATAAAGTCTGGTGCCTTTTTTTTCTGCTTCCCTGTAAACTTCAGGAGAATGGGCAAGGAGTATTGAAAAACTTCCCTTTGGAACCTCTTTGAAGGCTTCATCCAGGTCATGGCAACGAAAATAGTGGGGATCATCTACACCTACGATATAAATCCTTTCATTTTGCCTTTCTATGGCGAAGCTTTCATTTACAAGAACCCTTACATTGTGGCTTTCAAACCAGTTTACCATTTCTATGCAATCATGGTTTCCCAAGATAGCAATAATGCCTTGCCTACTTTTTTCAAAAAGATAGGGCACAATCTTCTTTAATCCCTCAAAGGGAGAATGATAATGGCCGACCTCTTCCATTCTGTAATCGCCCCCAAGAAGACATATATCGCAAACATCTATGGCACTGAGACTCTCTATTATCTTTTCAACCAATCCCTTGTGGCTGTTAATGTGAAGGTCTGTAAGAAAAAGGATAGTATAGCTGTCGAAAGGGTTTGGAAGATCTTCAAATAAAAACTCTATTTCTCTATATTGGATGTCAAGGGCATTCCGAACACCGTGGCTATAAATTCCAAGAATTTTAAGCATGCCCTGTAAAAGGAGGCTATAGCATACCGCATCTTCAAAGTTCAGTATAAATCTTAATGGATCATTCTGAATCTGGCAGGCTTTCCATTCCCTTAACCTCAGCTTGGGATTAACTGACCGGGGATAGGGATGGACTGGAGGAGTAAGAAGTATTCTTTTATAAAAGATAGACCCGCTGTAAGCCCCAATAGAGAACAGAATTAGACATAAAGCTGATGTTAAAAGACTTAGATCGTAGGTTCTATGAACAAATAGTATGGGAAAAAGACCTTCAAAGAGTTGGTCTAACCCTGCCATAACAGTTCCTTCAGGTTTGTTAAGGCGCCTCTTTATAAAGCTTGTTAAGATGTCTCCTACCATTGAAAGAAGGACTACTATAAAGCCATTGGAATAGCAATAGCTCCATCCCAAAAGTGGTGATGAAATTGTTCCAATTAGAATGGCTCCGCAAAAGCCTCGAATAGTTTTGTGACTTCCCAAAATGGGCTTGTCGTCGATAAAGGTTTTTCGAAAGTCCAAAGGGGTGTTCCATCTATTCCCAAAAATTATGCTGATAAAGGGAGGAATAAAGTTTATCCACCATAGGAAAACCAAAGTCTTCACACACAGTTCCATTGAATAGCCCCTTCTTAAGTTTTACTGAAGCAAAAAATTTTCTTAATATGAGATGGGTCTTAAAACAACAAAGAAGTGCAAAAGATGGATCTAATTGTCTTTAGGATAAAAAGACACAACAGGTATAGTTTTGTTGCTCTTGAAGCAGCCCTTGAAAGAGCTGGGGTAGAAGCTACCCTTGTAAGATCTTTTAGAGAGAATCGGGATGATTTTTTAAGTCAACTTTATGAATTTTCTAGAATTTACAGAAAAGTTATTGTTGCTTACTCTTTTATGAGTCACGAAAGAAAGGAGATTATAAAAGAGTGGGAAAGCCTAAGAAGGATAGAAAATGCAGTGATTGTTGCTGGTGGATCTGATCCCACGGGGGCAGTAAAGCATGTTCTAAGAGGGGGAGCTCACTTTGTTGTTTTTGGAGAAGGGGAAGAAGCGTTTCCTTTCCTGATTAAACATATTACTGACCCCTATAGTTATCCTCTGCCTGCAGGTGTCTACTTTATGAAAGACAATAAAATTAGGGGGAGAAAAAGAGAAGGCTTTCCGGAAGGATGGGAGGAATCTTTTCCTTTTCCTTTGAAAAATCCTGTTTTTTCTCCCATAGAAATAACAAGGGGATGTCCTTACCGGTGCTCATATTGTGAAACTTCCCTTATTAAAGGAAGGAAGCCAAGGCACAAAAGTCTGGAAGTGATTTTGGAAGCTGTAAGATTTATGGGAAGATTTAAGAAGCACGATATAAGGTTTATCTCACCTAATGCCCTGTCCTATGGCTCACCAGATGGAAAGGAAGTGGATCTTCACAAGGTTTTTAGCCTTCTCGATGGCGTTAAAAGACTCCTTCCAAGGGAAGGACGAATATTTTTTGGAAGTTTTCCATCAGAGATAAGGCCTGATTTTGTCACCGATGAGGCTGTGGAGCTTATGAAGACCTATTGTGACAATAAGGTAGTGGTCATTGGTGCTCAGAGTGGAAGTGAACGGGTGCTTAAGTTGATGAGAAGGGGTCACGGGGTAGAAGATGTTCTCGTAGCTTGCGAAAGGCTTCTAAGAAAAGGTTTTCTTCCTGCAGTAGATTTTATATTTGGACTTCCCGTTGAAGAAGCTGATGACGTTACGAAGAGCCTGGATCTTATGGAAAAATTGGCCATTATGGGTGCAAGGATTCATGCCCATTACTTCATGCCTCTTGCTGGTTCGATGTGGGCTTTTTCTAAGCCAAAAGCTATTTTACCAGAGTTTAGAAGAAGAATAGAGCTACTGATCTCTAAAGGAAAACTTTTTGGTCAATGGCTTCATCAGGAAAAGATTTATTGTGGACTGGACTGAAAAAGGCAGACCAATGAAGGATATTCAAAAATTATAAACCTTCTTTCGGCTTCGTTTAAGATTAGTAGAAGGGAATTTTTTCTGGCTTTTAAAATAGTTTTTTCAGGCATTTCAGAAAATCTAAAGTGTTTAAGTCCTTCTAATGAAGTAAGTAATTGTTCTTCTTTTACAATTTCTAATAATCCCTTTATCAGGATTAAGCCATCTCCTTTGTAGTTCTTCAGTTCAACCTTATCGCCTTCTTTCAAAGCAATTATTTTGTCTTTAAAGCCTTTTGAGTAGTATTTTAAAAAGGTTGAGTTGGGATCTTTTATTGCTTCTTCGAGAAATATTTGTATAACAACATTTTCAAAATTCTTATTCTTCAACATAGGCAAACTGCCCCCAAAAGAGAAATAGCAAAATAAAAAGGTAGACATAGGCTAAGGTAATAATGAGAGAGCTAAGGGTTCCGTAGAGGAGATTGTAAAAGGAGATGCTGTAAAAGATGGCAAAGAGAGAAGATATAAGATAGGAAGAGACAACAAACAACAAAGAGATCTTAAAAGACTCTGGCCAGCCTATTCTTCTAAAGGACACAAAGGGATAAATAGTCTACAATGAATTTTTCTACTAAACCAAGCAAAGCTTTTATTATAAGAGCCATAACTGTTAGAAAAATAAAAACCATATACAGTAGGAGAGGTATTAGGTTGTGAAAGAGATATTCCTTTAAGTTTTTGATTTTAAAGATTTTTCTGAAAACCTTGTTAAGAGATCTTAGGAATAGGGTGGATGTAAGTAAAAGTGATAGGAGACCAAAGATTCCAAATTTGAGGCTTTTTACTTTAAGGATGGTTGTTGTTATGTCGGTTTGGGCTAGTCCTTCGATGTTGAGGTCTTTAAGGAGCTCTGTTACGAAATTTGGAAACTCCGGGAATAGGATGATTACTTTCTGGGACACAACCCCCATAATCAGAAGTAGAGGCGCAAAAGATAGTAGAGCGTAATAGGTTAAGGCCGCATTAAGTATGAGCAAGTCATTATATAACAGTAGAAGGAAAGTTACGATAACTTTTAAGACTTCCCTTTTAAGGTAATGGTAAATTCGCTTCATTTTTCTTATCCACCTCGAGCATTCAAAAAGGGAACAAGGAAAGAGGATAAAGCAAGTTTATGGTAAAAGCTCTTGAATTGTCAAGAAGCTATTAGAGGCTAGGCATTTTAAAATGCCTTGGAATTGTTACACATCCTTACTTGACAACTTGTGATTAATCAAACTATTATTCAGCTAGTAAGGGATGTGTGGTTTTTTGGCATGCCGTGGATTGAAGGAAACACCTAAGAAAAAGGTATAGGGAGGTAGTATAAAAGATGAAAGTTCTTGTTTTGTATTATTCAAGGGGTGGTAATACCAAAAAGCTTGCCGAATATGTGGCTGAGGGGGTTAATCAAGTAGAGGGGGTAAAGGCTGTTTTGAGGAGCACCTCAGAGGTTACGAAGGAAGACTTTACAGAAGCTGCTGGAGTTATTGCTGGTTCTCCTGTTTATTTTGGTTCTATGGCAGCAGAGCTCAAAAAAATATTTGATGACTTTGTAGGTATAAGAAAGAAGATGGAAAACAAGGTTGGAGCAGCCTTTGCAACCTCTGGGGATCCAACGGGTGGTAAAGAAACCACAATGCTTTCAATTATTCAGTGCATGCTTATATACGGAATGATTATAGTTGGAGATCCGATGAGTGCAACAGGCCATTATGGCGTTGCTTGTGTTGGTGCTCCTGACGAGAAAACTGCAGAAAATGCCAGAAAGCTTGGCAGAAGAGTAGCTGAGCTCTGCCTTAAGTTAAGATAATTTTCCATTTGAAGGGGCTTCACGCCCCTTGATTACTTGTCTAAAAAAGCCTCAAGAACTGCCCTTCTTTTGGGATGTCTTAGCTTCTGTAAAGCCTTTTTCTCAATTTGCCTGATTCTTTCTTTGGATACGTTAAAGCTTTTTCCTATCTTTTCTAAAGTTTCTTCCGGCTTTCCCCCTATTCCAAAGCGGAGCCTTAGAATTTTCTCTTCCCTTGGCTGGAGGGTCGAAAGAAGCTTGAGTATGACATCATAAAGCTCTTTTGAGGAGATTTCTGAAATAGGTTGTTTATTGTTAGGATCCTCGATAATATCTCCAAATCTTTGCTCATCTTCCCCGATTGGAGTTTCAAGAGATATTGGTTGTCCGGTGATTGTAAGGACAGATTCTATTTTGCTTATAGGAACTTCTGCTCTTTCAGCTATTTCTTCCAGGGTTGGTTCTCTTCCAAGTTCCAGGAGTAGATCGTTATAGACTTTGTGGAATAGATTTTTGAGCTCGATGAAATGCACCGGGAGCCTTATTGTTCTGGTTTTGTCGTAAATGCCTCTTATGATACTCTGCCTTACCCACCATATAGCATAGGTGCTAAAGCGATTGCCCTTGGTGTAGTCATATCTTCCTACCGCCTTAAGGAGCCCTAAGTTACCTTCCTGAATCAAATCATCAAAGCTCATTCCTCGACCACGGTATTTTTTGGCTATGCTCAAAACAAGCCTTAGATTAGCCTCAACCATTTCGGATTTCGCCTTTGCAATCTTTGTCACTATTTCTTCAACACGACCATGAACCTCTTGAAGGATACTGTTTGAAGGGTTCTTTTCTAAAAGTTGCTGGAATGATTTTCTCACTAGATTTACAATCTTGTCCCTTATTCCAGGAAAGGATGTCTGCTGGGCAAGGAGTTTTTTTATCCTTTCGTAAAGCCTCTTGATAGACTCATGGTAACTTGAATAGGCTTCCACCAGACTTACTAGTTCATCTTGACCTTTCCTTATAGTCTCTGCCAGCTCTTTCTCTCTTTCAGGAGTAATCAGAGGATAAAAAGCTACCTCTCTTAAGTAAGATGAAATATTATCAAGTTCGACATAATCCCTTTCGGGCACTTCCTCTGAAATTGAATAAGCCTCTGGCTCAAAAGAGCTATCTACCATTTCCAGAAGATCCTCAATCTCTTCCCCGTAGCTTTCCTTTCTAAGGAATTTTTCCTTCTTCAAAATCTCCAGCTCGTCAAGGATCTCAAGGTCATCAGTTTCTTCGGGGGAAATGGGAGGAAGAAACTTCTTTTTAATGTTGCTATCTTGTAAGGTCACCCCCATCTCATCACCCCTCCCAATACAAGTTTCCTTTTTATAAATTTAAGAACTGTGTTGTTAAGCGTCAACAAACTAAATTCTAAGTTCCACTATATCCCCATCCTGAAGAACATAGTTTCTTTGCACCATCTGACCGTCAAAAACCGACTTGCCCCATATTCTCGCATACCTGAGTTTTTCAACAAAGTCTTTGTGAATCTTGCCTGCCAGTTCTTCAAGGGTGCTTCCCTTTGGCAAAACAAAAGGTGCATTTAAGTCAGGCTCCTTTCCAGGGGCTTTTGTATATACTCGGACGATATCTCCAAGTTCATAAATTTTTCTAAGCAGGACATCGTAATACTGGGGTCTGTTTATTGAGAAGGGTAGAATAGGTATGTCGATATTTAAGAGCTCTGCTAAGGTGTAATAATCTTCTTCGTCTTTGTCGGTATCTACTTTATTTACCAGGACAAGAATTTTTTTGATAAATGGCTTTTTCGGTAAATCTTTAGGAACTGACTTTTCACTGGGATAGATCCTAACGCTTTTTAATACTTCCATGGTTTCTTCATATTGGCCGATTGGATCACTTTTGATATCAATTACGACAACAATTATATCCGCTCGTCTCATTAAGTCAGCCATAGGAGAATCTATAAATTCTTTCGTGATTGGAGGAGTATCTATAAGTTGAAATTGAACATTTTCAAATTGCGCCATTCCTGGAACAGGCTTCCATGTTGAGTGGGGGAAATCAGCTATTGTGGTTTCCGCATTGGTTAAAGTGGCAACAATGGAGGATTTTCCCGTATTTGGTGCCCCAACAATTGCCACCTGGAGAACGCCTTCCTTTTCTATGATAAAATCTGAATCCTTTCTTCCAGGAGACTTCTTTTGCTGAAGTTGAGCTCTAAATTTTGCAATTTTCCCGGTAAGGGAAGCCCTGAGTTTATCAGTGCCCTTGTGTTTTGGCATTATTGTAAGCATCTCTTCCAGTGCCTGGATCTTTTCTTCGGGGGTTTTTGCCTCCCGATACCTTTTTTCAGCTTCAAAGTAATGGGGCGGAAGGTTTGCTGGCATTTTACCTCCTTACTACTTGTGTGAAAATTTTTTATTTATTTTGTGACAAATGGGTCAAAATGTGCTAAATGTCTAAATAACGGTATTTATTTTACAAAATAAGGTTTGAATTAGGAACAACAATGAGAAATAACTCAGATGAAGGAATTGGTGACATGAAGTGCCTTGTTTGTGGTGGAAACCTTTACTTCGTAAGGACTTGAAGGTCGGTATTTTGGCGCTGCGAGGTTTGCAGCAAAAAGTATGGGCTGGAAGAGCTTAAGTGGGCAATAACCGAAGAAATCGAAGAACTTCTTAGTTGGTGTAGGGTTGACAGACTTTAAGTATGGAGATTGCTTTTATCTATGTCGGGAAAACCGCTTTTCCCGACATAGAATCTGCCCTTAAAAGGTATATCGGAAAAATAAGCCGTTTTTCCCCGGTAAGTATCCACATAGTAAAAGAAGAAAAAATTTCTAAGGACAGATCCATTGATGATGTTCTAGAAAGAGAAGCCAAAAGGATACTTGATGTGATAAAAAAAGGGGGACTTGTTGTTTCATGGGATTCTAGAGGGAAACAGATATCTTCTGAGGAATATGCGAAGCTTTTAGGTAAGTGGGAAAGTAGCGGAGTAGATAGAGTTTGGATGATTGTTGGAGGCCCTTTGGGTTTGTCTGATAGAATTATTGAAAAATCCCATTTTGTTCTTTCTCTTTCACTAATGACCTTTCCTCACGATCTGGTTCGAGTAATAATTGCAGAGCAAACCTATAGAGCAATTTCAATAAACAAGGGTTTACCTTACCATAAATGAAAGGCTTGGGATGGGGTAGATTATGATAAGAGAAACTATGCTCCCTGGCGTTGGTAAAAAATTTTCTATCTTCTATCCCTGTTGATAAAGGGATGGAGATTGTTGTGGTCATTTATAATTCAGGGAAACGAGAAATATATCTAATGTCTGATGAAGAAGATGTCCTTTGTGTTATTGAACTTACGGAAGATCAGGCAAAGGAGCTAGGGCTTGTTCTTGCCGGACTTTCTTATCAGCCGCTTCCTTCCGAGAAGATGGAAATCATTATGAAGGAAATGGTTATGGAGTGGATTCAAATAAAACAAGGCTCTGTTTTCATAGGGAAGACAATAGCAGAGCTTGACGTAAGGAAGAAAACTGGTGCTTCTATTGTAGCTCTCATAAGAAGAGAAAGGATTGTTCCTTCGCCCGATCCCAACAAGGAAGTCTTTGAAGAAGGAGATACTATAGTTGCGGTTGGAACGAGAGCTCACATTAAAAACCTTATGAATTTTTGTAAAGAGTGTGTGGTGTAGATATGGATATTCATCTTCTTCTGGATGTAGGGCTTCTTTTTATAGTTCTTGCCATAATTCCTGCTTTGCTAAAGGGAGCTAGATTCCCTTATATTCTTTCCTTTCTTGTTGCAGGTTTTGCTGGTAAGTTTCTTTTCTCAGACAAGGTGGTGGATCCTCTTCTTTTTTTAAAGGAAATAGCTATAGCCCTTCTTTTTTTCTTTTTTCTTCATAGGGCTTGAGTATTCCTTTGAAAAACTAAGATCCATGATAAAAATTTTTATCCCAGGCATCTTTGATTTTGCTTTTAATTTCCTAGTTCCTTTTTTTTTATTGCTTCTTGTAAATGTTCCCTACAAAGATGCTCTTATTTTTTCGGCAGTTTTATATCCATCAAGCACCGCCATTACAACCAAACTTCTTATGGATTACAAAAGGCTTGCCAATCCAGAGTCAGATTTTTTAATAGGACTCCTTGTTTTTGAAGACTTAATATGTGTGTTGATCCTTTCCCTCTATACCCCAATCTTTTCCCAGGTTTCTAAAATTCCCCTGGTTCTTCAACTGATTATTGTTACTTCAGCCTTTGCTGTGTTTTATATTCTAAGTAAGCTATTGTTTTTGTTAATACAGAAAACAACATTTATCTTTGAGGAGCCGGTGCTTTTGTTTTTTATAGTGGGTGTTATCACCATTATATTCTTTGGCATGGAGCATGTTGGTGTATCAGGAGCTCTTGGAAGTTTTCTTCTCGGAGTTTCGATTCCTGAAGGAGAACCTATAAAAAGAATAGAAAAGGGCTTATCAGGTCTTAAAGAGCTTTCTATAGGGGTCTTTTTCTTTGCCTTTGCCTTTAAATCCCAAATGTCCCTTCCAGGAGACTATAAGATAATAATCCTTATCCTTGCTATGGCTTTCATACTAAAGCCAGTTTCTACCTATCTTGGAGCGAGGATATACGGACTTAAGAAGAAGGTGAGCCTTAGAGCTTCTCTTTCTTTTGTACAAAGAGGCGAGTTTTCTTTAATATTTTCAATTTTTTCGCCAGCTCTTAGTAATTATGTTGTAACATCAGTTTTTATAACTGCTTTCCTTGGAAGCTTTGCCTTTGCCTTTGCAAATGAAATAAATGAAATAACCAAACTTACAGGTAGGATAACCTCCCTTCCCTCAGCAAAATCTTCTTCTTAGATATACTGATTGCTAAGCTCTTCTATGATGGCTTCTATGTTCTGTCCGGTTTCCTTTTCGAGCTCTTTTTTGGCTTCACTAAGCCTTAGCCTGGTTATTGGATTTTTAATATCCTTAAGAGATCGCAAAGCTCCGCCACGCCTTCCAAGTCTATATAAAATCTTGTCTTCATAGGGAAGGTTCAAGTATTCATCTATAATCGAAATCATTTTTTCTCTGTCTTTGTTCAAGTATCCTTCCACATCTTCGAGAAGATTTCTAATATGGTCAGAGACAAGATAGCTGGTTACATTCTTATCTATAGACTGGATCATTAGCTTTATTTCTTCAACGATTTCGTCATCTGTAAGAGTAACAAATCTTCCGCTTTGGACATCCTCATGAAGTTTTCCAAAGGGTGGCACTTTGAGGGTTCTAAGCCTTATAAAATATGGGTTGATAATGCTTAAGACTCTAGCGGTTTCAAGGGCATGTTCTTTAGAAAATTCTTTTCCGCCAAGACCTGGCATTACATATTCAGAAAGGGTCATACCTGCTTCCTTTACCTTAAGACCTGCCTCTATGTGCTGAGATGCTGTTACGCCTTTGTTGACGAACTTAAGAACTTTATCGCTTCCACTTTCAAGACCAACATGGATTCTATCAAGTCCTGCTTCCTTTAACCTCTTAAGATCTTCTAAAGATTTTCTCGCAATAGTGCTACTTCTTCCGTAGGAAGTGACCCTTTTTACCTGAGGAATCTTCTCTCTTAGGTATGATAAGGCTTCCACTAGAGTTTCAGTCTTCATGATGAGGCTATTAGCATCCTGGATGAAGACATGGCCAGAGCCCCCATAAAGCCATTGAGCAATATGTTTATAAAAATAGTTAAACTTTCCTGAGGTCATAATAATTTGAAAGACTGAGGAAGTTACCTCTCCTCCTTCCCCAATAGACCATGAAAGTTCTTTTATATCGGAGATAATCTGGGCAACGGTGTCTATGTCCTTTTTAATCTCTTCAAGACTCCTATAACTAAAGGTAGTCCCTTTATACACAGGACAGAAGGTGCACTTGTTCCATGGGCAATTTCTTGTAAATCTAAGAAGCAGACTTCCTGCCTCGCTAGGTGGGCGAATCGGTCCTTGCTCGAAGGATAACATAAAAACCTCCTGAAAAATTTTCTTGTGACTATCTATCTTCATTGATACAAAATAAGACGATTCATAAAAACTGTAAATGAGGAGTGGTTCAGGATGGAAAACGAAAAAATAACAGCTGTTTATCTTATGGTAAAAAGGGCTGAGCTAACACCCGAAGATGGTGGTTCCTATGAAAGACCCCTTAAAGAGCAGAAAGAAATAGTAATTAGGGAGATGAAAAGTCGATGGGGCATAGAAGTTGATAGCTCTGTAAGGTTCTACACCAGCAGAAGTGACCTTTTTAAGGATATAGAACGCCACCAGGTTAAAAGACTAGTTGTCTATAGCTTGGACAGGCTGGGAAGTTCAAAGGATGAAATTGACGGGATACTTTTTGAGCTTGGTGCAGAAGGTGTTGAGATCCTCACGGTAACCGATAAAATGGATTTTAAATTTTAGCTAGAGTTTTGATATGGATTGGATCATTAACCAGCTTACCACTTTAGATATCTGGGTAGGATGGGTAGTTTCATATTGCATTGCTTCAGGAGTTCAGGGACTTGCCCAATTTTTCTCTATAATAATTCTTACTGTTCAGAGAGATGATAAAAAAGATCCTGTGCCCCATCCTTTCGAGTTTGTTGATTTATTGTCGGCACCTTTGTTTCTTTTTGCAGGGTGGGGCTGGGCAAAGCCCTATAGGTTGCCTTTGGAAAGGTTCAAGAAAAAAAGGCTTTATTCGTTTTTGTTTTATATAGCTGGTCCTATCGGAAATTTGGCTCTGGCAGGGATTATATCAACCCTTTATACCACCTTGCTTCCTTCTTCTGTCTTCAAACTTGCCATAACTATAAATGTTTATACTGGGGTAGCTAACCTCCTGATTCCTCTTCCCCCTTTTAACCTCGGAAGAGGGCTATGGATGATAAAGTTTGACAAGTTTAATAAGGGGTTTGAGTGGTTTGTAATGTCTTCAATAACTCTTTATATGATGTGGGCTTTTTTGGAAAAAGATTCCCATTTTGTTTTTTCCTTTGTAAACAAGCTAGGAGATGTGATTGTAAGGTTTCTTACTACATAGAAAAAATAAGTTTTCTAAAGTCTGAAGCCTTTTCAGAAAGAGGGTCAAAAGGAATTCCATTGACGCTTCTTACGGGCATTATGCCAATGAGGGAATTAAGTAGCCACAGGCTTTTACACTTTCTTAATTGAGCAGGTTTTACCTCCAATGCTAAAACCCTTTCTCCCGTGTTTTTTAGAAGTTTTATTAGCTTCTTTTCCGTAATTCCAGAAAGCCTATAGGGACTTTTGAAGGTTATCCAGATGTTGCCATCATAGGCTATAAGGCTTGCCGATGAAGCTTCAGCTATGTTTCCGTAAAGGTCTTTAATAATAGCTTCTTGAGCTTTATGTTTTTTTGCCTCTTCCCTAGCCCAAAGATAAAATAGATAATTTAAACTTTTAAAAGATGCCAGAGGAGTTCCAAACTTCTTGTTTACTATATAAGTATGCCAGCCCTTTTCGTATTCTTCATCTCCTGGCGGAGAATAGGGATCCAGAATAAAGGCAATAGAAGCCTCTGCTGGGTTCTCCACAGCGGGAAGACCTAGAACCTTGGCTCTTCCTCTGGTGACAAGTATCTTTAGCCTACCAAGGTTACCTATCCTTTCTCTATTTAGAACATAGAGTTTTTCTATGATTTCAATGATACTTGGGAGGTTATCGAAAAATTTACAAATCTTTTCCATTTTTAAAAACTTAAGTCCTTTTTTGAGCCTTCCTAGATGCTCTCTGATCCATAAAGGTTTTTCCTTTTCCATCCTTATGGTTTCGAAAAGTCCATCTCCGAATAGAAGACCTCTATCAAAGATACTTATAGAAGCCCTCTCCTGGGGAATAAACTCTCCATTTAGCCACACTATCATATATCGTTTCCTTTTCTGGCGAAGGATTTTAAAATCTCAAAGAAGGTCTTCCCCTTATGCAGGGTTTCCTCATATTCAAGCTCAGGATCTGAGTCGTAAACAACACCACCTCCTACGGAGAGAAATCCCCTGTAACTTCCAGCACTCTTCTCCAGGGCAATCATAGTTCTTATGGCTATATTCAGATCCATGTTACCATGAAAGCCAAAATATCCAATGGAACCTGTGTAAACATGCCTTACATTGGGCTCAAGCTCGTCAATAATTTCCATTGACCTTATCTTAGGACATCCTGTTATGGAGCCTCCTGGGAAGGTTGCCCTGATAATCTTTCCGTAGTCTACATCCTGTGCCAGCTTCCCACGAATGATTGATATAAGATGATGTACATTGTGGTAGCTTTCCACCCTTTTGTGCTCAGCCACTTCAACAGATCCTGGGATGCATACCTTACCTAGATCATTCCTTAAAAGGTCAACTATCATTGAAAGTTCTGCGTCATCCTTTGGATGTTCTAAAAGATCTCTTTTTAAAGATTCATCCTCTTCCTTGGTTTTTCCCCTAGGTCTCGTGCCCTTTATTGGTCTTGTCTCAATGATTCCTTCTTTTACAAATAAAAACCGCTCCATGGAGGTAGAAAGAATAAAATAGTTTTCGTCCCTTACAAAGGCATAGAAAGGTGCAGGATTTCTTTGAAAAAGCTTGATCCATAGGCTAAACATATTGCCAGTCATATCGAAGGAATATCTTTGGGAAAGATTAACTTGGTAAACATGGCCATCTCTTATGTAATTCTTGATTTTTTCTACCGCCAATATGTATTCTTCCTTGGATAAGTTACTTTTTAAAGTGTCAACAGTTTCCAGGGTTTTTGAGAGCTCCTCCAGACAAAACCTATCTACAAAGGAGCTTTCAAAATTTTCCGAAGGGCTTATAGCAATGTAATAGAGCCTTCCTGTTTCTCTTTGATGAATAAGCATCTCCTGGGGCAGGAAAAAGAAAAGATCTGGTAAGCCAATGTCATCTTTGGCACTTTGGGGAAGCCTTTCTATGAAATTTTTGGCTTCATAGGAGATATATCCTACAGCTCCTCCCATAAACGGGGAGATTTCCAGGTTGTAGGAACACTTTTGGCTATTTATGAATTCGTTAAATAAATCAATCGGGTTTTTGGAGTGGTTTTTTCCTTTGATCCTAAAAACCTTGTAAGGATTCCATAAAACTAGAGAATGCTTAGCGGAGTCGTGATTACTTCCACTTAAAAGTATCACTAAGGGCTTCTTTGATATAAGGGCTGTTAGATATTCTATAAACCTTTCATCTGATACATCCTTTTCAATAAGTTTCAATGTTTTTATCTTCCACTCCATTTTTCCCCCTTTACAAGGAAAGGAAGTTGATAGCCATTTCTTTTCCATATTCTGTCATAAAGGATTCAGGATGAAACTGAACGCCATGGATAGGAAGTTCTTTGTGTTGAAGTCCCATTATGATGTTGTCTTTAGTTTGGGCTGTGATGATTAAACTCTTAGATCCTGGCATCACGCAAAGGGAATGATATCTTGCCGCTTTGAAGGGAGAAACTATGCCCTTGAAAAGGCCGATACCACTATGATAGATCCAATCTCTTTTTCCATGAACTGGCACAGGGGCATGAATGGTTTTTCCACCGAAAACCTCGTTTATTACCTGCATGCCAAGGCATACTCCAAGTATTGGGATCCTTGAGCCGAAGAATTCAACAACTTCTTTGCTTATCCCGGAATGGGCAGGGTTCTTAGGACCTGGTGAAATACATATCCACCTTGGCTTTATTCTTTTTTCAATGTCTTTGAGGGTAATTTCATCGTGTCTGTAGACTTTAACGGTTACTCCAAGGGACGCAAAAAGCTGAAATAGATTAAAGGTAAAGGAGTCATAGTTATCTATTATTAGCAAGGTCTTCATAGTTAAACCCCAATAAAAAAGCCACCCAGCCTTGTTGTGAGCCTGGGTGGCTTAGACAGCCTAACATAACTCACAATCAAATTTTAACAATGTAAGTAAAATCTGTCAAAAATTTCTTTGGCCTTACTTTTTGAGCCATTTTTAGTTCAAATGTTTGAAAATCAAGCTTTTACAAAATAACAATTCCAGCCACTTTCATAGTTAGTTTGAGTTAATAAAAAAAACTTGACGAGGATCAAATTTTTCCTAAAATCTGGGAATTGACGATGGAAGTTCAAAGTGGAGAGTTTCTTGCTGACTTTTAGTAGCTTTTCTTAGTCTTCTCCATCCCTTGGCTGAATAGCTCCTCCTTAGTTTTTCCACGCTTTAGTTAGTGGTTATTTTTTTAGGATTAACCCCACCATGGAGGGCGCCTTATGGACAACCTTAAGGATTACACCAAAGCAATCGAAAAGATTTTTAACAGTCAGGCTCTTTTTGATAAGCCTGAACCTCTTAAGGGTGTTAGGGTTTTAGAGGTATGTTATGTTGTTTTAGGTCCAGCCTGCTGTGATTATTTAGCTGAGTTTGGAGCGGAGGTTATAAAGTTTGAAGGGCAAAGGGGTGACCAGATGAGGTTTGTTACGCCCTATGCCTACTTTTGGAAGAACATGTCTCCTGGTCTCGAGATAGAGAATCACAACAAATACTGGGTTGGTATGCATCTTGGGAATCCCAAAGCCAAGGAACTCTTTCTTGAGATGGTCAAGAAAGCTGATGTAGTTGTTGATAATCTAACACCCGGTCGTATGGCCGCTTGGGGTTTAAGTTATCCTGAGCTTAGTAAGATCAACCCAAGAATCATTCAGCTTCATGTTTCTGGATATGGGAGCTGGGGACCATGGACGGGGAGAACCTCTTATGATGCTGTTGCCCAGAGTATGGGAGGACTTTCTTGGATCACAGGTTTTGAAGACAGAGGTCCCATAAAGTCCGGTGTATGGATTGCCGACTGGATTACCGCCCTTATGTGTGCTGTTGCAATAGTAATGGCTCTTAACTACAGAGAAAGAAGCGGTAAAGGTCAATTTATAGATTACATGCAGGTTGAAAATGTTATTCGCTTTCTTGACTGGACATGGCTTTATACCTTCCTTACAGGCAAGGATCGCCCAAGATCTGGCAATAGAGATCTTGCTATAGTTCCTTCTGATCTTTTTGATTGTCAGGACGGATGGGTTGCTATAGCGGCCTTCAGAGAAGACGAATTCAAAGGCCTTTGCACAGCCATGAACAGGATGGATCTTTATGAAAAGTTTGCTGATCCTCTTTCCAGGTTAAGGGAAGATGATGCTGCTGTTATCCTTAAGGCTATTGATGAATGGGCAAGAACAAAGAAGGTTTCAGAAGTAGAAGAGCTAGGGCAACAGTATGGTTTTGCTGCCTCAAGAGTTATCACTGCAAAAGAAGCTTACTACAGCAACCACTTCCGTCAGAGGGCAACCATCCAGGAGTATGACGACGCCCTTTACGGAACAATGATTCAGCAATGTTATCCTCCAAGGCTTTCTGAGACCCCAAGCCGTCTGAAGTGGAGTTGTCGTCCCATTGGTTTCGACAATAGATATGTCTTGAAGAATCTTCTCGGCCTTTCCGATAAAGAGATAGATAAATTGCAGGAGGAAAAGGTAATCTTTCAGTGGAATCCCGCTATTCCTTCCCATTGTCCGCCACCTGATTGGGATGGAAAGAGTGGTCTTAAGCTAGCCTAAAACAAAAGAGGAGGCATGGACTATGGCAGATGAAATAAAAAAGGAAGGAGCCCTTTCTTTCGAAGGGGAAGACCTCGAGCAGGAATCGGAATTTGAAAAGAAAGTGATTGGTCTTGCTGCCAATCGTGAATATGCTTTATGGGCATGGAGGGAAACAAACCCTGCCGATATTTTTAGAAAACCGGAAGCCCTTGATGACATGTTGGTAATTGACGCAAGTTACGGAAGTTTTGCCGGTCTTTTTGCTTCTTCAATCCTTTCCGAGATGGGAGCTGAAGTAATAAGGGTTGAGCCCCCTGGTGGTGATATAGCAAGAAAGATGTCCCCTTATGGGATGATGATTAAGGATACGGGTCTTCCCTACATTGTAGAGGGAAGAAATAAATATCACATTACCTGTAATTTAGAAACAGAGGAAGGTTGCAAACTCTTTAAGAGGCTTGTTAAGAAGGCTGATGTTCTGATTGAAACCTTCAAGCCAGGTTATCTTGCTTCTAAAGGTCTTGGTTATGAAAATCTGGCCTCTGAAAATCCAGGGCTTATATATTGTGCAATTCATAGTTACGGCCACTTTGGAGAAGATGCGGAAAAGTTTGGCAATCAACCCGACTACGACATTATAGCTCAAGCAAGGGGAGTGGTAATGTCAATTACTGGTGAGCCTGACCTTGATCCAGAAGTTCCTTCTCAATACAAAAGACCCTTAAAACATGGAAACTGGATGGGCTGGTATGTAGGTGGTGCCTGGGCAGCCTTTGGGATTGGTGTTGCCATGTATTACAAGCGAAAAACTGGTAAGGGGCAGTTTATAGATTGCTCTCCTCCAGAAGGACTTCTTTCCATATCGAATTATGTCATGCAATATTTTCATATGTCAAAGAACGAAATGCCAAGAGCTGGAAACTATGACTACGCTGTCTTTCCTTACACCTATGTAAAATGCAAAGATGGCTATACTTTCATCTCTGGTTTTACTGATCCGAACTGGACAGCCCTTTGCGAGATTATGAATCGCCCTGACCTAAAGGAGGCTTTTCCCACTATAAAGGAAAGACTTACCCCTGAAAATCAACCCAAGATTCAGCATGAAATAGAAAAGTTTACAACCCTTTACACTTCCGATGAGCTTCTTGAAATTGTGACACAATACAGCAGAAGACCCGATAAAAAGGGAACGGTTGTGGTTGGCCGTCTGGAAACGCCTAAGGATGTTCTTGAAAGGGATCACTGGAAAGAAAGGATGACCTTTGTCCTGGTAGAAGATCCCTATTATGGAAAGATTCTCGTCCAGAATTCATCCTTTAAAGCAATGACCCTCACCCCTGGCCGTATAAAATGGATATGCCGACCGGTTGGTGCAGACAATGAGTTCATCTATCAAAAATATCTTGGCTTAGGAAGATCTAAGCTAAATGAATACAAGGCTAAAAACGTAGTTTAATCACAGAAAGGGGTTCTATCCGTTAAAGGGTAGAACCCTTTAAAAGGTTACTTTTTTCAAACTCTATAAGCCTTCTTTTGAGAAGGCTTCCCCCTGGGGCAGAGTAATTTCCAATAGAGCCATCTTTATGGATAACTCTATGACACGGTATTATCAGGGGAAGAGGATTTTTAGCACAGGCTATTCCCACAGCTCTGGCATGGGACGGATCAAAGCCAGCCATTTCTGAAAGGGTGGAATAGGAAACAGTTTCTCCATAGGGAATGGACAGGAGAGCTTTCCAGACCTTTTGCTGAAAGGGCGTTCCTGAAAAGGAGCAGGGAATAGAAAATTTTTTCACCTTGCCCTCGAAATAGCCTAGGAATTCCTCTTTGATCAAAGTGATTATACTTCCGGATTCTTCACCTGGAGGGAGT
>FWWM01001130.1_pt1 | contig 83225 bp, 98 predicted proteins | sample 2228351 | NCBI WGS metagenome assembly FWWM01 (sample SAMEA103939774, study PRJEB20133) | metagenome | reverse complement strand
GTTTATCCATAACCTGAGGAACAGGACGAGGGAAGAGAGGTTCATGCAAATTCTCTGTTACAATCAGCTGAAACATTTGTCAATAAGAGCGTTTCGATTTATAGATTTTGTCAGATAAGAATCCCACCAAAAAACAAAAGGTAAAAATCTTGATCGTCGATGACGAGGAAGACATCCTTTGTTTTACAAGAAGGTCTGCAAAACGAGGGCTTTAGTGTATATATACTAGCAGTAAACCGAAGGGTTCTGGAAAATTACAAGGCTGGACAGTACGACCTTCTCTTGCTAGATATCCGAATGCCGCTTATGAATGGTTTTGAGCTCTTCAAGAATATCAGAAAGATCGATAGAAAAGTAAAGGTGTGCTTTATCACGGCATTTGAAATCTACTTTGATGAATTCAGGCGAGTATTCCCAAAAATAGACGTGAGCTGCTTTGTCCGCAAGCCGATAACAATCAACCAACTGGCCAAGATTGTTCGTGAAGAGCTAGCGCGTCCTATACAAGAAGAAGACAAGCCTGCCATCGAGCAAATTCAGCCCAAAGGAACTGACCCGAAAAATATCTAGTGCGGCCTTATCCACATTCTAGATTATTTATATGCATAATATACAAGGTGACAGAATCCTCTTATAATGCGCAAATAATGTTTTTTGTTGATTGCCAAAACTTGTGGTCTCGGGGCTCAAGGCATATTATGCCACTGAAAGGGGCCCAGTCAGGGCAGTAGACGATGTTAACTTTTCCTTATCAGACAACGAATCGCTGGGCATCGTGGGCGAGTCGGCATGCGGTAAGAGCACACTTGGCGCGGCCCTCATGCGCTCTATGCAGCCGCCAGGCAAGATAGTCAGCGGTAGCATAGTTCTAGATGGTACCGACGTTTCAGAGATGCCCGCTTCAGAGTTCAACAGCAAGATAAGATGGAAAAAGATAGCAATGGTCTTCCAAGGCGCAATGAACGCACTTGACCCTGTCTACACGATTGAAAGCCAGCTGCATGAGGTGCTCAGGGAGCACCGTTTTGAAGGCAATATGGAAGAAAAGATAGCAGAGTCGCTCCGCCAGGTGGGGCTTGATCTCTCGGTGGCAAAGCGCTACCCTCATGAGCTTTCTGGCGGCATGAAGCAGCGCGTCGTGATTGCAATGGCGCTTTTGCTCAAGCCGGACCTTTTGATAGCAGACGAGCCGACCACCGCTCTTGACGTGCTGGTGCAGGCGCAGATAATAAACCTCCTCAAAAAGTTGCACAGGGAAAATGGCATAACTGTCATCCTGATAACGCACGATCTTGCCCTTGTCTCGCAGATAGCAGACAAGATAGGCATAATGTACGCCGGCCAGCTGGTCGAGGTCGGCTCTACAAGCGACATTTACAAAAACCCCCGGCACCCTTACACGCAGGCGCTCATAGCTGCAATGCCAAGGCTCAAGTCGAACGACAAAAAGATACACTTTGTCAACGGCAGCCCCCCGTCGTTGCTCAATCCACCTCATGGATGCCGGTTCTACGATCGCTGCCCACATGCCATGGATGCCTGCAAAAAAGATCCTCCGGAATTCAAGACAGACACAGGCTACGTGCGCTGCTGGCTGTATGAAAATAACAAGCGCGAGTCTTAAAAAGAGCAAATTCAGATGACAAAGTCTACGGCTTGCTGGTGAGAGAATATATACAATGACGTTCACAGCAGCTCAGGCAACCAATGGAAGAAAAGCCATCTCTGCCTCGGTCAAAATTGCCCTCGGAAAGAGCTGACGATACAGTTGTTAATATTTTGAGAGGCATAGTTGGAAGCAGGGCGTTTGACTTTACAATAACGAGTGTAATCCTTCTTCAGGCAGTTGCCCTTGCGCTAGAAGCTACGCCTGCCCTCTATTCTAACAATAATGGTGAAAGAACAAATGACGCTGCAAGATTGTTTGGCACAGTCCATACTGCAGTAGTCATGGTTTTCATTGTCGAGGCTGGAATGAGGTTAGGGGCATTATGTCCAAAGCCCCAAGATTACTTCAAAGATGGATGGAATAGTTTTGATTTTGCAGTGATAGTGCTTTCACTTATTCCAGTCACCGGTCCATTTGCAACCATTGCAAGGCTTATCAGGCTGCTGAGAGTCACCAGGCTAGTTACAAAATCCAAAGAGCTGCGGGCAATTGTATCCACTCTTGTTCGCTCTATTCCAAGCATCTTTAACATCTTGATTTTGCTTGGCATGCTGTTCTTCATTTATGCAATCATTGGATACCATCTGTTTAGCAATGTAGACCCGCAACGCTGGTCGTCATTTCTTGCCTCTCTTACAACGTTATTCCAAGTCATTACACTGGAGGGATGGATAGACATAACAGAACCGATAGTATCGCAGCTGGGCCCGCTGTACTGGCTCTATTTTGCGACCTTTATTGTGATTGGCACTTTTATAATCATCAACCTGTTTATCTCAGTAATCGTCAGAAAATCTGAAGAAGCGTACAAACAGCTGCAGCTAGAATCTGGAACTCCTCTAACACAGCAAGAGATCGCAGAGGAGTTGAGGGAAATCCACAGGATCTTGGAGGAACTGGAGAGGAGAATAAGCCGGCAAGATGACGATTCAAAAAATGGCAGTGATAGAATCGATAAGAATTGAACCGTCAAGTCATGGCGTTTTTCGGCACTTGGCGTCTCGCCTGTTGGAGACATATGCTAACCTTAAAAAGAGCGGTTTTTGTCTCTATTAGCGGAGACGTTTTTCCTCCATCATAGCTGATATTAAAGCCCAGCTGGCGCAATGTTTCCAGCTTCTTCTTTATCCTATGTCTGGCATTTCTGGCAGCTCTGCCTTCCAGCTGAAGCGTGCCTGTCAGAAATGCCATCTCGTGCTTGGATAACATTGAGGATGAGACTGGAAGTTGCGATAAAAGCATATGTAGCTGCATACTATGAGCTTATTCCAGCGTTCATTGTGTGGTTCTGCTCAATCAGAATTGATCTAAAGCTACGGCAACGGCTGACCGTTAGTCAGCAAGTATCAAGTTCAGCGATCAGATCTGGTTCTTTAGAGTAGTCGAGGTTTGAACTAGCAACCGGTATGATGTTCATAGATATATAGGATATAATTTTTCTAAATATAAGCTATATATGGCTAAAGAAATGGTTGATTATATAATAATCAAACAACAAAAGCCGGAATATTGTGGGAAAATAAATAAATCTTTTATCACAAATTTTGTTGTGATGAGAAAGGGTCTCTTGTTACTTGCAGTCAATATGGCAGCAGTGGGAACACTAGCATTAGCAGGTCTAGCTGTTTCAACAGCACATGCACAAGAATTTTTTGGATTTTTTGGCGCAGGTCCGAGTTGCCCTCCGGGAGAATGTCCTCTTCCTCCTGATGTACCTGACGAACCAACATGTCCTCCTCTTCCTCCGGAGCTCTGCAAAAGGCCACCGCTTCCTCCAAGGTTACCGGAACCACCAGGATGTCCTCCTATCTGTCGACCAGAGCCAGAGCCACCGTTTTGAGTTTAACGGCAGCGGTAGCAGTCAAACCAGCAGAGTATGCGTGTCAGTCAAATAATCAAACAGATCATAGGTAAAGCAGTTATAGCCAATGCTGGAACTAATGCAGACTATGATCCAATGCTTAAGCTATGGCGACGGTCGTTAGTCAGCAATCAGCAGGTTAACAACAAATAATGCTGCTCATCATGCACGAGTAGATTGACGAACAAGATACCATGCAAACAGCATGGTACAGAGAAGATGATGATGGACCGCCTCTACAAGAGAGGCTCTAAGCAGAATGATCAACAATTTGAGGAAATAGGCGGGTACTGTGAGAAGTGCGGTTATATCGAATATGATAGTGCGCTTTTGAACCACAAAAGAGAGAAACGTTTGCAAGATTGTTAGAATGATAGCCAAAGGCTCAACAACATCACGGCAGTGGAACGCTATGAGGTCGTTCTAGCTGAAACAGGTGTGGCTGGCCTGAAGCTGTATCGTGAAATGCAATAACTAAAGGCTTACACAATCAAGCATTTGGACTAAAGTTCAATGGCATCTATGTCTTAAAACAAATAGTTTGGGCGGACGTTCATCTGCGCTAATTATTGTTCTAACCTTTGGTATTTTGTTTTCACTGCTTTGCTCTTACAAGCCTAGCACAAAAGCCTAGAACTGTCACTGTCATAATCCCGAAATACTCCGCCCTATCCACAGAGATCAAGAACTTTCAAGGTTTACTAGAGCGGTTTCAGCACTTGGTGTCTCCGCTAATGGAGACACGCCAACCTTAAAAAGAGCGAGTTGTTGAGAAAGCCCTGTTTCATTGACGACAACAACAATACTTGCGCATTTCCCATTCCCAAATATCCGAGAAAAGCAGAGAAGCGTTCTTGTTGATATCGAATTGGCCATCAAGTCTGGCTACAAGCACATATTCCTTGAAGCGCCCACAGGGTTTGGCAAGACGCCAGTAGCCATAACGCTTGCCCGCTACCTTGGAAGCTCGCACATTTGCACCGCGACAAAAGACCTGCAAACGCAATACCGGCGCGACTTTCCCTTTGTAGTGGAAGTAAAGGGAAGGGGCAATTTTGCCTGCATAGTCAAGGAAGATATGGGTCTTGACGAGAGCTGCGACTATGGTCCCTGCGTCAAGGACGACGCGTACGACTGCACCTACAAGACCCGGCTGATGGACTACAGGGCAGAAGGCGAGGGCACCATGCACGAGCTGGTCAAGCTCGACTCCTTTGCAGAGCGCAAGTATATTGACAAGATGCGGAGCAAGTCAAAGCTGGTAGAGCTTGAATGGCGGCCGTGCCACTATTTCCATCAAAAGTGGATCGGGGCCAGATCCAGCCATACTGTATACAACTACCGCTACTTTCTATCAGATGTGTTCTATGCCGGCTCGACGCAAAAAAGGAACCTGCTTGTGCTTGACGAGGCTCACCAGCTTGAATCAGAAGTAGGCGACTTTCGAAGTTTCACGATTCGCAAGAACATGCTGCCATTTCTAAAGATGCAGATGCCTGATAGCAACGTAGACGACATTGAGACATGGCTTGACTTTTGCATCGAGCTAAAGGAAAAGTTGTTTGAATTTTCAGAGAAGGCTGAAAGGATAATTGAGCGGAGCAACCAAAAAGTGATGACAGAGCCGTTCACTGAGAAGAACCTGATCGATGCGCTGGAACGCGAAGCAACCCTGACTGCAATAATCGACGACATGAAGGCCGACAAGGATAATTGGATCGTATCAGGCGTACAGCGCGACAATGCAAACCAGCTATCAAGGGTGACGCTCATGCCGCTCGAAGTTTCGGGCTACTTTGATTCAATCCTTGACAAGGGCTCGGTATCGCTGTTCATGAGCGCCACTATCTTGAGCAAGGACTATCTTTGCAAAACAGCAGGGCTTGAGCCAGACAAGGTGAAGTTCATCAGGATAGAAGAATCAGACTTTCCAGTAAAGAATAGACTAATCCATATGAAGAATACTGCATGGCTTAATGCAAAAACAATGAATGAAAGTCTGCCCAAAATTGCAGAAGAAGTTAGAAAAATTATGTCCGATCCCAAGCACAAAAACCAAAAGGGCATAATCCATACTACGTCTTATTCTCAGCTTCAGTTCATCAAAGAGTTCCTTAAGAATATCGACCATGAGAGTGCAGACAGACTGATAGAAACTGGATCAGGTCTTGATAGAAGCGAAGTGTTAGAGAGACACTATTCAAGCAAAAATCCGACAGTTCTGATATCCCCTTCGTTGCATCTTGGAGTAGATCTGAAAGATGAATTTTCAAGGTTCCAGATAATAGTCAAGGTCCCTTACCCTGACCTTACCGACAAGAGAATCGCAAAAATGAAAGATAAGGACCCAAAGTGGTACACATGGAACACAGTCCTTCGCTTGGTGCAGGCTTATGGCAGGAGCGTCCGGAGCAAAGACGATTATGCCACGACCTACATCCTTGACAGCAGCATTTCCTATCTGCTGAAAAACGCGCAGGACCTTGTGCCCAAGTGGTTCACCGAAGCAATAGTGCAATCATAGAACGTTTTTATGCCCAATGAATTCCAAAAGAAATGAAATTTGTCCGGCGACAAGGCAGTTGCCTCCGGCGAAGCCGCAGGCTATACGATATTTGGCATCAATTCAAGCATAGCGGCCACAATCATACTGATTGTGCCCATAATTTACACGATTATTGTATACCCCGATTCATTCAGCCTCTCGTGGAATGAAGGAAGGGGCGGCTTTTTGTTCGCAATGGCGTTTATAGCGGCCGAGCTCGTAGGGCTGCGGTACCGAATAAGCAAGACGAGGTTCCTTATCGTAGTTGGGCTTGCCGCGCTGACAACCACCTATTTCGTCGCCCTTCCTTACGGGCTGAGCGAATACATCAAAAATGGAGCAACTTACTACAATGTCTCACTTGAGCTCAGCTGGATATGGATGTGGGACTTTGTCGTAATGTTCGTCTATGTAACAAGCTCGCTCGTCATACTGTTTGGAAAAAAGTGGTACAAGATAGCGCCTGCCGGCGCCATTTACCTGGCAGGCAGCGCGGTGATACTGGCGCTTGACGCGTTCTTTCCGTTTGATTCGCTGGGCCCGCTCCAGTTCATAGTCCCGATATACCTGATAATTGATGAAGCGACAATCAATTTCATTGACGATTACGTGACTAACGTAGGACCAGAAGACCCGAACCATCCGGCAAATCCGGTCAGAGCTACAGGAAATCTTTTAATTCTCAACGGCCTCCACGGGCCGTTTGCGCTGCAGGTGTTCTGGCCGTCTGCAGGCGTGCATAGCATGATAATCTACACCCTTGTGATGCTTGCGTTCCTGCTCAAGATGGACCTTCCGCTCAAGAGAAAGCTGATCTACTTTGCCATAGGCACGTTTGGCACAGTGGCCGTGAACGTGATCAGGATAACTTCGCTTTCGCTTTATGCTCTGGTGGTGACTACAAACGTGCGCGAATGGGAAGCTTTCCACTCTGTCGCCGGGGAGATAATGTTCTTACCGTGGCTTGGCATCTACCTTGGGATAGTAATGTTTGTCGAGAACAAGAGGATGCGCAGGATGCAGGCAGAAAGCGCGACCCCTGCTAGTAGTCGCCCGAACTCATAAAGTCAAGCATTGTATTCTGGCCCTCGCTGCTCTGGAGATCTGACAATCTGACCCCTAGCCTCCTCACCTTTACCGGGCCGGCTTCCCTCATCGTCTCGTCCAGAGCAGACCTAGCGGCGGAATGAAGCGATTCAAAGTTGGTCGAGTGCACCTTTAGGCTCTTTGACCTTGTGATGTTATCAAGGTTGTCCAGTATCAAGAGCACCCCCACCGTCTTGAACGATAGTCTTCTATCAGTTGCGGTTTGGAAAACAGACCGGCATATTTCGTAGAGGTCGCCAAGCATCTCTGAGCTGCTTGTCGCGTCACTCTTGAGCGTAGCGATACGCATTATCTGCTGCTTTTCGCCCGATTCGACAACGGGCTCGTCGTCAATGCCTTTGGATGCATTGTGCATATAAGTGGCATTCTTTTTGCCAAACTCTTCAATCAGCCTGAAAAGATCAAACTTGGCAAGGTCACCGATCGTCTTTATGCCCAGCTCTCCTAGCCGCTCGCACGTCTTGGGGCCGACGCCCGGTATCCTACCAACGTCCATGCCGGCGATGAACCTGGCTGCGTCGTCGGGCTCAATCACCGTCAGGCCGTCGGGCTTGTGCAGGTCCGACGCGATCTTGGCAAGCATTTTGTTTGGTGCAACGCCAACCGAGCATGTCAGGCTTGCCTGCTTTTTAACGTCCTGCTTGATGTTCTGAGCGAGACCTTTTGCAACGTCAAAGCTGCCAGCTGCCCTCTGTGAGACGTCAAGGTAGCATTCGTCAATGCCGACGTGCTCGAACATGTCGGCATACGAACTTATGATCGACATAGCAGACTCGGATACCTGCGAATAATACGCAGAATCCAGCGGCAGAAACACTGCGTCTGAAACCTCTGCCAGTTTTGATTTTGCAACCCTGATCGGGATGCCGGATTTCACTCCGTACTTTCTGGCTACATAGTTTGCCGTGCTGACGACGCCGCTGTCCTCTGTCCTGCCGGAAAAGACGCAAACCACGACTGGTTTGCTGCGCAGCTCCGGCCGGCGTATCTCTTCGCACTGCGCAAAAAAGTAGTCAAAATCGACATGTGTTATGATCCTTGAAGTGTTACTTTTCGGCCCTTCAATGATCATGCTGATTGTTTTGCTGGTGCATGCTTAAGTTTTTCGATACAGCATATAATACATTGTACGTACACATATCATCAGTATTTCATTGAACTTGAAGGGAACATCCATTTGTCGAGCCGATTGGAACTAAATAAATAACCTTTTTCCAAGTTACTGTTGATGGCAGCAGGCGGCGACGACTACCCTGTGGTGGCAGGTCAGGACGGGATCAAGCTCAAGACAGAAAAGATGGTGACGGACCAGCTGTACTACTGCATCTACGACAACAAGGTGTTCCTGTTCTACAAGGACGAAGAAGGCCTCCTGCACTGCTATGAGGTAGAGAATCCCGACGCCGTCAGGGAAATTGCCCAAAACCCTTCAGAAATAGAGAGCATACTCAAAAGATATGCTGCCCAGTCAGGTTGATGACCGGAAGGAGCCAGAATAAACGTTATATTCTAGCGTGCTGAATACTCTCGCACCATGTCTACAAACACTGCAAACGCTGCAAACACCAACACAGTCAGGTCGGGCAAACCAAGCAACGAGATATTTATTGGGAAAAAACCGCTCATGACATATGTCACTGCAACGCTGGTTCAGCTGGCAAATGAGCCAACGGTTGTGATAAAGGCCAGAGGAAAGAGCATCACAAGAGCGGTAGACGTGGCCCAGATTATTGTCAAGCGCATGGATACGCTTGGATACAAGATCGGACCTATCAAGCTGGGCTCCGAGACCGTGCAGTCGGAGGACGGCAGGACAAGGAATGTCTCCACCATAGAAGTCCCGATTTCTCGCGCTAGGTAATTACTACGACCGATCATCATTCACATCGGTCGGTACACGTGCACACCACAGTCTAGACGCAACAAGCGAGCCTTGACGAGAATTTAATACGTCAATAGCCAGATTCTTTGCTTATGCCCAGCACAGTCTTTGTCTGCTTTCCTTGCAATTCTGAACGATGGACTTCGTCTCTATGCTTTTTCAATTCCTCGTCAGAAGCAAAGGTTCTTTCATCTGGACAGTCGAGGTACTTGAAACCGCCACCAAGTTCCGCAGGCATGTACGGCGGCTGGGCAGTGCTACTTGTAGACCCTGTCGGTCCAGTTGATGTAGAGGCCATATAGTGTGCTGTTGGAATACATCAAAATATATCGATTGCAAACAAATGCTAAACATACATACATACATTCACCCATTCTTGCCTTACATTACTAGTAGTAGAGATTTTATTGTCTCCACATATGCGTATATAGGAATCAGATTTCTTCCTTGCGATGTCTATAAGGCTTGTTAATATTATATTGTATGATTGGCTAGTTGTTCTTTTCCTGTAGCAGCAGAGCCATCATCATCTACATCTTTTACTGGATAAATATGATGTTATGCTGTTTCTACCATGTCAAGTTTTGGAGCGACATCACCATTGTTCCGTCCCCGCTCTGGACCTCCAAGGAACAGAGACGAGAGAGTAGTAACAGATAGGAATGGCAATAACCATTTGGAGTATTTCATGAACGGAAGCTGGCGGCATAGCCGAGAACGATGCAGGGCCAGAGTGAATCCGCAGTGCGATAGATAGATGGATAGCTACATGTCTGCAAACAGCGATGACAGCACAAATGTTGTGCCATAGTATAGAAGGACTGCTGCAAGTGCTAGGAGCAACAGAGGATAATACTTCGACTTGATCACCGAGCTACCCTTTGACGCAAGGTAGGCAGTGCCGGCAAGCCACGCATAGTCCATCCATATATGGAGAGCAAAGAGGATCATGATGCCAGCAGCAAGCCCGAATGCTGCAGAGTCGGCTATTAGCTTCAGCCCCACCGTGAACCACCAGACAAAAAAGAAAGGGTTGAGCGCAGACAGCGCAATGCCTGCTACAAAGGGGCTCTTGCCGCTTGCCATGACCGGCGCAGCCTGCACGTCTTTTCTTCTGGCAACAACGCCGGCGATCTGCAAGCTGGCAAATCCAAGGATGCCGATCCCGCCTATAAGACCTATTGCGCCGGCATACTGGCTTATGGCAGCAGACGTGAATAGCCCCGCAGCAAGCAGTATAATGAGCGGCAGCTCTACCACAGTGTGTCCGTATGCCACCTTGATGCCCGACCTCATCCCCTGCCGGGTGCCATAGAGCAGGTTCGTGAAGAACAGAGGACCGGGCGCAAGCACACCGGACGCAGAGATGGCTATCACTTCCACCCCAAAGTCCAGCACGCTCATTGCCTTTGTAACAATGCTGTTCCGCTGTTAAGGTTTTTTGCACCCCTACTACACGTAGAATCGCTTAAAAGGGCGGCCGCTGCAAAGACACGGCGTATAATATATGGTGGACACGATCCGCACCATCAAGCTCTTGGGCAAGTGGTCTACCAACAGGGCAATTGGAAGGAGGCGCCCCATCATCGCAGTGTTTAGCATGACTCACTATTGCAACTTTTACTGCCCAATGTGCCCCTTTGGCGACTCTGACAAGGAGGGCCAGATGAAGCTTGTCCGCAGTCGCGACCTGACGACCGAGCAGTGGAAAGCGATATTTGACAAGGTTTCAAAGCACTGCGTCTGGTCAATAATAGAGGGTGGCGAGCCCACCAGCAGGCCCGACTTTATGGAGCTAGTGAAATACCTGCACAGCATCAAGATGCCGGTAACGCTCATCACCAACTGCTCGCTCCTGCATACAATTGACCTTGACGAGCTGAAAAAATACATCCAGTTTATCACATGCAGTGTAGACTCGACCTATGAGGAGCCTTACTGCAAGGTGCGCGGCGTGACGCCCCAGGTGTTCAAGCGGGTTACTGACAATGTGCGCCTGCTTACAGATCACAAGGTGCCGCACTATTTCAACAGCGTGATAACTAAGTACAACACGCAGGAGTTCATAGACCAGACCTATTTTGACAGGGCAAGAGAGCTTGGTGCAAACGCAGTGTCGCTGACGTTTGTCGAGGATAGATCAGATGTCAACTATTCGCTCCTGCCGGACAGCAAGACCATGAAAGAGGTTTGCGAAAGTGTCCTTGATTACATGAAAAAACCCGGCTCGCTTCCGCTCATGATACCGCCGGAATATTTCCAGCAGATAATAGAGCACGGCCAGACCCTGTTTGACGAGTGCGGCGTATGGAAGAGCGTCTTTGTCAACGGCAACGGCACCGTGATGGTTCCCTGCTGGAAGTTCAACTCGCCAGAGAACGTTTACAGCCTGCTTGAAAAGAGCGTGGACGAGATATGGGACGCGCCTCAGTGGGACATTGCAAGGACGTGCCACGACTGCAAGGTGCTCGGCTGCATCTGGTACTCGTCCCAGCCGGTCATCACGTTTGCAAAGAACTACATGCGCGGCCTGGGCAGGATAATAGGTCAAAAGAGTCCCGAGCTGGCCGAAGCAGTATCATAGCTTCTTGCGAGAAAAAATGGAAGATTTCTTCATTCGTCTTATATAGTAAATTATCAGTCATTTCCTAGTGGGATCCTCACTGCTAAGCTCGGACAATTATGAGAGGTTTCTGCACAACGTACAGGAGCAGATTGACAACGCAGACAATGAGATGAAGAAAAACGCAGAGAAAACCCTAAGGCTCATTGCAGACAACTACCACAAGCTTGTTTCAGAGAGGCTGGCTATAGAGCTTGGCTTGATAGACGACGCGCTGGCGACTGGCAACGACGCTGCAGCCCGACACCACAGAGTGCTGGCAGACGTGTACAGGTCCATGCTTGACGGTTGTCAGGCTGCGTGAAAACAAGGCTTATAACATCATTTTTCGCCACCGGCAGCAACGTGCAACAACTTTATGACACATTATCTGGAAGAAAGGAGAGATTTGTCGTCAAGGGCAACCAAGTTAGGATGCTCTTGTGCGGCCCGACGGTGTACGACTACGCTCACATCGGGCACGCAAGAATGCTTCTCTTTTACGATCTGATGGCAAGATACTTTAGATCCAAAAAGATAGGCGTCAGCGTCATAGTCAACATCACGGACATTGACCAAAAGGTATTCAGCAAGGCGAGGGCAGCAGCAACGGGGCCGGCCGAGCTGGCCAGCAAATTCATTGATGAATTGCTGCGCGACCTATCGTCGCTTGGCATCGACGGCTTTATGCTTGCACGAGTGTCAGATCACGTTACCACGGCGCGGCAGCTGGTTGCAGGGCTCTTGCAGAGCGGCAAGGCATACTCTGCCGGCGGAAACGTCTATCTCGATGCTGCTGCCACACTGTCGCTTGGCATGATGGCAAAGATGACAAAGAAAGACTTGGACGACTGCAGGCTGGACATTTCGCCAGCCAAAAAGTCGCCGTCAGACATACTGATGTGGAATGCAAGTGAAAGTTTCGACGTCTCTTTCCGCGACGATATCCTTGGCAGCGGCATACCTTGGTGGCACATGCAGGACGCATCTGTGGCGATGGCCAACTACGGTGGTTTATACGACATACACGGCGGGGCAAGCGAGCTTGTATACCCGCACCATGAATCACACCTTGCCCAGCTGCAGGCGCTGACGCTGCGGGACAGACCTGTAAGGTTCTGGACGCACGTGGGGCTGGTGCGCACAAAGGGCAAGAAAATGAGCAAGTCTCTTGGCAACACGGTTGCAGTGCGCGACCTGCTCAAGAGGTACAGCGCAAACGCGCTGAGGCTATACTTTTACTCAAGGCACTACAGAGACGACTTTGACTTTTCAGAAAGCGACCTTGGCAGGTTCCAACGGATCGACGACATGATAGCGTCGGCGATGAACAGCCGCCGACTTGATGGAAGAAAGATGGCAGAGAGATTTTTCGATCGCATCGAGGACGATTTTGACACACCAGGCGCGATAAGTGTATTGATCGAAGGGGCCAAATCACGTAGCGCAGACCTTGGCAGGATGGTGAGCGTCTTCGGACTGCGATATTGAAAGGACGATGGAGGACAACGAGTGGTCCTTCTGTTCGATGTGGACAGAGCGGATCAGGTCGGGATGCGCCACCGCTCTACTTAACAGCAAGCTTGAAGGCGACTATTTCTTCAGCAGGGCAAGCGTATCTGGCTGTTCCGATACTGCTGCAGTAGCCGTCCAAGTTGCAAAAGTGTTCTGGAAAAAAGGATTGGACTGCTATTTGTATGACGCTGACGGCAGTCTAACCGGAAAAGGTCTTGATCAGATAGACACCATGTATGTGCTAAAGGCTGGTAAGGCCGGCGGCCGCACTATCAAGACGAGAGTCCTACAGATTGATCGCCCGTTGCTGCCTGTCTGGATAGACGTATTTTGCAGATCCTTTGCAGTGCCTGAATGGAAGGAAGAAGTTGAAAGGATAATGGACGTCAACTTTGACAGGCTAGAGCTGTTGCTCTCGTACAGGGACAAGGTGCCTGCAGGATGTGCCGCGCTTTATAGTAAGAACGGCGTAACGGGTCTCTACTGCCTCGGCACGATTTCGCAGCTGCGCAGGAAAGGCTTGGCCAACGACATACTTGCGACCGCAGCCCAGCGCTCCGACAACCTGTTTCTCCAGACGCTTGGCAGCGAGGAGCTTCTGCCATTCTACAAAAAAGCAGGCTTTGTGGTTGCTTATACCAAGAAAATCTACGTGCTTCGGCGCGCAAATAAATTAAAGAGTTTGAAAAAACCATGCAGTGAAATAAATCTAGACTAAAATTTCTAAACACAATTCCCTACAGACAGAAATAACCTGTAAATATTAAATTTTGAATTACGTTTTAGAACATGCTATATGACGGTGATGACGGCGAGGGCTTGGGGCTCTCTTCTATCCAGCATCCAGCATGTCAGGTGGCAGGGTGTTTTGAGCCTGCTTCCGTATATGTGGTCATCAAGGAAAGCGATGTCAACGTCCTGAACCTTGACGCGCAGGAAAGGCAGATGATAATGGAAAAGGATGCTCCAGCCGCCGACGTCAATGCTTTCAAACTCATACTGTACCTATGCGCGCGACATGACTATGACCTGAAGTATCTCCTCAAGGAAAACGAGCTAGAGATAACCAAGCGGCGGCACCTTGTGCTCAAGGAAACAGAGTAGATTTATTACTCTGCGTTTGATGCCCATATTACATCATATGGGGAGAAAGGTCAAGGTTGCCATAGCTGGCGTCGGCAACTGCGCATCAGCTCTTATCCAAGGCACCCGGTATTACCGCGACAATTCAGACGCTCACAAGACAGACAAGGATTGGATAGGCCTGACGGCCTACAACATCGCCGGGATCGAGCCGTCAGACATTGAGTTTGTAGCAGCGTTCGACGTGGCAGACACCAAGGTGGGCAAGGACCTCTCTGAGGCGATCTTTGCCAAGCCAAACAACACAGTCAGAATAGTCAAGGAAATGGACAAAATGGATGTCAAGGTGATGAAAGGCGAAGTACACGACGGGGTCGGGCGCCACCTTTCGCAGAAAGTCAAGATTGCAAACACCCCGGCCGTCAATGTCGCGCAGGTCCTCAAGGACACTGGCGCAGAGATGCTGCTCAGCTACCTGCCGGTCGGCAGCAGGCGCGGCACCCAATATTATGCCGAAGCTGCACTTGACGCAGGCTGCGGCTTTATCAACGCCATTCCAGTTTTCATTGCGTCAACTCCAAAATGGCAGCAGGCGTTTGCCAACAGGGGGCTGCCTTGCGCCGGTGACGACGTGATGAGCCAGCTTGGAGCAACAGTGCTCCATAAGACACTTGTGAAGTTGTTTGTCGATCGTGGCGTCAAGGTTGACGAGACGTACCAACTGAACATCGGAGGCGATATGGACTTTTACAACATGCTTGACGAGGAGCGCCTAGAGGACAAGAGGATAAGCAAGACAAGTGCGGTGGCTGCAATGGCTCCGTACGAAATCCCTATGCGCATCGGCCCATCAGACTTTGTGTCGTTCCTTGACAATGACAAGATATGCTACATTTCGATAAAAGGCCAATACTTTGGAGGTATACCGGTCGAGCTTGACCTGAAGCTAAAGGTGGTGGACGCATACAATAGCGCAGGTGTCATGATAGATGCCGTGCGTGCGACCAAGATAGCCATCGACAGGGGCATTTCAGGCCCGCTTGAGAGCATTTCGGCGTACTGCTTCAAGCACCCACCTGTGCAGATGCCCTACTCGGTTGCCAAGGCGAACTTTTTAGAGTTTGTCGAAGGCAAGCGCGAGCGCTAGCGTTAGCGCTAGAGCAATGAGATAAAAAAATTTCACCAAAAGGAGCTGGATTGGACGCTACAACGCATAATTAGCTCCTTGGAAAACTCAATCCGATAGATGTCACATTGGTTCATATAAAAAAGCTCGAAGTGTACGGGTTCAAGTCGTTCGGCTTCAAGAACACCGTAGTGCACTTTGAGAAGGGTCTCATCGCCGTGACGGGCCCAAACGGCTCGGGCAAGTCCAACATCCTTGACGCCATCATGTTTGCTATAGGCGAGAACAGCCCAAAGGCTCTCAGGGTGGACAAGTTCCAGTCGCTCTTCCACGATAGCCACAACAGCAGCCACCGGCTCATCCGCGTCAGCCTCACATTTGACAACACAGATAGGGGCATCCCGGTCGACGAGGACAGCGTAACTCTCACCCGCGAGATGGAGGGGCAGAATGGCGAGAGCCAGTATTCGCTCAACGGCAAGAAGGTGAGCAAGACTACAATAATGGAGCTCCTCGAGGTAGTGCTTGCCGCGCCAAACAAGCTGAACATCGTCCAGCAGGGCATGATAACCAGAATATCAGAGCTCAACTCTGAGGAGCGCAGGAAGATAATAGAAGACATTGTCGGGCTATCATACTTTGACGAGAAAAAAGCCGAGGCGATGAAGCAGCTTGACGAGGCCGATAGGAGGCTTGAAGTGGCGTTTGCAAGGATGGGAGAAATCCGAAAGCGCATAGACGAGCTTGAGGCAGAGAGGAACGACCAGCTGAGGTATGACCAGATAGGGTCTGAGCTAAAGAGGTTCAAGGCCGTGCAAATCTCCAACACCATACGGACGGTGAGACACAAGCTGGCCACGAGCACCCAGATCCTAGAATCCAACAACATGAAGTCGTCCCAGCTCTCAAAGAAGGTCGATGAGCTCAGGCTAGAGATCGAAAAGCTGGATGCCGAAAAGACAAAATTCATCCAAGAGGTGGACGCGGCCACCCGGGCAAAGGCTCAGGTGGCAAGCAGGATATCAAGCGTTGTCCACGACTCTGAACGCACAAAAGCGATGCTTGGCGAGTCAGAGCGGCGCATTGTAGAAATAGAAAGGAGGTTGCCGGCCATCGACAGTGGTAAGCAGGTGGTTGCCCAGCGCATGGAAAGCGCCCGCGCAGAGGCAGAGAAACTAAAGGTGGCAGTCGAGCAGAAAAAAGCGACCATGGCCGAGCTCAGGACAAAGCTTGATGCTCTTGACGCTGAAATTGAAAAGATAACTGCCAAGGTCGCAAAATACGCCGCGTTTAGGAACAAGCTGGGAAAAAGGCACGCAAGGATGTCTGCACTGAAGGGGCAGATCGAGCTTGCTGCAACAAGAGTTGAAGAAAAAATCAAGACGATCAACTACAAAAAGAGTTCCAATGATGCTGCTCTTGGCGCGCTCCAGTCTGAAATTTTAGCCGCAAAACACAGGATTGCAGAAATGGAAAAATCGCTTGAAAACGACAAGAAAAAGCTGCAAGAAACGTCCGGGCTCGTTGCCGAGCTTGCAGAGGCAAAGGCAGGGCTTGAAAAAGAGCTTGCCGGCTCTGCCAGCCTGCTTATCAGAGCAGAAAGCCTTGCTACCAAGTTTGAGGAGCGTGCAAGCGTCGCCAAGAACGCCATGAACGAGGATTTTGCCATTGCAGAGCTGATGAAGGAGAAAGACAAGTTTGGCATCAGAGGGCTCGTGCACGACCTGATAATGTGGGACAAGAACTACGAGCGGGCGGTGCTTGCGGCAGGCTCTGAATGGATGAAGGCATTTGTCGTTGATGACATTAAATCGATGATCTTGATAGCCGCCTATGCCAAGGAGCGCAGGCTACCACGTCTTCGCATAATACCGTTTGACGTAGTCATGCGGTTCAAGGAAAACCGCGATATCCCGGACGACGATGTCAACGTCATTGGGAAGCTGTCAGACTTTGTGCAGTCAGACTATCGCAAGCTGCCCGAATTCCTCTTCTCAGACACACTGCTTGTGAGGAATTCGTCCAGCGCATTCATGCTGGCAAGGCAGGGTTACCGGACTGTGTCGGCAGAGGGCGAGTTGTTCGAGCCGGCAGGAGGCTCGATGGCGCTTGACTTTGGAGGCAAGATAACCGACATGACCAAGGCGATACTGTTTGGCGACTCTGTCGAAGAGCTTCGCGGAATGCTTGCCAAGCTGTCAAAGACGGTGGAGAAAAAGAACGCGCAGTTGCAGGAAATTGCCGAGCGAATAGCCTCAAGCGAGGCCGAAAAGGTAAGGCTGGAACTTGCCATCGGCAATCTGGAAAGCAGGATTGCGGCCGAGCACGAAGCAGTAAGCGCAAAGGAAAAATCAGTGTCGCAGTTTGTTTCGGGTAATCAGATTCTCCAATCAGAGGCCGACATGCTGGCCGCAGAACTTGGCAAATATTCAAGGAGGCTCGAGCTCTTGGTCCCTGCCATCGGCAGGCTTTCGTCAAGGCTGCAGAGCATCGGTGACGAGCCTTCCAGCAAGAGCGAGCTTGCAGCCAAGAATCTAGAGCGTAACCAGATAATCAAAGCCATAGACACGGTCAACATCGAGCTTGGGCAGGCTACTTCGATGCTTGCAGGGCTTGAAGGTAGGCTCGAGCTTGACACTCGGCAGCTGGGCGAGATGGACAATGAAAAAGAGCGGCTTTCACTCGAGCTCGAGCAGCGTAGGCGCCAGATGGAAGAGCTGAAGACAAAGTCGCAGTCGCTTGAAGCAGAGCTGAAGGGGCTTAGAGACCAGGAACAGCAGATAATCGACTCTTCCGGCAGCGCCTACAGCGTGCTTCAGGAATACGAACGCAAGATAAAGGCGTTTACAGAGAATGAAAGAAAGCTGTCAAAAGAGCACAACATTATAGAGCGTGAATCCGCGCTGCTAAGAAAGGACATCGCAGACCTTACCGCAGAGGAGTCGCGCCAGACAAACGACCTTGTGTGGCTTGGCTACAAGAACCTGCTTGATGAAATGGATGTTGGCGCCGCAATCAAAGAGCTGACTGACGAGTATGAAAACGTCAAGTCAAGGATCAACCTGCGCGCCGACGAAGCGTACGTGCAGGTGATGGACGGCTACCGCGGCATGTCTACTCGACGCAACCAGCTTGAAAGCGAGCGCAATTCCATCGTTTCGTTCATCGAGGAGATAGTGAAGGAGAAGGAGAAGGTTTTCATGGAGGCGTTCCAGAAGGTCGATAGCGACATCCGCATCACATTTGAAAGGATGACTGGAGGCGCCGCGTGGCTCGAGATAGAGAACCCAGCAGATGTTTTTTCCAGTGGCGTGATGTTGCTTGTCCGCTTCCCAAACAAGACCGTGCCCCGCGAGTCTACTGCGCTGTCTGGCGGCGAAAAGACGATAGCAGCGACGGTGTTCCTGCTTGCGCTCCAGTCGCTCAAACCCTCGCCGTTCTATCTTATGGACGAGGTCGATGCGCACCTTGACGCGCAGAACACGGAGCGTCTGTCAAAGGTCCTGTTAGAGCGCTCAAAGGGCAGCCAGATAATCATGGTCACCCTGAAGGACTCGACCGTGGCAAAGGCCGCCCTCATTTACGGCGTATATCCGAAGGAAGGAGCTTCGCAGGTGGTGAAATACAAGAACCCTGCACAGATCCCGCTTGCGCAGATAAGCGAAAACAAGATGTAAATACAAAAAGCGACCACTATTCATATATTGTTGTTGGCGATCAACCTCCAGCAGCCAAAAAAGCTGCTGACGCTGTCGCTTGTAGTCACTGCCTCGCTAGCAGTAGTCGAGGTCGTAGGCGGCATTTTGAGCGGCAGCATTTCACTCGTGAGCGACTCTGTGCACATGTTCACAGACGTCATGGCAATTGCACTGAGCCTCTTTGCCATAGCGCTGGCTGCAAGGAGTCATGCAGGAGCCATGACGTTTGGCTATCACAGGGCAGAGGTTCTGGCGGCGCTGGCAAACGGAGTCGCCCTGTCTGTCATTTCGATCTGGGTGCTGTACGAAGCGTTTCTGCGTGTCATGTCGCCCCGCCTGATAGATACGCCGCTGATGCTAGCTGCAGCAGGCATTGGTCTTGCAGGCAATCTGGCAGTGATGTTCCTGCTCAAGCACCACGCAGGCAAGAGCATCAACATCCAGAGCGCGTTCGTGCACGTGGTCTATGACGCAGTGTCGTCTGTTGCAGTCATTATCACAGGATTCATTGCCATGTACATGGGCATCACCATAGTCGACCCGCTGGTGGCGTTTCTGATTGCCGGCTTGGTAGCAAGGAGCGCCTACACCATCGTAAGGAGCAGCACCCACATACTACTCGAGGGTGCTCCTCGCGAGCTTGACATACAGCAGATCATCTCCACCCTGAAGCAGCTGGACGGGGTGGTCGACGTCCATGACTTGCACGTCTGGACAATATCGACTGGCATGGACGCGCTGAGTGGCCACGTAGTGGTGCGCGACCAGATGCTGAGCCAATCAAGCAAGCTCTTGGATGACATAAACAAAGTGCTTGCCGATCGCTATAACATCACGCACACGACCATACAACTGGAGAACGAACAAAAGGTGTCCTTCAAGCGGACTCTGACAAAAAGCTAGCTAGTTTAGTTCTGACTATTCAGGGCGTATGCCGCTATCGCAGACCTACAGTTCGTCTATGTGAAATTTGGACATGCAGCCGGTGCATTCATAGATCTCGTCTCCGACTGGGCCGGACACATTGAACTTGACAATTGTGGTGCATTTTGGACAGCGCCCGTCTACCCTGCGGGATTTTCTTGCCGGCCTTGCAAGCGTTTTTCTCCTTCTGCTACCCATATACGGGCAAGAAAAGACCCTACCGTTTTATAAATTAAGGCTAGAAATGAGTTTACAAGGCAGCAAGAAAGAATTTTTCTAACAAAAAAGGCCGATGTGGACTCCAAATATCAATTTGGTATACATATGTCGAAAATAAAGCCTACGAGCACCAGATATCCATAGTTGAAGCTTGGTGCTAGATTCACTGCTATGGGCGCAATGAATTCACCGCTTGCAAAACCTGCAGATGCTGCTACAACCATATCGATGTGCTTGATTGTTCCTTGTTCTTCAGCTGGCACCGTGACTGTCATGGGTATCTTTTTACTGGTCGATGTTTCGCTTGGTGCGAGTGTCGGAGCGAATGGCGGCGAAGGATCTATTGGGAATCATTCCTGCATTCTCAGAATCGAATCTCTATGATGACTACCTTTGTTGCTCCTTGCTACTCAATTGTCACATCAACATTTGTAGAGGTCCCCAGTGCGACAAAGACAGGCTGCGCATAGACTTTGAGGCGAAACGAAGCAAGGAATGTTAATAGAATAATTCAACGCAATATGGGAACGGTATATCTAAGCAAGTCGCCTAGCTCGCTGTTGCAGAACTCCAATTGCGTAACGATAGACATAACGAAAGAGATGACGTCCCTACCGGACGATACTCTCATATATTAATAATTTAACGCTCTCCTCTCAAAAGGACTGTCTGTCATATTGCTATTTTCTTTCTGATCTACATGATATACCCCATACTCGCCTTTTACACCAATGAGTCTCTCTTTAGATGGGACAAACTCATATTCATCCCTTTGTCAAAGAGGGCCTCGCCAATAACTAGCCCGTTTGGTTTGGCTTTGGAGTTGATTTTTGCACAAATATTCATTGCAGAGCCAAAGAGATCTTCGCTCTGAGATGATGTGGATCTAGCAACTGAAACCTCGCCATAATCTGCACTTATCCTATATTGTATTGGCGGCAATTTTTCACTGAGCATTTTAGCATTGAGCATAATGCTTGCTATTCCCATTGTGAGGCCGCAGTCCAGCACATTCTTGAATTTCATGATGTTATTTGGATCATTAGTGTTATTAAAGTAAAAGATGAGTGCATCACCGGCATCTTTGCTCCAAAATTCCTCGCGATAAGGGCAATCACATTTAGGAATAGCTCATAATATCTACTTGAGTAGGCGTAAGATCGGATGATACTTTCGTAGAACCTATAATATCAATAAAGCATATGCAGTAGTTTTGTACTTCTCCTGAAAAGGAAATCTCTTTTGTTCCAACATTCCAGTTCGTTCTTACTCTCGTTGACAATCCTATTATGGGAAACTTGGCAAATCTAGTGTAATCGTCATCGTAGTCGCACATTGAATCGCTCATCTTTTTTCTTTTTCAAGAGGCGATCTCTCAAGATATGGAAATTTCGCCGCCAAACCCTTTATTCTTTCTCTCATCTGTAGTGACAGGTATGTAAGATTCTTCTGGATCCTATTAGCAAATGTTCTTGAGAAATCGTTATCCCTTTGAAGAGCATCAAGAATCCAGGATTGCTTCCATTCATCTAGGGATGCAAATTTTTCTGTAAGACCTTGTCCTAGTACTTTGCCGTATCCATGATTAAGGCCGACGTATTCAAGCATTCCAAGCACCTCAGCAAGGTTTAGGTATGTAAAACTCTCTGTGAGGCTTCTAGCAGCCCCTCTAGCAAGATTCACAGAACTTATGCATAATCTCTTCAACATGACGACTACCTATTGATGAGATATAATGGCCAAGGCCTTCTCCAAGGCCAGCAAGAAAGTCTTCGTCATTCTTCATTATTTCTAAAATGTCTTTTATCGCTATCTAGTAGTGAAATAATATGTCCGACTCCAAAGCCGAAATTCTCTGCAAAAGATTCATTCCTTTTCCCCTCAGATAGAAGGCTTTCATGCAATAGATCTTTAGATAGGTTTGCAGCAACACTTCCAATTCCAATTGCGAATCCTTTGTCAAATTTATCACTTTTGGTAAAGGCGGCTTTGTGTAAAAAGTAATAACCCATAAAAACAAAGTCATGCAATTAAATAGCAATCCAAGCGTGGATTGGTGACTTTTTAAACAAAGCCAACCAAATGCAAAACTCTTAATGCTCACCTTGGAAGATAACAATCTTTTGTAACTTGTGACAAATATGGAAACATAGTTCCGCATCCTTCCTCAAGACCTGTTGCAAGCAAGGAATTGCTTCTTGCTAGTTCAAATATCTTGAATGCCTCTAGCTCAGATAGATATGAGATATGCGCTGCAAGGCCTGAGCCTAGACCCAATGATAGCTGCCCATTATGCCTAATATGTGAAAGTATGCCTTTTTTTACCTTATCTTCAAAGTATGAAAATGCTGATCCAAAACCTATGCCGAGACCTCTTGAGAAGCCACTGTCTCCGTCATTTATGTAAGACATAACAAGCTTCTTCTGTGAATTTTCAAGATGGGGGTATACTCTACCCATACCTTCGCCAAACCCAATTGCAAATTCCACATCCTCTTCTGATATGCGCAATGCTTGTAGCTGGGTGTCCTCTGATAGATACTTGTACGCCCTCCCCATTCCGATGCCAAGACCCCTCCTAAAGTTTGGATCCATTTTGAAAATATGCTTATAGGAATCATGGTCCAATTCATTCTTTGAATAGGAATACAAAAAACCAAGGCCAACGCCAAGCCCGCGTGCAAAGTCATTATTTGAATTTGCAAAGGTAATTGCCCTTTGCCTTAAGGTTTCGCCAATGTATTGCCACGTATACCCAAGGCCATAACACAAGCCAGCTGCAAAACCATCACTGGTGAAAGCTTAACTAATGAACCTTTCCTGTACTTCTGTGGGAAGATACTTCATCACCATGCCTATCCCTGACCCAAGACCATCATCTAGTTTAACATTGCTTTTTATGAGAAGATCGAGCTCTGATTGAAATTGTTCTGGAAGGTAGAAAAAGATGGTCCCAAAACCTAACCCAAGCCCATAAGCGAGCTCTGCATTTGTATGTAGTAATATGAACAGGTCCTTAGGATATGCTTCTTTGTGAAAGTGTGCAGCATATATTCCAGCTCCAAACGCAAATTGACAATCTGTAACCGCTCTATTGAGTACAAACTTACGCAGTACATCTGGAAGATTCGGATAGCTTAGCGCCAGCCCCATTCCAAAGCCGACATCAATTTCGAAGTTCCTGTCTGCCATTGATACTATTTTTTAGCGTCATCGTCTTGCAACAATGCAAATGTAAGACCAACCCAAATCACAGACCTCGCGAGAGGTCATAACTCTTTTGCTTTCTGCATTACTTCATGCTGCAATGTAGGCTCTAGTGTTGCATACACATAACCAACTCCCATCCCCAACCTGTCTGCAAACTGGGCGTTCTTTTCTACATGACACATAACAACTGACCGCAGATCATCAGACATCTTACCGTATAGGCGACCGACACTTTGTCCAAAATACCTGGAAAACAGCATACCATGGTAGGTCTTCTTTAGAACCCTTTCCCTGTTGCTATAACCTAGCTCCATGAAGCGCTCCCCCAAGCTATCAGCCAACCCCACACCAAATTCTATATGAGTGTCCAACATGTTCAAGAATCAACATCTGCAGGGCTTCGTCAAGTAATTCGAAATTTTCTCCAACTCCGCGCCCAAATGCTCGTTCAAAGACTGCATTTTTCTTCATAAATTCGTGAATTTGATCGGGAACTATTGCTCTTCCAGTATCATTTGGAATGAATTGTATATTCTTCCTAAGAAAAAGACCTAGAGAATGAAGTTCTCCATTGCCGTTAGGAATAATCTCGGAAAAATGATCAGTCAAGTACGAAGTGATCATCGTTGAATAGTCAGTAAGTTTAACGGCATTCTTCGCTGAATCATGCATGGCATAATTCTGGTCTAAAAGATAGCCCATGTTCCCATATTTCGAGTGGGCTCGGCAGGAGCCTACTTCCAAAAATACCCTTTTAGAGTCTCGCAGCCGACATCGGTGTTCTACTAAATCCTGCTTAATAGCAATAGCGAAGAATATAAGGAAAATCTACATCCTGTTCTCGTCCCCGAATATTTTTCATTATCTCAAATTGCCTTTCAAAGTAATCATAAACCGGCAACCATTCTTGTGCAATTAGAAGACATTTTGTCGCATCAATAGTTATATGCGATTGCCCCATCATCCTGCCTATCATTGCTTTGTAATAGTCAACTACAGTAAGAGACAGTGGCTGTTTCTGCTAGAGATTTCTTGAAATAGTATCAATATTAGGAGATATATACTTCTCAAATGTGTCTTTGTACTGTTAGACTTCCTTTCCATATGCTCTTATCAATGCCTTCATAGTTGCAAGGCCCATGTAATTTCATGTGTGTATATGTCAGGAATGCCTATTGTCAGCCCTCGATACATCTCCAAATATGTCGGTTTGAGAGAGATATACAAATTCTGAACGGATCGGGAATTTACTATTTCTAAAGCGCCAAACGCATATCCCAAAGAAAATTCTATAATTTTTATTAGTTCCCCCTTCCTCTTCTAGCAATACCCTCTGGTCCCTAACGGTTGCTCCATCTTCGGGAATAAGGCTAGTATATTCTTGCTACCAGAGAGAATTCATAACTAGCATATTGTTTTATAAATCAAAGTCAGTTATTGTTATATTGTATTATCTGCAACAAAGGAATGTGATTTTGCCCGAGCATTGCTCTACCAAGGTTGATGGACAGGAGTGCCAGCTGGCACCATCGTATGTTGTGTCCGTAAAATCGAATGAAGGCGATGATGAATATATGCTTGCTGTCGTATGCGAAGAACACAAGAACGGCATAGAAGCCCGGCTGCTTGCGATGCAAAAGGAGAATAGGGTGCCGCAGGGCAAGATACATTTCCAGCCTGTCAAGGCGGTGGTCACAGACTGCGTCATGGGCATGAACGAAGATTATATCGATCTGGAACTGAAAAGAGGCATTGCGTCGGACAGAAAGCTTGTTGACTAGGATTCTTCCTTTTTCTCATCATCGTCTTTGCTGTTATTATCATTGTCATCATCATTGTTGTTATTGTCTCCGTTCTCCAGCGCCCAAGGGAACCACCTTCCAATTATTCTGGCCCAGTCTATCTTGAGTGAATAGTAGATGATTACCCCGACCACTGCAATGCTTGCTATAGCGCCTACGATGAGCCATGTCGGATCCGTCGTTTCTCCAAGTATCCTCTCAACAAACGGCCTCCCAAGAAAGATCGAGCTCCAAACTATCGCCTCGTTCATCAGGATCTTGCCGGCAAAAGTCGCAGTTGCAAACTTCCAAGGGTTGTATTTTGCAAGTCCAAGCGGGATGTAGACGATATCATCTGGTATAGGGGTAAGGGCTGCAATGAACGCCCCGAACCAGCCGTAGCGGCTAACCAGTTTTTGCAGGGGGCGCATCCTGTGCTTGGTCTGGTCGCTGAGGATCTTGCGGCCGTAATAACTGGCAAAAAATATTATCGTCTTTGCCGCGACGATACCTGACGCGCTGACAAGCGCGATCAGGTGCGGGTTAAAGTTGCTGTTGAACGAAGCCGTTATGAGAAGAGGAAAATATGGAATTGGAATGAACGGTATGAGGCTGGCAACAAAACTGATTATCAGGATGCCGAGATAACCAAGTTCGGTGTCGAATGGGAAAAGGTCATCAAGAGTTACCAATTAGTATGCCCTTGCAAATATCGCTGCCTTCTTGCTGTCCTGCCCGCAGTAGATGCATTTGCCCGGCCTGTCTTTCTGATCAAATGGAAGCACCCTGATGTCAGCCCCCGTGTCTTGTTTTATCTTCTCTTCGCATTCTTCCTGCCCGCACCAGCCCACCATGACAAACCCGCCTTTGTTTTCGATTATCGACTTAAATTCGTCGTATGAAGCAGGCCGGGAAATGTTTTCCTGCAGGAACGCCCTTGCCTTTGATAGCAGGTTCTTCTGTATCTCGACCAAAAGTGAATTTGCAGTGTCTACTAGTTTTGTGCGATCGTCCTGCTTCTTGTCCTTTGTATCGCGCCTGACAAACTCAACCTGCCCCTTTTCAATGTCGCGCGGCCCGAGGTTTATGCGGAGAGGCACGCCCTTCATCTCCCACTCGTTGAACTTCCAGCCAGACGTGTATTCGTCGCGGCTGTCCATGTACGCGCGGATACCGGCGTGCTTTAATTCCAACTCTATTTCGGCGGCTTTGTCCTTGACCAGCTTGGCATCCTTGTCCTTGTGTATAGGCACTATCACGACCTGTATTGGCGCGATCTGCGGCGGCAGTACCAGCCCCTTGTCGTCGCCGTGAACCATTATGAGCGCCCCTATGAGGCGCCACGAAACGCCCCACGAGGTTTGCCATGCAAAGTGCTCTTTGGTATCCTTGCCGAGATACTTTATTTCAAAAGGCTTTGAAAAGTTCTGCGCCAAGTGGTGCGACGTCCCCATCTGGAGCGCCTTGCCGTCAGCCATCAGCCCTTCAAGGGTTGTAGTGTACTTTGCGCCGACGAACTTTTCGGTGTCGCTCTTGTAGCCGGTTATCACCGGCACCGCAAGGTAGTTCTCTATCATATCCTTGTAAATGCCAAGTATCGTCATGACCTCCTGCTCGGCCTCCTCTTCGGTGGCATGGACAGTGTGCCCTTCCTGCCAGAGGAATTCCGACGTCCTTATGAAAGGCTTGGTAGCCTTGATCTCGGCCCGGAGTGCAGTGTTCCAAAAGTTGATCTTTAACGGCAGGTCCCGATAACTGGTTATCCACTTTGCAAAGACAGAGTATGCAAGCGTTTCAGAGGTCGGTCTGAGCGCCAGCTTTTCCCCGATGTTGTTGTCTCCAGCCTTTGTGACCCAGAACACTTCGGGGGTAAATCCTGCAAAGTGATCCTCTTCTTTTGAGAGTAGGCTTTCGGGTATCAACACCGGCAGAAAGCCGTTCTGGTGGCCCGTCTCCTTGAACCGCCTGTCAAGTATGTCCCTTATCGATTCCCATATCGCATAGCCGTACGGGCGCAGGACAATGAACCCCTTGACAGGGGCATAGTCTGCAAGCCCGGCCTTGAGGACTACCTGAGTGTACCACTCGCTAAAATCCTCGCTCTTTTTGACCGTTATGCCTGCTGCTTCTCCTCGGGGTTGCGAACTCACGCCGCTTGACAATTGCACAACGGGCAGGATTTATGAAGCTTGTTGTACAACAACCAGCGGCACCTTGTAGCCTTCTCCAAAGATGGTCGTCTTTTGGCATTCTGATAACATGTCAAAATCCCTCTGGTGGTATGTGCAGAATCCCTTGACCTTCATCCTCCTGCCCAAACCCATCTCTGTTACCCTGTTTATCAAAAAGAACGCCCCCATGTCGGCGATTATGCAGATGCCGCTCTTTTTGGAGACTACTGCATGCGACAGCAGCCTACTGAAAAAATAGCTCGCAGTCCTGCCGAAAGCCAAGGTATGTCGCATACGAATCCATCAGACCAAAAAGCCGTCCCTCTCCAGAGCCTTGACATCGATGCCGGCCTGAGCACGACCCGGGTCTGGTCAACAGTTTCATAGTACGGCAGCAGGACTACCATTTCATTTTTTCGACCTGCCTCTTGGCATGCTGCGAATAGACTTTTTTAAAGGTGTTACTGTCGCGGTAGACAACCACGAAATGTTCGTCTTCGATTGATTCTAGTAGTTTGAGAATTTCCTTGACGTTTGCCGTTCCCATCGTCTGCGGTCAGAAATCGCGTTGAGTGTAACAATCCTATTCTATATAATGCTCATGCTCCCATGTTTTAGAATAATGTTCGAGAGTAGAACATTATATGTTCCAGTATATCTATCCACTTTTGTTAAATATTGAAATCCGTCTTTGGCTGTCGTGCTAGAAACTGGGTAACAAAGATTGGATCGCATGACAGGGTAATAGAGAATTCAGAGCAGAACATCAAACAACTGATCGGCGGCGTTAATGAGAATTACAGAACTTTTTGTTGGCCAATGTTACGTACCACCTGCAGCTAAGGGACAAAGCAGAGCAGGCAAGCGATCTATCTAGTACGATACACCATCAAGTAATGTCAGAAATTTACCAGTCAATGCTAGAAAGGACGACGTCGTACGTTTACAGCGGCTCGCCCTTGCAATAAACCTGCCCCGAGATCCTGCTGTGGAAGTTTTTGCAGACGTAGCACTGCAGGAACCCGACTTCCTGCTTCAAGACAGGGCAGTCAACCGACTCGAGCTTCATGCGCTTGAGCATCTTGGGGCTGACGCCCTTTATTTTCAGTTTGCCCTTTTCATCCATCATGCCTGAGCTTTGGAGCTCGGCCTTGGCCTGATCTGTCAGCTTGATTGACTTTTCAACCTGCTTGATTGCGACAAGGTGCTTGACGCCGTCAGGGAGTGCTTCAACCATTCCAGCAAAGTTTGGCAATGCTAGTATATGACCCTTTGGGAATTATGCAAAATCGGTGATCCTTGTCTGGTTTTTGAAAGCACGCCAGAGCCAGCTCTTGCTTGCGATCTCTTGCCGTGACATGGACATGCCTGCGCTTGCAAAGGATATCGCCTGCTCGATGCTTTCGAACTTTTGCGGCGGCTTTTTCAGCGCTTCTCTCACGCCTTCCCTTATCTGCCACACTCCAAGCGGCATGACGTACTCTGGATGTATTTCCCGGAGCACAAGGGCCGCCGCCTTTCTGCATCGGTGCGCCAGATGCTCGGCTACTGCAAGGCGCGCCGCGAAATATGCTCCTGCAATGGTTGGGTAGTGATCAAGCCCCCTTGCGTCCTCGTAGTCAGAGCCCATTACGATCTGGCCGCTGCTTGTGAACCAGGACTCGATCATCTCAAAGCTCCACACTTCGTCCGGTATCAGTACTACCGAATAATAATTTGCAAGGTGCGAGTACTGCGTCACCTCAAAGAGGTCGATCGACGGGTTGGCTTCGTTTTCCTTTATCAGCCTGCTTGAAATAGTGTCGTCTGTCGCGGAAATACTCCAGCGCGTCGGCACCAGCTTGCGGTTCTTTTTCAGCCCGAGCATCCCCACGCTGAGCACTCTGTGGATGCCGCTCGTCTCCACCCCGCGCCGGTAGAGTTCCATTATTGCGTCAGAAGCGCGAAGGTCGGTGTCATAGTGGGCTGCCTCGATCCGCTGGTCGGCAGAAAGGGACGATGCCTTGAACGTCTTCAGGGGCGCGGCCGGACCAAACGGCGCGGCTTCAGTGTTGAGCCTGACCTCCTTGTCAAGTTCAATGTCTGCAAGCGGCTTTTTTTCAAAGGTCGCTTCGCTGTCAGCTGGCCGCTCGGACATGGCAAGTTCCTGCATGTTTTCCAGATAGCGGCCAGAAGTGTCGTGCACATTCATGGTAAACACTCCCCGGACAAGCGACAGCCGGTAATTTGCTATCTCTTCGATGCTCTTGCCGGCCCACAGTTCTGTCCTGTCAAGTATTGTCGTGTCGCCATGCGTCGGCGGGATCATGGGGCCTATTCTGACCTTCGGGTAGCCGTAGCGGCCGACAAACACGGAAGGCGGACTTGAGCCGTCAATGGCATCAAGTGCAAGCTTGGCCGAGTTTGCTTTTAGAAATTGTATCCAATTCTGTTCAAGCTTTTTCTTTATGTCGGCTGGTGAGGACGACGACAATGATAATCACAATTGTCTGACGTAGCATTTATAGCATTATCATCTATCCTGCAGGCATAATACGCCAAAACATATCCTCAATTCATCCTATAACCCTCTAGCACACGGTTCCTACTGAAACTATGATTTGGCTTGTTGCAGAATTTCCATCACTGTCTGTTGCAGTCAATGTTATTGTATGACCAATGAATTCTGGCCTACATGGCGTGGGCGGGCCGCTCAGCACCACACTTATAGTATTCCCAGTACCTAGCAAGCTATCTCTGCTTGAACGCCATTCAAGACTGGAGCCGGGAAGTTCACCGTCCTCTTCATCTATCGCTCTTCCTTCAAATGTTATTGTCTGTCCTGTAAAAAATTGCGCGCCATTCCTTGGGCTTGTGATCTCAGGTTCTGGAATTCCGACGCCAGAAACGACATTAACCACGATTGAGGTTTCGCCTGTTGCCCCATACAGGTCAGTCGCCTGAAGTGTGATCGTATGTACGCCCTCGGAGAGAGTGCGACTTGTAGTTCTGCCTGTACCTATCGGACCGTCAATGTTTGATGTCCAAGATAGGTTGGAGTCGGAGATTGATTCATCAAGATCATAAGCAAATCCTCTAAATTCGATAGACTGTCCAGTCCTAAACTCTGAATTGTTCGGAGGCCAGATGATCCTCGGAGATGGATCATGATTGATCACTTCAATGTCTATTGAGTCGCTACCAGACGCACCAAAAATATCAGTAGCTATCGCCGTTATTCTGTGCGAACCTAGGCTGAGATTTCTTTTTTGGCAATAGTAATAATCGCCAAATCTGTCAGTTGCGATGCAGAGTCGACCATCCCTGTTTGATGTAAATGTAATGCTGGCGATAGAATTGGAAAACCACCCTCCTTGTTCTGGATCTTGTGCAGTTGCTCTTCCAGAAAAGACTCCCCATGTGATAGATGCGCCATCCTCTGGCAAGATGATATTCACACTAGGAGGTCGATTTTCTCTTAAGGATGCTACAGCTCTAAACGCGTCTACATATCCTGTGAGACTTACCTTTGGATCTGTGCTGGGATTTGATGTCCTCTGTAGAATGTCGACAGCCTCATTTAAGGTCATATCTGGTTTGGGCATCTTCATCATGGCTACTATTCTACTAACAAATGGAGCAGCGCCACTTGTACCACAAAATTGCCAGAGCTCATCGATACCGAGGTCGTCTACATCATCATCGGCTGAAACCCGTGACACAGTTGATCTGGTGCAGTCAGGTGCCCAGATGTCCACACCATTACCGTAGTTTGAAAACAATTCAGCCTGACCATTACCCATGATGGCACCCACACAAAGCACTCCTGTCACTTTACAGGGAATCATATATTTATCACCGATATCTTGTCCGAGTGGTTGCGTGTTGCCTGGTATTGATACCACTATGGCATTTCCTGCAACCGCCAGTCCCACTTCGCTTTCGACAGCATTATCATTACCAGTAAAAGTGCGGCACCACCAGTTGCATTCGCCAAACCAACTGATATTGATAACATTTGCACCATTCAATACGGATGTCCTTATTCCATCTGCCATATGATAGAATGAGCCATCTATCCTTATCAGCATCGGGTATGCGATCTCACCAGCAGTGCCTGCTGAACCATAACCGTTTCTTGTTCGGGAGAGAGCAACGCCAAATACACCCTGCCCATGCCACCCGGCATAATCGCCTCCAGCCCTCAGGTCATGATCTACTACATCCCCCTGCATCAGGTTGTCCCCAAGATGAAAGTAGTCTCTATTGTTATTCAGCGGCAGTCCGGTAGTCTGATCCAAGTCAAATCCTGCATCAACGATTGCCACAATTGCAGGACTCCATATACCACTTGGTGGAGGAGGCGGAATCCTCATGTACCTAAGATAGTTCCACGCGTTCACCGTGCCTACAGATAGTCCTTGCACCCCTGGTGCCCCCGGATTGTCATCCTCCGTCATCCATGTCCATCTTTCAGCATCAAGGTTGCCGCCACCATAGTCAGGATGTTCTATTACTGCACCAGGTCTTGCAAAAAAGTTAGGGCTAATGTCTTGATCTGATTCTCTAGCAATCAATGCGGCCAATCTTGCAGCGTCCTGCGAAGAGAAGACAACTTGACCTGTTAGGTTCAGTTGCTTCATGTTACTGGAGAGGTCATTTAGGCTTGAACGTTCTAGGTCTACTCTGATTAGGTACCACCCACTTGATTCCGGGACTGTAGAATCCTCAGTCCTGTTGGCTCCGGGAATCAACAGAGGCGATCCATCATCCAGTATTGTCCCATTGTACTTGGCAATAAACGCGCTCAGTTCTGCCTGATCACGCGGTCTAAATATGACCTCATTTATCACGAACTCATCCTGTGTCCCATCAGGTCCCACGACAGCTTCAACAGGGCGCGGAGGTCCACCTTTAATCCCGGGCAATTCCTTCACCGATGGCTCAATTTGTTCATCCACAGTGTACGTGAATTCTTCTTCTGCAGTGGTATCTTCGCGACCATTGATAACCAGATTGGATATGCCTATCAAGTTGTTTGCATTTGCCATGTCGACAGTTATCTTGACATATCTACCGTTTGCTTCGCCAAGATCATAACGTTGTGGAATGAACATAGTGTTTCCAGCTATCCTGCCAGTATGAACTATGTCGTAATTGATACCGTCGACAGAGATAGATATCTTAAGTTCATACTGCTGTCTGGGAGATATCCTAAGCCAAGTAATCTCAATATCGCAGATTATTTTGGATTCACCAAGGTCAGCCTGTATCCAAGCAGAAGTCCCTCTGGCTATCCATAATGATCCAAGGTTATTATCCAACACATTTTCTGCGACTTGCCTACCCACGATATTGTTGCTTGAGCTGATATCGTCTACCACAAGATTTTCGCATTCACCATCTTGAATATCAGCACTGTCATCATTTTGCTGTGCAGATACCGAAGAAAAAAGAGAGGGAGTTGAATTCAGGTTGACAAAGCTGGGAATCAATACCAATAGTGACACTGTAAGAAATCCGAGTAATGTAGCCTTGTGACTCGGCTTAACCGTGATGCATCAGTAGACTCAGCCTGCCATACTCTTATTAAGAATTGCCATGCAATCTTCAGAAAAGACGAACTATTTTAGAGCAGTCATAACCGTACTTGCCTTTGATTGCATATTGCATCGTGGATCAGGTAGCTTTATGTATTACATTTCTGTATAACTGACCTAGCAATTTTAATAAAAATTATCTCTACAGGAAACGTCCTGTAAAACTTGGCCTTTCGTATTCCGCGAATACTTCAGAAATCATAGGCAGCTATCGAATGCCTGCAAGGACCATTCAGTCATTCACCTATTGTAAACTATACAAGACCAAACGTTAATAGCATTAGCAGATCACCCATGATTCGCTATTGCCTCATATGGTAGTGGAGAGAGATCATTAGGCAGATGGATCCCGTAGACAAGGCCATCCTTGCGGCGCTGTATGCGAGTACGCTGGACCCTTCAATTTCAGCGTATGACAGGCTCAAGGCTAGACTGCCGCTTAGCCAGGAATTTTACAATTCCAGAGTAAGCCATCTTGCCAAGATGGGTCTTGTGGAAAAGTCCGACCCAAGCAAGCTGACGTTTATCGGGCGCGACGCGCTCAAGGTGGTGCTCGTTGGAGGAGTGTTTGACCTGATCCACCCCGGCCACATCCACACGCTCAAAGCCGCAAAGGCAGAGGGCGACGTCCTTGTAGTGGTTGTCGCAAGGCAGTCGACAGCGCAGAAGATAAAGAAGGACAGGAAGATCTACCACGACGAAAGCCAGCGCAAGGAGCTGGTGTCCTCGCTGAACTTTGTCGACCTTGTCCTTATCGGCAGAGAGGGCACGCTTTATGACACCGTAGAATACGTCAAGCCAAACGTCATCGCCCTTGGGTACGATCAGGCACACAGCGAAAAAGACGTGGCAGAGAACTGCAAAAAGCGCAACCTCAACGTGCACGTGATAAGGCTGTCGACACCGATACCCGGCTCCAAGAGCTCAAAGATGAAGGAGGAGCTTGGCGACTCGATCTATGGCATCTGATGATGACCGCCGCCGAGCATGACCCGCACTTTTATCCTGTCGCCGTTTTTGATGCCAGTCGCCTGCTTGATCGATTCCGACGCTATCACTTCCAGCATGCTGTCGTCATAGTGCGTGCGCTCTAGCACCAGCACTGCGGCGTTTTCCACCGCGCCATCATTTATAGATGCTCTGTAGCACTTTACCCAGCCATAGGTACGTGTGCCATCGCTAAAGCCGTCGATGAATATCGACGGGTGCTTGCCAAGCTCGCGCCGGGCGTTCATGAAGATCTGATCTGTGAGCCGGACGTTGAGAGTGCCAGGATACGGCTCGTAGCCAAGTTTTTCCTTGAACTGCCTCTTGTAGCCTTCAAGCGACATGTAATAGGCGCCCTCGCCCATCCCAGATACAACGTTGCCCTCAAAATCGATGACGGCCGGCGTGGATTCAAGCGCGGTCCTCATGGAGAAAAAGAGGCTCTGTATTTCAGAGTAGCCCTTGTCCGTGACCCTGACTGCAAACTTTTGGCCCTTTTTTGCGCGCTCGATGTAGCCGGAATTTTCCAGATCAAGCAGGTGCTTTGACGCGGCCTGCTGCGACCTGCCGATGCTCTTGCCAAGCTCTGTAGTCGTGACTTCCACAAAATTGTGGCGGGCTCCCTTTGACAGGAGTTCCACTAGGGTCAGTATGTGCTGGAGCTTGATCTCAGGCATTATCGCTAGTTGCTTATCCCAATGTCGCCAAAGGTCCGAATGCGGATGTCTCCCGGCTTTTTCAGGTCAGTCGTCCTGTGGCCTACGACGTATTCGATGCCGGCCTTGTCGGCTGCATCTACAAGCCTCTGGGTGACGATGCCGTCGATCACCAGCAGCTTGCCACCCTCGGCGCTGTCAAGTCTCTTGATGACCTCGGACACTGGCACCTTGAGCAGCTTGTTCATAGAGCCGTCAAGTACTACCGCTTCGAGCGTCTCGTTTATCTGTGGATATACATCACGGATGGCAGTAAGTATCTCAGGGCTGTCTTCGGCAATCACTTCCTTGGACGGCTGCGCTGGCACTGCCACGGGCTCATGCTGCTGCGATGGTGGCGATGCGCGGTACTCATCGCGTGGCTCCCGTTCCCTGTCCCTGCGCGAGTGCCTCCTGTCGCGGTCGCGATCGTGGTGTGCATGTGCCGGCTGAGGTTGTTGCTGCTGTGGCGCCTCTGGGACAAGCGCATCCTTCAAGATCTCGGCGATCTCGATTGGTGTGCATTCTTCCACTTCCCTTCCAGGCGGGGCCCTGAGCACCTTGTCTATCTTGACAAGGCCATGGAGTTCCTTCAGGATAAGGTCGCCTGCCCTGTCTCCGTCCAAGAACGCCACGACGCGCTTGCCTTCCGTGAGCTTTGTCACAGTTTCGTCAATGCGCGCGCCTTCGATTGCAATGGCGTTGTCAAACCCTGCGCGGAGCAGGTTAATGACGTCCGCCCTGCCTTCTACCAATATTATCCAGTCAGAATCGAAAACCCCGGTTCCGCATGCAAGTTGCGCCTTGCCAAAGCTTGTAAGCTTGCCCGGCTTGCTTGCGTCGTATACGTCCTTGAGCATTTCCTCGCCCTCGCTTATCGTGCGGGTCGCCCAGTCCTGCACTATCTTTTTGGCGCGGTCAACGATAACCTTCTTCTTGATGGCCCTTATGTCGTCGATCCCTACCAAATTGAACTTGGCCTGAAATGGCCCTACCTTGTCGATGCTCTCTATGGCCGCGGCGATCAGCGCAGCGGTAGAGATGTCGGTGCTCATTGGTATCAGGGCGTCTCCCTTTGCCATGTTGCCTTTGGTGTCGACGTTCACCTCGATTCTTCCCACCTTGGATACTTTTTGCAGCTCGTTGAGGTTCATCTCGGGTCCGAGGAGACCTTCGGTCTGTCCAAAAATAGCACCGATAATGTCGGCCTTCTCAACCAAACCATCAACTTCAAATTTTAACTTAACATGATATTTCACGATACCTGTGCTAGGCAATTTCTTTCATAACCTCGTAGTTTGTTGGTATGTGAAACATTTTTCTTTGCTTGAATATAAGTGCTTTGTGAACTATGAGAGGAAGGGCTCAGGTGTAAAAGTACAGGTCTTTGCGGCTTCCTGTTATGCCGGATAGGCGCGGTGCATAGATCACCAAGTCCTCGACGTGCCTCACCTTGCCGTTTGTAATCTTTGCCAGCGCTCTCTTGTATGACAGGCTCACGTTCTGCCTGCGGGACTGCAGCTGCGACACCAGCCGGCTTGTGAGATACTTTCCGGTCCTGTCCATGTCAAGGAGCAAGATTATCTTCTTCTTTTTGCTTGCACTGTCGTGGCTATCGAGAAAGTCTGCGACGCCCTTAAAGTGATGGAAGACTGCGGGGCTACCGGTGAACCCGACCTTTGAAAGCGCCTCTGCATCACGCTTGCCCTCAACCACGATGACAGAGCCCTTCTCAGATTCTTCGTTGAGCATGCCGATAAAACTGCGCAGCCGTTCGACCGTCTCGTCATCATTGGCGTTGTTGTGGTATTGATAGCCCATCGGCCAGCTGATATCTAGCGCTTGTGAGATTTAACATTTTTCCCTCACATGGCATAAATATGCTGTATGACAATACCGGGTTGTTGTTGCAGCGCAAGACAATACTGTCCGTGCAGAACATTGTATGTGAGACCCTCGGCACACTTGAGCAGATGTTCAGAGATGACGGCTTTGAAATTGTAAAGATCAATGCGCAGAGCGATCACGTCCCTGCAAGTTCTCAAGGCTACGACGCCATAGTGATCCTCGGAGGCCCGATGGCAGTCTATGATAACCTACCATACCTCCAGCGCCAGCAAGATCTCATCAAGGACGCGATAAAGAACAACACGCCGGTCCTAGGCATCTGCCTCGGATCGCAGCTAATCGCGCAGGCCGCCGGCGGCAGGGTCTACAAGGGCAAAAAGAAGGAGATAGGGTGGCAGGATGTGTACGTGACTCCGGCCAGCAGCAACGACATTTTCAGGGGTGTCACAGACAAAACGATCAGAGTCTTCCAGTGGCATGGCGATACGTACGACCTGCCGGCCAATGCAAAGATGCTTGCGTACTCTGACCTTTACCCGCAGGCGTTCAGGATCGGCTCTGCAGTAGGCATCCAGTTCCATCTTGAAGTCGACAGGCAGCTGATAGAATCATGGATTAGAGAATACAGCACAGAAATAAGCGCAGAAAGGATAGAGCCAGAAAGCATACTGCCGGCCCCCGGCAACTTGGAGCAGCTGGCTGCGCGGTGCAGACTGGTGTACAACAACTTTTCCAAGGTGCTAAAGTAGCGCGCTCCAAGAATGGTACAAGAATCAGTTCCTTTATACCAGAGATGTTACGGATCAAGCTTGAGGTAACTATATAGGAAGCTGAACGGGCTTTTTCTCAATATGACCAACGAGAAGGTCCAAAAGATCTTTAATGATGTTTATTCGACAAAAGAGAAAGTAATCACAGAAGAGCTCGCTAAACAGGTTTTGACGGAGTATGGAGTGAAGGTCCCCAAGTACGCGCTTGTCAAGAGCGCGGACGAGGCAGGCAGGCAGGCGCAGGCGGTGGGCTTTCCGCTCGTCGCAAAGATAGTGTCGCCCGAGATCCTGCACAAGACAGATGTCAAGGGAGTCAAGGTCGGACTCCAGAACGAGGCCGCAGTCAAGGAGACGTTCAATGATATGTATGGCAGGCTGAGCAAGCAGTACAACAGCGTCAAGGGCGTCCTGCTTGAAAAGATGGCCGCTCCCGGCGGAATCGAGCTTATCGTGGGCTTACAGAATGACCCGCAGTTTGGCCCCGTAATCATGGCAGGAATCGGCGGCATCTACACCGAGGTGTTCAAGGACGTTTCGTTTAGAGTCCTCCCGATAACAAAGGAGGACGCAATCAGCATGATAGAAGATCTGAAGGGCAACAAGATCCTGAAAGGCTTCCGCGGCATGCCAGCGGTCAACATGGACATGCTTGCAACCGCGCTTGTCAACATTGGCAAGTTTGGAACCGAGATGGCTCCATACTATGAAAGCATCGACTTTAACCCAGTCATATTCTATGAAAACGACTATGTCGTGGTCGATGCAAAGATCCTGCTGCGTGAAAAGCCGGATCTGGAAGTAATTTCAAAGGCGCAGCCCGATTCGGAATACATGGACCTGTTCTTTAATGCCAAGTCGATCGCCCTTATCGGCGCGTCGCCTGAAGCCGGCAAGGTGGGCAACTCTGTCCTTGAGAGCATGGTCAAGCACGACTACAAGGGCAAGGTGTACCCAGTCAATGCAAAGGGCTATCCGGAGATCATGGGCATTAAGGCGTACAAGAGCCTTGACGAGATTCCAGACAAGATTGACCTTGTTGTAGTCACGGTCGACCTAAAGTTCGTGCCTGACCTGCTCAAGTCGGCGGCAAAGAAGGGCATACACAACTTTGTCATAATTTCCGGCGGTGGCAAAGAGCTTGGAGGTGAGCGCGCCGCCATCGAAGCGCAGATAAAAGAGCTGTCAAGGCAGCTTCGCATCAGGATCATTGGTCCCAACTGCATCGGCATGTTCAACGGTGAGAACCGCCTTGACTGCGCGTTCCAAGGACATGCGAGAATGATCCGGCCTAAGCAGGGCAACGTGGCGTTTCTGTCGCAGAGCGGCACAGTAGGAATAGCGTTCATGGAGAGCTCGGACGCGTTTGGCATGAGCAAGATGATATCGTACGGCAACAGGTCTGACGTCGACGAGGCCGATATGATCTGGTACCTGTCAGAAGACCCGCAAACAAAGGTCGTTGGCCTTTACGTCGAGGGCCTTGGCGACGGCCGCAAATTCATGAATACTGCAAAGAAGGTGATCAAAGAGCGTGGCAAGCCTATCGTTGTATTCAAGAATGGCAGGACTGCAAGAGGCGCCAAGCAGGCCGCGTCGCACACGGGGTCGCTTGGCGGCTCGTACGGAGTAGTCAAGGGCGCGCTTGATCAGGCAGGCATCATCTCTGTCGACAACTATGAAGAGCTGACAGCGGCGCTCAAAGCTCTTGCGTGGCAGCCAGTTCCAAATGGCGGCAGGGTGGCGATGGTCACAAACGGCGCAGGTCCAATCATCAACGCTATAGACCACTTTGAGAGGCTAGGCCTTTCGGTGGCAGAGCTGACCGAGCAGAGCAAGAAGGCACTCAAAGACCACTACCCGCCGACGTACGTCATCCAGAGCGGCAACCCAGCAGACATCACCGGCTCTGCAAACGCTGACGACTACAGGTTTGCAATACAGACGTTCATGGACGACCCCAATGTGGACATCGTCATGCCGTGGTTTGTCTTCCAAGACGACCCGCTAGAGGAAACCATTGTTGACGTGCTGGCGTCGTTCCAGAAGCAAAAGAAAAAGCCGATACTGATTGGCGCGATGGGAGGCCCGTTCACTAAAAAGATATCGCAGCGCATCGAGGACGCAAACGTGCCTGTCTACCACTCTGTGATAGAATGGGTCACGGCCGCCGGCGCGATGGCAAAGTGGGCAAGGGTAAGCGGCAAGGCAAAGCAGTAGTAGTAGCCTCTTCTCCCTTCTTCTTTTTCATTGAATGAAATCAACCAACATATACATACTTGAGCGCACAACATATGCACAGGAATTCTTTGCTTAGTAAGCTGTCTTAAATACCTCTTTCCACCAATATATCCCGTCATGACTTCAGGACAGTACTTCAACAAGGGCGTCAAAGCGCTCGATTCTCCCCATGTAGGGCACGTCGTGAGGGAAACCGATGACAAGATCGTGGTGTTTGGTGGTGGCGATGACAGGTACGACATACCCAAGTCAGAGATCAAATTTACCAGCGGCAACGTCCTGATCGACCTGCCGATGTATGAAATAGCAAAGAGATACAAAGTTAGCAGAGAAGAGCCTTTGCCCACGGGAAAGGCAACAAAGGACCCTTGGACACGGCCAGAGAATGTAGACCTGGCGACATATGAAAGAGAATACCCAAAATCATTGTTCAACAAAGGCGTCAGAACAAACAATGAAGACCATGTCGGGCATGTCGTAAAGGAAACTAAAGACAAGATCGTAGTATTTGGTCACTATGACTACAGGTTCGATATTCCCAAGTCCGAGATAATAGCTGTTGGAAGAAACGTCATTGTGAAACCAGATTTTCCAGAGATACTGAAGTACAGAGTAGATAGAAATGCGCCATTGCCAACAGGCGAGCCAATAGACAAATTGGCTGAAGAGCAGTGAGCTATCCTATCCTGTCTCTCTCTTTTTTATATCTTTAAATTAGCATTTGCAGCCACTCGTGTACTGTTGCAGAATCCGTCAGTCGAGACGCGCCGGGCTTTTGGCTTTCTCTTTGTATGCGTGTCGATAGTGGTAGGAGCTGCCTCTGTCATGAGCGAGTTTGCGTACATCAACAGCCTTCCGCTCTATTACTATGCCATCATATGGCTTGGCAGCTTTGGCGCAGTGTTCGGGGCTGGCGCTGCAAAGTTCCGCAAAGCCGCGCCTGCAATCCGCAGCAGGATGAGGACAAGCGTCAAGTGGCCATCTGGCGCAAAAGCACTCAATGGCATTTGTTGGGCAGGGCCGTTTGCTGCAATAGCTGCCTTTCCGTCGTTCTACCAGTACCTCATCCTGCTGGGCATAGGGCTTGGCAACCTATCGACCTACCTCTTGATTAAAAAGTATGGCAATGCGGACAACCGCGAGCAGCTGATAGTCGCAGTGATTTCACTTGCCGCGATACCAGCCGCGGTCGTTATCGATAGCTCGCTGTTTGCGATGCATCAGGACATTGCAGTGATGCTGTCAAGGATCTTGATCGCAATCGCGTACGCGGCTGGCGGCGCGTTTGCCTTGCTTGGAGGAGGAAGAAAGGCCGGCTCCAGTGATTTGACCGGATAACAATAATAGTCCCCCTCTCCCCGTAGTCCTGCTTTCTTAATATTGTCGTAGCTTGAAGGCTTGGCTCTATGAAGAAAAAAGAAGCGGGTTGGAGCCCAGGCAGCATATCATATTTACATCTGCCTTTGAGTTGCTTGCATGTAGTAGCTCGCAGCAAAAAAATCATGAGCCTGCCAGACGCAGCCCTGCTGACGACGACTACAATCATTATTCTCCACCTAACATGAATTTTGAAACAAACCATCATCATCGTCCTCCTGCCATAACCGACCTGTCCTTTTCCTTTGCCCTAAAACCGGACCAAGTCAAAGCAGTGGAGACATGGATATCTAATCAGTGTAGAGGGTCAGTCATTTATGGAAGCGGGATAGGCAAGACAGAAATCGCGTTTGAATGTGCAAGAAGATTGGCAGTCCTTGACCGAGCAAATAGACGGCGCTTCAATGTCCTTCTCTTGGTCCCAAGAAAAGTCCTAGTTCAGCAAAATTACGACAGGCTGGTCAGGTACAAAGTATCGCCAGAAAGACTAGGCAGGTATTTTGGGGAAGAAAAACAGATCAATGAAATAACAATTGCTACCTACCACAGCGCCCTTGCCAATCCAGGAATCGTGAGAAGAGCAGACAGGGTGATTTTTGACGAGGTCCATCTTGCAAGAGGAGCCTTTGGCAGGATAATATTTGATTCCATCATCAGCGAGAACCATGGGAAGGCTCTGCTTGGGTTGACTGCAACAATAGATAAAAATGATCCAAGAAATGTAGCAATAATTGGTCTTCTTCCGCCTGTCAGAAAATACCTCATCAAGATGCGGTTCTTGACAAAAGACTGGCAAGGCCAATCATACTTCCCATCAATGTATCGTTAACATACAAAGAGCAGGCTCTCTATGACGGATACAGCACAAAGATACGAAATATTTCGAGGCGCTTCAAAAGATATGATGCCAGAGATATGATGGTGTTGATGAAGGAGGAGAACGGTTTTCCACGGTGGCAGACAAGAGCTTGGTTTCTAAACGTCAAAAAAAGAAAGCGGCTGCTTGCGTCAGCAGAGAACAAGCTGGCTGCTGCCGTGAATATCATTGCTCAATATCGCGGCGAAAAGAGTCACGATATTCAGCGAGACTCTGGAATCAGTTAGAAAGCTCAGGCAGTTGCTAAGAGCCAGCGGAATATGTTCTGCTCTCATTGACAGCATACTCCGGGGTACAAGAGACAAAAAATTCTATCAGAGTGGGGCAAGAAATTCTGCGCGCATCTGTCCGTTCATACCTTGGAGATTAGTTATGATGTGCCTGAAGCAATGATAGAGATAATTCTTGCAACAACATGGAACATGAACCAGATAGTCCAGAGGATCGGCAGGGTGCTGCGAAAAGCAGACGGCAAAGACTCTGCATTAGTATATCTGGTTTATGTGTCAGACACAAAAGATGACGGCATCTTGGCATTGGTAAGAAGGGCGGTGGAAACCAGTGGCGACGCTGAAGATAATAAAATTTGAAAAAAACCTTCAAGGATTTCGACGGCAAAGCTGGATGGAGGATCGAACTAAAAAAGGCGGGCCCGGTGGTTTTCGGCACCAAAAGGTCTCGGGCCCACCCGCCTTAAATGTCAAAAAGGCGGCATATTGTGTGGGTCGGGCAGAGAAAGGCGACAGCATAGATGGCAAGACAGGGAGGAAAAAGAAAGGCAGAGGCAAGTACAGAAAGCTCCTCCAGCACGAGGACGTGAGAAGATGGTACGACAACCTGTGCAGGGGCTCGAAGGTGACGGCGGACGTGTACCTGCGCCGGCTCGGCCTCATAAGCGAGACCACGGGCATAACTCTGCAGGAGATTGTAAAAAAGGCTGCGCAGGACGAGAGATGGGCGTACAACTTTCTCCTTGACTTTGTAACGCGCATGGAAGGCCAGAATCATGCCGGCAGCTACATTGCATCCGGCGTCAAGGCTGTGAAGTCATGGCTCTCTCACAACGGGATTGAACTGAAGAGAAAGATAAAGATCAGAGGCGTAGGGGATGCCCCGACCCTGAAAGACAAAGGCACGCTAGCGCAGGACAGGCTGAGGACGCTCTTTCTGAACTCGCCTCCGGAGGCCAGGTGCGTGGAATCGCTCATAGCGCAGTCGGGATTGCGTCCCGAAGTCATCGGAAACTATGACGGCTCAGATGGTCTGAGGGTGGGCGATATCTTGGAGATTAAGGTTAGGAATGGAGATGGGAATGGCAATAGCAACACCATAGCCTTTGACAGGATACCGTGCATGCTGGTCGTAAGGAAGGAGCTCAGCAAGGCAGGGCACCAGTACTTTACCTTCATGACGTCTGAGACATGTGAATACCTCAGGGAATACCTCTACCGGAGGATAAAATCAGGCGAGGTGCTGGTGCCGGACTCACCCCTGATAGTCCCTGAAAAGTCCAGAAGGCCGTTTTTAACTGCCGCAAGTGTCGGCAAAATTGCCCGGACATACATGAGAAAGGTGGGGATAAACCTGAGGCCATACGACCTGAGGCACACCTTTGCGACCCAGCTCATGCTTGCCGAGAGCAGAGGAATGATTCTGAGAGACTACAGGACGTTCTTTATGGGGCATAAAGGCGACATAGAAAACAGATACACAACCAACAAGCACAGCCTGCCTGAGACCGTGATTGATGATATGCGCAAAGCCTTTGCCCGGTCCGCGAGTTTCCTCCAGAGTAATTCTAGCCTGAATTCAGATGGGGTGCTGAACCTTAGGGACGAGTCATACAAAAGGATGCTCTTGCTTGCCGGCTACACCGAAGAAGAGATCGATAAAGAAAACATTCTGCGGCTGAGCGATGAAGAGATAGCAAAGAGGGCAAGGGAGAAACTGTTGCAGTCGGTCAGCAACGCAGCTGCTGTCCAGAACAACGAACAAAAGGTAATTCCGCTTGACGAATTGCCAGATTACCTGTCAAAAGGGTGGAAGTGCGACCATATAATAGAGTCGAGACAGCAGGTAATAGTCAGCTGCGCCGGCCATACTCAGACAGACCATCAGCTGACGATATCTGGATAAGCTTGAGCCATGTCAGGAACTTTGTCGCATACTCCTCACATGGCATCTCATCTTTTTCTGCAACTATCACTTGGTAGAGAGGAGTTTTGTGACTATACTTAGTCCTGATAAACTCCTTGAACGCTCTCAGATCGATGATAGCAGCGGTATGATCATCCTCCATTGGGCATTAATCAAAAAATCATCTTAATGTGCGAATAAAAGATGATAAATTTTACATTGGTAATTCTGCGCAGATTTGCCATATTTTCCTTCGCAACATCACTAACGACCCGCCGAAGACTTATCAGTGTAAAAATAATTACGATACCACTACCCACTCCTCTGTGAAAATCATGCTAGAATACTCAGACAAGAAGGCAATTGCTTTGGTATTGGCTGGTGTTGCCGCCGACCTTTTCCCACTAGTTATCGACCTATATCGCTTCCTATTAGAAGGTCTTCATTGGCATCAAGAAACCACACAGTTAATTGTTGTGTTGACAATCTCGGCATTAACTGGCATTATTGGAGTTCTCGTGCTTTATGGCGCCGGAGTACTATCTCCTTTTTGGAAGAAGTCCGCCCTACGAAGAAGATGGCTAGGAAGACACGTCACAATCGGAATTCTTACCGATATGGGATGAGTCGAAAACTATAAGGAAATAGCCGCAGGGACAGCTCTCACACCCGGCCAGTGGGAAGAAGGTCTGTTGGTGGCGGCTAAGGAACTCGGCATTAAGGCAAGAATAAGGTATATCAATGCCGAAACTCAGTTCGACTCAGTCGTAGCTGTTCTAAACCCATATGGTGAAGTGTATCCGGAAGTTGACGTTAAAGAAAATATTAGCATTCAAAAAATATTCTCATACGTCAAAAACGGAGGATTATTCATTAACGTGGCAGATGTGCCACTGTATTACGCATATAATTCGATGCTAAGACGCTTTGTGGACACAACAGAGCCCGTAGTTACTAGTGCACAGGAACAACACGGAGCCTTTGAGGTAGGTTTTACGAGATTCTTTCAGCTGAACATTATTGCGAGAGAATTAAGATTATCACTAGTAGGTTTTTCAAGTGGACTACAATGTAACATAAATCACGTTATTGGTTCTACAGGTATGGTAGGTTTGCACAAGGGTCAGATCACTTCTCGTCGATCGGTTATTATTGAATCAAATATTGAAACTTGCGTCGAGCCGCTGCCCGTCACCTACCAAGGACAAAAGAAGATGACTCCCATTCTACGCAAAATACGGAGATGGCGATTTTTTGCTCTCACTTGCTTGGCTCGATGATGAACTGAATTACGAAGACAACAAACTTGCTCTGAAGGCCGCTCTCTGTAAACTCACGCTAAAGAGAATCAAATTCAAAAGAGATTTACTCAAGTCATAATAGAAGTTTCTACTACGTTAGCCACCTTACAGTAGGGCTCATAACCTTCGGTTATCCAGAACCCATTATACCGAATCACCGCTCTTTACTCTCATTATATACACCATTTTTCCGGAATTGTTATTACCCGTTTATATGAATGGTCTGTCCTTGAACTGACTTTTGACCTTGGATTTTCATACTTCGGTTTTGTCATGTACTACAAAATTATTTACGTAATGCAAGCTTGTATGTCATATTGCTCAAAAATGACCAAGACAACCATTTCAAACCCAATCCGTTGGAGTGGTGAGTCCGCATACGCGCAGACCTCAAATCCCGACCAGTCCACGTTCATTTGAAATATTTATAACTTATTCGTTATATTATGGCTTGTTTGCGTGTAAAAATCAGCTTTGTTCATGTAAGAATTAAACATGGCAAAAAGTGGGACTAATTCCTGCTTAGAATGCTCGCCAGTTAGCCATGGATAGGTGCTAATCTCGTTCCTGACTTCTTCTAATTGCTCCAGCATAGCTTTGTGTGAATCTATGAAGCTATAACGATAAAACTGCCATGCTAGCCTAGTTACCAATTTGGGATTATCCTGTAAAACTTGGTCCGTACTACCCTTTGAAAAAAGCTCTTTCTCGTATGTCTTTGGAATTTGCGAATAGCTCTTCATCTTATATTGCGCGTTGTCTTAGAATACGTCTTCATACCTCTTACTTGTACCTCAGGGTTAAGAACAATGAGATAACAATTTAGGTCTAGGAAACAGGATTCGTTTCCTTTATCATTCTGATAATTTCAAAACAGCCTCGCCATCCCAATAAAATGAAGTAAGCTTCTTCCAGCAAGTTGGTACTATATGCCTCATGCTTCTTCAAAGCCCAAACTCTCAGGATATGTCGCAAGCCTGTCTGGTACTTCAGATCTGTCCATGGCAGTGACGATTTCTCCTTCCAATCCTTGATTACGCTATCGTGTAGTTCGAGTCCCGATAGTGCTTTGAAGGGAATTTTCCGCTGGGTAAGATACGTTCTACATAGGGATTCCATTGCTTCCCCAAGCAAGTCCAGACAGGCATCGGGATCTTCGGCCAGCTTCGTTTCAGCGTCAAGGATTTTCTTTTCTGCAGATTGCAAAAGTACAGACGCGTCTCCTAGGAGGCTGACAGTTTTCTTTGTTTCGTTTATTTTCTGTTTTACTGCATCTACCCTCAAATCAGCCAAAATAACTGTATGGTCCAATTTGTTGAGTATTCCTGGCTCTTTGTTATACGAAGAAACGAGATCCAGACTGACACTTATCTGAATCTTAGAGAGTACCATCGGACCTTCTTCTCTGCCATATATCGATTCGATCTCCTCCAGTTCTTCTTTCTCTATTAACGACCATCTCAATCCCTCTATCACCTCTCTGACATATCCACGCACTCGTGTCAATGCATTTTTCTCAAATAGCTCCTTGTATTGCCAAACTAGCCATGCATAGTAAATAGAATCGTTGTAAGGGATGCTCTTTTCATTGATGTGCCCTAATGTGATATGTAGTAAGTTTTTCAAAAGCTGAACGTCTTGCGTGGCATCTAACAATATCGCTGAAAAGACAAGGTTTTTTGGATCGTTCATTACTTCCGGAGAATTTACTGCTTTTAGGATAGATGCGAGTACCTTTTGATAGCTTGTAATACCTTCCTTGATGTCGTAAAGTGAAAATAAGATTATGCATGAATGAGTAAACTCGTCGAAGTATCTGTCTCTTGAACAATACCGGTCTAGCAAAGAATCAATTAGCTTAACGTCTACAACTACTTTCAAGCAATCTAACTGCTTCAGTGAATAATAGCATAGTATTGCCGAAGTGACGTCCTTATCCTGAAATCTGCTTAACTTATGTTGGCCTAGTACCGTGTGTACATAGCTGTTTGCCCAATCTATTAGATTCTCTGTTATGCTCGTCTTGATCTTGTTTCTACTGATGAAGAATAGGTAAATAGCGTTGCCAAGAGGGTCTTTTTCGACTTGACCTACATCGTACAGGTCGCGTTCCAGGATACCGATATATTCTCTCTCAAGGTCGCTTGTATTAATTGAAATCATAGGAACCATGGCCTCTGATTAAGAATAGAGTTTATCGCCGGCCCATTAATCGACCGCCACTGACTGTATGTTAGAGCTGCTGTTAGATAGGCGACTTCATTAGCAAAATGTATCGTTACCGGTTCACGGACGAAGGCCATAGAAGTGGCCCAATCCAGTTTCGTTAGACCTACCACCTGATTGACGACCTCCTCCATTGTAATAAACTCAGATAGAGGCTGGTACAAAGATATGTGTAGTATTTTGGGGGTTCCTATCCTTCTGCCTCCCGCAGCCGATTGTCCTGTGGTTGACAACAAGGCATCATTTCTATCAAGATATGCAAAGTACCCTCTTGGGAAGCTTCCATCGTCCGTAGACATATCGTATAACCTAAAGGGATGACTTTCGTCAATTGTCACGAATGCGACATTAAAATCAGAAAGATTTGCTCTTAAAGATGCGATTATGGCTTCCCTGTCCTCTTTGCCAAAGCGTTTACTATTGTGAAGCACTATTTTCTTTGGTTCGTATTTCTTCATTGCCCTGAATTTCGCTGCGGCCCTACCTACAAGTTCTCCAAGTTTGGTCGAAATCTCTTTCTTTTCCTTGGGGTTATACGGTTCCGCATTGCTTTCGAATGTCATCCATTTTCCATTGTTGTCAAATACGTTAACATGTCCTACGTACCTCTTCATCTGGCTAGGTCCCTCATCAGGCGGGAGAATATTGGATTTAGAAATTCCTAGAATCATGTCTGTGTTTTGCATTGGACTATGCAATACCCAAGGAATTGCTCCTGCTTTACTGAAAATACCTGATGCCAAATTAAGATAGGACCATTTAAGATTGGCAAATGTAGCTTCCGTTACCATCTGCGTGACAAAGCCTGCAGATGCAAGCGTTCCTTTGACCTTATAGTACGGACTATCAAGTATGTATTGGCCGGTTTTTGGAATGTTCACAAGAACTAAATCCAAATTTGAAGGATTAGAGGCTGCAACGAATTCATTGGCAATCTTAGAATATGCATCGCCGGTTGGCTTGTCAATCACTCTTTCGTCCACTAATTCCAATTCACATCTGAAGAAACTCTTCATGCCGCCTGGAAGAATGGAAATACTGCCACTTTGCAGATCACTCACTATGCTCTTTGTCTGAATTAACTTGTCTTTTGGTGCGATTATGGCTAGCTTTATTCTCGACTTGCTTTTTTCATACGGACCAAATTTCCTTAGTCCCCAATAGACCTGATGATGTATTGCAGAAGAATCGAATTTGTCAAATAACAAATTCGGTTCATGATCTACTGCGTCGCCTTCCAAGTAATCGACCATTATACCTGCACCACAAGCGGATCTTTCGCTAGGTTCACAGTGAAATCACCGAAGATTAAAGGAAAGATTTTCCTCAGCTTATCTACCGTCAAGAGCGTTTGAGAGAATCGATCACGTGATGCCGTTTTGCTGTCAAGCAAACTTTTTTGCCGCTGCAGTGTGATGAAGTCTACATTTCTTCCCGCGTAGGATAAGATGTTGTGGATTACTTCTGGGCGGGGTTCAATTGATATTGAATTAGGCTCTACGTCTTCGGGGCCCGGCTTGTCGAATTTCTGAATTCTTATCTTACCGCCTTGAAAATTCTGTTCCTTTATGTAGCCTATAGTTTTGCTGGAACTCAGCTCTGATACTTTTACGCCTGTTAGAATCGCAATGGGGACCCCAAGTGAAAGGATATGGCCTACTGATGCCTTGGAGCGGATAACAAGATGAGGATCACAGATCATATAGATCCTATTACTACTTCCTAGGATTCTGAATCGAAAGCCATTGAAAACTTGAACTATATCCGAGAAAGCATTATTGCGGATTTCATCCTCTCTGCTTTGAAATGCAGTCTCGAAATCAACCGTGTATCCGCTTGCAATTAACTTTTGAGTAAATGCCTTCCGTACCAAACTTGTTACTACATCCGGATGAACGTGCTCAACTTTTGCAGGTGTCTTGACATGAGTATAATACTTGCCGCGATGGAAATGAGTGTTCTCATCTGCTACATAGCTCTCATAGATGCTTCCACCTTGAACATCAAGCTTGAATATGTTGGTAAATCGTTTATAAAGCGAGAATACCTCTATTTCCAACTACCATCCCTCTTGTAATATGAAGTATTAATCCATTCTCATTAGTGTTGGTTGTCGAGTATCTATGATAGTCGATAAAGTCATTGGTACCGCAGCATCGTCGTTAATAGCAGGTCTCCAAACAACATAGCAGCCAGGAATCCTGCAAGCAGAAATACCAAGAATGGCAGATTTTGGGAAAGCCACACAGGACCATTGGCAGGAATTCTTGAATGACATCCATCTTTGCTGAACGCCTCATCATTGTTCAAGCGGAAGGAGAACTTTTTCTTCTCATCCGCCGCGCACTCGATCGCAGAGTGGTGACATTTTTGCCCGATTGAAGGGGCACCCACAAAGCATGCCAGCACCTTTCTCCACACAGGCTCATCAAAACCTTCAAAAATCCGCCCTCCCCTTGTCACCCTTACAAGATTGCTCAGCGCATTGTACAGAGGCACTGCCATAGCAAAAAGTACAGCGTTTGTCAACACCATAATTCCTGTTATTGGATGAACATAGAAAGTGGATGGGGAATAGTAAACTGGCATAATCGCAGATATAGCCATTAGCGCTTTAGCGTCTGCGCCTCCAAAGAAGCTATACCTGTACAGAGCAACTGCAATCGCAGCAGTCAAAGATACAGAGACCAGAATCATCTGCACGTCGGCCGTTGCTCCAGACACGTATTCCCATGGATAGAGAACTAACCCTGCGGCACCAAAAACCATCCATAATCTGTCGTTGACTTCTCTTGTTTTTAGATCATAGTAAGCGCCGATAGAAAGCATTGCAAGGCACAGGATTTCTCTTACGAAGAGAATGGATAGCAACGACTATTTTCATTTACAAAGGTAAAAAGACAGAAAGGCATATGGTGCGATACTGCTAGCCATGCAAATCAGATATCTAGATGCGTCAACTCTTGCCAGCAATCTAGACAGAAATCGCCATTAACCTGGAATATCTCTGCGCATCTGTCTTTACAGCGAATGCACCGATTGTTGTTGATAGAAGATGAACAGCTAATTTCAGACAATCTGCATTCATTAGTTTACACCAAATTTAAGATGGAAAAAATTCTCGCCATATACATGCAGTACCCGTTCGTTCAAAATTGCTTCTATCTGTCAACTGTTAGATTGTGTTCTTGTGCTTCTTCCACTACAAGATCTCCGATGGATTCTGATTTGCATGAGTGAACATCAAACCAGGGAATGCCGAAGACCAAAACGTAGCTCAACCACTTTGAACCAAAGAGTGCTAGGCACCTTATCAACTTTCAATATGCGTACGGGCAGATGAGCGCTGGTTTATGCTCACAACTGAGCAGAATGATTAAAGAAGAAAAAGTTCTTGCAGAGCAGATCAAGGATATGCAAAAACAGGTTGAGTGGCTATCTGCTCAATACGCCGGCTCGATTCAGATCAGATTCATCAGGTGCGGGAGTCCAAACTGCTACTGCGCAAAGGCAAAGAAAGGACATGGGCCATACTACTACCTCGAAAGAAGGGTTTCTGCCAGCAAGGTCGAAATGATATACCTGGGCAAGCAAAAGACAGACGTAAACCACTACAAAAACTACCATTACAGGGTAAGCAATTTGAAAAAGAGGTTAAGAGCAATGAAGAGAAGACATCAGCAGCTGCTTGGAGCAATTATGAGCATTACGCAGCTTGTAAAGACAGATTTAGAATGATATGAAACGATTGCTTGAACCATGATGAGAACCTTACTTACAGGCTTGCGCAAAGAGCAGAAAATGTATGATAAGGTAAAAGAGAATTGGACATGAAAATGGAGAATGCGGGGAAAACGGATGATGTGGGCTGCACTATGAGGATACGATTACATTATGAAAATTAGAGATTGTCGAAAAGAAGGATGCACTAGGTTCGATCGAGAGAAATGGACAGAAAGGCAAGAATGCCGCAAGATGATGACTTCAGACGGCCATCGGATGACAAAGTCAGATAAAATGAGTCGGAGCTAGGCTCCTTGATTGTATAGCCTAGACTTTTTCTGCCGTGGCGAACCTTGGGCCTACGCTGACTATCTTGACCTTGGTCTTTTCGCCCACCTTGGCGCCTTTGACGAATATCACAAAGCCTTGGACCCTTGCGATACCGTCTCCCTTTCGACTGATTTCTGTCACCTCGACATGTACTCCTTGCCCTCTTCAACTGGTTTTGGGCCACCGAAGTCGCGCCTTTCAAAGCCGCCCCCGCTGCCGCCCCTTCTTTCTCCGTAACTCATTGTAACCACGGAAGCGGCTTCTTCTATAAATACTCGATAATATCGAGTCGTCGTACGAAAATAAAACAGTCGGCAAGGAAAACCAAGACCTGTCCGAGCTACCGGTGTAAAATGTGATTTATGACGGCATTGCTACTGTATCAGAATCTGTAGTAGCTGTTGACTATCCCGACCGTAGGGACAAACTATGTCCCTAGGTTTCGGCCGGTCCCATGTATCCTGTTGAGGATTTGGGCAGGACAGGCCAACCCAGCATGTGTGATGCTGAGCAGGCGCTCTTGGTAGGAGCACCATCGTCAGGGGATTTTGCCCTGGAAGACGTTGGACCGAAAAAAAGTCCAGAATCGGGGTTTTCGACCGAATCGAACAGGATTACCCGGAACCTTCCAAAACCTTTCGTACGTAGTGTCTGTATTTCATGTTCAGGTATGGGATTGCTTTTTTCGCAGTCTCCGTATTTTCAAGAACCGTTTCTTTGACCAGCTTTTTCTCACCGTTTCTCATGGCGTCGTTTAGTATGCGGGTTAGTTTTCGTACCGACGTTATTTTGGGAAGTCGCACTGTATTCTTGCAGATGTTATCGTTTGACATCTCCACCGCCACCCGCCGATGCCGCACTTGAATTTGCAGTCTGCTTGTTGCTTGTAATGCGATATCTCCTTACAGACCCTTGCTTTGTCAGGTACAATATGCAGTCCCTGATCTGAGCTTTGCCGTTTTTCAGTGCTGTTTTGAGGTTGTCTGGCACCTGTGACGGAAACAGGTACTCGTACTGGCCGTGTTTGCTCTTCTGCCATGGAAGTTTGTCGATGTCAAGTCCGTCAGGAGTTGGTATCTGCTGTCCTGCACTCTTGTTCAATTTCGCAGAATATTCGTCTATTGCTGCGTCTATCATGGCATGCAGTCTGGCCCTTACTTCGTCGATCAATTCTTTTTCCAATTTTTCTGCCACCTTGCTATTCTATCATCGTCTTATCCGGAAAGAAGTTAAGGCGAGGCCAAAACGGCATTCCCTCCTGTGACTGTTCTTCAAGCGCGGCCAGCATTCGAGACGGCATCTGCCTTCTGAATACTTCATCTTCCAGGTTTGGGTTCAGCAGGAACATCGTCTTTGCCAGTATTGTCAGCGCTGTTTCATCAAGTGATACCCTTCCAATTGGAGTCTCGACGCATGTTTCAGACAGGCTCCCCTTGACGACTATGCAGATTCTCCTGTATCCGTGCTCGTCTTTTACGTATGCGTTTCCGTGCCTGTCCACCTTGAAGTTGTCTTCGATGTAGATTGCCTCGTCGTCAGTACTTTTCTCTTCAAAGCGGAGCCTCTGTCTGTATCCCGCCAGCATGAACTTTAGCAGGTCGATGCAGTTCCTGTCCGCATATTCCTGCAAGAACAGCCTTTCGTATGCTGACGTGGACCCGCATCCGTAGTGCTGCAGAATTGCTTCGGCTACTGCATCCCGTTTTCTTATCTGCATCTGTGCAGTCTTGTAGGAGCAGTTGAATATGCCGTCGTCGTACGTCTCCTGTACTTGCATTTCCTCACTGAATCTGTAGGCTATTCTGTTTCCGTTGAAATGCCTGTACTTTACTTCGGTGTATGGCGTTAGTGGCACCGTTTGCACCTTGCCTTGGAGGATAAGGACAAACATGTCCTTTCGCTCCTCGAGGATGACGCAAACTGTGTCGGCGGTCAACTATGGCCCACCTCCTTTGAAATCAGGTATTCCCTCATCTCTCTGACTTCAGCAGCTTCTTTTGAATACCTGACAGCGTTGAGGAATATGTTCAGCATTTTCCCGTCTTTGACTGCTTTTGCTGCATGGGCTACGCTGTACAATATTTCTGAATCGCCAATTTTGGGATAACTTGGGTCTGCAATGAATTCGCTCCTTCTGTAGTTGTGACCCTCTACATGTGCCAGAGCTTCTGATCCGTCCACATCTGCGGTGTACTCGATTCTATGAAACTCGCAGAAGGCCATCAATTCAAAGAGAAGGTCGTCGTCTCCTGCAATTGACAGGTGCTCTTCCGAATGCATGTGCCTTGTTATTGAAGGATCGCTGTACAGGACAAGTTTCATTTTCTTCTTGCTAGAGTGTGTGATGGTATCTGTTACCCTCATCTTGCCGTCGCTTGTCTGCACCATTTTCCTCCCTATGCTGTCGACAAACGATTTCAGGGTTGTTCCTGTGCCACTGCTCTCGAGTTCTCTGTCATCCTTGACGATTTTGTATCTTGTCTTCACCATAGACAGAAGACGCAGGTACGTTCTCATCGAGCCTTCAGGAACCCTTATGGTATCCCTGCCTATGTCTTCCCTTGCAGTTCTGGTCGTGTGCCTTTTCACAGTCCTGAATCTCCCCCAGCTGTACCATCCTGCGCCAGCTTCGTGCACCGGCAGGTCTTCGGGAACTATCCTTTCCCTTCTTTTCATCTTCAGGTTGTTTTCACGGATAAATTCCTCGCCGAACTTTACATCGAATCTTCTGAACAGTTGGAAGGGATCCACTACTACTGTTGAAGAAGAGGATTGTTCTCGCTCTTTTTTGCCGCTGCTCAGTTTGAAAACTATGGCATCCGGCACCTTTGACCGTATCAGGGCGATCTTGTTTTCGTTGAGGCTGTCGAGATAGAACAGGTTCTGCGACTGTGCTAGCAGATCTCTGATCTTTGTCCTGTTAGGATATTCAGGTGTCTTTACAGATATCTCGACAAACTTGGCAAGGTCTACGGTGTACTCGGAGAGGTATTCTCCAAGTCCCATCCCTTCCAGAACTCTGTAGATTGGCTTGTACTGAGATTCTACGTACTCCTGCACGGATTTCAGGTTCAGGAATTGCAGTTTTTCTTTCAGGCTGCTCTTTACCTTGTCCTCTATCGCGTTGATTGCATTATCGCTGAGCCTCTCCCTGTCTGCAGTCGGCGGATATTTCCTTTCGTCCTTTATGTTCAAGACCCAGTGGGAGAAGGGCAGCTGTATCCCATCTGCCTCTATGGGTGTGCCGAGGAGGTACGTTTCGCCAGAGCTGTTGTCAGGAATTTCAGCGACGAGATCGTTGTCATATCCCTTTCTTATGGCGATGATGCCATAGAGGTAAAAGTCGGTGTCTTCTTTCGCTTCGACGAACACCATCTTTACAAGCGGTCTCCAGGTTTCTGCTGTCTGTACCTTGTTTTCGAGGTACTCGGCAAACGTTATCGTTCCGAGCCTGTACCTTCCTGCCTTGGTATGGACCTTCTCTATACGGTATGATGGCAATCCGTCTGTAGAGATGTCTTCTTCCAGATTCAGGTAGGTGTCAACGCCTGAAAACATGCATACCTTCATCATGTACTTGACCAGATTAACGATGCTTATGCCATGACGCAGGGTCAGGGTTATTCTGGTACCGTATTCATTCAGGTCTGTTGGCGGGGGAAGCACGTTGTAGCCAATCCCGTTCTTTCCCATGACTGCGTACTTTTCGCCAGTTTCCCTGCTGTACGTCTCAAGCACCATTATGTCCGACAGCGTGACATAACTTGCGCGGCCGCAGCCAAACTGGCCGACTTCCTTCGAGTCAAAATTATCGCTTCTGCCAAGGACAGTGTACACAGTCAGAAATTTCTCCTGAGACATCCCCATGCTGTCTATCCCGTGGATCACTAGTTTCCTCTCCGATGGGACGAGGGTTACCTCTATCCTTGGACTTGCGTCATCGTTGTAGTAGTGGTTCCTTGCTATCCTGCATGCCCTGGCTTCGTTGTTGTACAGCTCTCTAAATCCGGACTCTGCACTGGCATATAGGTCGTGGGAGATGCGCTGGATTACAACATCCTCCTCCAGTTTTACAGGTATGAGCCCGTCGCTTGAGGCCTGCAGTAACTTCTCTGCGTACGAAAGCTCCGCCCTGTCAAGTGGCAACGGGTCCTCCTTTAGAAGTGTAGGCTTGTAGATCCTGACTGCCTCTGTGGCAGTAGCTTTGATCTTGTTTTCGTTTTCGTTAGTACAGTTATTCGTTATAGACAATTTCAATCCCTCCTTTGGATTTCTTTCTTGCAGCTGCCTCCACTCTGCCGTCTAGGGAAAGGACCAGGACTTGGACGTCCTTCTTAGAGAGTGGCTTGAAAAAATGTAGATGAGGTTGATGCTGCGGATGGCCATCGGTTCGATTATTTTGTGGCCCCTTCTGCTCTGGTTGTTACTACTGTCGGTCGCCGTCTGACTCTTGCTGATCTTTCTTGTAGTTCTTTACCCATTGCTCCAGCGTATACTTCCACTGGTAGGTCTGGTCCGCTAGGTAAAGCCCAGTGTCGACTATCCTGACATACTTGACGTATCTGGACGTTGCCGCTTTGAAATCTGCGTCTCCGGATATCTTTATGGCAAAATGCTCACCATGCTCGTCGGTCCAGAGCTCTAGTAGCCTTCCTGTCCCTGCAGCCAACGGCATTATTCAGCCTCTTGATTGTCAGACATCCGACCGTCTGCATTCTTGACATCGTCGTTGTCTGCGTCATCGCTAGTGCATTTTTCGTGGACGATTCTTTCGTTTTCGATGTACCTTGTCTGGTACTCTGTTACAAGTTCGTTGCACAGCGGGCATACGTCGTTACCGCTGTTGCCGGCGCAGTCCTCCACCTTTACCATCTCTATGTGTGAAATTGACCAGACGTCCCTCTGATGCACCTTCCAAAAGAGACTGCCAAGTTCCGCCTTGATGGCAGGCGGGTCTATGTAGCCCCATTCCTTTTCCAGACCGATGACCAAACCAAAACACTCGTCTGGGTTGTCCCTGTCAGGCGTCCTCTCAGTTACGAACCAGTACCAGCCTGTGAAACTTTCGTAGACTTCTATCACCGGTACCAGTTTGCCGTTGATCGACCTGATCGCAGGTATCTCTTTCAGTTTCTTCTTTTCCTTGTTCTTTCCGTCGTCGTTGTTGAATACAGTCTTGTTGTTGCTCGTCATTTTAGATTCCCTCCTCTATTGTTGCTCTCACCTCCACTCTGCCCACCACTATCGATAGTAGGCAGGGACCAGGAAAACGTCGATTTGGACGTCCCATTCAAAGAGTGGTTTTAAAAAAATAATGTGGGGTGTTACCGGACAGAAGTAGCACCATTGCGGATTAGCCGCCGACTACTGCCGGCAGTCCTACGAACCTGCCAGTGCTGTCTCGTACTATCTTCGCTGTTTCTGGCACCATTCTATTTACCTGCATGAAATGGATTTCTCCATCCATCTCTACAGCGATGGCGGCCATCTTTGCTGCCCGATGCTTTTCAGAATCGTTCAGCTTTGACAGCAAAGGAATGGTAGTTCGGGGCACTTGTGCGGAACTTTTCTCGATTGGCAGCCTTTCCTTATTGACTCCTCTTTTTGCCTCTTCTACCACCGCCAACAGAACGTTCTTTGATTCCTTGTGTGTGCTGTGCATTTTAAACACCTCCCAGTGTTTTTGTCTTGATGCCCGGTAAGTTGCGCTTTGCAGAACAGAAATACCTGCTGCATCAATGTACCTCCAGCCCACCATCCAGTTGATGGTTCTAGCCAGGATTTTGACGCATGTTTTAAAGGCTGGCTGGGGACGGTTCGCGCCCTAGATTGTTACAAAAATCCTAGAGGCTTGCCGGGGTACTGATGTCTGGCTGTTGTTGCACAGGCTGTTGTTGTTCTTCTCCTCTGTACGTCATCCTTACAGTTACCTTGTTGTTTTTTCTGACAAGGACCTTTACCCTGTAGCTGCCGGGTGGAATCTTGCTGCAGAATTCCTGCAGGTGTGCAGTCAGCGCACCTCCATTCACCTGCACCGCAGCACTGGTCAGATATCTCTGCATTTCGCGTGGAATGACCTTTTGTTGCTGCTGCATTGAGTTTCGTACGGTACTTTTCTCCTTGTTTTTATTCGGGATTGCTTCTTTTTTCTGCGCTCTGTAAACCTCCTTCCTTGTTTCTCGGATAAGCTGTTCCATGGTCATTCCGTTTCCGGTTCTCGTTGTTGTTTGTCTTCGATTTCTTTGATTTACTCCAGACTTTTCCTCCCTACGGTCGATGTTGCTGCCGGTCATAGCACGAAGTCACCTCCAGCCGCTGCCAGGCCGCTTATCTCTTCTGCAATTGCCTGTGCCTGCCTGCCATGTTCGGCTACTGTCTTTGTGACTATTTCCTGGTACCGGAGCAGGATACTGTCCAGCGTTACCAGATAGTCTATCTGTTCTTTGGAGTTCCTGTACTTCCTTACTGCCGTGTTTACAGCAAAGTTCGTTTCTGTCGTTGCTGCATCAATCCACATTTTGCACAGGATTTCGTCGTAACCTCCGTTTCCGTTCCTTTTGCCGTCGTCACCGTCGTCATCGTAGTTCATATTTTTCACAGCCATCTTATCACCTCCTTGTTGTGTCAGGGCCGTGTTTGCAAGCTAGCCCGCCAACTCCCACGCTCCAGGATAGTCCTCACTACATGCCTCTTCGAATTGCAACGCAACAACAAAAGAAATCTGGGACTGAATTCCAGACTGTTATGGTAGCGTAGATGCGGTCGTCTCTCTTGAAACGCTAGAGTTAGTTTTGCCTAACTCGCTTTGGTTCCACACCATCCCGCCGAGTCGGCCTTTTCTGGGTATTGATGGTTTGAACCTGTTGACTCGGTCACTGAAAAGGTCGTCTCTTGCTGAACTGTTTTTCAGTGCTTGCCGTTGCTATAGGCGCTGTCCTTTTCCGATTCTGCCGTTGGTTTTGGCACCACTGGTGCCATTTTCACTGCAGCATAGCGCCTTGGTGCCAATTATGCCGGCCGGATGTCCTCAAATTTGGCACCACTGGTGCCATTTTTACCAGGTACTGGTGCCACTTCAATCGATTTTTGGCACCACTGGTGCCACTCTTTCGTGCAGAACTGCACAGTTGAAGGCTCTTGCGGAGAATTTACATTAGGAAAAATTTGTGGCCATCCGTGCCACGCCGGTGGTGCACGCACATATGTGCATGCCGTTTTGAAACGTGCGGTTCGTCCGGTAGGTTTTTTGTTGTAGTTGATAACTACCAGTCCAGTACGCCGTGGATATAAAAGGCGGAAAAAATTAACTGTTCCGCGGCGCAAAAGAAGATGACCTGCTGAAGAAATCGGCAGCAAGGTAAAATACTCCTGCTTACCACCATTTTATGTCCGTGCCATGGTCGTGCGATGCGCAACAATGACGTCAGGTAAATGCACCTACTGTTCCCAGTCTTTCGCGGGTCCTTCAATGGGGCACCACCTTGAATCGTGCAAAGAAAGAGAGATGAGCCTTATGTCCAGAATCACAGGCGCCGCCAGCAAAGGCAGTGACAAAGCAGAAAGCAGAGTCTTTCTAATCAAAGCTTGGTCAAGGTACATGCCAGAGTACTGGCTATTTGTAGATGCGAACACCCGGTGCAGGCTGACCGACATCGATTCATTTCTCAGGCGCACGTGGCTTGAATGCTGCGGGCACCTGAGCCACTTCATAATAGACGACGAGGAGTACGAATCTTACCCTGACCCTGATTTTGGGAGTGACCAGGACATGCGGGTTGCGCTGGACACGATTCTTGCGCCGGGTATGACGTTTGATTACGAGTACGACTACGGCAGCACCACCGAGCTTGTACTCAAGGTTGTTGCGGTCAGGCCAGGAAAATTGAAGAGGGGCCCGGTGGTGCTTGCTGCAAGGAACGACCCCATATCTTTTGAATGTACGTCCTGCAAGAAAGCTGCAGCTACCGATGTCTGTGCGGTGTGCTTCTGGGAAGGCCCAGAGGCCATGTTCTGCGCAAGTTGCCTCAAACGCCACAAATGTGGAGAAGACATGGCCCTGCCGATCGTCAATTCTCCCAGGACAGGAGTCTGTGGATACACAGGGTAAAAGAGCAACAGCTCCAAATGGAGTTGAACTGAAGGAAGACTGTGCCCTATCCTTGCTGTTCTGTAACCACGCTGACCCTGAAGTTTCTGGAGTAAAGCCCGTACAGCCTCTTCCCGTACTTTGCCAGTTCTTCCGGCGACATGAGCAAGTGGTATTCGGCTCCTTCAAGCACAGAGTGCATCAGCCTCCCAACCCTCTGCAGCTGCTGCCTCCTGGAGCCGCCAAGGAAGTCTATCTCTATGATGTTCTTTATGTCCGGCAGGTCTATGCCTTCGTCAAAAATCCTGCTGGCGATAAACCGTGGGTGCTTTCTGACCAGCTCAGACCTTTCTTTCAGCGAATGCCTGCCGTGTATGTATGGAAGGCCGGTTATCCTTGAAGTGTCTTCTCCAATCGCAATGGTGTCGCAGAACACCATTGTAGGACCTTTCAGCTTTTCTTCGAGCAGCGATTTGAGCAGCATCAACTTTGTTGAAGTGACATGAAGGTAGACTTCAGGGCGTTTTACCCATCCTTCTTTGAATAGCCGCTCCCAGTCGCTGCCGTACGGAGCGCCGCCCAAAACGTAAATGAGCTCGCTGCGGCCATCTTCCCGGTGCGGACTCCCTGACAGGCTGAGCCGGTACCTGGCGTCCAGGAACGCCAGGCGGGAATATGTTTCGGCAGGGAAGTGGTGCGACTCGTCAAAGATGAGCAACTCGTATTTTTCTTTTGTAAGGTGCGCCAGCGCGCTGTCGTATGTTGCGATGGTTATGTCCTTGTGCTTTTCCTTCTTTGCGCCATAAAACAGGCCTACCGACGGCCTCGAGCCACTGTCAGGGAAGTGCTCCATGATGTACTTCTGCCACACAGAGATCAGCGAGAGGGAAGGGACGACCACAAGCGTCCTTCCGGATATGCACGCAGCCACATAGACGCCAAAGAACGACTTGCCTCCACCAAAAGGGTAGACAAGGGTCATGGCGCCATTTTTCAGAAAGAAATCAAAAGCTTCCTGCTGGTAGGGCCGCAGCTGGATGTCTGTCTGCCACTTCCACCTCTGTTCTACTGGCTTTGAAGTCCATGGAATGACGCCGTCCTCGACAAGCCTAGAAGCAAGGTTGAACCGGGATGCCCTGGACGGTTTTATGCGGATTCCAATGCCTTCCTCCCTTCTGAGCAGAGAGTCACGGTACCTGATCCACGCATCATCAAGCTCGTCCTCGCTTCCAACCAGATAGTCGCCCTGGATCTTCAGGGTCAAGAACCTAGGTTTCAGATCGAGCTCTTCCCTTAACTCCTCAGGTACGAGGCCTGCCCAGGTCGCATAGTGGTCAACCTTGTAGATGTTGTAAGTCTCTGTCTGGGTTTCAAGCCAGCCAGCCTTGTAGTCGATCCACTTTGGAACCACCAGCAGGTAGGTGTTTCCTTCTGCCTGCGGGATCAGGGCATATGGCTTTTTCATAAAGTCTGCCACGGTGCTGTCCCGGGTGAGGACGGAGGTATCCCTATCGATGCTGTACTCTTCGCAGGGCCCTTTGGCAAGGCCTACGTAGACCCGGTTATAGACAAAGTGCGGCCTGTCGGCCCTAGCCTTTACCTCTGCCACGTTACGTTGCTTTACCACTGTCTGGCCTTCGTGCCTGATGATGGTACTACTACTGGCAACGGCATCTTCTGCTGCATTGGTGGTGCCGGAAGGCGGGGCTGTTGTACCAGCTTTTTCTTCTTGTGCGTTGGTCAACTCTACCTGTTAGTTGGTCAACGCATGCTTCTTAACCTATCCGAGCTGCGGCTCCCTGCGAGCTTCCATCATCATCCACTTTCAGACTATCTGCTTTACCTTCAGGCCCAGTACCCCTTCCTGCCGGTACAGCTCACCTACCACGTCAAAGGTCGCGCCCTTCTTCAAAAGTTCTCTGGGACCGCTGTAATCGTAATGGTTGAGCCTTGCACGCCACTTTTTGTTTATCATGACCACTGCCCGGCCCTGCATCACCTTTTCAACGCGGATGGAATAGATGTCACCTTTTGCTGCAGCCAGGTTGTCTGCCAGCACCACCGTGTCCTCGTTACGCCACGCCAGCCTCCTGAGCTTCTCAAGCTTCTTCAGTGCCTCGTTGAGCACAGGGTAGTCCAGCGAAAGGTGCTCGCGCAGAAGCTCCACGTCTGCTCCCTTGACTCCTGCCTTTGCAAGCTCGGTATGTATGCGCCTTGCGGCCCTTTCCACCTCGCGCTGGAATGCGCCGGTGAGCATCTCTTCTTCGGCCGATATCGCCTTCTTCCTGAGCTGCTGGATGCGGCTTTTGACCTCTGCGTCAAGTACCGCGGCATCGACCGGGCCGCCACCCTTCTTTTTCCCTATCTCCTCTGCCACCTCCTTCCGCAGCCGCTCTTCCGCCCTTGCCCTCCACCCTTCGAGCGCGGCGAGCTCTTCTGCAGTCACAGGGTTTGGCTCAAGGAAAGCCCTCTTTACTGGCGCCAGTACCGCGTTTATGGACGAAAGGGACTCTTTCATCCTCTCCACACGCCTCTTGCTGGCATAGAGGTGGCGCGTGTCTATGGTGTCGTTTGCGGCAAGTATCACCACAGAGCCGGCTGCTTTTCTGCCGGTCCTGCCCCTCCTCTGGATGTACCTTATCTCGCTTGGTACGGGTTCGTAGAATACCACAAGGTCCACTTCAGGGATGTCCAGGCCCTCCTCTGCTATGGACGTGGCCACAAGCACGTCAAATTCGCCTTCCCTGAAAGACTGGAGCACTGCTGCCTGCTCGTCCTGGTTCATGCCCTCGTCCCCCTGCCGCTTGGCCTGTCCGACGAACCTTGATGCTTTGATGCCTGTAGAAGAGAGCACGTCGTCTACTATGTGCCTTGCAGTGTCGCGGTACTGGGTGAATACCAGCACCCGGCCCTTTTGTTGTTGTTGTTTGTTAGAACTGTCGGAGGAGCCGCAACAATACTCCTTTACAAGCTCGACTATGCGCCGGGCCTTCGGATGCTCTACAGGAGCCTTTTCAACCAGCGCCCTCACCTCCATTATTTTGGGGTCTTTGAGCAGCGCGGCATGTGCCCTGCCACCTTCTTCCTCTATCCTTTCAAAGAATGCCCTGAGCGAATGGGCGCCCTGGCTCTCTATCAGCTCAAGGCAGTACAGAGTGAGCGCGGCAGACTGGTTCATTATGGCGACATAAATGGGTCCGCGCTGCTCCTCCATGGTAAGCTCGAGCCTGTACCTGAGCGCCTCGCCAGCCTCTATCAGGTCGCGCTTGAATATCCACCGGGTGTCCTTCTTTTTGCCCAAAAGCCCGCGCTGGACAAGCCACTTCAGCCTCTCGTCAAGCATCGACCTGAGAACGGATGCAATGTACCTGTACTCTTCAGGCAGGTCGAACCATTCCCACTTGACGTCAATAGGGTTGACGTACGGCTTGACATCGCCGTCCTCTTCGCTCCTGTACTCGACGTGCTCTATGTACAGGTTGTTGCACACTTCCTGTATCCTTTCCTTCTTGGCTCCCGGGCTTGCGGTCATGGCAAGTATTACAGGGTGCATCGACTGGCCGACGTATTCCCTTGCTATGGCAGTATAGGCGTAGTCCTTTACCGCCCTGTGTGCCTCGTCAAAGACCAGCAGGATAAAGTCTTTCAGGTGCAGCCTGCCTTCTTCGAGATCGTTTCTCACCACTTCTGGAGTGGCAAAGACGAGCCTGACATCCCTTTTGTCCCACACCGCCCTCCTTGCTTCAGGTACCGTCTTGCCAGTCACCATTGCCACCTGCTCTTCCATGATTTTCAGCACCGCGGAGAAGGACTTCAGGTGTTGTGATACGAGCGGCCGCGTTGGAGCCATCATCAGCACCCTCTTGTCGCGGTATTTGTAGAGCATGTCTGCACACACAAGGGCTGCTATCATCGTCTTGCCAAGCGCAGTCGGTAGGATGACCAGGGTATTCTTGTGACTTGCAGCGTCTGCTATGTTCTTCTGGTATAACCTGTGGTCGATGGTGCCCTCCCATACGAGCGGATGTTCCGCAAAAGACGCTTGGGTCAACTGCTATTCACAGTAGCTGTCCTGAATAACAGTTGCCGGAGCGAAATATAAAAGCAGTTCAGATCTCGAACACGTCTTCGCCCGCCTTCACTGCAGGCTTCCTCTCGGGGTTGACTTCGTCGATGCTGTGCGCCAGCTGCTCAAGCTTGGGGTTGATCAGGAGCTTGGTTATCTCTTCAAGCTCCGGCGCCGACCTGATGACTATGCCCCTCTTTTTTGTTGCAGCGCCGGAGGCGTCTACGGGGTTGACTTCTATGGCAAGGGAGGGAGCCCTTCCCTTGAACTGGGGCAGCTTGATGAGGAACACCCCCGGTACGCTTGTGGCCTTCCTCTCCCAGTCCTTGCCGTTCTTCAAGAATTGTGCGAGCCTTTCGTCCGGTGCCATTATGGTTAGCAGTCATACTGTCAGGGCTTCCACTTATAAAAACATCGGCTACCAGTCTAGGGCTGGCCGGCCTTTGCGCTGTGTCCAGATAAGCTTATTTTTGAACCGACGTTACATAGGCTCGTGAAAGAGCCGGTTGAATCTCTGGTCCAGAGGCTTGCCGTGCGCGGCCCTGAAACAGACATGGAAACTGTCAGGTCCATCGTTGCAAGGAAGTAAGAAACCATGCCGCACCTGGTATGGATGGTGACGGAGGAAAAGTACTGGGATACAGAGTCGGGGTTATTCTCTGTCTGGGCCCCTATCTGCGCGATGCACGTCCTGTCAAAGATTGGCGGGAAAGAAGCTGCTTCTGCTGTCTACAGTGCGATGAGAATCCATTATGACGATACTGGAGACTGGATTACCGAAGACATGCCATATGTGCTGGCAGCTTTTGGTATCGAAGGCTCTGACACACTCGCGTCGATGGTAGCAGATGCCCGACTTGACGAGTATGTAAGGGACCGTGCCGCCAGAGCACTTGTCATAATATCCGGGGTCTACCCGGAAATCAAGTCAAGGTCTGTAGAGGTGCTGAAGAAGGCGATAACGGACGAAGGCGACGAAAGTGCAAGGAGCATACTGGCAGATACTCTGGCAGAGTTCAAGGATAGTGACACACTCCCGTTCTTGGAAGACCTGTTCAAGAGCTGATAGATACAGCCTACATCGATTACGAGACGGTACTGGACATCTACGCCGGCAAGTTTGACCACCTACAACACCACATCCCGCGAGACCCTCTTGACATATTCAACCCAGGACCCGGCAACTTTTATAGGAAGAACACCCCTTCGCCTAAATCGAAGGGCCACAATTCAGGGAAGACAAAAGTTGGAAGGAATGACCCGTGCCCATGCGGCAGCGGCAGGAAGTTCAAGAAGTGCTGCCTGAAAATGGTATGACTGGCTTTAGAAAAAATTGCAGCATGGATGGTTGTTTTCAGTGCTTGCAGCATTCACAATGGTTCGCTATGCACATCTCTGCCTGTTCATCCATGCATTCCTGGCAGCTGCACCTGTCTTCTGAGAGTACGTCCATAGAGTGGAGCTATGGCCGTACTTAATAAGGGCGCCGGTAACTTTTGAGCGAAGTCTAACCCTCAAGCAGGACGGTTTAGCCACCGTTGCTTTCCTTTTCGGATCTCCTCAAGAAGCGCCATTCCCCTCTCCGTTATTGTGTAGCCTGGCACCCTTTCCATCGCGGATATCAATCCCAGCTCTTTCAGTTTCAGCGATTTTCGCATAAACGTCCTCCTTGGCATGTCCAGTTTCGGCAAGATATCAGAAGACTTCAGACCTGGGTTCTCCTTTACCGCCAGAAGGATCTTGACCAAGGACTCGTCGTCAGCAAGTTCCTGATACAGCATATCCATGACCGTTGTTGAGGGTTCTCCTCTCTCCACATCTTCACCCCATATTATCTGCTCTTCATTTTCGCCAGAGACATCTGTATTGCTTGCATCATCATCATCTTCTGGATCGCGCTCTTTCATATTCGCCCCTTCGACTTCGGGTCTTGAAATAGCAGTAGACGTCATTTCCACCCGGCTGTGCTTTTCTGCAGTCATCTCCACATCATCTCTTACGTTCTCCTTTTCTTGTCCTTTTGAAACGAATGATTCTGCATCCGCTATCACTTGTTTCAGTAATGCGGGTTCCCTGATTGCGGTTAATGCGTGGACCACTTTTTCTACATTTGAATGAGTTGCAGCCCTGCTTACAAGCAAGACCGGCACATAAGCAGAAATGCTGCGTTCTTTCAATGCCTGCAGTATCCTCTTTTTCCTCTCTTCGCTGTCTGTTACAAAGACTGTCCTTATCCCGCTGGCGGCGTTTCGGAGATAGTTCTCGATTACCCTGTCTGGATGTCGTTCGGGGTACACCTCGAACTCCACAGCCCAGGCCGGCGGGCTTTCCCATTCGTCGGAGTCGTATTTTGAACCGTTGTCTGCCAGTTTTGGTGAGAATGCATAGATGTCCGAATGCCCTTCGCTGAGATGTCCATTGTCTGCAATGCAGTACCATCCCATCCTCCAGAACGCATGGAGGAAGAGGTCAATCCAGTTGAGATGTACGTCCCCGCCTGCTCTGGCGCCTTTCGGTATTTCGTAAAAAGGCTTCAACCCTGACTCTGTCAGCGTAAATGTGAACCTCTTTTCGTCTGATTGACTGTCTGCAGCAGTTATCTGGGTTGTCTGCACCAGCCCTTCTCTGACCATCTCGTGTAATACTGCCTTTACCTTCTGGAACCCTGCATTGTAGGGTTTGTGGTGATGTGGCGATGATACGGCCTGCTCAAAGAGAGCTTTTGTAGTCATTCCATTTCGGTCAAAAAAGAGCCTTGTCTGGATAAACCACTTTAGGGGCGTGGTGAAGAATGGCGGCCTCGGAAAGGAAGCGTTTTTCGGAGCGATAACAATAGTCTCACTGCTGTCAGCTTTGTCTTCCAGATCCGAGCTTACCTCCTGCCCGTATATACACAGGCTTTCTACCATGCACTCCTCGCTTCTCATGATCAATTCCGAGTCACTGATCTGTTTGTAATGCGTTGAGAGTGAGAATGGTTTTAGTGGCATCCCCTTCATCTTGGTGCTTACCATGAACTCGTACCTAGGAAGGAGCATTATCGTCTGTGTATCATAAGGTGCAAAGAAAGGCGCTATCTCTTTTGCAGTGTCAGGCCCTACAGAGAACGTTATGATTGTAGAGCAGTTTCCAAACACGGCTTTCTTTATCTCTTCGGTAAATCCGGAGGGGTACTGGCTAACCAGCGTGAGGTAGAGACGGTACTTTGCTACCTCACGGAGGATGTCTATCACTGCATCTGTGACAAAGGTGTGGGCTTCATCTACGTACAGGTAACATGCTCTCCTTTTCTCCTTCACTCTCTCGTCTGCCCTGCTTATTGCAGTCTGGAATATCTTGTCAAGTAGCAGGCTGCCGATAAACGTAGACATGTCGCCCAGTCTTGCCTTTGATAGATTGACCAAGACGAATTTGCCGCTGTCAATGGCGTCTCTCAGGTCAAGAGTCTTGACTACAGCACCATCTTTCCTCTTGGTCTTGAACATCTCTTTTACAAGAGGGTCGACAAGGATGGTGTTGAGCCTTGTCAGGATAGGTTCCAGAGACTCTGGCCTTATCCTGCCAAAGTCATTGACAAAAAAGTTGACCACGTCTTTGTTTGAGCAGTTTCTCATCAGTCGTTCTCTGTATTCAACATTGTTTACCACGTAATAGCAGTCTGTTATGTCGGTGGAACCTTTCTCTTGGTCTATCAGAAGCAGGATGGTGTTTCTCATTATCCTCTCAAGCAGAGGCCCCCACATCCCGCCCGAGAGCTTCTTTACCGCATCAATGAAACCCTGTGCAACTTTCAGGCGGGACAGGCTGTTCGAGTATTCCAGAAAGTCAATCTTGACTACCTTGCCATGGGTATGTATTGTCATAGGGTCTATCAGTATCGTGTTCTTTCTCTTTTCGTCAGGTATCAACGCCAGTATCTTGTTAACAGAATCGCCAGACGGGTCTATGTAGACGAATGGCTCGTCTTCCTGTACATGCTCAAGTATCAGCGTTTCTATAAGAGTGGTCTTGCCGTACTGCGTCCTTCCTATTATGAGCGTATGTCCCCTGTCGCTCTTGTACAGGCCTTTCTTCTCTCCGGTGTTGCTGTCGACGCCCAGCAGGTATACAGGTTCTGTGTTGGGTTCTACGTATTTGGAAATGTCAAACTCTTCTTGATTGTTTCCTTCCTTCCCTCCGTCCGGCTTCTTTCTGATGCGTTCGAATAATCCCATCTGTCATCATGTTATTTGGATGGCATGGAGGAATCTGCCCCCGGCCTTGACACCCCCTGCTCAAAGTGTGCTGACTGTTGTGGTGACGGATGGACTGATATCATAGACAATATCTCTTCCATGCTGAGGACTGCGAGCCTATATTCATGGAATGAGAAAAGAAGGGATGCTCTAGATCGTGATAGCGCTGGTGGCGCAGCTCCCGGAAGAGGCCCTTCCTTTTGATCGACCTTCTTTACCCTTGCAGAGAACCCGTTATGCCAATTTGGAAATTGCTTCGCTATATTTTCCACATGGCCACTGCTCTCACCGAATACAGTTATCTTTGTGAGAAAAAATGCGTGCGATCTGGCCTTGGTTTTCATGGCATCAAGCAGGTTCTTTTCAAAAAGTGATAGCTCCTTGTCTTGTTTGGCCGGACCCATGGATGCGCCTTTCTTGGTCGAGCCAAAACGTGCAGCTTCACTTGCAAATCCTGTGCCAATGCTGGCCAGTTGGGAGAGTATGTCAGAGGATGGCAATTTCTTTTCAAACTTTTCAAGGTAGCTCCATATTCTCGCAGCTGCATGAGTGTCTGCTTTGAAAACTATCTCCAGCATAGACGGCACGCCATACAATGATTCAGCTATGTTTCCTGCTGCAGAAGAAAATGGGTTGATTGAATTATTCTCTCCTTTGGAAGAATGGTCTATCAGGGGAAGGGGATACGGTCTTCTGAGTTTTAATTCTGCAAAATAGCCATAATGTCTTGGTCGAGGCGAGCCTGTGAGGATCTGTACTGGCATTTTTGACAGGCTGTTTACAACCTGTCTTTTGTCGTGGTCATCAATGTCTATGAAGTACCTGACCGACAGCTTGTCTGGATAGGTTTGAGATTTGTCGCATTGCAGCAGTATCTTACAACTCCTCCCACTCGAATGCAAATTCTGCAATAGTTCTACGTAGCCATCACTTGGATATTTTTGTGAGCTGCTTATTTGAAACGGTCTGACCTCGATCATAATCGCAAACCCGCCTGCCCAGCATCCCAACGCCCAAAATAATATAAGCAGAAAGCCTACCCAATTGCAAAAGCAACAGAGCATGCAATTTGGTTCTAACCCAGTAAGTCTATTTCTTGTGCAGCGCTACCGTCTTTATTTCTGAATCCTCTCATCACGATATCCCAGGGCGTTATTATTGAGTCAGGATGATGGGGATGTTCAGCGGCATTTACCAACAAGCATGGCGTGCTTATGTCAGACATCAATTCTCCGGCCTTTCTGGCAGGCATGTCCGGTTCGACCTGTTTTGGTACAAGCATTTCAAGCTCTGCAACTTTGATCTCGTAAAGGCCCGTCAGGCCTTTTTCAGACATCATCTGCCTTCCGTCGTGGCTCAGAAGGAACTCGAGTATCTTCCTGTCATTGATGATTTGCATGTTGTTGGCACCGCTGCCCTTTTCAGCCCTTATCACCATGTTTCGGACGTTGTTCTGAACCATGGCCGCAAGTGCATTCCCAACGCTTGCATCATTTTCAAGCGCTACGATGGGGGACGAAATCTCCTTGACAGGCCTGTCCAATCCAGAGGTGCCTGCTGAAATAACATGCCTTTACATGTCGCGAATGGTAAGGGAAGCTGCAATCTTGTAGTTGATTGTCACCGGCACGAATGCAAACCTTGTTTCATCAAAGATGTCAAGCGCATAGCCTAGGTTGGATCCTGCATCAACTCCGTATACCGACCTGTCCACCATATCGGTTACTTTTGCATACTGCCATTCTCTGGATTCCAAGATGTGCTTGATAATGCTCTTGCCGCCTATCCTTCCTACCGGACTGGTTCCGTCAAGAACCACAAGCCCGTCGACATAGATCTGCGGCCCTATGGCAAGAAAGGTCCCAGCCTTGAGGAGCGAATCATGGGGTTCAACGGACAGGACTGGCCTCCTGAAGATATGTGGAACCGCCTCCCTTATCGGCTTCTGTTCTATTGCCAATCGTAGAATAACTTGGTCTAACAGTCAGATAAACTGTAGGCATCTTATGTACCGCATTGCAATCATTCATCGCGTCCCGCTATTTATGCCGCTACGATTCTTTTCTTCACGTTCCATATTCAGGTTCACAAAGGCGTCAATCATGTGTATCACTCCAAACAGGCAGAGGGCCGCAGGCAGGTAAGATAACAATGAAACTGGCGAATTCAAAACGGCTACAACACCATTTGAGTAGTGTTCAGTAAACGCGTAATATACATGATACAGTAGCACAACAAGAACCATGGCGGTAGGAATTTCTATAATGGCCAGCTGTACCGCCAAACCCTTCGCAAAGCCAAACCTCCTTACAAGCCCTGAAAATACTGCATTGGTCTCGTTGACTGAAAAGTTCACCCTGTCCGCAGCATAGAACCTGTAGGTAGTCCACACATCGAGTGAAAGTCCGGATGCCCATATTGACAGATAAAGGAAGCTTGTGAATGAGAAAAGGACGCCTGAACTGGAACTATCATAAATAAAGAATACGATGGGCGCGCCCAGAGAGATGAGGAAGAACGTTCTGAATACACGAAGAGCTGCCTGCCTGTTCAATCTGCCAGAACCTGATCTACTTTCGTCTTTCGCCTGTCAGGATGTGTCTATTTCGGGTAAGTTCTATGGCTCCCCACGTTATCCCTCCAATTATCACTGCGACTCCTATGTACTGGATCATAGTCAGGAGGTTTCCTACCATCGATACCAGCTGGGGTGGCAGATTGGCAGGAGGATTTCTATAGTCGATGCCTGTCAGCCATGTGGCCAAGTAGGGTGCGAGGTACATTACAACACCTCCCAATATTCCTCCAACTATGATCCTCTGCCCCTTTGCCTGTTCCTGCTCGGAGCCTCCCCTGACAAATGTGAGTCTATGACTCAGGGCTAGAGATGCGACAAGGGAGATCACTATCCACATGACAAGGGTCGAAACCGAGGATAGATTCGAAGTTATTACTGCTCCATCAATGAACAATCACATTTCACCAAAAAAACACACTGCATGCGTATTTAACAACGCGAAAGGTGAGGACTGTCCGCTTTTTGCAGCGAGAACTATCTTATACTATCACACTGATTGTTTGCACAACGCTCCTTGCCCTCCTCATTTAAAAATAGAAGCGGTCACTCCGCGCAGCATGATAGCTTGCTCACATCTTGCTTGAACGAAGTGGCTACCAGCTTTATCGCCTCGTTCATGGTCGGGAACACGTGCACGGTGTCGATAATGTCGTCGACTGTGAGTTTGTACTTCACTGCTAGGACTGCCTCGTGAATCATGTCCGCGGCTATGCTTGATAGGATGTGAACACCTACAATGCGGTTTTTCTTCTTCGGGTCAACGACCATTTTTATCAGCCCCTTGGTGTCGTTCACGGTCAGGGCCTTTGGGACTTTGTCCATGTCAAGGGTTCTGCAGGAACAGTAGCCGTACCTTTGCATCATCTGCTTTTCAGTCATCCCGACTGATGCTACCTGAGGGGAAGTAAATATGGCAGAAGGAACCGACAGCAAATCTATTTTCTTGTGGCTTCCGGTAAGAGCATTCTCCGCTGCAGTGGCGCCTTCCTTGGCAGCCAAAGTTTCAAGCATCGGCTCTCCCACCACGTCGCCGCCAGCCCATATGTGAGGAGCAGACGTGCGCATCTCCGAATTGACGACTATTGCGCCGTCCTGCCTGACTTTAACGCCCACGTTTTCAAGATGCAGGTCAGCAGTGTTGGGCTTCCTTCCAGTTGCCATCAAAAGCTGATCTGCTTCAAAAACCCTGTCTTTATCGTCCACAGATGCTCTAATGAATTTGCCGCCATTCTTCTGCCATGCCTCTTTGACGTTAACTCCTGTCACTATCTCAATACATTCTTCAGCAAGATAACGGTGCAAAGCTGCCGAGACCTCTGGCTCGTGTTCAGGGATTATCCTGTCGCTCCTCTGAAGAAGAGTGACCTTGGTTCCAAACCTGGAGTACATCTGGGCAAACTCCAGACCCAGAGCCCTTCCTCCCACAACTATCATTGATGACGGTTTTTCTTTGAGTGAAAGCGCCTCTATGTTTGTGAGGTAGTCGATGTCCTCTATGCCTTTGAATTTTGGCACGAAAGCTGAAGAGCCGGTCGCTATGATGAATTTCTTTCCAGAGAGGACCTTACCATCCACCTTAACCTGGTTCTTGGAAACAAAAGCCGCGCTTCCCTCAATGAGCTGGACATACTGTAAGGATTCCAGAACGTCATTGTACTTTTGCTTTCGGAGATTGCCTACAAGTTTGTCTTTATCATGAATAATTCGGGTAAAGTCAAAATCGGCGTCGCAAGGCTTTATCGCGGGGTGAGCAGGTTTCCTTGCAGATTGTAGGTGTTCACCTGCCGCGAGAAGATTCTTGCTTGGAACGCAGCCCACGTTGACGCATGTTCCACCCAGCCTGCCACGCTCAATCATGGCGGTCTTGACGCCATACGCGTTGGCCTTGATGGCGGCGCTGAATGCTGCGGCACCTCCACCAATGATTATCAGGTCATATTTGTTTTCCATGGTTTTCTCTCTCTTGCTCTTCTTCATGTAATTTCTCTTGGAACTAAAAAATGATAGAGGTCTGAAAAAACACACCGATCATTCCACCTTGGGCTTTTTGCGTGTCTGCTTGATTTCCTCCAGTATCTCGTCCGCCCTCTTTTCAGACTCTTTCTCGTTCATTCCGCTTCCGCAACAACAGTCACACATTGCATCAATACTATAGAATAGATAGGATTTAAGCTATCACGTTTATATCAACATAGTGACTATCTTTGTGCATAGTTGTTGCGGAAGCTTCAGTGGCCGCAGGTTGCTTCTTTTTTTCTTGCTCAATCTCAACGCGTCGCAGCACATCCGGCCAAGATGAGATTCCTTACTATCGTTCTTTTTATTCAACGCGCGAAACATCTTGATGTCAATCAGCAGCCCGCCCCCAGCTCCTGCGGCTGCAGTCACAAAAGGCACCCAGAGTATCCCGGTCGCAGCTCCTGCAATAAATCCGCCGAACAGCCCTGCGCAGCAGAACATGGACCTAGCTGCGTTGACAAGTTATTTAAGCTGCTAAGTTTCGGAAAGGAAAGCCGCTATGCTCCAGCATAGCTAGATGCCCTCTATCTTCTTGCCCCTTTCTATCAGTGTACACGAGCAGTGCGCAACCACCGTCCCTTTTTTCGTCAGAGCCCATCGCAGGATAGGTATTATTGCCTCCCTCAGCTCCTTACCGTCCTCTGTCAAAGTGTAATCGACCCTCGGAGGTATCTCGTTGAACGCCTCCCTCTTGACGAGGTTGTACTTTGCCAGCTCCTTGAGTGTATCGGCAAGCGTCTTGGGGCTAATCCCTTCTATCTCCTTCATCAGGTCGTTGTACCGTATGCGCCTGTGGTTTCCTATCTCGTTTATTATCAAAAGCGCCCACTTTTTGCTGATGATGTCGATCACGCCCTCCAAAGGACAGAGGCATACCACGCCTTCACTATGCTTTGCCATAGCCACTATCTTTCTATAAACTTGATAGTATAAATGCTATGCAATTTACAGTAATTAATGAGGCATGCAGTGCGTCAATCGTCATTCAAGGTTCTGGCCGATTCTCGATGTGCTTTCTGAGAGAAGATATGCAGCGATTCTAATCGTGTCGGGGCTGGCTTACGGCATTCTGTATATGGTGGTGGTTGGCGTAGTGTCGTACGTGCCAGGTCTGCATTCGGTCACGGGCCCATACCCGATCATCCGTTTTACGTCACTGGGCATATCGGCCATCATTGCTGGCAACGTGTTTTTCTTCATATTCTACGGAGCCATCGCGTTCCTTGCTGCGTCGTCGTTTTTGGTAGGGCTCAACATCTCCCTCATGTTTTACGCAAGAAGGATGACAAGAGCATGCAGGATGAACAGGTTTTCCAAGTCAAAAGGATTGCTCGGTCTTCTTCCGGCGTTCTTTACAAGCTTCTCCTGCTGCGGCACCGGGCCGCTCACGCTTGCCATAGGTTCGGCAGCATTTTCATCCCTCTCGCTGTACAGCCAGTACATGGCTCCTATGACCATAGCAGTGTTGGTTGCAGGTACATACATGATGTCAAGCAAGGTAAGCAAGACGGAGGGATGCTAGACGGCTGGCGCAAACAAATATGCAATTATTGGCAGCATAATCGCCGCAGCTGTAATAGCCACTGTCGCAGCTTCGCTGAATTTTTCAGGTCAGCGGGGAACCGGCCCCAACCTCACTACTGCTACCTCAGAAACGTCTCCACAAGGCTTGCAGGTCGGAAATTCAGCTCCTGATTTCACCTTGGTAGATCCTGTCAAGGGAACGGTCACCAAACGGACGTTTACAGGAAAGCCGTTGTTCATTTTCTTTACGACGACGTGGTGTACGCCCTGCCAGATAGGCGCGCAGAACCTTGCCAAGTACGACGACGAGACAGGAGGAAGCGCCTTCGATGTGCTTATAGTCTTTGTTGACCCGCAGGAGGGCGACCAGCAGTACGTCGACTGGAAGGGCAAGTATGGTAGGGATGACTGGTACGTGGCAGAGGGAGTCGGCATGGCCACAGCGTACAAGGTGCGCTACCTTGACACCAAGTACGTGTTGGACAAGGACGGCAAAATCACATGGGTCGACCTCAATCCACTCGAGTATTCAAAGGTCAAGCAAGTGCTTGCCCGTCTCGTGTGACATAACATGGCCTACATAAGACTCGTAGCAGCCACAAAGGACAAGCCAGCCGTTGCAGCGTTAGCAGCTGCAGGCATTTTCTTGCTCATGCCTGTCTTGCAGCTGGTAAATACGCCACTTGCATTTGAGATATGGTTCCTCGATCTTTACCAAAAGCCGCCAAGCTCTATAGCATACTTGGCCTTCTCCGTCCTGTTTGGCATGTTCATTTCATTATATCTGTATGCGAAGAACAAGTGCTTTGACTGCAGACCGGAGAAGGCTAGGGCGGGGTTTGCCGGCTCTGTTGTCGGGTTCATGGTAGGTGTGTGTCCTGCATGCTTTTCGTTTATAGGAGTACTCTTGCCCCTTGGACCAACTCTGTTTCTCACGTCCTACTCCCCGGTATTCACCGGAATCTCGATAGCTATGGTCCTGTTCTCGATATACAAGCTTGGCGGGCTCAAAAGGCAGGTAGCGCAGGGCACGTTCTGGAGCAACCCTGGCGGGAGATTTGATCTTCCATCTGATTCCTAGTATAACTCAGTCCCGGGATGAAATGCCGCCCACGCGAACCAGAATCCTTGATCAAGCGGCAGCCGTTGTAATCTCTTGCCTGTCATCTCTCCATCCGTCGCAACACCATCAAAACCCCATACGCTTCCAGTCTGCCTGTCAGTCATGACGCCGTCTTTGTATTCAAATTCAAGAACCTGGTCGTCTACTGTCCTCTCAAATACCCTTGTCATGAACTGATAGTGTGACGCTATCAGAACAGGCCTGCCGGCAAGGTCGTCGTTTATCACATGTTCTTCTTCTATCTTCGACAGCTGGTAAGCGCGGTACACGCCGTCGTGCTCAAGCCCGATGACTATCTCCTTGGGACCGAGCCTGCTGTCGTGGTTTGAAATGGGGAAGTATATTGACGGGCTCGTGTAATAATCGCCGTAGGGATCCGCACCGTAGGGTCTCCCAAATCCTGTATCCGCAGATAGCACTTTGGCGTCAGGATACAGTCCCTTCCATTCTCTCCAGTACGCTAAATCGAACGGGATTCTTTCGAGCTTTGTACCTGCATACTTGCCCACAATTCCCTCACCAAGCGCTTGGCTCCATAGTGATTCGCTTGCCCTGTCATACATCACAAGATTGTTGTTGTATAGTTTGCCGGACGTCCCGAACTCCAGTGTCTGACCATCTACCATACGGTTGAAAACCTGATTTGTAAAGCACAGCGGACAGTAAGTTACAGCGACGGGAACACCGCCGACCTTGTCATTTACAATCTCGTGCCAGACTAGAATCTGTAGCGGGTACGCCCTGATGTCGCCGTTGATGTCAAGACCAAGAACAATGTCAGAATCTTGCAGGAATTTGCCAGCTTCTGGTACTGACACGAACCTGGGCTTGTCGATAGACGGAATCCCATCCCTGGGTGGACCGCCACTGACTATCTGATCAAGTGGAACAATGGATCGTGGTTTTGTGGTGTCTTTTCCGCTCAGAGGATTGACGTTTGCCCTGTCCTGATAGTCAGAACCTTGGTTTAGTACATTTTTCCCCGTCATTACACCCACAAGGATGGCGACAACCACGGCGGCAGATACTGTTGCCATGATGGTAACGACAACCTTCTTTTTGCTCATTCCTGCCGTTCTACCGGCCATGGTTTGAACCTCTGTCTTTGCCCTGTGCTAGATATTTTCGCAATCTTAACTCCCTGTTGAGTTTGAATGCAGATAGGCCTGCAAAACCAAGCACAATCGAGAGACCTATGTACGAAAGTGGTGTAGAGTACTGGATCAGGACAACCGATAAGGTGCTTCCAAAAATAGATGGAAGAAATGAAAGTATGAAAAGCCAACTTCCACAGCAGCCAAGCGGTACAAGAGAAAAAAATGAAAGAAATGAGCTGAATGCAGTGCTGCCCGAACCGGCGCCGACGATATGCTTTCTCTTATTTAGTTGGCAGCCCATCCTTTTGCCATAGCTGGAGATGAACGACTGTGTCCCTGTCCCTGCCGCCGTGCCAAAGATGATAGGCGAGTTTATTGCAAAAGCAGTATTGACTGCAGCAAGCGGAGGAAGACTAGGGGTTGTCACAACCACTATGAGAAGATAGGCCGCTATCGTGATCCCGCTTACAGCAAGACCTCTTGATAGTGACCTTTTGGCATTGTAACTCAAATGCATCATACTGGGCGATTCGGTCACGACTATGTAAAGGGATTTTAATTATTTAATTTGATATTTGAACAGTTCAAGATCGGCTTTGGCAGATAAAGTTGCGCCAGGGAGGTCAAATTTCCGTTGTTAATTTGGAGTGATCGGACAATCACCATCATGGTTGAGCACTCCTGATGGAGTCGCTTATCACCAGTAATTTGCCCAGTGTCGTAAGCTTGGCCAATATTCTGCCCCTGTCTCCCTTTTCAACCTCTAGCAGTCCTAAATCTACCAGGCCCTTCGATTCCCTCGAACCCATGACATGGTAGCTTAGCAGCGGCTTTCCATACCCGGATGCCTGTTCCAGCTGCTCAAGACTCTCTATAGAACCGCCCTGGTCGTTTATGGATCTCAGAATCTTGAGCTTGGCATCAGATATTACTTCATGATAGCTCAGCTTGAGGACAGGCAAGAGCATCGGCATCCCCGCTTCATCCATGCCAAAAGCCTTGATGCCGTTGACAAACGCTGCAGAAAGGGCTGCACAACCCATCAACTTGTCACCGCAACTGACATTCATCAATACCTGCTGAAATTCCCTGCCTTCGCGACCGAGGATTTCGCTCACCCTCTCCATGGTGTCCCTGACGACGTTTTCTCTTGCAACAACGTTGACAGTCACGCGTATGCCCAGAACATTTGCGAACTTTTTCGCAAATTCTTCAGCCTTTTGCTTATCTGTGCTATAGCATAACAGTGCCAATTTGTGTATCGGAAAGTTTCGGATGCCTGACGCTATTCCTTCCTGACCATCGTTACCAAACGTTGCTATTTGCAAGGTCGGGGTGGTCTGAGCCATGTATCCGATGACTCCAATAACGGTAATAAGGTTGATGTCAAACTGTTAAAGATCTCCTCAAACTCCTAAAACTGGGGACGCCTCCCCTTACCTTTAACTGTTAAGGGTGTTCCTGAATGATTCTAGGCAATGCATACATAATTTCATGTCGCAGCCGTTTCCAATGAATTCCACAGGCATACTTGGCAGCAAATTGCTGCTGGCTGTTGTGGCGTCCGGGGCGCTACTGACTGGGACCTTGTTTGGGATAACACAAACAGGTGTTATCTCACCGGAGATCCAGCAGGCAGCAGCCCAGGGCACACCTGCAGCAACACCTGTAAACGAACCGCAGAAAGTGGACCTTGACGGTGTTACTGTTTCTTTTGAACTAACGCCAAAGGAGGTACACGCTGTAGATCTGGTGAACATGAACATCAAGATAACCGACACCGCTTCTGGTGCGCCATTGTCACACGTCGACTGGGCAATCATAGTAAAGGACCCAAGCGGCAGAGAAGTCTACAAGACATCCACTTCGCATTCTCACATGGGAATAGAGAGCTTCAGCTATGCATTCATGCACCCTGGCAAGAACACGGTGCAAGTACAGGTGGCGTCACTTGGACCCAAGATGATGGGCATGGACGTGCCAAAAGAAGCGCAGACCCGCGTCTTCAAGTCGGGTGACCCGATGAAGAGCCCCGAGGTTGACCAGACCTTCTTCTTTGGTACGCGGTCGCATGACTTTGTCGTAAACGTTGGGAGCCCCGGCGGCGTCAAGACGATATCCACCGACATGGGTAAGAAGGTAGAGCTCAGCCTGTCAACAAACCCTGAGACAGTGATAGCAGGGCAGCCTACAACCCTGATACTGGATGTCAAAGACGCGACAACCGGCAAGCACATCATGCATCCCGACGCCCTCATGACAGTGAGGCAAGGCAGCTTCATCCTGACAAAATCTGCACCTGCAGGGAGCCCGATGATGCCCATGAACGGTGCCTACCATGGCCACACTGGCCAGATGGCATTGACCGTGGTGTTCCCTACAACCGGGTTCTACATCATTGATATAGATACAAACTCACTCCCGGTGTCAGATGTGCAGTATGGTCATGCAGGCGCCAGATTCAAAGTGCTCGTAACGGAAGAAGATGCAGGTTCAGCTGGGAGCTCAAAGGCTGCATCTGCAACAACAGCTACTACCACCGCGCCAAACCAAGTAGCGATACTTGGACAGGCAGCGCCATATTTTGGACCTCAGAGCCTGACCGTCAAGGCCGGCACTACCGTGACTTTCACAAATAGCGACTTTGTCGTCCATACAGCTACAGGAACCGACGCGGCCCCTGGTAATGTAGCGCCTGCACCAAACGACACTTTCGACACAGGGATACTCGGTCACGGAGAATCAAAGCAGATAAAGTTTGACAAGGCTGGAACGTATAACTACTTCTGCATGATCCACCCGCAGATGCGGGGAACAGTTACTGTAACAGGCTGACCAAAGCCAAAGCCACCCTCCCTCCCACCTTTTTTTGACTCTGATTTCAATAACAATAATCTGTAATTCCAAGACGATTGAGCCTGTCCGACTCGCCAGAACCCATGTATTATTGGAGACACAAAAACCCAAAAATATGAACCGGAATTTTTTCTTACACCATTTCTTGAACGCCCAAGGGTTATCTACAATTTGAGGGATGCTACAACAATTCAAAATCTTTTTGTTAGATCCTGATATTATCATTATCATCTTGCCTGCAAAGTCGCTTAAATTATTCAAGATATTCTTTATTTGTTGCAGGTATTGCTTTAAAGGAAGTAATCTGAAAACTACCACGCGGATTTGAGCTACAGGAGATCGCAAAATACTGCCACTAAAAAGGTGATTATTGCTGCAGCTGGCGGCGTGGCTGCTCTGGCCATGTTGACAGTTGTTTTTATGTATTCAAATTCCTCCGAAAGCAAGCAAACCACAGGTTATAGCGAAGTGCAGGGATTATCCATCGCAACTTCAACTGATAAATCTGCACTTTCAACTTCAAACATCAAGGGGGAAGGAAGCCCTCTATTAGGCAACCCTTCGGCACCAATCACCCTGGTAGAATTTGGCGATTTTCAATGCCCTAATTGTGGACGGTTTGCCAGGGTAACAGAACCGCAGATCAAGGAAGCCTATATAGACACAGGAAAGATAAACATGGTATTCCGACACTTTCCGGTCATAGGCCCGGACTCAGTTACAGCGGCCATGGCATCACAATGTGCAAATGAACAGGGCAAGTTCTGGGAGTTCCACGACGCCCTGTATAACAATCAGGGAGCAGAGAACAGCGGTTGGGCAAATGCGAATAACATGAAAGCCTTTGCATCAAAGATAGGTTTGGATAGGGAGAAATTTGATTCCTGTCTTGATGGTGGGAAATACAAAGGGTTTGTCGAGAGTGACTTTAACTTTGCCCGGGACTATGGTTTGCGCGGAACGCCTTCCTTCCTGATAATCAATGGCGACGGCTCCAATCCTGAAGTACTTACAGGAGCGTACCCATTTGCTACATTCAAGGCAACAATAGACAAGAGGGTGGGGTAAAGGTCAGGTCGTCGGAAATGTCAGTTGTCGTGCTAGCCCGCTCTTTTAGAATGGTATTTTCAAACAAGGCATATGTAGCCCTGGCTGCCGCGATAGCAGGGTCATTCTGGATCGTTCTTGCCACATTTGATCAATTGCTATTCTTCTCACCTGTGGTGGTATTCTATTTGCCATCAGATGCAACAATTAACTTTACTCTTTCCAACATTATGGCGGGAACCGCTGGCATAGTTGTAAGTATGAATGTGTATGTGCTCAGACATTCAAGGCTGAAACTTGGAACATCTTTGTTTTCGGGCTCAACAGCAGGTGTGGTATCAAGTGCATGTGCAGGCTGCTCGTCTTTTGGGTTCCTTCTTGTAACGACGTTTGGAGGGGCAGGTGCAGCTGCTTCAACATTCCTGTCAGTGCATCAAATACCTCTTCGCCTCATCTCAATTGGATTGTTGTTGTGGTCTTACTATTCTGTACATAACAGGCTCACAAAAAGCTGCATCATGACTGACGGTCACAATAGATAACATATATTGCAGGTGAAAAATTATGGAATCCCAAAATCGTTGAACAATAATGGCATATTTCCAAGGACAAAAATAAAGTTACATGTGGTGTTTTTGCCCATGCTCCTTTAACTCGACTTCGCTGTGAAAAGTCACGCCGCATGCCTTGCAGGCGAAATGCTCGTGGTCAGAGTGGTCGTGCGTCTCACCCATGTGCATCTTGCCGTGCTCCATAAGTTCCTCTTCAGACTTGAATTTGGCTCCACACGCTTTGCATTCGACCTTTTTTCCAAATAATTCCATGTTTGGTGTTTGACCGGCAACCAATAAAACAATATCCTCAAATGCTCAAAGAAAAAGTTGAATGGTTGAAATGCCAGCTAGGAATTAGCCAATAGCGTCGGCGGCCCTTGCGATGACTCCAGATAGTGCAGAATGGATGTATGGATAGATCCACTAACAATTCCAAGAAATATATTGTTACAGGAGGCGGGATCGCAGCTGTACTTACAGAACCGTTACGATGGGTTTTACGCGAATCGCAGGAGATCGAACTAGATGTTATATGCTCCTGCAAGGTCCATTTTACTCAGGATTCATCTCTGGTCACTGTTTGACAGCCACCCCTACCGCTTTTCCGATTGCGAGGGAAAAAGATGCGAGTTACCTCCGGCCCCCTTGCCACTTGACTATAGGCATATTGACCACTACTCCGGGGTTTGATACGGTCATCTCACCTTTGGCCTCTGCATCCTTTACCTCTTCAACAGAGTGGAGTTCCCTTGCAGCTGATGGGTCATTCCAGCTAACGAGCTTAACTGTCCGAAGAGGAGTATAATCCCTGTCTGTGGGCACTGAGCTGAACACGTCCGGCTGGAATCCGAATGGCCCGTTTCCTGCAACGCCGTTTGTAAATACATACACCTCACCAAGAGACGACAGAGGGACATCTTTGAGGCTTGGGACAAAGATTACGGGGGAGCCCATCATCATAGTTAGCATCGAGGCGACGCTCTGATCGGACGCTTCAGTGTGTATGAACAAGATCTCTTGCCCGCTGTAGAATCCCATGACGGGTGGCACGGTGACAGAGGCGGCGGAATTCATTGACTGCATGCTCCGGCCCCGGTCCAGTCCGTTCTCTAAGGCCGCGTTCTTTTCATTTGCAAGCTGTAATTCTGACTCCAGCGCAGTTATCCTCGAGTTTTGCTCTTGGACTTGTTTTTCAAGACCCGGGGCAACGCTTGCTAAAATCGCAAGGCCAGCTCCTACACCTATTGCTATGCCTATTGCAATTCCAATAGATGCGACGATCGCATTTGAGGCCAAGGTCAATCACCGGCTACCTTATCGCCCACGCCACAGACATTTTGATGCGGCGGCATTTTTGCCATCCAATAAGTTGAAAGCGTCAGGGCCGCAACTGATATCATCTTGAATTCCAGACCCTGTAGCGGAAACAATGTGAGGCCTCCTGCGGTTCCAAGGACTGCTAGCAGAGGTGTGGTGCAGGCTGGACATCCTGGCGCAAAGGCCATCAACGTGCTGCCAAACGCTGCTGAAGAACCGCTCCGCCTTATGGCAATCAATTTTGCATTTTTTATCCTGAATATTGCAAGAGATATGTTGATTCCTGCCAATGCAGCAGCGGCAAAGGTTAATGCTATCGACGTCGTAACATACAGTGGCCCCAGCATCTCCAACGCACTGGAGACAGGAACCGCGGATACTGTCAGGTAATAGTACAGCAGCCCCAGTCCGGCGGCGACAACAGCAGACAGCAACGCGTAGAACGGTCGCCTCAGAACAGCTGACAATAATTGAGGTTTGTTGGTCTTGTCAACCATTACACCATTAGTATCCAAAAGAAACTATTTAAAACATGGAGTATATCCGGAGATACTAGATATGCCCAAGGAAAGCAATGGAGCAGCATTGTTTTGCCCACTGCAAGGAGTCATTGACATAGTAAGCAAAAAGTGGGCTCTTTTGATAATAAACGAGATAGGCAACCACAAACGAATCAGGTTTAGTGAACTAAAGAGCGAATTGAGAGGGATAACGTCAAAGACGCTCACCAACACGCTGGACGACCTGCGGGAAAATGAGTTGGTTGTTCGGCAAGCATTTAACGAGACTCCTCCAAGAGTAGAGTATGGCCTTACCAAGGACGGCATTGATTTACATCGTGCAATCATCCCGTTGCTGCAATGGGCATCTTCAAGAAAGGGGGCCGTGGTCAAGGAATGTTCTTGTAAAGCACTGAAGAGTTTGCAACAATCAAGAAAAGTATTGTAAACATAATGCAGCCACCGTGATGACTTCTGCAGTCTTCCGTAGACGACTGTCACTGTAGAACCAAGTTCCTCCGAAGCTCATTGACGGCCTATTATTTTGACAAAACCTGACGAAGGCTCACACTTGGTCAGAGGGTTTTGTCGTAAATATCTGCTCTTCCTCCTCAGAAGCTACGAACTTGATTGGCACGTGCACGTTCTGCGCTATCAGAAATCCGTTTCCCGACTCGAGCTCCACAAGATGCTCTCTTTCCCTTTCAGACAGGCCAAAGGCCCTTGCAACTACATCGGCAGAC
>FWWM01001129.1_pt1 | contig 83247 bp, 74 predicted proteins | sample 2228351 | NCBI WGS metagenome assembly FWWM01 (sample SAMEA103939774, study PRJEB20133) | metagenome | reverse complement strand
TCCACATCGCTCGCTCCAAGATGGCCTGAACAACCCCTTGGAATCACGAGTGCCCCAGTCGCTCAACCCTTTCGGGACGGGCTCTGAGAGCGCCGGCTGCCCACTTGTTCCAAGTCAGCCTGTTCTTGGCGTGGATTTTTTTGTGGAATGATTCGTGTGTAGCCCCCTCCGGCTGCTCGCCATGGAGCGTCGCCAGCACATACCACGGGTTCTGGTTCGCCGGGGTCAGCGCCTGCGCCGGCTCGGGCGCAGCTTCCGGTGCAGGTGCATCGACCACGGTCAAACCTCAGGGAATCAGCACCGTCGACCCCGTCGTGCCGCGGCTCTCCAGGGCGCGATGGGCGTTCGCAGCGTCGGCGAGCGCGAAGCGGGCGTTGACGGGCACCACGACCTTGCCGGACGCCACCGCGCCGAACAGGTTCTTCGCCATCTCGACCATGGTCGCGCGCTTGGCGATATGGGTGAACAGCGTCGGCCGCGTCACGTAGAGCGAGCCCTTGGGGCCGAGCAGGCCGAGATTGAACGGCTCGACCGTGCCGGAGGCATTGCCGAAGCTCGCCAGCACGCCGAAGGGCTGAAGGCAGTCGAGCGAGGGCAGGAAGGTGTCCTTGCCGACGCCGTCATAGACCACTGCACAAAGCTTGCCGCCAGTGATCTCCTTCACCCGCGCGACGAAATCCTCCTCGCGATAGAGTATGACGTGGTCGGCGCCATGCGCCTTGGCAAGTTCGCCCTTCTCCTTCGAGCCGACGGTGCCAATCACGGTCGCGCCCAACGCCTTGCCCCACTGGCAGAGGATCAAGCCCGTGCCGCCGGCCGCGGCATGGACGAGGATCGTGTCGCCCGGCTTCACCTTATAGGTCCGGTGCAGCAGATACTCCGCCGTCATGCCCTTCAGCATCATGCTGGCGGCGGCCTCGAAGGAGACCGCTTCCGGCAGCGCCACGGTGGAGTTCACCGCGACGATGCGTTCCTCGGCATAGGAGCCGAGCGTCGCGACATAGGCCACGCGGTCGCCCGGCTTGAACTCGGTGACGTCGGGCCCGACCTCGAGAACCTCGCCGGCCGCCTCGTTGCCCGGCACGAAGGGCAGATGCGGGGCGGGGTAGAGCCCGGTGCGGAAATAGGTGTCGATGAAGTTGAGGCCGATGGCCCGGTTGCGCACCAGAAGCTCGCCCGGCCCCGGCGCCGGCAGCGTGATGTCCTCGAGCTGCAGCACCTCGGGCCCGCCGGTCTTGTGGATGCGGATCGCCTTGACCATGTCGTCATCTCCATGAACGTCGGGACAGGACCATAAGGGCTTGGCGCGGCTGCGCAACGGGGCCGCGCTGCGGCCGGCGCATCACGTCCCTGCGATCCTGCGACGCCCCGCCCCGTGGCCAATCCCGCCCGTCTGGCGTAACCAGAGCGGCATGACGACACCGCGCAGGGATCAGGTCGACATCGCTATCGTCGGGGCCGGCGCCGTCGGGCTCGCGGCCGCGCTCGCGCTGGCCGAAGGCGGGAGCCGCATCGCCCTGCTCGGCCCTGTTCCGACCCATCGCGACGGCCGCACCGTCGCCCTGCTCGACGGCTCCTGGCGGCTGCTCGGCGAGCTCGGCCTGCACGACGCGCTGGCCGACAAGGCCGCGCCGCTGGCCGTGATGCGGCTCGTCGACGACACCGGCAGCCTGTTCCGCCAGCCCCCGGTCGAGTTCCGCGCCTCCGAGGTCGGGCTGCCCGCCTTCGGCTGGAATGTCGAGAATGCCGAGCTGGTCGCAGCGCTGGCGGCCCGGCTCGCAAGCACGGCCGGCATCCGCCACGAGCCGGGCCTGGTCTCCGGCATCGCGACCGACGAGGATGGCGTCGTGCTGTCGGGCGAGGGCTTTTCGCTGCGGGCGAGCCTCGTCGTCGGTGCGGACGGGCGCCGCTCGCGGGTGCGCGAGGCGGCCGGCATCGCCGCCCGCGACTGGGATTATCCGCAGAGCGCGCTGACCGCGATTGTCGCCCATGCCCGCGACCATCGCGACGTCTCGACCGAATTCCACACCCGCAAGGGTCCCTTCACCCTGGTCCCCCTGCTCGGCCGCCGCTCCTCGCTGGTCTGGCTGCTCGATCCGGCCGAGGCCGACGATGTCGCCGCGCTGGACGACGCCGCCTTCGCCCGCCGCGTCGAGCGGCAGGCGCATTCCCTGCTGGGCGCGATGCGGCTCGACGGGCCGCGCGGCCGCGTGCAGATGGGCGGGCTCTCGGTCGAGCGCTTCGGCGCCGATCGCATGGTCCTCGTCGGCGAGGCCGCCCATGTCTTCCCGCCGATCGGCGCGCAGGGCCTCAATCTCGGCCTGCGCGACGTGATGGCGCTGCGCGAGGCGGTGGACGAAAGCTCCGATCCCGGCGCCCCAGCAGCGGTCGCAGCCTATGACCGGGCGCGGCAGACTGATGTCCGCCTGCGCACCGGTGCGGTCGATACGCTCAACCGCACCCTGCTGACCGATCTGATGCCGGCCGATCTGCTGCGCGGCGCCGGACTTCTCGCGCTGTCGCGCATCGGCCCGCTGCGGCGTCTGGTGATGCGGCAGGGGCTCGCGGGCGGGATGGCGCGGTAGCGCTTCCAGGACTAACCAAGCTCTGCCCGTCATCCTGGGACGACCGCAGGTCGGCCCGGGATCCATCGTCGAGCACCGCCGCAGCCCGATGATGGATCCCGGCGGTGCGTCGCTGCGCGACTGGCGCCAGGATGACGGTTGAGGTTCTGAACGCTCGGTCCCTTACCCCAGCAACGCTTGCGTGTCCGCGCCGCTCGCCGCGACCTCGCGCAAGGCCACAGCCTGCTCGCGGAACACCGGCGCCAGCGGCAGCGGCGTCGAGACCAGCCGGCGCCCGCCGGGCTCCTGGGCCTGCGTGTCGAACAGCCCCCGCGCCGTCGCATGCGGATCGGCCACCGCCTCCTCGAGCGTCCGCACCACCGTGCAGCAGCAATCGCGCGGTTCCAGCGTCTCGCGCCAGTGCGCGGCGGGTCGGCCGGCGATGATCGCCGCGATCGCGGCACGCGTGGCCTCGGGATCGGTGCGGTCATCGCGCAGCGCGGGCGAAAGCCCGATCGCCTCGCAGAACACCTCCCAGAATTTTGGCTCCAGCGCGCCCACCGCCAGGAACCAGCCATCCTGCGTCGCATAGAGGCCGTAGCGCGGGCTTCCCCCCGTCAGCAGCCCTTCACCGCCTTCGGGATAACGCCCCGTCACCTGGCCCTGCGCCAGCCCGTACCAGGCGAAGGCCGGCATGGCGTCCGTCATGGCGATGTCGAGATGGCAGCCCTGCCCGCTGCGCTCGCGCTGGCGCAGCGCGAGCAGGATGTTGAGCACGGCCGGCATGGTTCCGCCGGCGATGTCGGCGACCAGCGGCGGCGGCAGCGGCGGCGCCGCACCGGCCCGCAGCGACTGGCCGAGCAGCCCGCCGATCGCCTGGTAGTTGATGTCGTGCCCGGCTTCCTGCGCGCGCGGACCGAACTGGCCGTAGCCGCTGATCGAGCAGTAGATCAGCCGCGGATTGATCGCCGACAGCGCCTCATAGCCGAAGCCGAGCCGCTCCATCACGCCCGGCCGGAACTGCTCGATCAGGATGTCGGCGGCCTCGATCAGCGGCGTCAGCCGCGCCAGCGCATCCGGCGCCTTCAGATCGATCTCGACGCTCGCCTTGCCGCGGTTGAGGACAGCATAGGGCGCCGAGGTCTCGCCGAAGCGCGGCGGGAAGCGGCGCATCTCCTCCCCGCCCGGCCGCTCGACGCGGATGACCCGCGCGCCGGCCTCGGCCAGGAACAGGCTCGCCATCGGCCCCGGCAGCAGGGTGGAGAAATCGAGGACCGTGAGGTCGTCCAGCGGCAGCATCGGCAATCCGGCGCAGGGCCGGCGGACCGGCGTCAGGGGAAGAGGTCGGCCGCCATCCTGCCCGTCTTCACCAGCCACAGGAAGCCCGTCAGCGACACCATCGAGACGACGGTACCGATCAGGATGCAGGCCGAGGCGCGGTCGATGCCGACGCGGTACTGCGTCGAGATCATGAAGATGTTCAGCGCCGGCGGCAGCGCCGCCATGATCACGCCGGTGAAGATCCAGATGTCCGGAAAGTTGCCGATCGCCGAGAGCAGCACCCAGATCAGCAGCGGGTGCAGCACGAGCTTGATCGCGACCAGCACCGGCACCTCGGGCGGCAGCGTCTTCATCGGCCGCAGCGCCACGGTGACGCCGAGCAGGAAGAGCGCGCAGGGTGCGGCCGCCTGCGCCAGCCACAGCGTCATCTTGTCGAGCACCGAGGGCAGCTCGAAATGGGTCGCGCTCGCGAGCACGCCGAGCAGCGTCGCGACGTTGAAGGGATGCGTCGCCACCTGCCAGGCGACGCGCCGGGCGGTTTCAAGCGGGCTCCTCTTCTCGACCCCGGCCAGCGCCATCAGGAAGGGAATGATCGAGAACAGCAGCAGGCTGTCGAAGACGAAGATCAGCACGAGCGGCGCGCTCGCGCCCGGGCCCAGCGCCGCCAGCAGCAGGGGCGGCCCCATATAGCCGATGTTGGAATAGGAGCCGGCGACGCCCTGCATCACCGCCTGCGGCAGGTCGCCCCGCGTCGCCCGCAGACCCACCGCCAGCGACAGCATGAAGACCAGGAAGGTCGAGAGCGTCGTCGCCAGGATGAAGCGGCCATTGGCGAGTTCCGTCACCGGCTTGTCGGCGATCAGCCGGTAGAACAGCGGCGGCAGCGCGACATAGATCAGGAAGAACTGCAGCCAGACCAGCCCCGCCTCCGGCAGGCGCTTCCACCGACCGATGACGAAGCCGAGCAGGATCAGCCCGAAGAAGGGCGCGACGAGATTGGCGATGGTGGCGAGATCGGCCATGCGGTCGACAGTCCCAGCGAAGGCGCCGACCGCGAGAGGGATCGACCTGCCCGGCGCTGTTTAGCCGGTGCCGGCCCGCACGCAAGCGACACCAGCGCCGGGGCGGGTGGCGGGAGATGCAGGCAGGACTTAAAGCCTAGGAATAAATGGACGGACTAACGTCCTAGGCATTCTGTCTCCCCCGCTCATCCCGCCCAAGGGAGGATGGACGCGCCCCTTTCGCTCCGCCACATTCGCTGCACCGCAGCAGGGAGCGCCCGATGACTACCAAGACGCCGCGCCAGTTCTTCCGGCCTCTCGCGATCGGCGCGCCCGAGCCGTTCCGGGAGCTGCCGCTGCGGCTCGAGCGGATGATCCACTTCGTGCCGCCGCATCTGGAGAAGGTTCGCGCCAAGGTCGGCGATCTCGCGGGCCAGGTCGACATCGTGCTCGGCAATCTCGAGGACGCCATCCCCGTCGAGGCCAAGCAGGCGGCGCGGGACGGCTTCATCGCCATGGGCCAGGCGGTGGACTTCGGCAAGACCGGGCTGTGGACGCGGGTCAACGCGCTGAACTCGCCCTGGTTTCTCGACGATATCACCGCCATCATGGCGGCGATCGGCGGCAAGCTCGACGTCGTGATGGTGCCCAAGGTCGAGGGCCCCTGGGACATCCATTATGTCGACCAGCTGCTCGCCCAGTTCGAGGCGAGGCATCAACTGCCCAAGCCGATCCTGATCCACGCCATCCTGGAGACGGCGGAGGGCGTGAAGAATGTCGAGAGCATCGCCACCGCCTCGCCGCGCATGCACGGCATGAGCCTGGGCCCGGCCGATCTCGCCGCCTCGCGGGCGATGAAGACAACCCGCGTCGGCGGCGGCCATCCCGAATACAAGGTCATTGCGGACCCCTCCCCCGATGGCGGCCCCCGCGCCGTCGCGCAGCAGGATCTCTGGCATTACACTCTGGCCAAGATGGTCGATGCCTGCGCCGCGGCCGGCATCAAGCCCTTCTACGGCCCCTTCGGGGATTTCGCCGACGAGGCCGCCTGCGAGGCCCAGTTCCGCAACGCCTTCCTGCTCGGCTGCGCCGGCGCCTGGACGCTGCACCCCTCGCAGATCGCCATCGCCAAGCGCGTCTTCAGCCCGGATCTGGCCGAGGTCGCCTTCGCGAAGCGCATCCTCGAGGCCATGCCCGACGGCTCGGGCGCGGTGATGATCGACGGCAAGATGCAGGACGACGCCACCTGGAAACAGGCCAAGGTCATCGTCGATCTCGCGAGGCAGGTCGCAGCGCGCGATCCGCAGCTCGCCGCGCATTACGGGATGTGATGGGGCGCAGCGCGAAAAGCGGTTGATTTCGACCTATTTGCGACGCAATTCTCACGCAAGCGCAAGGGTTCACCCTGTTCTCCCGTACCGATGGATCGCTCACAGATGGAAGCACGTTCCGCCAAGTTCAGGATCGGCCAGGTCGTCAAGCACCGGGTCTACCCGTTCCGGGGCGTGATCTTCGACGTCGACCCGGTCTTCTCCAACACCGAGGAATGGTGGCTGGCCATCCCCGAGCATCTGCGCCCGTCCAAGGACCAGCCCTTCTACCACCTCTTCGCCGAGAACGAGGAGACGGAATATGTCGCCTATGTCTCGGAGCAGAACCTCGTCATCGACGACACCGGCCGCCCCGTGCGCCATCCGCAGGCGAAGGAATTCTTCCGCCGCGACCGCAAGGGCCGCTACCAGATCGACCGCGCCGGGCTGAACTGACCGGCCAGCCGGCTCCCGATCCCCTGAAACGAGACAGGCCGCCCTCCCGGGCGGCCTGTTGGCTTTTGAGGCGGTGAAACCCGCTCAGGGCTTCGGCGGGGTCGCCGGAGCGGCGCCCGGAGCCGGAGCAGCGCCCGGCGCCGCATTGGCCCCGCCGCCGCCAAGCCGCTGGCGCAGTTCCTCCTGGCGCTTGGCGAGCTCGTCCTGGAGCTGCTTCTGCTGCTCTTCCAGAACCTTCGGGTCGATCGCCGGGCCGTCGAAGCCCTTGGCGAAATCCGTCAGCGGGATCGAGAAGGAGACCTCTCGGGCGCCCTGGTTCTGCACGCTGACGCTGAGATTGTTGCCCTTCTTCATCGCGTTGATGAAGTCGTCCTTGACCTGCGCCTCGGCGAAGCAGCCATTCGGGAAGCAGATCGCGTAGCGCCCGGCGGTCGGCTGGGCGGTGTCGACGCCGAAGCGGATGCCGGGCTGCAGCAGCAGGCCGAGCGGCATCAGGAAGCGCACGATCTTGTTGGGGTCGCCCTTGACGTCGTAGATCGCGACGGCGAGCACCGGCTGGCCCTGATCGGAGACGAAGTCGCGGGTGGTGTAGCAGATTTCCTTGTTGGCGGCCTCGTCCTTGCCGCAGACCTTGGTCCAGCTCGTCTGCGAGGGCTCGGGCTTGACCTGCACGACGGTCGGACCCGCGCCGCCCTGGGCCGGCTGGGCGGGAGCCGGCTGCGCCGGGCGCGGATTGGCGGGACGCGGCTGCGCCTGCTGCGCGAAGGAGGCCATCGGCGCGAGGCCGATCGCGGTGCTGAGTGCAACGCTCAGGGCGCGAGCGGACAGGCGAAACGAAGCGGACATGGCACTTTCCTTAAATCACGCGAATTCGGGATCACGACTTCGCAAGCCGCGCGCGTCACCACCGACAGCCCCATCGCATATCCGCGCCGGCTATCGCAAGCCGTGCACTTCAGGGGCGAATGCGGCGTGAGCATGACGTATCGGCTCCGGCTTTAGCGAGTTCCGCCAGGGGATTCCAGCCCGAATAGCTGCCCGGCACCGGCCCCGTCATGATATCGTCGGCCCGAGAATCAGGTCGGACGATGCTTTTGCTTGACGCGGCCCGGGCGGCCTCACGCGCCGCGGCCTTTACCCTGACGGTCCTGTCGGCGCTCATCCTGGGGATGGCGGCGGCGGCGCGCGCCGAATCGCCCGCCGTCGACCACGCCATTGCGATGCATGGCGAGCCAGCCCTGCCGCGCGGCTTCGCGCATCTGCCCTATGCCGATCCGAAAGCGCCGAAGGGCGGGCGCATCGTCTTCGGCCAGCAGGGCACCTTCGACAGCCTGAACCCGCTGGTCGTGCTCGGCGTCGCGCCGGATGCCGTGCCGCGCTATGTCCAGCAGAGCCTGCTCTTCCGCTCGGCCGACGAGCCCTTCACGGCTTACGGGCTGCTGGCCTCGCGGGTGGAGTTGAACGAGGCCCGCACCCGCCTCGCCTTCGAGATCGACGAGCGCGCGCGCTTCTCGGACGGCACCCCGGTGACGGCGCAGGACGTGGTCTTCACCTTCGAGATGCTGAAGACGAAGGGCAAGCCCTTCCACCGCTCCAGCCTCGGCCGCGTCACCAAGGTCGAGGCCCCCTCGCCGCGCCGCGTCGAGTTCGAACTCGGCGACGGCAGCAACCGCGAATTGCCGCTGGTCATCGGCGCCATGCCGATCTTCGCCAAGCATGCGACCAATGCCGACACCTTCAGCGAGACCAGCTTCAAGCCGGCGCTGGGCTCGGGCCCCTATGTCGTCTCCGATCTCGTTCCGGGCGCCACCATCACCCTGAAGCGGCGCAGCGACTTCTGGGCTGAGGATCATCCGCTGACCCGCGGCCTCTATAACGCCGACGAAATCCGCTACGATTTCTATCGCGACGCAAACGCCCTCTTCGAGGCCTTCAAGGCCGGGCTCTACGATGTCCGCATCGAGCCCGACCCGACGCGCTGGATGACCGGCTACGACATCCCCGCCGTCCGCGACGGGCGCATCGTGAGAGAAACGCTGCGCTTCGAAGCGCCCAAGGGCATGACCGGGCTCGTCTTCAACACGCGCCGCCCGCTTTTCGCCGACATCCGCGTGCGCGAGGCGCTGGCGATGATGTTCGATTTCGAATGGGTCAACCGCAACCTCTTCCACGGCGTCTATCGCCGCGCCGGCAGCTTCTTCTCGGATTCGGAGCTCTCGGCGCTCGGCCAGCCGGCTGGCCCGCGCGAGCAGGCCCTGCTCGCCGCCTTCCCCGGCGCCGTCAGGCCCGACATTCTGGCGGGCACCTGGGTCCCATCGGCCACCGACGGCTCGGGCCGCGACCGCGAGCAGGCCCGCCGTGCGCTCGATCTGCTCAACAAGGCGGGCTACGGCCTCGTCGACGGCGTGCTGCGGACGATGAAGGGCGGCGATCCGCTCGCCTTCGAGATCACCGTCACCAACCGCCCGCAGGAGCGTCTGGCACTGAACTACGCCCAGTCGCTCGGCCGCCTCGGCATCCGCGTCGATGTCCGGCTGATCGACGACGTGCAGTACTGGCGCCGGCTCTCGGCCTTCGACTTCGACATGATCCAGTGGACCTGGCCGGTCTCCGCCTCCCCCGGCAACGAGCAGATCGGCCGCTGGGGCTCGGCCAATGCCGGCCGCAAGGGCTCACTGAACTATGCCGGTGTCGCCTCGCCGGCCGTCGACGCGACCCTGCAGGCGCTGTTGGCGGCCCGCGAGCGGGAGGACTTCGTCGCCGCCGCGCGCACGCTCGACCGGCTGCTGCTCTCGGGCTTCTACGTCGTGCCGCTCTACTACCTGCCGGACACCTGGATCGCCCATGGGCGCGACATCGTGCTGCCGGCCCGCAAGCCTCGCTATTTCCTGTCCACCGAAGTCCTGGCGCGCCTCCCGGCGACGCCGGCCCCGGCCAACTGAGAGACGGCGCGATGCGGGCCGAACCGGACGAAGCCGCCGCCCTGCTCGACGGCCTCCATTTCGACACGCTGCTCCAGGCGCTCGCGGCCGGGCGCGGCTATGAGCCAGCCCTGCGCGACCCGCCGGGCCGCCAGGGCTGGAGCGACGTCGTGCCGGGCTCGCTCAGCTTCGGCCAGCTCCATGCCGCGACCGACCGGCTCGCCCGTCTGCTCTCGATCAACCGGGCCCAGCCCGGGGCTCGCGTCGCGATCCTCGCTCCGCTCGGCCCCGAAGCGGTGCTCTCCGTATTGGCCTGCCTGCGGGCCGGCCTCTCGCCGATGCTGATGCCGATGCACGGCAACGAGCTGGAATTGCTGCGGCTGATCGAGGCCACCGATGCGGTGATGGCGCTCGGCGTCGCCCGTGTCGGCCCACTGCGCCCGCTGCTGATGCTGCGCGAACTCGCGGTGCGCGCCTTCGGTACGCGCTTCGTCGGCGGCTTCGGCGCGGAGGTGCCGGACGGGATCGCTCCGCTCGACAAGCTGATGGACAGCGCGACCTTGCACCCGCTGGCGGAGGTCGAGCGGCGGGCCGGGCTCCAGGTCGTCGATGCGACGACGATGTCAGGCCCTGTCGAGATCAGCGAGCGCGACGTGCTCGGCAAGGCGCTGGAGATCTCCCGCCTGCTCAAGCCGATGGAATCTTCGCGGATCGTGACGACGCTGGTCGGCGGCGATCTCGCGGCGCTCGCCAGCGGCCCCGCCATGGCGATGCTGACCGGCGTCGAGCTGCTGCCGCTCGGCCTGTTCAGCCTCGGCGACCTGCAGGCCTGCATCGAGGGCGGCCGCAACGTGCATCTGGTGCTGCCGGGCGCAATGGAGCCGGCCCTCGCGCGGTCACGCCTCGCGAGCCACCCCGCGCTGGCGAGCCTCGTCTTCGTCCAGCGCCCGGCAGGCAGCCGCGCGCTGCCCGCGATCGACCGTCCGGACGTCGCGATCGTCGACATCGACGTCGCGGGCGCCGCCGAGATCTCCGTCAGCCGGCGCTGAGCTGCAGGCGCTTCACGCGGCCTTCTTGCGCTCGGCGATCCGCGCCAAATCGGTCAAAAGGCGCCGGGTCTCCTTCAGCCGGGCTTCCGCCGTCTCCAGGTCGTCGATGAAGACGACGCGCATGTCCGGGCGCACCTTGGCGAGCGTTCCCATCTTCGCGACATAGGAGACGAGCCCTTCCGGGTTCGCGAACTCGTTGTCACGGAAGGCGACGATGATGCCCTTGGGCCCGGCCTCGACCTTCTCGACATTGGCGCGCTTGCAGAGGGCCTTGATCGCGACGATCTCGAGCAGCTGCTTGACCTCGTCCGGCAGCGGGCCGAAGCGGTCGACCAGTTCCGCCCCGAAGGACTGCAGCTCGCCGTCGTCGTCGAGCGTCGAAAGCCGCTTGTATAGGGTCAGCCTCAGCGTCAGGTCGGTGACGTAATGCTCGGGGATCATCACCGGCGCGCCGATCTGGATCGTCGGCGACCACTGCGTCTCGCTCTCGTACTCGACACCCGCCTTGAGGGCCGCCACCGCCTCCTCCAGCATCTGCTGGTAGAGCTCGTAGCCGACCTCCTTGATATGACCGGACTGCTCGTCGCCGAGCAGGTTGCCGGCGCCGCGAATGTCGAGATCGTGGCTGGCGAGCTGGAAGCCGGCGCCGAGCGTATCCAGCGACTGCAGCACCTTGAGCCGCTTCTCGGCCTGGTCGGTCAGCTTGCGGGTCGCCGGCACCGTGAACAGCGCATAGGCGCGCACCTTCGAACGACCGACGCGGCCGCGCAGCTGGTAGAGCTGGGCCAAGCCGAACATGTCGGCGCGGTGGATGATCAGCGTGTTGGCGGTCGGGATGTCGAGCCCGGATTCGACGATCGTGGTCGAGAGCAGCACGTCGTACTGGCCCTCGTAGAACGCCGTCATCACGTCCTCGAGCTGGCCGGCCGCCATCTGGCCATGGGCGATGCCGACCTTGGCCTCGGGCACCTGCTTGTCGAGGAAGTCCTTGACCTCGGCGATGTCCTCGATGCGCGGGACGACATAGAAGGAGCGCCCGCCGCGATAGCGCTCGCGCAGCAGCGCCTCGCGCACGATCAGCGGGTCGAACGGCGTCACGAAGGTGCGTACCGCGAGGCGGTCGACCGGCGGCGTCGCGATGATCGAGAGTTCGCGCACCCCGGTCATGGCGAGCTGCAACGTGCGCGGGATCGGCGTCGCGGTCAGCGTCAGCATGTGGACCTCGGCGCGGAACTCCTTCAGGCGCTCCTTGTGGTTGACGCCGAAATGCTGCTCCTCGTCGACGATGACGAGGCCGAGATCCTTGAACTCGATGCCCTTGCCGAGCAGCGCATGGGTCCCGACAACGATGTCCATCGTGCCGTCCTTGATGCCGGCCTTCACCGCCTTCAGCTCCTGTGCCGAGACGAAGCGCGAGGCCTGGCCGACATTCACCGGCAGGCCTTTGAAGCGCTCGGCGAAGTTGCGGTAATGCTGCCGCGCCAGCAGCGTGGTGGGCACCACCACCGCGACCTGCTTGCCGGCGAGCGCGCAGGCGAAGGCGGCGCGCAGCGCGACCTCCGTTTTGCCGAAGCCGACATCGCCGCAGACCAGCCGGTCCATCGGGCGGCCCGCCGCCATGTCGTCGAGCACGGCGTCGATGGTGTTCTGCTGGTCCTCCGTCTCCTCGTAGGGAAAGCGGGCGCAGAACTCGTCGTAGAGCCCTTCCTGCGGAATCAGGCGCGGCGCCTCCTTGAGCGCACGCGCCGCGGCGATGGCGATGAGCTTGCCCGCCATCTCGCGGATGCGCTGCTTCAGCTTGGCCTTGCGGGCCTGCCAGCCGCCGCCGCCGAGCCGATCGAGCGCGACCTCGGTGTCTTCCGAGCCGTAGCGCGAAAGCAGCTCGATGTTTTCGACCGGCAGGAACAGCTTGGTCTCGCCGGCATAATGGATTTCGAGGCAGTCATGCGGCGCGCCGGCGGCCGCGATCGACTGCAGCCCGACGAAGCGCCCGATGCCGTGATCGACATGGACGACGAGATCGCCCGGCGCGAGCGAGGAGAGCTCCGCAATGAAGTCCTGCGGCCGGCGCGTCTTCTTGCGCGGGCGCACCAGCCGGTCGCCGAGGATGTCCTGCTCGCCGATGACGGCCAGCTTGCCGGCCTCGAAGCCGGTCTCGAATCCCCAGACCGCGAGCGCCGTGGTGCCCGGCTTCAGATCGAAGGCGGCCCGCAACGAGCCCGTCATCTGCACCGTCTTGAGGCCGTGATCGGCCATCACATGGGCGAGACGCTCGCGCGATCCCTCGGACCAGGCCGAGAGGATAACGCGCTTGCCGTCCTTCTCCAGCGCCTTCACATGCGCGACCGCTGCGTCGAAGACGCCACCGGCATTGTCGGCACGCTCGGCGGCGAAGCTCCTGCCCTGCCTCGCACCCAGATCGACGATCAGCTTGCCGTCGCTGTCGGGCAGCTGGAAGGGCGTCAGCGTGGCGACGCCGGACTGGTCGACGATGCCGCGCCAGTCGGCCGGCGAGAGATAGAGCGCATCGGGCTTCAGCGGCTTGTACGGTACGCCGCCGGCGCTCGGCTGCTCCATCGCCGCCTTGCGGGCGTCGTAATAGTCCTTGATCAGGCTGATTCGTTCGCCGACCGCATCCTCGCCCTGATGGTCGAGCACCAGCGGCACATCCGGCAGATAGGTGAAGAGCGTGTCGAGCCGCTCCGCCAGCAGCGGCAGCCAGTGCTCGAGGCCGGCTGGACGGCGGCCTTCGCTGACGGCTTCATAGAGCGTGTCGTCGCGACCCGGCGTGCCGAAAGTGGTGATGTAGCTCTGGCGGAAGCGCCGGATGCTCTCGCTCGTCATCTGCGCTTCGGACATCGGCACGAGGTCGAGGCCCCGCATCTGCCCGGTCGTGCGCTGCGTTTCCGGATCGAAGGTGCGGATGGATTCCAGCGTGTCGCCGAAGAAATCGAGCCGGATCGGCGCCGGCATCCCCGGCGGGAAGAGATCGACGATGCCACCCCGCACCGCGAATTCGCCGGTCTCGCGCACGGTCGAGGTGCGCAAGTACCCGTTCATGTCGAGCCAGCGCGCCAGCTGCTCGGTGTCGACCATATTGCCCGGCGCCGCCGAAAAGCTCTCGGAGGCCACCTTGGAGAAGGCCGGCACGCGCTGCAGCGCGGCGCTGACCGTCGTCAGCAGCAGCCGCGGCTTGTCGCCGGACTTGGTCTTGGCCAGCCGCGACAGCGTCGTCATCCGGTGCGCGACGATCGAGGGCGCGGGCGAGACGCGGTCATAGGGCTGGCAGTCCCAGGCCGGGAAGGTCATCACCTCGAGATCGGGCGCGACGAACTGCAGCGCGTTTTCGAGCACCTGCAGCCGCTGGCCGTCGCGGGCGACGAAGACCAGCATCGCGGCGCCCTCCGCCTTCTTCGCCCGGGCCCGGGTCAGATCCGCAAGAACGACGGCATCGAACCCGTCCGGCACGCTGGCCAGCGTCGGCTTGTCGCCCCGATGGAGCGCATCGAGGATGCGGTCGCTCTGCAGCTTGGCGATCTGGGCGGGAGGCGGAATGCTCATGGGAAGCGTCATTCTCGGGCTTGACCCGAGTATCTCGGGACGAAAGGGCAATGGATTCAGAGATGGTCGGGTCAAGCCCGACCATGACGGATGTGCTGACTTGCGTCCGGTTGGCGGCTCACACGTGGATCGGCCGCTCGTGATGGTGGAACGCTTTCAGCCGGCGGAAGACGGGGGTGTCATAGTTCGAGGGGACCTCGGCCTCGCCGGTGATCCAGCTCAGGAGATCGCGGTCGAGCACCTCGATCAGCCGCTCGAACTCGTCCAGCTCGGCCTCCGTCAGCGTGCCGATATGCGCGTCCGCGAATCCGCCCATGATCAGATCGTTCTCGCGCATGCCGCGATGCCAGGCGCGGAACAGGATCTTGCGGCGGCGCGGATCGAGATCGGCGCTGGTGCGGGACGAACCACTCATCGAAACCTCGGCGGGACGGAAACCACGGGGATGGGCAATGGCGACGGGGCCGGCCCCATCGCGGAGCCTGCCGATGCGGGCTATATAGCCATCGCCTCCTGCGAAGTCAGCGGCCCGCCGGCGGCAAAACCTCACACTCCTGACAAAGCCGAGTTGCCGTTTGCGCCCGTCCCTGCTCGATCCCCTCTTCGCCCCGGTGACGACGCTGCCCGGCGTCGGACCCAAGACGGCGAAGGCGCTCGACAAGCTCCTGGGCGACGAAACCCGCGGCGCTCGTGTCGTCGACCTCCTCTTCCATCTGCCGGTGGGGGGGATCGACCGGCGCCCTAGCCCGACGATCATCGACGCCCCGATCGGCGGCATCGCCACCTTTTCGGCGCGGGTCACTGAGCATCGTCCGCCGCCACCCGGCAAAGGCAAGGCGCCCTATCGGATCCTCGTCGAGGACGAGACCGGCGACGTCACGCTCGTCTTCTTCCATGCCGATGTCCGCCATCTGCTGCAGACCCTGCCGATCGGCGCCTACCGCATCGTCTCCGGCAAGCTCGAGCTGTGGGAGGGCATGCGCCAGATGGTGCATCCCGACCGGCTGCTCGACCCCGCCCAAGCGGCGACCCTGCCGACGATCGAGCCGGTCTATGGACTGACCGAGGGCGTCAGCCCCCGAGTCATGGCGCGGATCGCCGCCGCCGCCGCCGAAAAATGCCCGGCTCTGCCGGAGTGGCAGGACCCCGCCTTCCTCTCCCGCAGCGGTTTTGCGCCGTTCCTCGAATCCGTGCAGGCCCTGCACCATCCGGCCGATCTCAAGGCCGTCGAGGGCGACACGGTCGCCCGCCGCCGCGTCGCCTATGACGAGTTGCTCGCGAGCCAGGTCGCGCTCGCGCTGGTGCGCCGCCAGCAGAAGAAGAGCGCCGGCCGCGCCACGGCGGGCGACGGCCGCCTGCGCCACGCCATCGCCAGCGCCCTGCCCTTCACGCTCACCGACGGCCAGCGCCAGGCCCTCGCCGACATTCATGCCGACATGGAGAAGCCCGAGCGCATGCTGCGGCTCCTCCAGGGCGATGTGGGGTCCGGCAAGACCGTTGTCGCGCTGATGGCGATGGCCGCCGCCGCCGAGGCGGGGCGCCAATCCGTGCTGATGGCGCCGACCGAGATCCTGGCGCGCCAGCATGCCGAACGCCTGGCCCCGCTCGCCCAGAAGGCCGGGCTGAAGCTCGCCCTGCTCACGGGCCGCGAGAAGGGACCGGGCCGGGCGCGCGTGCTCGAAGGGCTCGCGAACGGCGAAATCGACATCGCCGTCGGCACCCACGCGCTGTTCCAGGAGGGCGTCGCCTTCCGTGACCTCGCACTCGCCATCGTCGACGAGCAGCACCGTTTCGGCGTGCATCAGCGCCTGCTGCTCGGCTCCAAGGGCGAGGCGGTCGACATCCTCGTGATGACGGCGACGCCGATCCCGCGCACGCTCTCGCTGACCTGGTTCGGCGACATGGACATCTCGATTCTCGCCGAGAAGCCCGCCGGCCGGCAGCCGATCGTGACCAAGGCGATTTCCTCCGAGCGCCATGACGAGGTCGTCGGCGCCGTCGGCCGCGCGATCGACAAGGGCGCGCAGGTCTACTGGGTCTGCCCGCTGGTGCAGGAATCCGACACGCTCGACGTCGCCGCCGCGCAGGAGCGCTATGACGCCCTGCGCGAGGTCTTCGGCGACAGGGTCGGGCTGCTGCATGGCCAGATGCCCGGCCGCGACAAGGATGCCGCCATGGCCGCCTTCGTGGAAGGCAAGACCCGCATCCTGGTCTCGACCACGGTGATCGAGGTCGGCGTCGACGTGCCCAATGCCAGCGTCATGGTGATCGAGCATGCCGAGCGCTTCGGGCTGGCCCAGCTTCACCAGCTGCGCGGGCGCATCGGACGCGGATCGGCCGCCTCGACCTGCCTTTTGCTCTACAAGGGCCCGCTCGGCCCCGTCGCCGAAGCCCGCCTCACGATCATGCGCGAGACCGAGGACGGCTTCCGCATCGCCGAGGAGGATCTGCGCCTGCGTGGCGAGGGCGAGGTGCTCGGCACCAAGCAATCCGGTTCGCCGGACTGGCGCGTCGCCCGGCCCGAAACCGATGGCGACCTGCTGGCAGCGGCGCGCGACGATGCGCGCCTCCTGATCGAGCGCGACCCGCAGCTCGACAGCGAGCGCGGCCGGGCGATCCGCACGCTCCTCTACCTTTTCGAGCGCGATGTCGCGATCCGGCTGCTGCGAGCCGGTTGACCCGGCTCAGCGGCAGCGCGCGACCGGCATGCGCGTCTGGCGGAAAACCCGGTCGTCCGCCCCCTCGTTCAGGCTGCGCCCCTCGCCGCCGGCGCAGCCGCCCGAGGTCGTGAACCAGGCGCCCTCGCTGGCGTCGCCGATCAGCAGCGTGTCGCGATCCTCGATCCGCAGCCTGAAGCCGCCGCCGTCGCAACTGTCGGACGAGCAGCGGACGACGCCTTCCACCACGCGGCAGGACCCTGAGCCGACGAAACGGCGCGAGCCGCGGTCCCGATAGGTCACGATCAGGCGGAAATAGGCGCTCCGGCCCTCGCTGGCCTCTCGCTGCGCCTCGAGGCCGCGTTCGAGCCTGATCGTGGGAAAATCCCGCACCAGCCTGATCGAGCTCACCTTCTGCCGGGGATGGGCGCGCAGATGGGCGGCATCGTAGTACCGCCCATAGCAGACCGGCTCCAGCTTCGGCAGCGCCTGATCCAGCGCAGCCTCCGGCGCCTGTGCGGCCGCCGGCACGGCGAGGAGGGGCAGCATCGCAAGGGCTCCGAGCAGGCCCCTCACGGCCGGCACCGCGCCGCCGGGGCGCGCTCCAGCACGAAGACCCGCTCGCCGGGCTTGTCGCCGAGCCAGACGACGTCGCTCTCGCGGGAGCAGGAGCGGCCGATGCCGATGGCATGGGTGATCGGCTGCCCCTCGACCGTCCCGCCGATGCGCAGGACAAGGCGGTTCGGGCCTTCGACGAGGATGTCGACATCGCCGCGCCCGCAGGCGGAGGCGCATTGCAGCCGTTCCCGCCCGCCTTCACCCGCTTCAAGGGCGGTCACCCCGTGGCAGTCCAGCGGCTCGGGACCGGCCTCGGCCGCGCCCCGCAGCCGCACGCTCACGGCCAGGGCCAGTTCGGGCGCCTCGGGACCGTCGATCGCCTCGCGGCGCAGCGCGGCCTGGTTGCGGGCGATGATCAGGCGGGTGACGCTCTGGCGTGGATGGGCGGCGAGATGCGCGCGGTCGTATTGGCGGATGAAGCAGGCCTCGGTTCCCTGCGGAAAAGCAAGCCGATACTCGGCGGCCCCGGCCGACAGCGCCGCGGGGACCGAAAGCACAGCCGCAAGGGCGGGACGACAAAATGCCCTCATCCATGCCTCGCCATTTCGGGCGGCGCCAACCCCGCCGCGCCTCCATCACAACCACAACCACGACGCGATGCAAGGGCCGCGTCAGGCCGGCGTCGTCGTCGGCGGCGGGCGCAAGGACCCCTTCGCGGCCACCGCGCCGGGTTGGATCAGTCCGGCGGACATGATCAGCTTGGCGCCGTCCTCGACGGTGATCGACAGCTCCACCACCTCGCGGCGCGGCAGATAGAAGAAGAAGCCCGTCGTCGGATTGGGCGTGCAGGGCAGGAAGACGCCGATCTGATCGTTCCCGTCCGGCAGGCGCCCGGCGATCTCGGGCGCCGCCTCCTGCGCGATGAAGACGATCGACCACATGCCGGGCTGCGGGAACTGCACCATGCCGACCTTGCGAAACGAGGTGCCCGATTGCGAGAAAATCGTCTCGAAGACTTGCTTCACGCCCTTGTAGAGCCCGCGGACGACCGGCATCCGGTTGAGGATCGCCTCGCCGGCGTCGATCAGCGTGCGGCCGACGAGGTTGGCGGTCATGAAGCCGAGCAGCGTCAGCCCGATCAGCCCGATGATCAATCCGAAGCCCGGCACCGGATAGGGCAGATGCGTATCGGGCCAATACGCCGCCGGGATCAGAGGCTTCACCAACCCGTCGACGAAATTGACGAACCACCACGTCACCGAGGCGGTGATGGCGAGCGGCGCCGCGATGACGAGTCCGGTCAGGAAGTAACGCCGCAGGCGTGTCCCGAAGGTCGGGTTCAGGAGATCCGCCTGCGCGACGAGGCGGGGATCCGGCGGGGTCGGCGTCATGCGGGCGATCCGATCAGTCTGGCAGGCGCGAGGCTGAACGCGCGATGCGACAGACGTGCCAGCGGCATCGGACGAATTCAAGGACCGGGTCGGAGTTCGCCGGCGGAGCGCTTGCGGGCTCCGCCCCGGCAGTGCTTTCGTGAGACCCACTTCGGCGAATCGGCGGGACCATTCCAAGAATGACGCGGTTCCACCGTTACCGCCGGCCTTTCCTGTTCGCAGCCGGCTGGGTCCTGACCGCAATCGGCGTGGTCGGCGTGATGCTGCCGCTGATGCCGGGCACGATCTTCCTGATCATGGCCGCCTGGTGTTTCTCGCAATCCTCGCCGCGGTTCGAGGCCTGGCTCCTCGGCCATCCGCGGCTGGGGCCGCAGGTGCGGCGCTGGCGCGAGGCGGGCACGGTCGACCGCAGGGTGAAGCTCGTCGCCTGCGGCTCGATGCTGATCAGCTTCGCGATCCTGACGCGGACGAGCGCGCCGCCGATCGCTTTGTGGACGGCGGGGCTGTGCCTCCTCGCCGCCGGGCTTTATGTCGCGAGCCGGCCGGAACCCTGAAGCCCGGCCGGGTCCAGCCTCATTCGACCGTGACGGATTTCGCCAGATTGCGCGGCTGGTCGACGTCCTTGCCCATGAAAACCGCCGTCTGGTAGGCAATCATCTGGATCGGCAGCGCGTAGACGATGGCTGCGAAGGCCGGGTCCATGTCCGGCATGATGATCTTCGTCTCAGGCTCGATGCCGCATTCGGCGGCGCCCTTGGCGTCGGTGATCAGGATGATGCGCCCGCCGCGCGCGGCGACCTCCTGCATGTTCGAGGCGGTCTTCTCGAACAGGCCGTCATGCGGAGCCACCACGATGACCGGCATCTGCTCGTCGATCAGCGCGATCGGGCCGTGCTTGAGTTCGCCCGCCGGATAGCCTTCAGCGTGGATATAGCTGATTTCCTTGAGTTTCAGCGCGCCCTCGAGGGCCAGCGGATAGCTCGTGCCGCGGCCGAGATAGAGCACGTCGCGGGCCTTCGAGAGCTCACGCGCGAGCTTCTCGATCTCCGGCTCGAGCTCCAGCGCTTTCGCCATCAGGCCCGGCAGGGCGATCAGGCTCTGGACATGGCGCGCCTCCTCCTCGGCCGAGAGCGTGCCCCGGCCGCGCGCGGCGGCGAGCGCCAGGCAGGCCAGCGCCGTCAACTGGCAGGTGAAGGCCTTGGTCGAGGCCACGCCGATCTCCGGCCCCGCCATCGTCGGGGCCACCGCATCGCTCTCGCGCGCGATCGTCGAGGTCGGCACGTTGACGACGGACAACACCGTCTGCTGCTCCTGGCGGGCATAGCGCAGGCAGGCCAGCGTGTCGGCGGTCTCACCCGATTGCGAGACGAACAGCGCCAGCCCCTTCTCCGGCAAAGGGGCCTCGCGGTAGCGGAACTCCGAGGCGACATCGATCTCGACCGGCAGGCGGGCGAGCTTCTCGAACCAGTACTTCGCCGTCAGCCCGGCATAATAGGCCGTGCCGCAGGCCGAGACCGACAGCCGCGACAGCGACGCCCAGTCGATCTTGCCTTCGAAGGGCAGGCGCACCCGGCCGGCCGCCATGTCGAGATACTGCGTCAGCGTATGGCCGACGACCTCGGGCTGCTCGTAGATCTCCTTCGCCATGAAATGGCGGTGATTGCCCTTCTCGACGAGGAAGGCACCGGCGGCGACGCGCTGGGCGCGGCGCTGCACGGGCTGGTTCGCCTTGTCGTAGAAGCTCGCGCCCTTGCGGTTGAGCACGACCCAGTCGCCCTCCTCCAGATAGGCGATGAGGTTGGTGAAAGGCGCCAGCGCCAGCGCGTCCGAGCCGAGATACATCTCGCCGTCGCCGATGCCGACCGCGAGCGGCGAGCCCTTGCGGGCACCGATCAGCAGGTCTTCCTGACCCTCGAACAGGAAGGCGAGCGCAAACGCGCCGCGCAGCCGCGGGAGGCTGGTGGCGACGGCGTCGACCGGCGTCAGGCCGCTGTCGAGTTCGCGGGTGACGAGATGGGCGACGATCTCGGTGTCGGTTTCGGTCTCGAAGACGTAGCCGTCGGCCTGCAGTTCCGCCCGCAGCTCGCGGAAATTCTCGATAATGCCGTTATGAACGACGGCTAGCTTGGGCGTGGCGTGCGGATGCGCATTTGTCTCGTTGGGCTTGCCATGCGTCGCCCAGCGCGTGTGGCCGATGCCGATCAGCCCTTCCAGCGGCTCGCTCGACAGCCGGACCTCGAGATTCTTGAGCTTGCCCTCGGCGCGGCGACGGGTGAGTTGCCCGCGCTCGAGCGTCGCGACGCCGGCAGAATCGTAGCCGCGATATTCGAGCCGCCGCAGCGCCTCGACCACCTGGCCCGCAACCGCTTCCTTGCCCAGAATCCCGACGATGCCGCACATGCGCATACCTCTTCAGCCGTTGCCGTTCGCGATCCGCTTAGCGGCTTCGCGCCACAAGGCAAAATCACTCTAAATGTCCAACTATGAACGGCCGCTTGCGCCGTTTCTCCGGATTCAGGGCTTTCTGGCCGCGGCCTTGCGCGCGAGTGCAGCCTCGCGGAAGCTCTTCGCCCAGCCATCCTTGACGATCTGACGCCCCCGCCCGAGCGCCAGCGCATCGGCCGCGACATCCTCCGTCACCACCGAGCCGGAGCCGACGATCGCGCCCGCGCCGATCGTCACGGGCGCGACGAGGGAGGAGTTGGAGCCGACGAAGGCGCCGGCTCCGATGGTCGTGCGATATTTGAAGAAGCCGTCGTAATTGCAGGTGATCGTGCCGGCCCCGATATTGGCCTCGGCGCCGACGGAGGCGTCACCGATATAGGTGAGGTGGCTGACCTTGGCGCCCGCGCCGATCTCGGCGGCCTTGATCTCCACGAAGTTGCCGACCTTGGCCTTGTCGGCGAGCCGGGCCCCGGGCCGCAGCCGCGCATAGGGCCCGACGCTGGCCTGCGGTCCGACATCGGCGCCCTCCAGATGGGAGAAGGCGTGAATGACCGCGCCGTCCGCCACGCTGACGCCGGGACCGAACACGACATGCGGCTCGATCACCACGTCGCGGCCAATCTGCGTGTCGTGGCTGAAGAACACCGTCTCGGGTGCGATCAGCGTCGCCCCGTCCGCCATCACCTCCCGCCGTCGGCGACGCTGGAACTCGGCCTCGGCAGAGGCGAGCTGGATGCGATCATTGACCCCCTGGACCTCGCTCTCGGGAGCGGCGATCGCCCGCGCCTCGAGCCCCCGCCCCCGCGCGAGCGCCACCGCATCCGGCAGATAGTACTCCGATTGCGCGTTGTCGTTGCCGATCGCCTCGAGCAGGCTCAGGGCTTGATGCCCGTCCAGCGCCATCAGCCCGGCATTGCAGAAGCGGACAGCCCGCTGCTCCGGCGTCGCGTCCTTGTGCTCGACGATCGCCTCCAGCGCGCCATCATGCAGCAGCAGGCGGCCATAGCCGGTCGGGTCCTGCGCCTCGAAACCCAGCGCCACGACGCCGGCGCCCCGCGCCAGTTCCGCCCGCAGCGCGCCAAAGGTGTCCGGCCTGATCAGCGGCGTGTCGGCGAAGGCGACGATGACGTCGTCGAAGCCCGCGGCCAGCACCTCACGGGCGGCGAGCGCTGCATGGGCGGTGCCGCGCCGCTCGGCCTGCACGGCGATCGTAACCTCCGGCAGCAGGCGGCGCGCCGCCTCGGCCACGTCCTCCCGCCCGGGACCGACGACGACAACGATCCTGTCCGCGCCCGCCGTCGCCAGCGCCGTCAGCGCATGGCCCAGCAGCGAGCGCCCGCCGATCTCGTGCAGCACCTTCGGCCGTGCCGACCGCATCCTCGTCCCTTCGCCTGCGGCCAGGAGAATTGCGAGGCAGGACCGGGCAGGCTGCATTTCCGTCATGATTGTCGGTTCCTTTGCCGCCGCGCCAAGGCCTTTCCGGTCGCGGTGACGCATAGTGGTGTTGCAACGGCCGTGGATAGCCGATCCCACTGTCATTTGCCAAAGTCGAACAGCCAATCGTGGGTTACGTCTGTTGCCCGCACCCAGGAGACGAGTCATCGGCCAGATTTCGCCGGCCCTGCCGCTTTTCATGTCACCCGGAAATGCTCTAGAAGCGCGCGAGGACGAGGGCGTCGTCCGCGCATGTTGGGTCTGATGTCGAAACCTTTGAATCGTCGGCAGTTTCTCGAAGGTTCCGGCAGCGCTGCGGCAGCTTCGCTGCTGGCGGCGGGACAGGCTTCGGCCCAGGCGCCGACCGCGCTCGCCGCGATCAACCAGTCCTTCCTGTTCGAGGGCAAGACCTTCGATCCTGCCCTCGTGGTCGATGCGGCGCGCATCCTGGCACAGCGACCTGTCGTGCCGCTCGTCGCGACGGATCTGCCCGACGGCTACGCCACCCTGCCCTTCGATCTCTATTCGGGCATCCGAGCCCAGCCCGGCGCGCTGATCTGGGCCGGGGAGAATCGCGGCTTCACCGTCGAGCCGCTTCACCGAGGCTATGTCTTCTCGAATCCCGTGAGCCTCTTCACGATCGAGGACGGCACGGTCCGCCGCGTCGCCTTCGACCGCTCCAAGTTCGATTACGGCCGCGTGCCGCCGCCGCCGGCGAATGCCGACCTCCAGTTCTCCGGCATGCGGATCGCCACCGGGCTCGAGCGGCCCTTCGAGGTCGCCATGTTCCAGGGGGCGACCTTCTTCCGGTCTCTGGCGCGCGGCCAGAATTTTGGCGCCCTCGCCCGCGCCCTGATCCTGCGGCCGGGCGAGACGCGCGGCGAGGAGATCCCCTTCTTCCGTGCCTTCTGGATCGAGCGGCCGAGCCCCGCTTCGGGCCTGCTCGTCATCCATGCCCTGCTCGATTCCGAGAGCCTGACGGGCGCGCTTCGGATGACGTTGCGCCCCGGCGACGTCACGCTGATCGACGTCGAGATGACGCTGTTCGCCCGCCAGGTGCTCGACCATATCGGCTTCGGCTGCACGATGGGCACCTTCCTGTCCGGCCCGCAGAGCCGCCGCGGCTTCGACGATGTCCGCCCGGCCGTCCACGAAATCTCCGGCGTGCAGATGCGCTCCGGCACGGGCGAATGGATCTATCGGCCCGTGAGCAACCCGGCGACGCTCCAGGTTTCGTCCTTCATGGACAGCAATCCGAAGGGATTCGGCCTAGTCCAGCGCGAACGTGATCCCGCCGCCTTCATGGATGACGACCAGCGTTTCGAGCTGCGACCGAGCGTCTGGATGGAGCCGCTCGGAGACTGGGGCGCCGGCTCGGTCCAGCTCATCGAGATTCCGAGCGAATCCGACATCAACGACAATGTCATCATGTACTGGCGTCCGCGGCAGCCCCTGGCAGCCGGCAGTGAGACCTCGATCGCCTATCGTCAGGCCTGGTGCTGGCAGCCGCCCGAACGGCCGGGCCTGGCTCTCGCGACGCGGATGCGCCAGGGCCGTGGCTCGCAGGGCCGGCGCCGGCGCTTTCTCGTCGACTTCACGGGCGACCGGCTGGCCGATGCAGGAACCGTCGCCGCGACACGCGCCCATATCAGCACGACGCCCGGCCAGATCCATAACATCCGGCTCTGGCCCTTCCCCGAGCGCAAGCTGATGCGCGTCGGCTTCGAGGTCGATCCCGGCACCGATTCGCTCTGCGAGCTGCGGCTCGTCCTGCAGTCGGGCGGACAGCCCGTATCAGAGACCTGGTTGAACCGATGGACGTGGTGACCGCGGCCCGCCCCGGCGAGGTCACGGCGCCGGATCACAGGGCTGCGGCGCGTCCGCTGCCCGCGACCCCGCCCGAGAACCGCCTGATCATGCCGGTTCAGTCCTTCCGGAGCTGGAAGGACGAGGACCGCCGCAGGCCGGTCTCGCCGCGCGCCTGGAAGACGCCGTGGCTGAAGCGCTTGTTCGTCTTTGGCGGCGGCCTCGCGCTCACCGCCTATGGCGCGTGGGAAATGTACAATGTCGTGTCGGTCAGCCGGACGACCTCGCTGCAGTACGTCCTGCTCGTCCTCTTCACGGTCAATTTCTCCTGGATCGCGCTCGCCTTCACCAGCGCCGTCCTCGGCTTCTTCGGGCTGCTCTTCGACCGCTCGCGCCCGGTCCATGTCGACAGCCTGCAGCATCGCACCGTCGTGGTGATGCCGATCTACAACGAATCGACCGCCCGCACCTTCGCGGCCCTGGCGGCGATCCGGGAATCGGTCGAGGCGACGGGCCTCGGCAGCCATTTCGACTATTTCATCGTCTCGGACACCACCAATCCAGATGTCTGGATCGCCGAGGAGCGCGCCTTCCTGGCACTGCGCGAGCGGCTTGGCCCCGAGGCGCGCGTCTATTACCGGCACCGGCCGAAGAACCATCACCGCAAGGCCGGCAATATCGCCGACTTCGTCACCCGCTGGGGCGGGCACTACGAGCACATGGTCGTGCTCGACGCCGACAGCCTGATGACCGGCACCTGCATCGTGCGCCTCGCCGCCGCGATGGAGGCCGATCCGGATGCCGGCATCATCCAGTCGCTGCCGCTGATCATCAACCGCAACACCTTCTTCGCGCGGCTCCAGCAGTTCGCGGCGCGGGTCTATGGCCCCGTGATCGCCACTGGGCTCGCCATGTGGTCCGGCCGCGACGGCAACTACTGGGGCCACAACGCGATCATCCGCACCAAAGCCTTTGCCGACCATTGCGGCCTGCCGGACCTCAAGGGCAAGCCGCCCTTCGGCGGCCATGTGCTGAGCCATGACTTCGTCGAGGCCGCCCTGATCCGCCGCGCCGGCTGGTCGGTCTACATGCTGCCGGACCTGACGGGCTCCTATGAGGAAAGCCCGCCCTCGCTGATCGACGTCTCGGTGCGCGACCGGCGTTGGTGCCAGGGCAATCTCCAGCATTCCCGGATCATCGGCGCCAAGGGCTTCGTCGCGCCGACGCGCCAGCATTTCGCCACCGGCATCATGGGCTATCTCGCCTCGCCGCTCTGGCTGATGCAGCTCGTGGTCGGCATCCTGATCGTGCTCCAGGTCAGCTATGCGCGTCCGGAGTATTTCACGCAGGAATTCACGCTCTTCCCGGTCTGGCCGCGCTTCGATCCCGAACGCGCGCTGAACCTCTTCGCCCTGACCATGGCGATCCTGCTCGCGCCGAAGCTCTTCGGGCTGCTGCTGACGCTGTTCAACGGGAAACTCCGGCGCGCCGGCGGCGGCGCGATCCGTCTCATCGTCTCGGCGTTGATCGAGGTACTGTTCTCGGCCTTCTTCGCGCCGATCATGATGCTGATCCAGTCGGGTTCGGTCTTCCAGATTCTGCTCGGCCGCGACACGGGCTGGAACCCGCAGCGCCGCGACGACGGTTCGATCCCGCTCAAGGACATCATCCGTCGGCACCGCATGCACACGCTGCTGGGGCTGGTCACCGGCATCTCGGCCTTTCTGATCGCGACCTCGCTCTTCGCCTGGATGTCGCCGACGATCGTCGGTCTCGTGCTGGCGATCCCGCTGTCCTGGGCTTCCGGCCAGCTCGCGATCGGGCTCTGGCTGAAGCGGCGCAAGCTGCTCTACACGCCCGAGGAAGGCGATCCGCCGGCGGTGGCGCTGCGGGCCAATGCGCTCCAGGCCGAGTTCGCGGCGGCGGGCTATGACGACGCGGACGGGCTGCGCGCGCTCCATGCCGAGCCGGCGCTGCGCGAGGCCCATGAGGCGATGCTGCCCGAGGCGCCGCCGCGCCGCCGCGGCGAGATCGAGGCCGACCGCGCCGTCGCGCAGGCCAAGCTCGTCGATGCCGAGACGATCGACGATGCCGCGATCTGGCTGAAGCCGAAGGAGCGCATGGTGGTGCTGCACGACCGGGCGCTGGTCGCGCTGCTGGCCTCGCTGCCGGCCGAGCGCCCGGCCACCTGAACGTCTGCCTGCGGGCGCCTCAGAAGCTCATCGCCGCCGCGTTGATGACGCCGGCCGCCAGCGAGGCGGCGCCGAGGAACAGCGCGGCGGCGAGTTCGCCCGCCGCGATCCGGGCCGAGAGATTCGGCAGGACGATCCGGACCAGCACATAGACGATCAACTGGACGACGATCGCGACCACGCCCCACACCAGCAGATCGGCGATGGTGGTCGAATGCACCACCGCGCTCGACAGCGGCAGCGCGAAGCCGGTCAGGCTCAGCCCCAGCGAGAGCGCCGCGGCGATGTTGTTCTGCCGGATCAGCCCGAACTCGTTATGCGAGGTCGCCACCGTGTAGACGAGCAGGTAGACGCCGACCAACGCCAGCGACACCGAGAAGAACAGGGCGAAATCGGGAAGCTTCAGCAGCGCCTGGGCGATCATGTCGGTTTCGAATCCATCAGAAGGAGCGGACCGATCCTGACGCTCATCCCCGCTCGAAGGCAATCACGCAGCCCATCGCCGCCTCGGCCGGAACCACGATTCGGTCCTCGCCTTGCCCGAAGGCGATCTCCGCCGCCTCGAGCCGGCTCGCGACGGCGTCGAGATCCGGCACGGTGACGCAGAAGCCGAGGAAGCGCGCCGGCGTCGGATCCGGCTCGACATGGTAGATCGCCTGCGCGGCCTCGGGGTCGAGCACGTCGAGACGCCCGCGCGGCAGGCCGAGCACATAATCGGCATTGCCCTCCAGCACCTCGGGGAAGCCGGCGAAGGCCGTGAGGAAACCGCGATGCGCTGGCGGATCGTCCGTCAACATCACCGCAGCCGAGAGGGCGCTCGCGCCATTCGCGTGCTGCTGGAAGGCCGGGTTCCAGAAATTCTGTGGCTCGTGTTGCTGGCAGACGAAGAAGCCGCATTCCGGCGCCAGCGGATCGGCGGCGAAGGCGAGCGAGAACGCGACGCGCACGGTGCTGCCATCCGGCCGCTTCGCCTGGCGCTCGAAGAAGAACGGCTCGAAATCGCCGATGCCCGCCGTCTGGAACGCGGCCGCATCGGCTTTGGCGTCAGTGCTTTCGAGAACCAGCATCGACAGCCCCTCGCCCCGTTCCAGAGCCTCGCGCACGAAATGGCCGAAGGAGAACTGGCGTGGCGCCGGCGGCACGATCGCTGTCGCATCGCCGATCATGATCAGCTCCAGGAACGAGCCCGGGAACTGCACGATGCGGTTCTCGGTGCCCCAGGGATGGCGGTTGCGGGCGCCGACGGTGAAGCCGAGCCGCTCGTAGAATGCTCCGGCCGCATCGAGATCGCGCACCCCGATCACGAGATGGTCGAGGCCGCGCGGGGCGGCGGCGAGGGTCGTGGCAGCGGAGGTCGTCTCAGGCATGGGCTGGCTCGCTTGCGGCAGGCTCGGGCGCTCATCTCTAGCAGTTCGCCCCGCCCCGGTCATGCGCGGCGGCAGGGCGCCGCCTCCGCCTCAGCCTTCGATGTAGTGCGGCACGAAGCGCGAGGTGTTGCGCGTGATCGGCGAGACGTCCTCACGCAGACACAAGCCGCAGGCCTGCGAAGCGACGAGCCAGGAGCCGAGCACGGCGTAGTGCCCATCGGCCTGAAATAGATTCGGGGCCGCGTCCTGCAGCACGAAACCCTCGGCGCCATAGGGCCCGTCATCGCTGTCGAGGATCCGGCCACGCTCCGTCAAGGTGACATTGGCCCCCTCGCGCGAATAGAGCGGCTTGCGCACCCGCCGCGGCGAGAGCGAGGCGCAGCGCGGGTCGTCCTCGAAAAAGGCGGGCAGAAGATTCGGGTGCCCCGGCTCCATCTCCCAGAGACAGGCCAGCAGGCCCTTGTTCGAGAGCAACGCCTTCCAGGGCGGTTCGACGAACTGGCAGCGCGACGTGGCGAGGTTGGCGGCATAGCCCTCGCGGAACAGCCACTCCCAGGGGTAGAGCTTGAACAGCGTCTCGATCGGCTGGTTGGCGCCGTCGCAGAAGCGCCCGTCCGAGAGCAGGCCGATTTCCTCGACATAGGTGAAGCGAGCATCGAGCCCGGCCTGAACGGCGCAATCCATCAGATAATCGACCGTGCCCTTGTCCTCGGCGCTCGACTGGACGCAGGCGAGATGCAGCCGATAGGGCGAGGGCTCGCGCAATTGGGCGAAGGCCGCGATCAGCCGCTCATGCAGCGAATTGAACTGGTCGCATCCCGGCGGCAGCACGCCACGCGCCATCCCCTGCTCCAGCCAGTCCCACTGGACTACGGCCGATTCGAACAGCGCCGTCGGCGTATCGGCATTGTACTCCAGCAGCTTGGCGGGCCCGCTGCCGTCATAGGCGAGGTCGAGCCGGCCATAGAGATTGCGGTCGCCGCGCCGCCAGCTCTCGCGAATGAAATCCCACTGGGCCGCGGGAATCGCCAGCCGCGTCAGCACCGCATCGTCGTCGATGGCGCGCTCGATGAAGGCGAAACAGAGCTGCTCGATCGCGTCGGTCGGCGCCTCGATGTCGCGCTCGATCTCGTCGAGCGTGAAGGCATAGGCCACGCTCTCGTCCCAATAGGTTTCGCCATCGAGCGTGTGGAAGGCGAATCCCAGCCGCTCGACCTGCGCCTGCCAATCCAGACGCGGCGTGAGAGAGACTCGGCGCATCTCAGGAGGACGATGACGAGGAGAAGGAGCGCGCCGTCGATCCGAAGCCGCCGCGCGAGGTTGTGCTGGTGGTCGTCACGACGCCGGGAGAGCTGCCGCTGCGCGCCACCACCGCGGCGCCCGAGGTCGTCGAATAGGCGCGCGAGGAGGATGAACTGCCGCGGCCACCATAGCCGCCACTGCTGCTGCCGGAGGAGGAGCGCGCCTCCTGGCATTCGGGGGCGGCGCTTCCCGGGGGGCAGGCCTCCCGCGTCGGCGGCAGCAGCGGCTGCGCCGCGCCGCCGCCCTGCGCGAAGCTGCGCGCCAGCATGAACCCGGCCAGCGCCGGCACCACCACGGAAGCGCCGTTCCAGACCGCTGAACGGCAGGAGCCCGAACCGTACTCAGCCTCGCAGGCGCTGGTGCTGGAGAACTTCTTGGCGTCACGCAGATGGTTGGCGGTCGCCTCGTTGAAGCGCTGCTCGCATTGCGTCGAAGTCAGCTGGCCGCCGGCGCGACAATCGGCAAGGCTGTTGTAGACGAGGCTGTCCTCCGTCGCCTCCTCGCGCCCGCTGCCCCAGATCGTCGCGACGAGCACGACGCCCGCTGCTGCGAGGCCGATCTGGGTCGAGCGCTTCATCGCCGCCTCCTCAGACCGTCATGCTGGCGGCCGCCAGCGTGCCCGAGATCACCGCGATCACGGCCAGCATCGCCGCCGAGGGCAACCGGTCCTCCTCGATCTTGCGCGACAGCTCGGGAATCAGCAGGCGCGCCAGCCCATAGGCACCGAACTGGATGATCATGGCGGCAATAGCCCAGAGCACAAGGTCGGGAATGCTGCTGGCCTGCGCGATAGCCTTTTCGAGCGGAACGGAAAACCCCGTGACATTGCCGCCGAGCGCGACGGCGGCGGACAGGTTGCCGCCGCGGATCAAGGCGAGTTCGTCATGAGCGGTGAGGCGCAGATACACGGCCGTGAAACAGCCGATCAGCGCCGCGCCGACGACGAAATAGAGCAGGAAAGCGGGCAAACCCGCCATCGAGATCGCCATGGCCCGCCCCCGGCGTCGCTGACTGTCCAACGATCAGACCATTCGCGTGAAGCGAGGTCAAACACATCACCCAAATGGAGGAGACCCTCTGCGGCGGCCTACGCCGCGTAGGGCTCTCACAAGGCGAGCATGGCGGGCGGATCGGAGACCGGCTGAGAGCCCGCAGTCTTCAGGGCCAGACCGGCACGCCGTCGAGCCCGGACGTCTCCGGCAGGCCGCAGATCAGATTCGCGTTCTGGACCGCCTGCCCGGCCGCGCCCTTGCCGAGATTGTCGACCACGCCCATCGCGATCACGAGGTTGCGCTCCGGGTCGGCCGCATAGCTGATGAAGGCGAGGTTCGATCCGGTCGCCCATTTGGTCTGCGGCGGCCTGTCGGTGACGCGGACGAAGGAGCGCCCGGCATAGAAGCGCCGGGCCGCATCGAGGCACTGCCCCGTGGTGGCGCTGCCGCGACAATAGATCGTGGCGAGAATGCCCCGCGTCATCGGCACCAGATGCGGCGTAAACACCAGCCCGGCCGCACTGCCACCGCTCAGCTGCTCGATCGTCCTGGCGATCTCCGGCATATGGACATGCTTGAGGAGGCCATAGGGCACGAGATTTTCGTTGCTCTCGGCATAGCCGAACGTGCTGTCGCCGCCACGGCCGGCACCGGAGATGCCCGTTTTGACGTCGATCACGATGTTGCCGGGCTCGATCAGCTTGTTCGCCAGCAGCGGCGCCAGCGCCGTCAGTGTCGCGGCGGGGAAGCAGCCGGGATTGGCGACGCGGACCTGACCTTGGATCCGGTCCGGCCAGATGTCGGCCAGGCCATAGGCCCAGCCCTCGACAGAGCGATGGTCGCCGCCGAGATCGACGATCTTCACTGCCTTGGGGACGCGGGCCAAAGCTTCGGCCGAGGCGCCCGTGGGCAGTGACGCGAACAGCACGTCGAGCGGCGGCAGGGTCTCGGGGTCCCATTTCGCGATCACGAGCTCGGCCAGCCGGGCCGGCACGCCGGGGAAGCGATCCACGAGGCGGCTGCCCGCGCTGCTCTCGCCCGCGGCGTAGACCAGTTCGAAGACCGGATGGCCCGCGATCAGGCGTAGCGCCTCGCCGCCGCCAAAACCGCTGATGCCGACAATGCCGACACGAATGCTCATGGTGATGTCCTTCTGTTTCCGGGCAAAAGAAAACCCCCGAAGCCGAGGGCTGCGGAGGTTCACGAATGCGGGCCGAAGACCGCCTTGGCGCATGAGCCTATGGATAGGCCGTCATCACGCGAAAGCTTTCTGATCGACGCGCAGCTCGACGAGCCGCCGCGTGGGTGCGGCGGCGTCGGCTTCGGTGGCAGAAGATCGGGTTGCTCGGCATGGGACGAAACGGGTGCCGCAAGCCCGATTCATCGTCAAGCAGAATATCCGCGTCCCACAGGCGCATTCTGCCTGAGCACTCGCTTCAGACGAGGCGGCTCTGCACCATCGCGGCCTGGACGAAGCTCGCAAACAGCGGATGCGGCTCGAAGGGGCGCGATTTCAGCTCGGGGTGGTATTGCACGCCGATGAACCAGGGATGGTCGGGATATTCGATCGTTTCCGGCAGCAGGCCGTCCGGCGACAGGCCGCAGAAGCTCATGCCCTTCGCCTCGAGCCGGTCGCGATAGCTCATATTGACCTCGTAGCGGTGGCGATGCCGCTCGGAGATCTCGGTCGTGCCGTAGATCTGCGCGATCTTGGAACCCGCCGCCAGCGTCGAGGCATAGGCGCCGAGCCGCATGGTGCCGCCGAGATTGCCGTCGGCCGCGCGCTGCTCGAGTTCGTTGCCGCGCATCCACTCGGTCATCAGGCCGACGACGGGCTCGGCGGTCGGGCCGAACTCGGTCGAATTGGCGTCGGTGATGCCGGCAAGCGAGCGCGCGGCCTCGATCACCGCCATCTGCATGCCGAAGCAGATGCCGAAATAGGGCACCTTGCGCTGCCGGGCGAAGGTCGCCGCCCTGATCTTGCCCTCGGCGCCGCGATGGCCGAAGCCGCCCGGCACCAGGATGCCGTGGACATGCTCGAGGAAGGGCGCCGGATCCTCCTTCTCGAAGACCTCGGACTCGATCCAGTCGAGATTGACCTTGACGCGGTTGGCGATGCCGCCATGCATCAGCGCCTCGATCAGAGACTTATAGGCGTCCTTCATCCCGGTATATTTGCCGACGATGGCGATGGTGACCTCGCCCTCGGGGTTCTTCACCCGCTCGGAGATCCGGCGCCAGTTGGAAACGTCGGGCTCGCCGCCGGCGTCCATGCCGAAGGCCGCCAGGACCTCGTTGTCGAGCCCCTCCGCATGATAGGACAGCGGCACGTCGTAGATCGAGGCGACGTCGCGGGCCTCGATCACGGCCGTCTCGCGGACATTGCAGAACAGCGCGAGCTTGCGGCGCTCCTCGCGCGGGATCTCGCGGTCAGTGCGGCAGAGCAGGATGTCGGGCTGGATGCCGATCGAGCGCAGCTCGGCGACCGAGTGCTGCGTCGGCTTGGTCTTCAGCTCGCCGGCCGTCGGGATATAGGGCAGCAGCGTCAGGTGGATGAAGATGCACTGCCCGCGCGGCAGCTGCTGGTTCACCTGCCGGATCGCCTCGAGGAAGGGCAGGCTCTCGATGTCGCCGACCGTGCCGCCGATCTCGACCAGGGTGAAGTCGTAGTCCTCATTGCCGTCGAGGATGAACTCCTTGATGGCGTTGGTGACATGCGGCACGACCTGGATCGTCGCGCCGAGATAGTCGCCGCGACGCTCCTTGGTCAGGATGTCCATGTAGATGCGGCCGGTGGTAATGTTGTCGCCCTTGTTGCAGGGCCGGCCGGTGAAGCGCTCGTAATGGCCGAGATCGAGGTCGGTCTCCGCGCCGTCATCGGTGACGAAGACCTCGCCATGCTGATACGGGCTCATCGTGCCCGGATCGACGTTGAGATAGGGGTCGAGCTTGCGCAGGCGGACCGTGTGGCCGCGCGCCTGCAGAAGGGCGGCGAGCGCCGCCGCCGCCAGGCCCTTGCCCAGCGAAGACACCACGCCGCCGGTGATGAAGACATACCGCGTCATGGGAGGACACCTCTAAAGCGACGGGCGCGATTCGCTAAGTCCAGGCGTGCAGCCCCGTCTTGCCCTGCACGCTTGTCCACAGGCACGCCCGGCCGACCGGCCCGCGCGCCCCACACAAAAGAGAAGGGCCGGTTGCCCGGCCCCTGCCCAGACTTTCTCGGGCGCGTCCTGATCATCAAAGCGCGAGGCGCTTTTACGGGACGTGCCGGCCTTACTGCTGCGGCGCTGGCGCCGCCGGGGTCGGCGGCTGCGGTGCGCCGCTCGGTGCCTGCATCTGCCGGAGCTGATCCAGAACGCCACCGGCGTTCGGGGCGCTCGGCCCCGTCGGCGTGGCGGGCGCGCTCTGGGTCGGCGCGCCATCGATGATCGAGCGCTGGACGCGGCCGCGCGTCGCCATCACCGCCAGGATGATCGAGGTCAGGAAGAAGGCCCCGGCCAGGATCGCCGTCGCCCGCGTCAGCGCGTTGGCCTGGCCGCGGCCGGTCATGAAGCCGCCCGCCCCGCCACCGCCGGAGCCCATGCCGAGCCCGCCGCCCTCGGAGCGCTGCAGCAGGACCACGCCGACGAGCGCGACCACGATGATCAGGTGGATGACGATGATGACGTTCTGCATGTTCTCGACAGACTGAGCCAAGCTCACCAAATGGGTCCGGAGCGGGCCGCCGCCAAGGGCCACCCGCACCTCATGTAGCCGCAGGCCGGAGCCGGCCAGCGGGGTCGGCGCGGCCCATAGCACGCAAGCGACGGCCACACCACCCCGGCGATCGCCGCCCGACGCGGTTTTGCTTCGCGCCGCTCAGGCGCAGGCGCGCGCGATCGCGAGGAAGTCCTCGGCCTTGAGGCTCGCCCCGCCGACCAGGGCGCCGTCGACATGGGCGACATTCATCAATTCGGCCGCGTTGGAGGGCTTCACCGAGCCGCCATAGAGCAGGCGCACGCCCGCAGCCGCCGCCTTGCCGAGCATGCGGCCGAGCTCGCCGCGGATCGCCTCGTGCATCTCCGCGACATCGGCCGCGGTGGGGGTGAGCCCGGTGCCGATCGCCCAGACCGGCTCATAGGCCACCACGAGCGTCGCCGCCGTGGAGCCCTCCGGCACGGAGCCGCGCAGCTGCTTGCGGACGACCGCGACCGCCTTGCCCGCCTCGCGCTCGGCCTTGGTCTCGCCGACGCAGACGATCGGCACCAGCAGCGCTCTTTGCGCAGCCTCGGCCTTCGCCTTCACGGTCGCGTTGGTCTCGCCATGGAGCGTGCGCCGCTCGGAATGGCCGACGATGGCGAAGGTGGCCCCGGCATCGGCGAGCATCGCGGCGGAGACTTCGCCGGTTAAGGCGCCCGCCTCCTGCATGCTGCAATCCTGGCCGCCGGTCGCGATCCGCGTGCCGACCAGAGCCGCGCTCGCCAGATAGAGCAGGCTCGCGGGCGGGCAGATCGCCAGATCGACCGCGCTCTTCAGGGCGCGATCATAGCCCTTGGCCACTTCGGAGCCGATGGCGAGATCCGCCTTCAGCCCGTTCATCTTCCAGTTGCCGGCCACAAGGGGCCTGATGCTGCGCGTCACCTGCATACTCCTGTTTTCTGGCCCGGCTCTAGCAACCGCGGCTGCGCCTCGCAATCGCGGGGCGCACAGTCGTGCAGCCACGACACGAATCCGCGCGGGCGATTGCGGCAACGCCTCGCGGTTCCTATAAGCGGCACCGACGAAAACCGGCTGGGACGTTCCACGCGCCCCGCCAGGCCAGGGAAAGACCGACTTCCATGATGATGACGGGCATCCGCAAGGCGGGCCAGAGCTTCCTCGGCAAGCTCGTGATCTTCGTCCTGTTCGGCTTCCTGATCTTCTCCTTCGCGATCTGGGGCATCGGCGACATTTTCCAGGGTTATGGTCGCAACTCCGTGGCCCGCGTCGGCAAGGCCGAGATCGGGCTGGAGCAGGTCCGCACAGCCTTCCAGAACGATGTCCAGCAGCTGACTCGCCAGCAGCGCCGCCAGATCACCCCCGAGATGGCGCGTGCGCTCGGTCTCGACCGGCAGGTCCTATCCCGCCTCATCACGGAATCGGTGCTCGACCAGACGGCGCGCTCCATGCGTCTCGCCGTGTCCGACGACACCATCCGCAACCTGATCTTCGAGGACCCGGCTTTCCGCGACGCCTCCGGCAATTTCTCCGCCGCCCGCTTCAACGAGCTGCTGCGCGCCAACGGCTTCACCGAGCAGGCCTATGTGCGCGAGCAGCGCGCCACGATCCTGCGCCAGCAGATCGGGGAGATGGTGGTCGGCGCCGTGACCTCTCCCGTCGCGCTGCAGGAACTCGGCCACCGCCTGCGCAATGAGCGCCGCGATATCACCCTTGTCCGCCTCGCCCCCGCCTTCGCCGGCGAGATCCCGGCCCCGACCGAGGCGCAGCTCAAGACCTTCTATGATGAGCGCAAGGGCGCCTTCCGCGCGCCGGAGCGGCGCACCGCCGATCTGCTCGCGCTCACCGCCGAAAGCCTGGCCGATGCCGGAACCGTCAGCGAGGCCGATGCCCGTGCGCGCTACGAAGAGGTCAAGGCTCAGCGCTTCACCACACCCGAGACGCGCACGATCCAGCAGATCGCGTTCCCGACTGCGGAAGAAGCCCAGGCCGCCCGCGCGCGCATCGAGGCCGGCGAAACCTTCGACGCCGTCGCGGCCGCCCGCAACGTCGCCGCCGCCGATCTGACGCTGGGCACCTTCACGCAGACCCAGGTCTTCGACCCGGCCGTGCGCGAGGCCGCCTTCGCGCTGGCGGAGGGCACAGTCAGCCCCCCGGTCACCAGCGCCTTCGGCCCCGTCCTGCTGCGGGTCACCGCGATCGTGCCGGAAGCGGTGCGCTCCTTCGACGAGGTCGCCGCCGAAATGCGCAGCGACGTCGCGACCCGCCGGGCGGCGAGCCGCATCACCGAGATCCATGATCGGATCGAGGATCAGCGTGCCGCCGCCAAGCCGCTGGCCGAGATCGCCAAGGAGTTCAACCTGCCCCTGCGCAGCGTCGGACCGATCGATGCGAGCCTGCGCCGGGCCGATGGCGGCACCGAACCGGCCTTGCCCGGCGGCGACGCGACCATCCAGGGGATCTTCCGCTCGGAGCCCGGCGTGGACAACGAGGCGGTCCGGCTGCCGCGCGATGCCGGCTATGTCTGGTACGACGTCAAGAAGATCGATCCCTCGCGCGAACAGGGCTTCGACGAGGTCAAGGCGCAGGTCGAGGCGCAGTGGCGTGCGGACGAGGTCGCGACCCGCCTCGCCGCCAAGGCGCGCGAACTCGTCGAACGGCTCGACAAGGGCGAGGCCTTCGATGCGGTCGCGGCTTCGGCCGGCCTCACCATCGAGCAGGCGGCCGGCCTCAGCCGCCAGGATCAGCGCCCCGACCTGCCGGCCAATGTGATCAACCTGATCTTCGGGACACCGGCCGGCAAGAGTGCCTCCGCCGCCATCGCCGATGGCGGGCGCATCCTGTTCAAGGTCGATGCCGCCACGGTGCCGAGCTATGCCCGCACGACGCAGGAGGCGGAAAACTTCGCCCGCACCCTGGCGGCCAGCGTCAGCGAGGACATCCTCACGCAGTATGTCGCGCAGCGGCAGACTGAGCTGGGCGTCTCGATCAACGAGACCGCCTTCCGCAATGCCACGGGCGGGAACCAGAACTGACCATGGCGGAGGCGCAGGATCAGGAGGCCTTCGCCGCCGCCTATGAAGCCGGCACCCCGCAATTGCTGCGGCAGGTGCTGGTCGGCGATTGCGAGACCCCCGTCGCCGCCTTCCTGAAGCTGCGCCACGCCACGACCGGGCCGGCCTTTCTGCTCGAATCGGTCGAGGGCGGCGCGGTGCGGGGGCGCTACTCAATGATCGGCCTCGAGCCCGATCTGATCTGGCGCTGCCACCGCGGCCAGGCTTCGCTCTGCCGCCCGGCGCTCGGCGACGGCTTCCTCCCCGATCCACGCCCCGCTTTCGAGAGCCTGCGCGCGCTGCTGGAGGAGAGCGCCATTCCCGACGCCGACACGCCGGGGAGCGGCGAACTGCCGCCGATGGCGGCGGGCGTCTTCGGCTATCTCGGCTACGACATGGTGCGCCTGATGGAGCGCCTGCCGGAGCCCAAGGACACCGGCACGGGCGTGCCCGACGCGATCCTGACCCGGCCCACCCTGATGGTCGTTTTCGATTCGGTGCGCGACGAGATCCATGTCGTGACGCCCGTGCGCCACCAGCCCGGCGTTCCGGCCCGCGCCGCGCATGAGCGGGCGCTGGAGCGGCTCGATGCGGTGGTGCGCGCGCTCGAAGGCCCGCTGCCGCCGGACGCCGCAACCGACATCGCCGCCCTGCCCGAGCCGGCAATCATGTCCAACACCAGCGAGGAGCGCTTCCACGAGATGGTGGCGACCGCGCAGGACTATATCCGCGCCGGCGACATCTTCCAGGTCGTGCTGTCGCAGCGCTTCGAGGCGCCGTTCCAGCTGCCGCCCTTCGCGCTCTACCGGGCGCTGCGGCGCGTCAATCCGGCGCCTTTCCTGTGCTATCTCGACTTCACCGATTTCCAGATCGTCTGCTCGAGCCCCGAGATCCTGGTGCGGCTGCGCGACGACACGGTGACGATCCGCCCGATCGCCGGCACGCGCCGCCGTGGCGCCACGCCGGCCGAGGACGAGGCCCTGGCTCAGGAGTTGCTCGCCGATCCCAAGGAGCGCGCCGAGCATCTGATGCTGCTCGATCTCGGCCGCAACGACGTTGGCCGAGTCGCCCAGATCGGCTCGGTGAAGGTCACCGATTCCTTCTTCATCGAGCGCTACAGCCAGGTCATGCACATCGTCTCCAATGTCGAGGGGACGATCGATCCGCGCCACGATGCGCTCGCGGCGCTGTCAGCCGGCTTTCCGGCCGGCACCGTCTCCGGCGCGCCGAAGGTGCGGGCCATGGAGATCATCGACGAGCTCGAACACGACGCGCGCGGCGCCTATGGCGGCTGCATCGGCTATTTCGGCGCCAATGGTGAGATGGACACCTGCATCGTGCTGCGCACGGCGGTGGTCAAGGACGGGCGCATGCATGTCCAGGCCGGCGCGGGCATCGTCTACGATTCGAATCCCGCCTCCGAGCAGGCGGAATGCGTGAACAAGGCCAAAGCCCTGTTCCGTGCCGCCGAGGAGGCGATCCGCTTCGCCGCGCGGGCCGGACGGGGGCAGTAGCCCCCGCCTGCGCTGAGCCGCCGCGCTGCCTTGCGCGTCAGTGCGCCTTGCTCGCAGCCGCAGCGGTCACCGTCATCCGGTCGACCCAGGCGATGCCGATCGCCGAGACGATGAAGATCGTGTGGATCACGGTTTGCAGGATGATGCCGGTCTCGGTGTAGTCGGTGGTGCGGTTGGCGCTGCCGATGTTGCCGGCCTCGATGAAGGTCCGCAGCAGATGGATCGACGAGATGCCGATGATCGCCATGGCGAGCTTGATCTTCAGCACGCTGGCGTTGACATGGCTCAGCCATTCGGGCTGGTCGGGATGCCCCTGGAGGTTCAGCCGCGAGACGAAGGTCTCGTATCCGCCGACGATGACCATCACCAGCAGGTTCGAGATCATCACCACGTCGATCAGGCCCAGCACGACCAGCATGATCTGCTGCTCGCTGAAATCCGTCGCGTGCTGTACGAGATGCACCAGTTCCTTGAGAAACTTGAAGACATAGACGCACTGCGCCACGATCAGCCCGAGATAGAGCGGCAGCTGCAGCCAGCGCGAACCGAAGATGATCTTCGACATGAGGCTGAGCTGCGAGGTCGGCAGCGCCGGCTTCTGATGAGGGCTTTCGCCAGCTTGAGACATGATCGGCCTCGTATCCTTGCAACGGATGATGCAGTGCAAAATCAGCCGCTGCGATATGGAATGCAATTCGAACGCGCGCAAGCGCTTCCGCCGCGTCACGCTCGTCGCTCTACACGGGCAAGGGCGACGAAATTTTGACGCGATCCGCTGTCATCCTTTCGCGGTGAGAGCGTCGCCGCTACGCTCGCCAATCAATCGGAGGACGCGCAAGCTTCCTCTCGCTCCAGAAGAGAGGATCTGTCGATGATCAAGACCTTCACCCTCGCCGCCGCGCTGGTCGGCACCGCCCTGATCGCCGCCCCGGCTTCCGCCGCGCCTATGACGGCGACGGCGGCGCCTGCGCTCGCCACCGCCGGTGCGGCTGGCGATCTTGTCGAGGCGGTCCAGTATCGCCGCTATGGCTATTATGGTCCGCGCTACGGCTATCGCGGTGGCTATTACCGGGGCGGCCGCGGAGCGGCGGTCGGCGCCGGCATCGCTGCCGGGGTCATCGGCGGTGCGCTCGCCGCCGGCGCCCTCGCCGGCCCGCGCTATGTCGAGCCTGCCCCGGTCTATGTCGCGCCCGCGCCGGTCTATGCCGCCCCGGCGCCGGTCTACGGGGCTCCCGTGCGCGCCTATGGCTACAGCGAGGCCGATGTCGATGCGGTGGCCTATTGCTCGCGCCGCTTCAAGAGCTACGACCCTGAGACCGGCACCTACATCGCCAAGGGCGGCGTCGTGCGCGCCTGCCCCTGACGGATTGCGACCGGCCGGTCGTCTACACCTCCCCGCAGCGATGCGGGGAGGTTTTTTGTTGATGGAACGAAGGCGCGATAGGCTGGACCCCTCCCGGAGCATTCCGCATGATCGTCGCTCTCACCCTGCTGCTCACCTGCCAGCTCGTCGGCGAAGCGCTGGCGCGACTTCTCGCGCTGCCGGTGCCGGGGCCGGTCATCGGTCTCGTGTTGCTCTTTCTCGGCCTGCGCTGGCGGCCCTCGGCAGCTCTGGATGGCGCGCCATTGGCGACGGTGGCGGGGGTGCTGCTCGCTCATCTCTCCCTGCTGTTCGTTCCGGCCGGAACCGGGATCGTCCGCCACGCCGGCGCGCTGCTCGCCTATGGTCCAGGCCTGCTGACCGCACTCGTCCTCTCGACCGCGCTGACGCTGGCCGTCACCGCCTTCGTCTTCGTCAAGGTCGCCGCGCTGGTTGGCAGCCGACCGGACCCCACCCCGTGACGGCGCCGGATCTGACGCGCGTCGAGACGCTCTGGGTCTATCTCGCCGCCGACCCGCTTCTCTGGCTGACGGTGACGCTGGCGGCCTATGTCGTCGCAGAGCGGATCTCCGCCCGTTTCGGGCGCCACCCGCTCGCCAACCCCGTGCTGATCGCCGTCGCCCTTCTCGCCGCGATCCTGACGGCGACGCGCACGCCCTTCGAAACCTATTTCCAGGGCGCGCAATTCGTCCATTTTCTGCTCGGCCCGGCCACTGTCGCGCTCGCTCTCCCCCTGCACCGTCACTGGCCACTGGTGCGCAAGGCTGTGCTGCCGATTCTGGCCGCGCTCCTCGCCGGCGCCCTGACCGCTGTGGTCAGCGCCGTTGGCGTCGCCGCCGCCTTCGGGATCCCGCAGCCGATGCTGGCCGCCCTCGCGCCGAAGTCGGTCACGGCGGCGATCGCCATGGGCATTTCCCGAGAGATCGGCGGCGAGCCCTCGCTGACGGCGACGCTGGTGATTGCGACAGGCATCCTCGGCGCCGTGATGGTGACGCCGCTGATGGTCGCCCTCCGCTGCACCGACTGGCGCGCACGCGGCTTCGCAGCGGGGCTTGCGGCGCATGGCATCGGCACGGCACGCGCCTTCCAGGTCAATCCTGTGGCCGGCGCTTTCGCCGCCATCGCGATGGGGCTGAACGGGCTTGTCACGGCGGCGCTCGTGCCGCTTATCCTGCGTCTCTTCTGATCCGGAGCCTTTCCTTTGCGCATCGCCACCTGGAACGTGAACTCGGTCCGCCAGCGGCTCGGCCACCTGCTGGATTTCCTGAAGGAGGCGCAGCCCGATGCGCTCTGCCTACAGGAGATCAAATGCGTCGATGCCGATTTCCCGCGTCGCGAGATCGAGGAGGCCGGGTGGCAGGTCGAGACCCACGGCCAGAAGACCTTCAACGGCGTCGCGATCCTGTCGCGGGCGAAGCTCGAGGACGTCCGCCGCGGGCTGCCGGGCGACGATTCCGACGAGCAGGCGCGCTATCTGGAGGGCGTGCTGCCGCTCGGTAATGGCGTCGTCCGGCTGGCCTCGATCTATCTGCCGAACGGCAACCCGCCGAACACCGAGAAGTATCCTTACAAGCTCGGCTGGGGCGTGCGGCTGGCCGCCCATACGCGGATGCTGCTCGCCCATGAGGAGCCGCTGGTGCTGGCCGGCGACTACAATGTGATCCCCGAGCCGCGTGACGCGCGCGACCCCGCCGCCTGGGTTTCGGACGCGCTCTTCCTGCCGCAGACCCGCACGGCCTTTCGCGACCTGATCAATCTCGGCCTCACCGAGGCCCTGCGCGCCACCACCGACGAGGCCGGGCTCTACACCTTCTGGGACTATCAGGCCGGCGCCTGGCAGCGGAACAACGGCATCCGCATCGACCACCTTCTGCTCTCGCCGCAGGCGGCCGACAGGCTGGATGGAGTCCAGATCGCCAAGCATGTCCGCGGTTGGGACAAGCCCTCGGACCATGTGCCGGTGATAGTGGAGCTGCGTGCGGCGTGACGCGCACCCGCCGTTCTACTCGGCCGCGCCCCGTTTCACGCCAGCCTTGATGAACACCTTGAACGGCGTGGTGCCGGAGGCATCGCTGTCGAGCGACCGCCACTGTCCGTTGGTGCAGAGAATGCCGCCCTGGGTCTCGACCGCGTCAAAAACGATGGTGTTGCGGTAGACCGTACCGTTGGGCTCGATCGCACGGAAGTTCGTGCTGCAGCGCCCATCGGCAACGACCGGATCGTAGTCATGGATCATGATGCCGCCCCCGCCCGTGCTCGGGAAGGGATCGGTCAGGACAGGCCAGTTCCCGTAAGAGGTCTGGCCTCGCCCCGGCCCGGCCGAAAGGATGAGCAGGGCGGAGCAGACGGCGGCGGCGATGCGCATGGGAGGAAGCTCCGGTTGACGGAGCCGTTACGCAGCCTCAGCCCGGCCGGATGCGATCGAGGTCGAGAAAGCAGGAAGCGCTCAGCGCTGCGCAGCGCGCGCGCCGGCCAGTTGCTGGCGTTCGATCAGGGCGAGCGCCGCCGTGCGGTCGCTGGCGGAAGCCGTCGAGAACGCGGTGTCGTGGCGCTCGATGATCCAGGTCTCGCGGTCGGGATCGGCGCTCTCGCGCGCGAGCGACAGCCACATCAGTCCGAGCACCGGCTGCCGCGGCACACCCTCGGCCCCGCGCAACAGCATGTCGCCGAAGACGGCACGAGCAGGCGCATAGCCCTTCTCGGCCGAAAGCTTCATCCAGCGCGCCGCCTGACGGGCGTCGCGACGGGTGCCCTGCCCGTTCATGTAGAGCCGGCCGAGATTGTACTGCCCCTCCGGGTCGCCAAAATAGGAGGCCGCGTAATGGAACATGTCGAAGGCGCGGTCGATGTTCGGGCGGACATAGCTGCCCTTGATGCCGTCCATGAAATAGCCACCGAGCGCGACGAAGGCGCTGCCGACGATGCGGCCATTGGCAGTACCGGGAATCGCATCGGCGTTCTCGTCCGCGATCTTCGAGAAATACTCGAAGGCCTTGAGATCGTTGGCGGGTACACCCTCGCCGCCGGCATACATCCGGCCAAGCTTGAACTGTGCCGTCAGATGGCCCTGCGCGGCCGCATATTCGAGCGCGCGTACGGCACCGGCCTGATTGCCGGCGGTGGAGTCGCGCATCCAGGCCCGGATCGCATCGCGCGCACTGCTGAAGGGCACGAGCGGCAGCGCCGTATGGGCGGCCGGGGCATCGGGAGACGGAGCGAGGCTCGCGGCGCCCGCGGAGGGCGCGTCGAGGGCGCCGGGCTCGGGAAGCGCGACGCCGGGAATAGGCCGGGGCGGAACCGGACCACGAGCGCCCATGGCGTCCTGCGCCCAGGCGGCCTGCTGGCCGCCCAGGACGAGGAGCAATGCTGCGATCGTGGTCTCAGATATCCGCATAGCAATGGGTCTCGGCGGCGCCGCCCGGATGGGTCACGGCCCCTCCCTTGGCGGAGCCGACGGTCTGCGCATATTTCCAGAGGGCGCCGGAGTTGTAGTCGGTCTTGCGTGGCACCCAGCTCTTACGACGCTCCTCAAGTTCGGCATCAGAAAGGCGGACTGCGAGCTTTCCTGTGATCGCGTCGAGCTCGATGATGTCGCCGTCGCGGATCAGGCCGATCGGCCCGCCGACGGCGGCCTCCGGGCCGACATGGCCGACGCAGAAGCCGCGCGTGGCGCCCGAGAAGCGCCCATCGGTGATCAATGCGACTTTGTCGCCCATGCCCTGCCCGTAGAGGGCGGCGGTGGTCGAGAGCATCTCGCGCATGCCGGGACCGCCCTTCGGACCCTCATAGCGGATCACCAGAACGTCGCCGACATTGTAGCCGCGCTGGCTGACGCAGGCGAAGGCGTCCTCCTCGCAGTCGAAACAGCGCGCCGGGCCAGTGAAGGTCAACTGCTCGGTCGTCATGCCGGCGATCTTCACGATCGCACCCTCGGGCGCGAGGTTGCCCTGCAGTCCGACGACGCCGCCATTGTCCGACAGCGGCTTGTTGGCGGGACGGATCACGTCCTGCTCGTCGTTCCACTTCACGCTTGCCAGGTTCTCGGCGATCGTCCGGCCGGTGACGGTCATGCAGTCGCCGTGCAGGAAGCCATGGTCCAGCAGCGTCTTCATCAGCAGCGGGATGCCGCCGACCTCGAACATGTCCTTGGCGACGTATTTTCCGCCCGGCTTCAGATCGGCGATGTAGGGCGTCTTCTTGAAGATGTCGGCGACGGCGAAGAGATCGAAATCGATGCCGCATTCATGCGCGATCGCCGGCAGGTGCAGCGCGCCATTGGTCGAACCGCCCGAAGCCGCCACGACCATCGCCGCATTCTCGAGCGCCTTGCGGGTGACGATGTCGCGCGGGCGGATGTTGCGGGCGATCAGCTCCATCACCATCTCGCCGGCGGTGTAGCAGAAGGTGTCGCGCACATCGTAAGGCGCCGGGGCGCCGCAGCTATAGGGCAGCGCCAGGCCGATCGCCTCGGCGACGGTCGCCATCGTGTTGGCGGTGAACTGCGCGCCGCAGGAGCCGGCCGACGGGCAGGCCGCCTCTTCCAGTTCCTGCAGGTCCTCGTCCGACATCGCGCCGACCGAGTGCTTGCCGACGGCCTCGAACACGTCCTGGACGGTGACCGGCTTGCCCTTGAAGGTGCCGGGCAGGATCGAGCCACCATAGATAAAGATCGAGGGCACGTTCAGGCGCACCATCGCCATCATCATGCCGGGCAGCGACTTGTCGCAGCCTGCTAGGCCGACCAGCGCGTCATAGCAATGGCCGCGCATCGTCAGCTCGACCGAGTCGGCGATGCATTCGCGCGAGGCGAGCGACGACTTCATGCCCTGGTGGCCCATGGCGATGCCGTCGGTGACCGTGATCGTGCAGAACTCGCGCGGCGTGCCGTTGGCCGAGGCGACACCCTTCTTCACGGCCTGGGCCTGGCGCATCAGCGAGATGTTGCAGGGCGCGGCCTCGTTCCAGCAGGAGGCGACGCCAACGAAGGGCTGGGAAATCTGCCGGGCCGTCATGCCCATGGCGTAATAATAGGAGCGGTGCGGGGCGCGGGCCGGTCCCACGCTCACATGCCGGCTGGGGAGCCGGGACTTGTCGAAAACACGCGCATCCATCGTCTTTTTCCTCGTTCCACCCTGCGCTGTGACGCGCGCGGCAGATGTGCCACGCAGCCCAAGCCGGGCGCAACGCCGCCCTACCCCTCCAAAGACGCGCCGAACCGCGTCCACCGCACCGGACACAGACTTTAATTCGTCTATATCTCAGAGACTTATCGCACCTCTTAGCTGCGGGCGCTTTGTGGCGGGATCGCGGCGGTTCCCCCGGCGGCGCGGGCAGTTGGCGCAATCCGTGGAACTGTTGCGCCGATGTCACAAACCGGCGTCTCCGCCGCTGCCGATCGAGGCTCTTCAGAGCACCATCGGCAGCACAAAGAAGCCGCCGACGATGACCACCACCAGCGCCAGCGCCGTCATCGGCAGGTGCTTTTCGATAAAGATGCGGATGTCGTCGCCATAATAGCGCAGCGCGATGGCGATCATGGCGAAGAAGGTGACCCGCGAAATGATCATGCCGATCGTAAACTTCCACAGGTCGAAGTGCAGGAAGCCCGACATGATCGTCACGATCTTGAAGGGGATCGGCGTCAGACCCTTGGTCACCAGAACCCAGAACCAGAAATCCTGCGAGGTCGCGATCAGCTCGGCCGCCTTGTCCTGCAGGCCATAGATGCTGATCAGCCAGGATCCGAGCGAGTCGTAGAGCAGCGCGCCGATGGCATAGCCGAGATAGCCGCCGAGCACGGCGCCGAGCGAACACACGCCGGCATAGAACCAGGCCCGGTCCGGCCTCGCGATGCACATCGGAATCAGCAGCGGGATCGGCGGCAGCGGACTGACCGAACTCTCGACGAAGGTCAGGAAGAACAGCAGCCAGGGGGCGGCCGGATGGGAGGAATAGGCAACCAGCCCGTCATAGGCGCGCTTCAACATGGCGGAAGAACAACCGGTCTTGGGTTATCGGCGTCGAGATGCATGGCGGGCTTGCGCCCCACGCGCATCTAACCGTGTCACGGGAAGAATGCCAGAGATGTCTTGCAGTAACGTCAATTTGACGACGTCTGCGCGGCCGAAAACGGGCGCGCCGCTCAGGCGGGGCGCAGGCCCGGCCGCCCCGCTTCGACGATGAAGCTCGCCGCGGTCGCGACGCCAGCGCCTTTCTCGCTGACGCGGTCGAGGACGCGATAATCGGCCTGCCAGTGCTCCCGGCCGACCCGATGGCGCAGATAGCCGCGCTGATTGTTGAAATAGCGGATATGCGGGTTCTTCTGCAGTCCGACTCGCCCTGCGCGGGTCATCGGCGCGCCGTCGCCGCCGGAGCTGATCGACGTCGCGACGAACTCGACCCCGACAGTGGCCGAACCCGCATCGTCGAAATCGGCCTTTAGCTCGCCCGCCCAGTTCTGATGGATGTCCCCGGTGAGGACCACCGTGTTGACCACCCCCGCCTCGCCGAGCGCGTCGAACAGCCGCCGCCGCGCGGCCGCCGCGCCGTCCCACTTGTCCATGTGGTACCGGGCCGTTCCGATCTCGGGCGCACTGTCGAGGCGCATCATCATCACCTGCTGCGCCAGCACCGTCCAGCGCGGCGGCGGCAGGCGAAAACCATCGCGCAGCCACGCCTCCTGCGCAGGGCCGAGCATGGTGCGCTCGGGCGCCAGCGCCTCGGCACACCCCACCTGCCAGCCGTCGCCACAGGGCTGGTCGCTGCGGAACTGGCGCGTGTCGAGCACCTCGATCCGCGCGAGATCGCCGTAGCGGAAGCGCCGATAGGCCTGAATCGACGGCCCGTTCGGCAAGGCGCTGCGCCGTAGCGGCATGTGCTCGTACCAGGCCTGGAAGCCCGCCGCCCGTCGCAGCGCGAAGATCTCCGGTGGCACGCCCGCCTCTTCGGAGATGGCACCGGCCCAGTTGTTGTCGATCTCGTGGTCGTCGAAGGAGACCAGCCAGGGCGCCGAGGCATGGGCGGCCTGGAGGTCGGGGTCGAGCTTGTAGAGCGCGTAGCGGCGGCGATAGTCGGACAGCGCGTAGATCTCGTCGGGATCGCCCGGCATCACGCGCGCCACCGTCAGCGGGCGGTCTCCCGGCCGGATCGTGCGGTATTCGTAGATGTAGTCGCCGTAGTGGTAGATGAAATCGAAGCGCTCCTCTGCCACATGACGGAAGGCCGTGAAGAAGCCGTCCTCATAGCGCTGGCAGCCGACCACGCCGAAGCGCATCGCCTCGACCGGGGCACCGGCTGCGGGAAAGGTCCGGGCGCGGCCGCTGACGCTGCGCACGCCGCCGCAGGTGAAGCGATAGGCATAGAAGCGGTCGGGCTGCAGGCCGGTCACCTCGACATGCACCGCATGGCCCAGTTCCGGCCGCGCCAGCCCGGCGCCCCGCTGCACGACCCGGGTGAAGCCCTCGTCCTCGGCGACCTCCCAGGCGACCTCGACGGCCCGCATCGGCATGCCGCCATGCTCGGCCAGAGGTTCGGGTGCGAGTTTGGTCCAGATCACGAACCCGTCCTCGGCAGGATCGCCCGAGGCGACGCCGAGCGAAAACGGGTCGGCCGCGAAGACCGGGTTCGTCCAGAGCCGCTGCGCCAGCACCGGCGGCGCCGCCAGCAGCAGCCCTGACGCGGCCAGCCCCGTCAGCAGATGGCGGCGCGAGGGCGTGCCCCGCGCCGTCCTGAAATCGTCGGGGTCGAAGCGTCCGAAGGCGTCACGGCAGAACATGCTGACCTCCCCGACGATGCCACCGGGCCGACCGCCGCGGCGCCTCTACGACAACCGCGCCAGAGCCTCCGCAATCTTCAGCTTGCGCGCTTCCGCCGCCGCCTTGCGCTCGCGGTTCTCCTCGACGATTTCTTCGGGCGCCCGCGCCATGAAGTCCGGATTGCCGAGCTTCCGGTCGACGGTCGCGATGTCCTGATCGAGCTTCGCCAGTTCCTTGGTCAGGCGGCTGCGCTCAACCTCGAGATCGATGATCCCGGCCAGCGGCAAGGCCGCGACCTCACCGCGCACGATGATCTGCGCCGACTGCGCCGGCGAGACGCTCTCGAAGGCGATATCGGACACCCGGGCGAGGCGCTGGATCATCGGGGCCCAGGCCTCGACCGTGGCACGCGTGGCCACCGAGGCGTTGACCAGCACCAGCGGCGCCTGCGTCCCGGCGGGCACATTGACCTCGGAGCGGACCGAGCGGATGTCGGAGATCAGGTCGACGACGAAGCCGATCTCGGCCTCCGCCGCTTCGTCCTTCAGCGCGGCGAGATCCGGCCAGCGGGTCAGGCAGACGAGCGACGCATCGCCCGCGGAGAGGGCCCGCGGAGCCCCCTCGCCCGCCTTCTGCGCCCAGAGCTCCTCGGTGAGGAAGGGCATGAAGGGATGCAGCAACTGGCAGATCAGGTCGATGACATGCGCGACCGTCGCCTGCGTCTCGGCCTTCTCGGCCGGATCGACGCCCTCGCCCTGCAACACCGGTTTGGCCAGCTCCAGATACCAGTCGCAGAACTGGTTCCAGACGAAGCGATAGGCCGCGCCCGCCGCTTCGTTGAACTTGAAGCTCGGGATGCCCGCCGCGATGCCCTCGGCCGCGGTCGCCGCCTCGCTCAGGATCCAGCGGTTGAGCGGCAGCTTCACCTGCGCCGGGTCGAAGCCGGCGACGCGGGCGCAGCCATTCATCTCGGCAAAGCGTGCCGCGTTCCAGATCTTGGTCGCGAAGTTGCGGTAGCCCTCGACGCGCGCCGTCGCGAGCTTGATGTCGCGCCCCTGCGCCGCCATCGCCGCCAGCGTGAAGCGCAGCGCATCGGCCCCGTATTGGTCGACCAGCGTCAGCGGGTCGATGACGTTGCCCTTCGACTTCGACATCTTCGCGCCCTTCTCGTCGCGAACGATGGCGTGGATGTAGACGTCCCTGAACGGCACCTCGTCCATGAAGTTGAGGCCCATCATCATCATCCGGGCGACCCAGAAGAAGATGATGTCGAAGGCGGTGACGAGCGTCGCCGTCGGGTAGTAACGCTTGAGTTCAGCCGTCTCGTCGGGCCAGCCGAGCGTCGAGAACGGCCAGAGCGCCGAGGAGAACCAGGTGTCGAGCACGTCCTCGTCGCGGGTGAGCTGGACCGCCCCGCCATAATGGCCGATCGCCTTGGCCTGGGCCGCAGCCTCCGATTCCGCGACGAAGCATTCGCCATCGGGCCCGTACCAGGCCGGAATCTGATGGCCCCACCAGAGCTGGCGCGAGACGCACCAGGGCTCGATGTTCTCCAGCCAGTCGTAATAGACCTTGGTCCAGTTCTCGGGCGTGAACTTCGTCCGCCCATCCTGCACCGCCTTGAGCGCGCGGTTCGCCAGCGGCTTGACGTCGACATACCACTGGTCGGTCAGCCAGGGCTCGATCACGACGTCCGAGCGGTCGCCGTGGGGAACGGTGTTGGTGTTGGGCTCGATCTTGGCGAGATAGCCGCGCTGCTCCATCAGGGCGACGACCGCCTTGCGCGCCGCGAAACGGTCGAGGCCGTGCAGCGCCAGCGTCTCGCCCTCGGGGCTGCTGCCAGCGAGGAAGGCTTCGTTCTCCGCCAGCAGGATGCGCGCCTCGCCGTCGAGGATGTTGATGACCGCGAGCTTGTGCCGCTTGCCGACCTCGAAATCATTGAAGTCGTGCGCCGGGGTGATCTTGACCGCGCCGGTGCCCTTCTCCGGATCGGCATAATCGTCGCCGACGATCGGGATGATGCGGCCGACCAGCGGCAATACGGCGTTTCGGCCGATCAGATGGCCGATCCGCTCGTTCTCCGGATGCACGGCGACGCCGGTGTCGCCCAGCATCGTCTCCGGCCGCGTCGTCGCGACCTGGATATAGGTCGAGGCGTCATCGGCATCATAGGTCACGCCTTCGAGCGGATAGTTGAAATAGTAGAGATGCCCGCCCGGGTCCTTGCTGAGGACCTTGTCGAGCTTGGCGGCGTCGAACGCATCCTCACTGCCGCGCTGCCATTTGAACGAGCCGGTCTTCTCGACCTGGACGACCTCGAGATCCGAAATCGCGGTCTGGAACTTCGGGTCCCAGTTCACCAGCCGCTTGGCACGGTAGATCAGCCCCTGCTCGTGCAGGGCGACGAAGACCTTGAGGACGGCCTGGCTCAGCCCCTCATCCATGGTGAAGCGCTCGCGCGACCAGTCGCAGGAGGCCCCCAGCCGCTTGAGCTGGTTGACGATCGTCCCGCCGGACTCCTCCTTCCACTTCCAGACCTCGGCCAGGAAGGCCTCGCGGCCCATGCTGCGCCGGTCCGTCTTGTTTTCGGCCGCCAGCCGGCGTTCGACCACCATCTGCGTCGCGATGCCGGCATGATCGGTGCCCGGCTGCCAGAGTACGTCCTTGCCGCGCATCCGCTCGAAGCGGCAGAGCACGTCCTGCAGCGTGTTGTTGAGCGCGTGGCCCATATGCAGCGAGCCGGTGACGTTGGGCGGCGGGATCACGATGCAGTAGGGCTCGGCGCTCGGCGCCGCGCCGCGCCCGGCAGCGAAGGCGTTCGCCTCTTCCCAGGCCTTGCTGATCCGCGCCTCGACGGCGGCCGGCTCGAATGTCTTGTCCATCATCGCTTCGCTCGAACGGAAAACGGCCGGGGCTCGGCCCGGCCGGATAAATCTGAGGCCCGAAAGGTCGCCGGACTTAAGAGCGCAACCCGCCCCCCCGCGTCAACCGGTGGCGGCAACCGCGAGGTCGCGCCAAGGAACCAGCGCGGCCCCTGCCGGTTGAACCTGCAATCCAGCAGGAGCTTCACCATGACCCACCACACCGACCAGACTCAGGTCTGGGACCTCATCGACGATATCAAATTCGCCATGCTCGTGACCCATGACGGCGAGGGCGACGAGCTGCGCGCCCGCCCGATGCACGCCCATGGCGAGCGCGACGAGGACACGATCTACTTCCTCACCGATCGTCGCCACCACAAGGACGACGAGATCCGCATCAACGACAATGTCTGCGTCGCCTTCGCCGACAACAGCGGCATGCGCTACGTTTCCGTCACCGGCACGGCGACCGTGGTCGACGACCGCGCCAAGGTGAAGGAGTTGTGGGACCCGAGCAACAAGGCCTTCTGGGACAGCGAGGACGATCCGAACATCCGCGTGTTGCGCGTGCGCCCGTCCATGGCCGAGTTCTGGGCGAGCCCGGGCAAGATCGTCACCACCGTGAAGATGGCCGCCGCCGCCCTCACCGGCGCCAAACCCGATCTCGGCGTCAACCGCAAGGTGGCCCTGTGATGAACCTGCTCGTCCACGCCGTCGGCGCCTGGATTGCGGCGGAAGCCGCCTCCGGTCGCTATCCCCGCCCCGTCGCAGTCGGTCTGTCGATGCTCGTGTCGCGCCTCGGCGCTCCGACGATGGCGATGACGGTCATGGCACTCGCGATCAAGCGGCTCAACGAGGCCGGCGCCTTCGAGCGCTTGAAGACACCCGCGGTCGAAAGCCGGCAGCGCCTCGGCGACCGCTGAGACCGACGCGCGGCTGGTCGCTTAGTGACGGCCGCCGCGCGCGACCCGCTCGATCTCGGCACGCACCAGTCGCTCGACCATCGTCGGGAGGTTGTCGTCTAGCCAAGTCTTGAGCATCGGCTTGAGCATGTCCTTGACGAGATCCTCAAGCGTTCGCGCATTGTTGGTCAGCACCGTATGCGCGAGCTGGCCGAAGGCGCTGGTCACGGCCGAGCTGGTCTGATCGGACAGCAGTTGCGCCATGTCGAAGGCGGGTGGCGGAGGCGCAGCCGCAAAGGAGGGGGCAGGCTCCTGCGCGGGGGGCGGAGGCGGTGGCACAATCGCCACGGGCTCCGGCTCCGGCGGCGGAGGCGGCTCCAGGAAGTCGACATCACCATCGGCAGGCGGGACGGCCTCCGGCTCCGGCGGCGGCACGAGCGCGGCTTCGGCGCCGAGATCGAGAACGTCATCCTCGATCGGAGGCGGCGGTGGTGGCTCCTCGGCGATCGGCGCGGCTTCGACGCCAGCTTCCGCCGGCTTGACCTCATCATCGGAGATGATCCGCCTGATGGAGGCGAGGATCTCCTCCATGGAGGGTTCGTTGGCCTTCGGTTGCGCGCTCATCTGATCCGGACCACTCGACTCCGGGCGCACCGACAGAATCAACGCCGCCCAGCCATCGAGTATTTCACGCAGGCGACGTCAGGCAAGGCGCAGGCCGGTTAAACCCACAGGGAAACCGCCCCTGTTGCGCGAATGTCGACAGGCGGGGCTGGAGCGCAGCGCTCCGGCTAGTCTTAGCGACCGGACGGAGTCTCGGTGCCCCAGAGCAATCCCTTGACCTGCTCGTAGTGGCGCCGCTCGTCATAGACCTCGGTCCGCAGCTTGAGCGTCGTCGCGGAGAGCCGTCCGATGGCCGACAGCACAGAATAGGACGCCACCACCCGGTCGCGCTGGGCCGTCACCAGCGTCGAACGCGCGCTCACCAGTTCCTGCTGAGCGTTCAGCACGTCGAGCGTAGTACGCTGGCCGACCTTGGCCTCCTCGCGAACGCCGGCGAGCGCCGTCTCCGCAGCCTGAACCTGAGCCTGCGCCGCCACGATCTGCGCCTTGGCCGCCTCCAGGCTGCCCCAGGCGGAGACGACCGCGGCTCTCACCGTATCGCGCTGGGTGTCGACCTCGATGCGCCGCTGGCCGGCGGTTTCCTTGGCCTGCCGCGTCCGCGAATAGACCTGGCCACCCTCGTAGATCGGAATCGTCAGCGTGCCGACGACGCTGGCCGAGGCGCGGTTGTCGCCGAATTGGGTCGAATCGTAGCGCTGCTGCACGAGACCGCGCACGCCCAGAACAGGATAGAGGTCGGCCTCCGTGACCTTGACCTGCAGCTCCGCCGCATCGACGCCGTGCAGCGACGCGACGATCGCCGGATGGCCCGTCAGCGCCGTATCGAGCGCCGCCGGCAGCGACTTCGGGAGCAGATGCTCCACCGGCCTGCCGGGTGCCAGCTGCTTCGGCTCGGCGCCGACATTCTGGCGGTAGCGCGCGATCGACGTCTTCAGATTCGACTCGGCCAGGATCGCCTGGGATTGGGACTGCGACAGCCGTGCCTCGGCTTGGGCGACGTCGGTGCGTGTCACCTCGCCGACCTGAAAGCGGTCGCGGGTCTGGCGCAGCTGCTCTTCCAGCACCTCGACGTTGTTGCGGTTGAGCGTGAGGATCGCGGTGTCCCGCAGCACGTTCATGTAGGAGGTCGCCGCGTCGAGCAGCACGTTCTGCTCGGTATTGCGCAAGGTAGCGCGGGCACCGAGCACCTGCGACTCGGCCTGGCCAACCGAATTGCGGGTCTTGCCGCCGTCGAAGATGTTCTGATCGATCTGGACGCCGCCGCCGCGCGGAGCGAGCCGGGTCGTGGACGTTCGGCCGCCCGGCACATTGGCATCGGTGATGCTGGCGCCGATATCGGCGGAGGCCGTGACCCGCGGGCGATAGCCCGACAGCGCCTGCGGTACGTTCTCATTGGTCGCACGGAGCGAGGCGCGCTGCGCATTCAGCGTGGGATTGCCGGAGTAGGCGCGAGACAGCGCCGCCTCCATGGTCTGCGCCAAGGCACCCGGGGCAACGCTCGATGCGAGCACCAGTCCGAGCGCGGCGAGCGAGAGCCGGCCGAATATTCCGTTCTTATTCCGTCGTGTCACCGGACGCCTCATGTGCGGACTCGAGTCGCGCCCAGGCATCGCCCCAGCCTCGGCATACAAAGAGAGCGTTACATAGCCCGGCGCGGCCCGAGCGCCAACGCGCCGTTAGCGACCGCAGCACGAAGAGTGGGTCGGTGCCGCAAAAATGCGACACCGCGCGAATTTAGAAGACGAATGCCGGTTTCTTGCGGAACTCGGCCAAAGCGGGCGCTGCAGCGTCGAAAACCGGGCGTCCCGAAACGCCGCCGGACGTCTTCTGATAAAGCTTCACCCGTGCCGCTCGTCCGAGCCCCTCGACCACGATCAGCCGCCCGCCGTCGCGCAGCAGCGGGAAGAGCTCCTCCGGCGGAACCTCACAGGCGCCTGCGACGAGCACGGCGTCGAATCGATCATCGCCGGGCCGATCCGCCGTCATGGTGACGGCGAGACCGGCGGCCGCGACGGCTGCCTTTGCCAGATCGAGTGCGGCGGCATCGGTCTCCCAAAGGGTCGCGCCGGCGCCCATCTGCGCCATCAGCGCGGCGCCATAGCCGCTGCCTCCGCCATATTCGAGCACCGCCTCGCCCGGCTGCAGGTCCAGCACCTGGATCATCCGAGCCAGCACCATCGGCGTCATCAGCGCCCGGCTCGTTCCCGGCAGCGCCACCGTCTGGTCCAGATAGGCGAGATGGGAGAGAGAGGCGGGCAGGAACGCCTCGCGCGGCACGCTGTCGGCCGCAGCGAGCACGCTGCGATCCGTCACGTCATAGGTCCGCAGCTGGCAATCGACCATCATGCGGCGCAGCGCGGCGAAACTCTCCATGGCGCGAAATCTCCGTCCGCCGAAATCCTGAGCCCGGCCGGCGTTGGGAGGGCGCTCGCGCCCGTGCCGGCCGCCATGCCAGCCATCGCTGCTTTCTGTTCGAGCGCGCCGCAAAAGGCAAGACGCCGGGCTCGCCCGTCGTCCGCGCGGCAATCTCGCGCATAGCGCGCAAAGCCGCGCCGGCACCAAGCGCGCCGCCCTGTCCGGCAACGCGAACATGACCTAACGTCATGTCGATTCGGTTGGGTGGATGTGATGTTCGATACGAAGTCGCTGTGCGTGGCCGTTGTGGAACGAGCGGATGTGGCGACGGCCTTGACGAGCACCGGCCACTCGGGAGCGCGCTATCTTGCGGCCAACAATGGCTATCTCGCCCTGACGGAACGTGTCTGGGGTGAGCTTGAGGGCCGTTCGCCGATCAGCGCCGGCGCGGCGATCGGCGACCCCGATCGCGACCGCCGCCTGTGGCTGCTGGACCGCAATGGCTACTATGACTGCGAGCAGGCGGTCATCGGCGCAGCCTCCGGCCGCCGCGTGCCGGTCGAGATCAGCGCACAGCGCGTCTGGTGCAGCGGCATCGCCTGCGACCTCGAATTTTTCCGGCCGCTGGCGCTGCCGCAGACGGGCTCGGCCATGGCCTCGCCCGGTCCGCGCGCGGCCTTCCTGCCCGAACTCGAAACCAATCTGCGAAAGCTGACGCCCTTCGATCGGACGATCCTGATCCGGCGGATGCTGACAGCCGTGGCCGAAGGCGGAATCCTGATTGCGCGAGTCGATCCGAACCCGGCCATCACGCGTTACTCCGACACGCTGCGCGGCAGGCTTGCGGCCTATATCGCGCCGGGCCGGAGCGAGATCGCGGTGAAGCTGGATTTTTCGGCGTTGGACGAGGCCGCCGCCGAGCGGCATCTGCTGGAATTGGCGGCGGAAATCTGGAGCCTGATCCGCTTCACCAAGGATCCCGAGACGGCCGGCATGCTGGAGAGGCTGGTCGCGCCCTATACGCTGCCGACATCGCCCGTCGTCGCCCGGCTGGGCGACTGACCCGGCATGGACACGGCGTCGATCAGGGTAACGATAACGGTATCGGGGGATTTTGGAGGCCTCGCCCGGAATCGAACCGGGGTGCAAGGATTTGCAGTCCTCTGCGTAACCACTCCGCCACGAGGCCTTCCGTCGGCGCCGCGCTGCGACGTCGATGGCCGCAATAACCATAAGCCGCGGCGCGCTGCAACAGCCAAGCATCATGCACAGGCCCGACGTCGCCTTTCCGTCATGGATCGACGGAAAGGGGTTGCGTCCCCCGGACGGCGTCGCTATACGCCGCCCACCGATCCCGGATAGCTCAGCGGTAGAGCAATCGACTGTTAATCGATTGGTCGCAGGTTCGAATCCTGCTCCGGGAGCCAGTGATTTCGAAAGGCTCGGGCGTCGCCGCCCGGGCCTTTTTGCGTTGCTGAGGAAATCGGGGCTTGCGACGCCTAGCCTGCTTCGTCCTGCCACAGCCGACCGGCTGGCGCGGCAGGTAACCTCGCGTTACCTCTGCGCTGATGTCCCTCTCGCCTTCACCCTCGATCCACTGGTTCCGCGACGATCTGCGCCTCGCCGATAACCCGGCGCTGGCGGCGGCCGTGGCTGCGGGACCGACGCTGTGCCTCTACATCCTCGACGAGCGACCAAAGCGGCGGCCGCTCGGCGGCGCCAGCCGGTGGTGGCTGTCGCGCTCGCTCGCCGGCCTCTCCGCCGAGCTGGAGCGCAGGGACGGCGCCCTGCTCCTGCTGCGGGGCGACCCGGAAACTCTGCTGCCGAAAGTGGCGGAGATGATCGGCGCCGCTCTCGTCACCTGGAGCCGCCGCTATGACGGCGACTCGGTCGCGCTCGACGCGAGGATCAAGACCGACCTCCAGAACGCCGGCCGGCAGGTCTCGAGCTTCAACGCCGCGCTGCTGAACGAGCCCTGGCAGGTCACCACCAAGACCGGCGACCCCATGAAGGTCTTCACGCCCTATTGGCGCGCCGCCCGGGCCCGCGGCGAGCCGCCGGCGCCGCTGCCCGCGCCCGTCCGAATCGCCGCACCCACCCTGCCTGCCGGATTGACCGCGCTCGCCGTCACCCGCGAGGAACTCGCGCTGGAGCCCCATGCGCCCGACTGGGCGGGCGGCCTGCGCGAGGCCTGGACGCCGGGCGAGGCCGGCGCCGCCGCGGCGCTCGAACATTTTCTGGCGGGGCCGCTCGCCGGTTATGGCGAAGACCGCAACCGGCCCGATCTGGCATCGACCTCACGACTGTCGCCGCATCTGCGCTTCGGCGAGATCGGCCCACGCCAAATCTGGCACGCGACCCGCAGCGCCGTCGAAAGCGGCGCGGCAACTGCTCCCGAATCCGATGCCGAGAAATTCCTGTCCGAGATCGGCTGGCGTGAGTTTTCCTACCACCTCCTCTTCCACAATCCCGAACTCGCGACGCGCAACTACAATCCGCGCTTCGACGCCTTCCCCTGGCGCCATGACGACGCCGCGCTGACCGCCTGGCGGCGCGGGTGCACCGGCTATCCGATCATCGATGCGGGCCTGCGCGAGCTCTGGACCACCGGCTGGATGCACAACCGCGTCCGAATGATTGTCGCCTCCTTTCTGATCAAGCATCTGCTGATCGACTGGCGCGAGGGCGAGGCCTGGTTCTGGGACACGCTGGTCGATGCCGACCCGGCCAACAACGCCGCGAGTTGGCAATGGGTCGCGGGTTCGGGCGCCGACGCCGCGCCCTATTATCGGATCTTCAATCCCGTGACGCAGGGGCTGAAATTCGATCCCCGCGGCGCCTATGTCCGCCGCTGGATCCCCGAGATCGCGGCGCTCGGCGACGCCGAGATTCACGAACCCTGGAAGGCCTCCACCGCCATCCTGCGCCGGGCGGGGATCGATCTCGGCGTGACCTATCCGCGCCCGATCGTCGATCTCGATGCCGGCCGCCAGCGGGCGCTGGCGGCGCTGGCCGCCACCAAGGCGTGAGGCTCAGAGCGGCCGGGCGCCGCCGCGACGCGACGCCTGCCGCAGCAGCCAGAAATAGGCCGGATAAGGCAACAGATTCAGGACCTTCATCGGCCAGGACAGCCGGCGCGGGAAGGTGATCTCGAAACCGCCCGAGGCGAAGCCTTCGACGATCCGCCGCGCCGCCGCCTCGGGCGGCATGATGAAGGGCATCGGCACCGTCTTGGGGCGCGTCATCGGCGTTGCCACCCAACCCGGATTGACGAGCTGGAGCGTGATGCCGGCTCGGTCGCAGTCGAATCTCAGCGTCTCGCAGAGATGGATGACGGCGGCCTTCGAGACGCCATAGGCGGAGGCGCCCGGCAGCCCGCCATAGCCGGCGACGGAGGCGTTGACGGCGATCTGCCCGCGGCCGCGCGTGCTCATCCGCTCCAGAAGCACCGAAAGCCCGCGCGCGACACCGACGAGATTGACCGCGATGATTCGCTCGAACGCCTCCATGTCGAGGATTCCGTCCGAATCCGGCGCGATGCCGGCATTGAGGAAGGCGAGCGCGATCGGCCCCTGCACGCTCTCGACCCCTTCGATGACGGCCTTCATCGAATCGGCGTCGGTGACGTCGCCGGCATGGGCGAGGATGCGGCCGGGCAAGCCCTCGGCGCGGCGCGCGATGTCCTCCAGCAGTTCGAGGCGTCGAGCCGTGATCGCGACGGTCCAGCCCTGCCGGGCGAGCTCGAGCGCGACGGCCTCGCCGATGCCGGAACTGGCTCCGGTGATCCAGGCGACGCCGTCGCTGGGGCGCATCCGCGGCAGGGACAGACGCGTCACGGACATGGGACCTCTCATGCGGGGAGCATGGCCTATCTAGGCGCAGCCGCGGCGTGACGGAAGTCCCGGTACAGGCAGGTGGCGTCGCGGCCACGTCCGGTGCAATCTCCGCAGCCCTGCCCGACCGACCCCGTACCGGTCCCTCCTACGAGCTGCCCGACCATGACCACTGCCCTGCTCTTCCGCGACGACGCCTATCTCGCCGAGACCCCCGCCACCGTGCTGGCGATCAACGAGCGCGGCGGCATCGAACTGGACCGGACGGTCTTCTACGCCACCGGCGGCGGCCAGCCCGGCGATGCCGGCCTGCTGCGCCGGGCCGACGGCTCGACCATCGCGATCGGCAGCGCGGTCTATGATCCGCAGGACCGCAGCCGCGTCCTGCATGTGCCGCTGGACGGCCAGCCCGCGCCGCAGCCGGACGAAGCGGTGACCGCCGTGCTCGATTGGGAGCGCCGCCTCAAGCGCATGCGCATCCACACCGCGCTGCATCTGCTCAGCGTCGTCCTGCCGTTCCCCGTCACCGGCGGCGCGATCGGCGACGGCGACGGACGGCTGGACTTCGACATTCCCGAGGGCGGACTCGACAGGGCCGAGATCGCCGAAAAGCTGAACGCGCTGGTGGCGCGCAATGCCGCCGTGACCGAGCGCTGGATCACCGATGCCGAGCTCGACGCCAATCCCGGCCTCGTCAAGACGATGTCGGTCCAGCCGCCTCGCGGCTCGGGACGCATCCGGCTGGTCGCGATCGGCGACATCGATCTCCAGCCCTGCGGCGGCACCCATGTCCGCAACACCGCCGAGATCGGCCTTGTCGCGGTCACGGATATCGAGAAGAAGGGCAAGCAGAACCGCCGCGTCCGGATCGCGCTCGCCTGAGGGCAGGCGCGCCCCCAAAGCCAGAAACCGAATTCAGGGAAACGCAGAGATGGCCAGCGACACCATTTTCGTCTCGACCGACTGGCTCGCCGAGCGCCTCGACGCGCCCGACATCGTGGTCGTCGACGGCTCCTGGTATCTGCCGGTCCATGCCCGCGATCCGCATGCGGAGTATGCCGAGCGGCGCATTCCCGGCGCGGTGCGCTTCGACATCGACGCGGTCAAGGACACCGGCTCCGACCTCCCGCACATGCTGCCACGCCCGGAGGCCTTCGCCGCCGCGGTCGGCGCCATGGGCATCGGCGATGGCATGCGCATCGTCGTCTATGACGGGCTCGGCCTGTTTGCGGCGCCGCGCGTCCGCTGGACGTTTCGGACCTTCGGCGCCAAGGACGTCGTGATCCTCGAAGGCGGCTTCCCGAAATGGCAGGCCGAGAATCGCCCGATCGAGCAGGGCCCGCCGCGCAGCCGCGCCGCGCGCAGCTTCACCGCCCGCCTCGACCATTCCGCCGTCGCCGATGCCGGCGACATCGCCCGGGCGCTGACGGAGGGAACTGCGCAGGTGGTCGATGCCCGGCCGGGCGACCGGTTCCGCGGCGAGGCGCCGGAGCCGCGCGCCGGCGTCCGCTCCGGCCACATGCCCGGCTCGCTCAACCTGCCCTTCCCGGCCATCGTCGAGAACGGGCAGCTCCGGTCGCCGGAGGCCATCGCCGCCGCCTTTGCCGAGGCGGGCGTCGATCTCGACCGGCCGCTGATCACGAGCTGCGGCTCGGGCGTCTCGGCGGCGATCCTGTCCACGGCGCTGGAGACGATCGGCAAGCCGGCCCGCGCCCTCTATGACGGCTCCTGGGCCGAATGGGGCGCGAGCGACCGCCCGATCGCGACGGGCCCGGCCAAACGCGGTTAGGACGCGGGGGCGCCGCGTCATTGACCGGCGCCGGCGGAGAATACTAAACCGACAAGGTAACCATCCTGAACAGCTGGCGACACCGTCTGCTGTCACAGGCGGGTCGTGGTGCCCGTCATAAGGCTCTTCGCCCACACCAACCGAGAGGCGGCTGCGACCGTCGCGGACAGCAGCACGGACAGCGACGATGACACCCGCCCCCGAGATGACGGCAACCGCGCCCAAGGCTACGCGCCGGGACTGGCTGGGGCTGGCCGTGATCGCCCTGCCCTGCCTGCTCTATTCGATGGACCTCACCGTCCTGAACCTCGCCATCCCGCAGCTCAGCGTCGATCTCAAGCCGAGCGCGGCGCAACTGCTCTGGATCGTCGACATCTACGGCTTCATGGTCGCGGGCTCGCTGATCACGATGGGCACGCTCGGCGACAGGATCGGGCGGCGCAAGCTGCTTCTGATCGGCGCTGCCGCCTTCGGTCTGGCCTCGGTCCTCGCCGCCTTCTCGACCAGCGCCGAGATGCTGATCGCGACCCGCGCTTTGCTCGGCATCGCCGGCGCGACGCTGGCGCCCTCGACGCTGTCGCTGATCCGCAACATGTTCCTCGATCCCAAGGAGCGCAGCTTCGCGATCGGCATCTGGATCGCCAGCTTCTCGGCCGGCGGCGCGATCGGCCCGCTCGTCGGCGGGCTCCTGCTGGAGCATTACTGGTGGGGCTCGGTCTTCCTCGTCGGCGTGCCGGTGATGCTCCTGCTGCTGATGCTCGGCCCCTTCCTGCTGCCGGAGTTCAAGGACCCGAACGCCGGCCGGGTCGATCTCGCCAGCGCGACACTCTCGCTCGCGGCGGTGCTCGCCGTGATCTACGGCATCAAGCATCTCGCCGAGCATGGGATCGCCTGGCGGGCCGCCGTCGCGATCATCGCCGGCCTCGTCATCGGCGGTGTTTTCCTGCGCCGGCAGCGCCGCCTCTCCGATCCCTTCCTCGACCTGCGGCTGTTCCGCAATCCGATCATCAGCGCGGCGCTGGCGATCAATGTGCTCGGCTTCCTATTCCTGTTCGGCAGCTTCCTCTTCATCGGCCAATACTTCCAGCTGGTCAGGGGCTTCACCCCCCTCGAGGCCGGGCTCTGGAGCCTGCCCTCCGCGCTGGCCTTCATCCTGGGCACGCCGATCGTGCCCGTCCTGGCGCATCGCTTCCGTCCGGCCCAGATCATGGCGGTCGGGCTGATCATGGCGGCGCTCGGCTTCGCCCTGCTCTCGCGCATCGACACGGGCTCGAGCGTCAGCCTCGTCGTCGTCGCCTCGGTGATCTTCTCGCTCGGCTTCACCCCGGTCGTCGCTCTGACGACGGAACTCGTCGTCGGCAGCGCCCCGCCCGAGCGCGCCGGCTCGGCCGCGGCGATCTCCGAAACCAGCCTGGAATTCGGCGGCGCCATCGGCATCGCCATCCTCGGCAGCATCGTCACCGCCGTCTATCGCAGCCAGATGGCGCTGACCCAGCCAAGCGGTCTCGCCCCCGACGCCGCCCGCAGCGCCGCGGCCACGCTCGGCGGCGACGTCGCGGAGGCGGCGCGGCTGCCGGCCGATCTCGCCGCGAGCCTGCTGGCGGCCGCGCGGAGCGCCTTCGTCGCGGGCATGCAGCTCTCGGCGCTGGTCGCGATGCTGGGGCTCGTCGTCACCGCGCTGACCGCCCTCGTCCTGCTGCGCAACGCGACGGCCGCTTCGCACCACGGCTGAGCGCCGCGCGGTTTCCCTCGCGCCCCGCCTGCCCTACTTTGGCGGCAGAGGAGCCGACCGATGAGCGATCACGATCACCCGCACGACCATGAGCATGGCGGCGAGCCGCGCTGGAAGCATGATGGCGTGCGCGTCATCACCGGCGACAGGCTCGATCCCAACACAGCCCAGACGCCGGGCATGTTCCGGCAGGCGGCGATCAACCATGCCCGCGTCGGCGCGCAGAAAATCTGGGCGGGCACGGTCTCGATCCAGCCCAATGCCAAGACCGGCGTGCACCATCATGGCGAGCTGGAGAGCGTGATCTATGTGGTCCGCGGCAAGGCGCGGATGCGCTGGGGCGAGCGGCTCGAATTCGTCGCCGAGGCCGGTCCGGGCGATTTCATCTATGTGCCGCCCTTCGTGCCGCATCAGGAGATCAACGCCGATCCCGACAACCCGCTCGAATGCGTGCTGGTCCGCTCGGACAACGAGGCGGTGGTCGTGAACATCACCGATGTCGACCCGGTCGAGGCGCCGGAATCGGTCTACTGGGTCGATCCGATCCACAAGCATCCGCCGGGCTGACGCGCACTACAACCTCAACCATCGCCATTCAGACGCACGCGCCTTGACTCGCCACGCCGCCCTCTGCGACCATCGCTGTATACGGCGAAACACAGCGCCATGTTGCGGAGGACCTCGGATGCTCAGGCGGCGCGCTCTTATGGCAATGGCCCTGGCTGCGGCCTTTGGGCTCGCATCGGGCAGCAGCCAGGCGCTCGCCCAGCCGAAGGAGCTCGTGATCTTCGCCGCCGCCAGTCTGAAAAACGCGCTCGACGAGGCCGCCGCCGGCTGGGCCCGCGAGACCGGCAAGCCGGCACCGAAGATTTCCTATGCCGCGAGCAGCGCATTGGCGAAGCAGCTCGAAGCCGGCGCCCCGGCCGATCTCTTCCTCTCTGCCGATCTCGACTGGATGGATCATGCCGCCGGGAAGGGCCTGATCTGGCCCGACACCCGCGTCACCCTGCTGGCCAACCGCATCGCCCTGATCGCGCCCTCCGACTCGACCGCCACCATCGCCATGGGGCCGGGCCTCGATCTCGCCGCCGTTCTCGGCCAGGGCCGCCTGGCCATGGCGAATGTCGACTCCGTGCCCGCCGGAAAATACGGCAAGGCGGCGCTGGAGAAGCTCGGCGCCTGGGATGGCGTGAAGAACAAGCTCGCCCAGGCCGACAATGTGCGGGCGGCGCTGCTGCTGGTCTCGCGCGGCGAGGCGCCGCTCGGCATCGTCTACACCACCGACGCAGCCGCCGATCCCAATGTGAAGGTGCTGGCGACTTTCCCACCGGATTCGCATCCGCCGATCCTCTATCCCGTCGCTGTGACCAGGGATTCGACCCATCCCGACGCGGTCGCATTCCTTGCCTATCTGCGCGGCGCGGGTCCGAAAGCCGCCTTTGAGAAGCAGGGCTTCACCGTTCTGAACAAGGCCGCCAACGCGACGTGACCGACTGGCTGTCCCCTGAAGAATGGGCGGCAGTCCGGCTCAGCCTGCTCGTCGCCAGCACGGCCATGCTCGCGAGCCTGCCTTTTGGGATCGCGGTGGCGTGGCTGCTGGCGCGCGGCCGCTTCTGGGGCAAGTCGATCCTCGATGCAGCCGTGCATCTGCCGCTGATCCTGCCGCCGGTCGTCACCGGCTATCTGCTTCTGATCTGGTTCGGCAGACGCGGACCGGTCGGACAGGTTCTGCATGACTGGTTCGGAATCGTGCTCTCCTTCCGCTGGACGGGCGCCGTGCTGGCGAGCGCGGTGATGGGCTTCCCATTGATGGTGCGGGCGATCCGGCTCTCGATCGAGGCGGTCGACCGCAAGCTGGAAGACGCTGCCGGCACGCTCGGCGCCAGCCCGCTTTGGGTCTTCGTGACGGTGACGCTGCCGCTCTGTCTCCCCGGCATCCTCGCGGGGATGATCCTCTGCTTCGCCAAGGCGATGGGCGAGTTCGGCGCCACCATCACCTTCGTCTCGAACATCCCCGGCGAGACCCAGACACTGCCCTCGGCGATCTACACCTTCACCCAGGTGCCGGGCGGCGAGGCCGGCGCGACGCGGCTGACGCTGATCTCGATCGCGATCTCGGTGTCGGCACTGTTTGCCTCCGAAGCCCTGGCGCGGCTGGCCTCACGGCGGGTCGGCGCCGCATGACGGCCGGGCTCGACATCGTCATCCGGCACCGGCTCGGGGCCTTCACGCTCGACGCGACCCTGCGCTCCCAGGGCGGCCTGACCGCACTCTACGGCCCCTCCGGCTCCGGCAAGACCTCGCTCGTCAACGTGATCGCGGGGCTCATCCGTCCCGAATCCGGCCATGTCCGGCACGATGGCGAGGCACTGTTCGACCGGGCGGGCGGCGTCTTCGTGCCGCCGCATCGCCGCCGGATCGGCTATGTCTTCCAGGAGGCGCGGCTGTTCCCGCATCTCAGCGTGCGCCGCAATCTGCTCTTCGGACGCTGGTTCGCGCCGCGCGGGAAAGCCGATCGCACTGATCTCGCGGCGGTTCTGGACCTGCTCGGAATCGGCCATCTGCTGGCGCGCCGCCCGGGCGACCTCTCGGGCGGCGAGAGGCAGCGGGTGGCGATCGGCCGGGCGCTGCTGGCGCGCCCCCGCCTGCTGCTGATGGACGAGCCCTTCGCTTCGCTCGACGAGGCGCGCAAGGCCGAGATCCTGCCCTATATCGAGCGCCTGCGCGACGAGGCCGGCATCCCCATCGTGTATGTCTCGCATGCGCTGGCCGAGGTCGCGCGGCTGGCGACGACGGTCGCAATCATCGAGGCCGGCAGGGTCACGGCCTGCGGACCCGCTGCCACGATCCTGTCGCGTCTCGATCTCGCGCTCCGGCCGGGATCGCCCGAGCCGAGTTCGCTGATGGAGGGCTCCGTCGGCACGGTCGATCCCGCCTTCGGGTTGACGCGGATCGAGACACGCGCCGGCGCGATCGAGGTCGCGCGAACGGGGTTGCGCTCCGGCGAGACGATCCGGATCCGCATCCTCGCCGGCGACGTCATGATCGCGCTCGCTCCGGTCGCCGGGATCAGCGCGCTCAACCAGCTTCACGGCACGGTGGCGGAGATCGCCCCCAGCGGCGGCGACGGCTCCGGAACCGTCGATCTGGGAATCGACTGGGGCGGCGAAAGGCTGGCGGCGCGGCTGACCCGCAAATCGCTCGTCACGCTCGGGCTCGGCCTCGGCAGCCCGGTCGTGGCGATCGTGAAGAGCGTGTCCATCGAAACGCCCTGAGGGGCTTTGGTCGATGGTCGCCTTGGGCATTCGGCATCCCATGCCTATCATCGGAACCATGCCCGAGAACTCCGCCATGCCCCCGCCGCCCGAATCCCGCCCCGCATTGAAGCTCGGCCTGCGGCTCGATTTCACGCCCGGTGGCCGGCTCGGGCCCGGCAAGGCCGATCTGCTGGAGGCGATCGCCAGCACGGGCTCGATCTCGGGCGCGGGCCGGGCGATGACGATGTCCTATCGCCGGGCCTGGCTGCTCGTCGACGATCTCAACCGCATGTTCCGCCAGCCTCTGGTCGAGGCCCAGCCCGGCGGCGCCCAGGGCGGCGGCGCGCGGCTGACGCCGCTCGGGCACGAGGTCCTGGCGCATTACCGGGCGGTCGAGCGCACGGTTCTGGAAGCGGCCGCCGCGCCGATCGATGCACTGCGTGGCGCCATCGACCCGACCCCACGCCCGGCCAAGCCGCAGCCTGCGGAAGCGCAGGAGACGACGCGATGAACATCGGCGAGGCGGCGCGGCAGTCGGGCGTCAGCGCCAAGATGATCCGCTATTACGAGAGCATCGGGCTGATCACGGCGCCACAGCGGACGCAGGCGCAGTACCGCGTTTATGTGGGCGACGATCTCCACACGCTGCGCTTCATCCGCCGCGCCCGCCATCTCGGCTTCTCGCTGGACGAGACGCGCGCCTTGCTCGCGCTCTGGCGCGACAAGAGCCGCGCCAGCGCCGATGTGAAGCGCCTCGCCATGGACCATGTCCGCGATCTCGAAGCCAAGGCGGCAGAGTTGCAGGGGATGGCGGACACGCTGCGCCATCTCGCCGAAACCTGTCAGGGCGACGGGCGCCCGGACTGTCCGATCCTGAGCGATCTCGCCGCGCCTCCCTCCGGCGGCTACTGCTGAACGGCCCGCGCAGCGCATGAGGCTGCCCTGGAATCGCCCCGGCCATGCGCCTGCCGGCTGGACGGGAGCGGGCCCGATTGGTCATATGCCGGCCTGACCAAGGCAGGACCATCATGGACAACCGAAACGATCTCTGGCGCCACGTCGATGCCAACAAGGAGCGGCTGATCGCCCTCAGCGACCGGGTCTGGGGCATGCCCGAGGTCTGCTACACCGAGACGCGCTCCAGCGCCGAGCACGCCGCCAAGCTGGAGCATCACGGCTTCCGCGTCACCAAGGGCATCGCGGACATTCCGACCTCCGTCATCGGAGAGGCCGGCGAAGGCGGACCCGTCATCGCCTTCATGGGCGAGTACGACGCCCTGCCCGGCCTGTCGCAAGAAGCCGGCGTCGCCAGCCACAAGCCGGTCGAGACCGGCGGCCACGGCCATGGCTGCGGCCACAACCTGCTGGGCTCAGCTGCTTTGCTGGCCGCGGTGGCGATGAAGGATTGGCTCGCCGAGAACAAGCTGCCTGGCCGCGTGCGCTATTATGGCTGCCCGGCCGAGGAAGGCGGCGCCGCCAAGGCCTTCATGGTCCGCGCCGGCGCTTTCGATGACGCCGATGTCGCGATTTCCTGGCATCCGTCGAGCTTCTGGGAGGTCGCGCCGCCGCTGGCGCTCGCCAACACCCGCGCCGATTTCACCTTCACCGGCCGCACCGCCCACGCCGCCGCCGCGCCGCATCTCGGCCGCAGCGCGCTCGACGCCGTCGAGCTGATGAATGTGGGCGTCAACTACATGCGCGAGCACATGCCCAGCGACGCCCGCGTCCACTACGCCCTGCTCGACACCGGCGGCATCGCCCCCAATGTCGTCCAGGCCCATGCCCGGGTGCGCTACTCGATCCGCGCGCGGGATCTGCGCGGCATGCTCGAACTCGTCCAGCGCGTGAAGAAGATCGCCGAAGGCGCGGCGCTGATGACGGAAACCAAGATGGAGATGCGCATCGTCAGCGCCGTCTCCGACCTGCTCGGCAACACCCCGCTCGAGCAGGCGATGCACGGCGTGATGGAAGAACTCGGCCCGCCGCATTTCGACGACGCCGACCGCGCCTTCGCCCAGGAAATCCGCAAGACCCTGCAGCCTCAGGAGATCGCCTCGATCTGGCGCACCATCGGCATGGAGGACACCGGTGCCCCGCTGGCCGATTTCCTCGTCCCGCTCGACGCCAAGCGCAACCCGGCAATCGGCTCGACCGATATCGGCGATGTCAGCTGGGCGGTGCCGACCGTCCAGGCCCATGCGCCGACGGTGGCGATCGGCACGCCCTTCCACACCTGGCAGGTCGTCGCCCAGGGCAAGACGCCGGCCGCCCACAAGGCGATGGTCCATGTCGCCAAGGCGATGGCCGCGACCGGCGCCGCCGTCCTGCTCGATCCCGCGCTGATGGCCGCCGCCAAGGCCGATCACAAGAAGCGCCTCGGCGCGGAGGGCTACACCTCGCCGCTCCCGCCCGAGGTCAAGCCGCCGCTGACGATGTCGCTGGGCGGCTGAGACGGACAAGAGGGGCGGATCGGTGTCGGTCCGCCCTATCGCGTCCCCCTTGCGGCGGTCCGGTGGAAGATCGCCGTCGTGGCATAGAGCGGGATGCGCCGGACGAGATCCTCGATGATCGCGCCCGCGCTGCCGTAATCACCGGCATACTCGCCGATATTCGGATCGAAGATCAGAATCCGGCAGTCGAGCCCGTAGGGACGTTTCTCGATCCGGTTGATGCCGGCGATGGCATGGCCACCGCCTCCCGAGAATCGCATCGACCAGGTCGCGGCGGCGCCGGGCTCGCGCAAATCCTCCGTGACCTTCCGCAGCATCCCCTGGCGTCCGACATGCAGCTTCATGTCGACGAAGGTCTGTTCCTCGTAATGGATGCCGACGCGCGCGCCCATGTGCCGACGTGCAGACTCGCGGCCGAGGGCGTCGCGCAGCCGTCCGTAGCGCCGCTGATGGGCTTCGGCCCGACTGAAATCGACGGCGAGCGCCTGCAGGCGCAGGCGCGGCGCCGCGCCGGGCGCCTCGAACAGCGACTGCAGCCAGAGATCACAGAGTGCGACGCAGACCCCGCCGCGCGTTTCGGGGTCGCTCGCGTCGAGAAATTGCCCCTGCTGGAAGCGGGTCAGGGTGAAGGTCATGGCGGCTCCATCCGGCGGAGCGATCTTGCTCCGCGCTATGGTCGCGCCACCGGGCGATCCGGTTTCCTCGCGCTGCGATTTGCGTGCAGCCGCTGCGCTCAGCGCAGCCCGTCCTCGCCCTTGATCTGGTCCTTGGTCAAACCGCCGATGCGCGGCAAGGGGCGGCCGGAATCGGTGACCGCGATCGCGACCAGGATTTCGCCGGCACGCGGGGCATCCGTCACCCGCACCTCGACGGCATCGAAATGCGAGCGGACGAAGGCCGCGTCCTTGTGGCCGAGCGGCACGTCGATCGGCGTGCCCAGCCCGCCGCGCTTCTTGGCGGAGGGGATCAGCGCCGGGCCCTTGCCGAGCGCGGCGCGCACCGGCGTGCCCATCTTCGGATGCAGGATCGCCGCCGCATGCTCCAGCTCGCCGCCCTCGCCCACGACCGCCGCCTTGCCGAAGCTCTCGGCCTGGCCGGGCTCGATCCCGAGCGCCGCGAGGCAGCGCTTCGTCAGCAGATCGCCCAGTTCGACGCCGATCTCGGTCAGCTCCCCGAGATCGTCGCGGTAGCCACCCGCAAAGGGGTTGGCGATCACGGCGACCGAGACGGCACGCCGCGTCGGCGGCGAGACGGTTCGGCCCCCTTCGATCAGCGTTTCGTCGACCTGGGTGAGGATCTTGCGGATGCTCGCGGGCATGAGGGGCTCCGGCGGAAAGGAGGGGGTCGGGGCGGTCGGGGCGCTCAGCGCTGCCCGTCCCAGACGCTGATCTGATCGGCGCGCAGCCCGCCGACGCGCTCATGGATGCGCGCGCCCGTGGTCATGACGAGGATGAGCACCATCTCGTCGGCCTGGGGCGAGCCCGGCACGCCGATCTCCACGGCGCCAAAATGACTGCGCACATAGCAGGCGTTGATATGGGTGACGGGAATGTCGATCCGCGCCCCCGGCCCGGCGACCTTCTTGGTCGAGGGCACGATCGCCTTGGCGTTGCCGAGGATTTCGCGCATCGCGTAGCCGCCCGGCACATGCCAGAGCGCGCCATGCTCGAGTTCGCCGGCCGAGCCGACGACGGCGCCCTTGCCATAGCCCTCGACGGTGGCGGGGTCGCCGCCGAGCGCATTGAGGCAGCGCGTCGCCATCTCCAGCCCCGCGGGCTTGAGCGCCTCCATCATCGGCAGGATGTCCGGCTCGTAGCGGCCGGCATAGGGGTTGGTCAGCACAGCGCAGACGGAGGCGATCCGCTCGGTCCGACCCGGCAGCGGGCCGAATTCGTGGAAGATCTCCTCGACCGTGGTCTGGATGCGGCGGATCTCGACGAGCACGCTCATGGGAAGCCTCTCAGACCACGGCCGGGGCGCTGTGCGACGGCGGCGTCGAGCGCGAGCGCCCGGTCCGCACCAGCCCGTCGATGACGACCATGCCGATGCCGGGGATGTCGCCGAGCGCGACCGCCTCCAGCAGATCCTTGCCGGAAGAATGCTGCGGCTTGTCGAGTAAGACGAAATCGGCCGGATAGCCCACTGCGATTAAGCCCGCATCGAGCGAGCGCTTGCGCGCGACATTGCCGGTGGCGAGGCAGAAGGCCTGCTCGGCCGGCAGCCCGCCGAGGCTCGACAAGAGCGTGATCATCCGCAGCACGCCATTGGGCTGGACGCCGGAGCCTGCGGGCGCATCGGTCCCGATCAGCACATCCGCCAGCCGCCCGGCCTCGCGTGCGGCCTCCAACGCCACCAGCGCCGATTTCTCGTTGCCGTTATGGACGACCTCGAGCGCGCCCTTCGCCTTCTCGCAGAGGATGCGGATGTCGGCTTGGGCGATCGAGGTCGGCCCGCCATTGATGTGGCTGACGACGTCGGGCTGGGCCTCCAGCACATCGTCCTTGTTGACGAAATGCGAGCCCGCGATCGACGGGCCGCCGGTGTGCATGATCGATTCCAGCCCGATCTCGCGGCACCAGTCGGCGACGCGCTTGGCGTCGGGCCCCTTGGCGACGGTCCCGAGCCCGATCTCGCCGATATGCCGGATGCCGAGCGCCTTCAGCTCCTCGAAGACCTCGCGGCCGAAGTCGAGTTCCGCGACCGGCGCCCCCGCGATCACCTTGGCGCCGGCGGGCCGGAAATTCTGGAAGCAGCGCTGCGCCGTGACCGCCAGCGCCTTGACGCCGACGGCATCCTTCGGCCGGCCCGGGAGATGCACCTCGCCGGCCGAGACCAGCGTGGTGACGCCGCCATTCACGCCCATCTCGATCCAGCCGAGCTGGTTCTGGCGGGGCGTCCAGTCGCCGAAGACGGGGTGGCAATGGGAATCGATCAGCCCCGGCGACAGGCCCGAGCCCTTGGCGTCGATGACGCTGTCGGCGCCGGAGCCGTCGAGATCGGAGGCCCGGCCGATCGCCGCGATGCGCCCGTCGACGACGACGATCGTGTCGGCATCGAGGATCGGCTTGTTCAGATCGCCCGAGAGCAGCAGGCCGATGTTGCGGATGACCAGCTTGCCCTTGGGCGGTCCCGCCGCGACGTCGTGAGCCATCTGGATCTCCGCAGCCCTGCCGCCGGCACCCCACGGGACAGGCGGCGATTGAATGTGTAATAACAATCATGGAGAGGCCCGCCGCCGCTGGCAAGGCCCTCGCGAGGCCGCCGGCTTGCGCCCGGAGGCATACCGTAGAGGAGACGAGGATACGGCCATGACGCGCACCGAATCCCCTGTCGCCGAGCTCGATGACGAGCCGCCTGCCGACCCCGCCCGGCGGGGCCGCAAGCCGGCCGAGCCCTATGTGCTCGAGGAGCAGGTCGGCTTCCTGATGCGGCGCGCGCAGCAGCGCCATATCGCGATCTTTCAGCGCATCATGGGCGAGGACGGCCCGACGCCGACCCAGTTCGCCGCCATGGCCAAGCTGGGCGCGGGCGAGGAAATCTCCCAGAATCAGCTCGGGCGCATGACCGCGATGGACCCTGCGACCATCAAGGGCGTGATCGCGCGCCTGGCCGAGCGCGGGCTGGTCGAGCGTCGGCCGGACCCGGACGACCAGCGCCGCGTCCGCGTCCGCCTGACGCCGGCCGGCCTGGAGGCGATGCCCGCTTTGACCGAGAAGGCGCGTGCCATCACGGCCGCCACCCTCTCGCCGCTCTCCCGCGAGGAGGCGGAGCGTCTGCTCGCGCTACTCGCGCGTCTCGATTGAGCAGGGCCTGCCCGCAAAATCCGCTTGCGCCACCTTGTTTGTATACTAACAATAATCAGCGAGGGTTCCGGATCGTCACATTGAGGGGAGCTGGCCATGGCGCGCTATCTGCGGCCGACCACGCTGGACGAGGCGCTGGCGCTCCGGGCGCAAGCCGGCGGGACACCGCTGACGCTCCTCGCCGGCGGCACCGACATCTATCCCGTCCGCACCCACAGGAGCGCCTGGTTCCAGCCCTTCGGCCGCGACATGCTCGATCTCGGCGCAGTGCCGGACCTCTCGGGCATCCAGCATAATGCGGCCGGAACCCGCATTGGCGCGGGCACGACCTGGAGTGCCATTGCCGAGGCCGCCCTGCCGCCGGCCTTCGACGCCCTGAAACAGGCCAGCCGGCAGGTCGGCGGCGTGCAGATCCAGAACCGCGGCACGATCGGTGGCAATCTGTGTAACGCCTCGCCGGCCGCCGATGGCGTGCCGCCGCTGCTGGCGCTCGACGCCGAGGTCGAACTGGCGAGCCTGCGCGGCCGGCGCCGCCTGCCGCTCGCGGACTTCGTGCTCGGCAATCGCCGCACCGCATTGGCGCCCGACGAGATCCTGGTCGCGATCCACGTCCCCGCCCCGCCCGCGGGCGCCCGCTCGACCTTCCTCAAGCTCGGCGCGCGGGCCTATCTCGTCATCTCCATCGCCTCCGTCGCCGCGATCATCGCGACCGATGGCGCTGGACTGGTCTCCGATGCCCGCATCGCCGTCGGCGCCTGCTCGGCGGCGCCGCAGCGTCTGGCCACGCTGGAGGCCCGGCTCATCGGGCAGCCGGCCGGCGATCTCGCCCCCCTTGTCCAGCCCGAAGACCTCGCCGCTCTGGCGCCGATCGATGATGTCCGCGCCAGCGCCGCCTATCGCCGCGATGCGGCACTCGTGCTGGTGCGCCGGGCGCTGACCCAACTCGCCGACAAGCCGATGGAGGCCGCAGCGTGACCATCCATGACCGCTCGGCTCTCGCCGCCACCGCTCATGCCGCGGACGCCATCGCCTTCCGGCTCAACGGCGCCGATGTCGCGCTCGGCGACGCACCCGACAGCCGCCTCAGCGAGGTTCTGCGCGCGAGCCTCGGCGCCACCGGCACCAAGGTCGGCTGCGACGCCGGCGATTGCGGCGCCTGCACGGTGCTGATCGACGAGGCCCAGGCCTGTGCCTGCCTCGTGCCGGTCGGCCAGATCGCCGGCCGCGATGTGCTCACGGTCGAGGGGCTGGCGGAGACGCCGATCGGCGCGGCGCTCCAGCAGGCCTTCCAGGCGCATGGCGCGGCCCAGTGCGGCATCTGCACGCCGGGCATGCTGATGGCGGCCTATGATCTGCTCCGGCGCAACCCGCAGCCCGGCGAGCGCGAGACGCTGGACGCGCTCGGCGGCGTGCTCTGCCGCTGCACCGGCTATCTCAAGATCGTCGAGGCGGTGCGCGACGCCCATCGCTTCATGGGCGGCGAGGCGGTCGCCGCCGAGGCGGACGGTCCCGCCATCGGCAGGCGTCTGGCCCGTCTCGACGGCGCCCCCAAGGTGGCCGGCACCGAACGCTACGGCGCCGACAGCGCCCCCGACGATGCGCTCTGGCTGCGCGCGATCCGCTGCCCGCATCCGCGTGCGCGCTTCACGCTCGGCGATCTCGATGCCTTCGTCGCCGCGCGGCCGGGGCTGGTGCGGGTCTTCACCGCGCGGGACGTGCCCGGCGAGAATTCCTTCGGCATCTATCCGCATCTCAAGGACCAGCCCGTCTTCTCGACCGGCGAGACGCGCTATCGCGGCGAATGCGTGCTGGCGGTCGTCGGCGAGAAGGAGGCGGTCGAGGCGCTGAGCATCGACGACATGCCGATCGCCTGGGAGCCGCTGCCGGCGATGATCGGCAGCGCCGCGGCCCTGGCCGAGGGCGCGTTCACGCTGCATGATTTCGTGCCCGACAATGTGCTGACGCGCGGCCGCGTCGAGCGCGGCGATGTCGAGGCGGGCTTCGCACAGGCCGCCCATGTCGCCCAGGGCGCCTTCGAGACCGGCTTCGTCGAGCACGCCTATATCGAACCCGAAGCCGGCTATGCAAAACGCATCGGCGATACGATCGAGATCTTCGCCTGCACACAGGCGCCCTATATGGACCGCGACGAGGTCGCCCGCGTGCTCGGTCTGCCGCTGGAGAGCGTCCGCATCCTGCCCTCCGCCTGCGGCGGCGGCTTCGGTGGCAAGCTCGACGTCTCGCTGCAGCCGATGCTGGCGGTCGCGGCCTGGGTGCTCGACCGTCCGGTGCGTTGCATCTTCTCGCGCATCGAGTCGATGATCTCCTCGACCAAGCGCCATCCCTCCTCGATCCGGGCGAAGGCCGCCTGCGATGCGCAAGGCCGGCTCGTCGCCTATGCGATGGAGGGCGATTTCGACACCGGCGCCTATGCTTCCTGGGGGCCGACGGTCGCCGGCCGCGTGCCGGTGCACGCGACGGGGCCCTACAGGGTGCCCCATGTCCGCAATCTTTCCCGCGCCATCTACACCAACGGCCCACCCTCGGGCGCCTTCCGCGGCTTCGGCGTGCCACAGGCGGCGCTCGCCCAGGAAAGCCTCTTCGACGACCTCGCCACGGCCGCCGGCCTCGACCGCCTCGAATTCCGGCTGATCAATGCGATCCGCGCCGGTGACACGACGCCGTCGGGCCAGCGTCTCGAAGCCAGCGCCGGGCTGGCCGAATGCCTGGAGGCGCTGAAGCCGCACTGGCAGCGGCTGCTGGCCGATGCGGCCGCCTTCAATGCGAGCGAAGGCCGCACCCGCCGCGGCGTCGGCATCGGCTGCATGTGGTACGGCATCGGCAACACCGGCATGTCGAACCCCTCGACCATGCGCGTGACGCTGTCGCAGGACGGCCGCCTGACCTTCTGGAACGGCGCCGTCGATATCGGCCAGGGCTCGACCACCGTCCTGACCCAGATCGCCGCGGATGCGCTAGGCCTGCCGGTCGAGCGCTTCGACCTGGTGCTGGGCGACACGGCGCTGACCTTCGACGCCGGCAAGACCTCCGCCTCGCGCCAGACCTTCGTCTCCGGCCGCGCCGCCGAGGCCGCCGCCGCCGCGCTGCGCGCCGAGATCCTGCGCCTGACCAATGCCGGGCCAATGGCGCGGCTCGCGCTGGAGGGCACGACCGTCACGGTCGCGGAAAACGGCGTCGTCGCCCGGATCGACCTCGCCGCCCTGCCCGCGAAGCCCGACGGCACGGTGCTGGAGGGGATCGGCTCCTTCGATCCGCCGACCGTCCCGCTCGACGCAATGGGCCAGGGCGTGCCTTACGCCACCTATGGCTTCGCCGCGCAGATCGCCTCGCTCGATGTCGATCTCGATCTCGGCACGATCAGGCTGAACCGCATCGTCGCCGCCCATGACGTCGGCCGCGCGATCAACCCGATGCTGGTCGAGGGCCAGATCCATGGCGGCATCGCCCAGGGCATCGGGCTGGCGCTGATGGAGGAATACCTCCCCGGCCGGACCGAGAACCTGCACGATTACCTGATCCCGACCGCCGGCGACGTGCCCCCGATCGACATCATCCTGGTCGAGGATCCCGAGCCGCTCGGCCCCTCCGGCGCCAAGGGCATCGGCGAACCGGCGCTGGTGCCGACCGCACCTGCGATCCTCGGCGCGATCCGCCATGCCACCGGCGTCATCCCGCGCCAGGTGCCCGTGCTGCCGCACCGGCTCTGGGAGTTGCTGCGCGCCAAGGAGGGTCGCTCGTGAACGAGATCAACCCGATGACGACGCAGGAGAGCGTGCTCGCCGAGCGCTCGCGCAAATTCGGCGTCGCCGAGGGCGATGAGGGCATCGTCCGCTGCGACGCCTGCCCGGTGCTGTGCCGGATTCGGCCGGGCCGCGCCGGCGCCTGCTCGCGCTATGCCAACGAGAACGGGCTCTTGATCCGCACCGACCCGGTCGTGCTGCTGGCGGAAGCGGTCGAGGGCGGCCAGCCGCTCGTCGCCTTCACGGAGCCCGCGCAGGACTGGGACGGCTCGATCCTGCCCGCCGAGCGCGTCTTCGTCACCGGCATCGGCTCGGGAACGACCTATCCCGACTACAAGCCCGCCCCCTTCATCGTCTCGTCGCAGCATGAGGGCGTCGACACGGTGACCGTGGTGACCGAGGGCATCTTCTCCTATTGCGGCCTCAAGGTGAAGATCGACACCGACCGCCATCTCGGCCCGGAGACCGCGGCGATCCGCGTCAATGGCGAGCAGGTCGGCCATGTCACCACCGCCGAATACGGCTCGCAGATGCTCTCCATCGGCGGCGTGCGCCATCTCACCGGTGGCTCCAAGAAGGAGGGCAACACCACCTGCGAGACGATGCTGAAGCTCGGCAATGGCGAGGCGGTCGAACTCACCATCGATGGCGGCCATGGCGTCGTCGTCCAGGCCGGCCAGGCGCCGATCGTCGACGGCAAGCCCGAGACGCGCATGCGCGTCGGCTGCGGCTCGGCCACGATCGGCATCTTCGCCAAGCAGTGGCAGGGCCATGTCGACGAGGTCATCGTCGTCGACGACCACATCACCGGCGTGCTGACCGAGCATCAGGCCGGCCGCGTGCTCGACATGAAGCCGGCCGGCATCCGCGTCCGCGGCCGCAAATCGACGCCCGGCCGCTACTTCCAGGTCGCGCAGCCCGGGCTTGGCTGGGGCGGCACCGACATCACCGACCCGCTCTCGATCATCCAGAAGATCGACCCGGGCACGGCCTGGCCCGGCATGCGGCTGCTGATGACCTCGACCACCGGCGAGGACTCGCTCTACTGCATCCTCGACGAGAACCTCGCTCCCGTGGAGGCGGAGATGCCCGCCGCCGTGCGCCAGGTCGTCGAGCGCATCGGCGAGAACTGCGAGCCGTCGCTCTGCAGCGTTCTGTTCGTCGCCGGCGCCGGCGGCTCGCTGCGGGCCGGCGTCACCGAGAACCCGATCCTGCTCACCCGATCCGTCCAGGGTGGCACGACGCGCGTCACCATGGGCGGCGCGCCGGTCTATGTCTGGCCCGGCGGCGGCATCACCGTCATGGTCGATGTGCTGCGGATGCCGAAGAACGCCTTCGGCTATGTCCCGACGCCCGCCATCGTCGCGCCGATCGAATTCACCTTGCCGCACGAGCTCTATCTCGCCTGCGGCGGCCATGCCGAGGAGATCGTTCCGGTCGAGGAGGTCCTGCGCGCCCATGGCGGCCAGGCCCGGATCGAGGGCGGCGCGGCCGAGAACCCCTGGCCGCTGCGGCGGGGCTGACATGCCCCCGTCATGGCGAGCGCAGCGAAGCAATCCAGTCTCGTCTCGCTCGACGTCCCCCTGGATTGCTTCGCTGCGCTCGCAATGACGGGTAAGGACGTCGGATGACATCCCACCGCGTCGCCCGCCTGCCGGGCAACCGCCTGCATCTGCAGGAAGGCCCGAGCGATCTCGTCATCGCGGCCTTCGGCGCTCCCGCCGAAATCGAGCGCGCCTATGCCGCCGCCGAGGCCGCCTTCGACGGCCTGCTGGCCGAACTCGCCGGCGAACTGAGGGTGCTGCGCCAGCCGCTCGGGCCGCAGCCGCCGCCCCTGACCGGCGCGACGGCCAGGCGCATGGCGCGCGCCTGCTGGTTCTTTCGCGAGCAGTTCATCACTCCGATGGCCGCCGTCGCCGGTGGCGTCGCCGACACCGTGCTGGGCGCGATGGCGCAGGCCGTCCCCGGCCTCGAGCGCGCCTATGTCAACAATGGCGGCGACATCGCCATGCTGGTCACGCCGGGGCATCCGCTGGACATCGGCGTCGTGCCGTCGCTGGCGCGTGCCCGCCCCGAAGGCTTTATCCGGATCGAGGCCCCCTCGCCGACCACCGGATACCTCTGCGGCATCGCCACCAGCGGTTGGCGGGGACGCTCTTTCTCGCGCGGCATCGCCGATGCCGTGACCGTGCTCGCCCGCAGCGCGGCCGAGGCCGACGCCGCCGCGACCGTCATCGCCAATGCGGTCGATGTGACTGAAGCCGCCATCATCCGCCGCCCCGCCTGCACGATCGACCCCGACAGCGACCTCCGCGACCTGCCCGTCACCGTCGATGTCGGGCCGCTCTCTTCGAACGCGGTCGCCGCGGCGCTCGAAGCGGGCGTGCGGATGGCGAAGGCGCTGCAGCGGGACGGGCTCATCGAGGGCGCGCTGCTGGCGCTGGGCGACGAGTGGCGCAGCGTCGGGGGGATCGAGGCTCTGCCACGTCATGGTCGGGCTTGACCCGACCATCTCGGAAATCCGTATCCTATGGTCCTGAGATTCTCGGGTCTGCGCGGAGTTTATCCTTGGGCCGATCGAAGATCGGACCCGAGGGCTCCGCCCGAGAATGACGGCAAGCGCTTACACCGACAGATACTGCGCCCTGACCGCCTCGTCGGCCTTCAGCTCATCCATCGTGCCCGTGAAGCGAATGATGCCCTTTTCGATGATCGCGGCGCGGTCGGCGACATTCCCGGCGAAATGCAGGTTCTGCTCCGAGATCAGCACGGTCAGCCCCTCGCTCTTCAGCGCCAGGATGGTCTTGGCCATCTCCTCGACGATGACCGGGGCAAGCCCCTCCGACGGCTCGTCGAGCAGCACGAGCCGGGGGTTGCCCATCAGCGTGCGCGCGATGGTGAGCATCTGCTGCTCGCCGCCCGACATCGCCCCGCCCGGCCGGTCGCGCATGCGCCCGAGATTGGGGAAGAGCGCAAACAGCCGCTCCGGCGTCCAGTGCGGCGCGTCAGGGCGCGCCGGGCGCTGCGCCACCGAAAGATTCTCCATCACGGTCAGCTCGGAAAAGACGCGCCGATCCTCCGGCACATAGCCGATGCCCATGCGCGCAATCTCGAAGGGCTCGCGCCCGTCGACCCGCTGGCCCTCGAAGCTGACGCTGCCGCCGGCAGGCGGGACGAGCCCCATCACTGCCTTCATCGTCGTCGATTTACCGGCGCCGTTGCGGCCCATCAGGGCCAGAACCTCACCGCGCTGCATCGAAAAGCTCACGCCCTGCAGGATATGGGCGCGGCCGTAAAAGGCGTCGAGCCCAGTGATCTCGAGCATCGCGCTCATCTCAATGCCCTCCCGAGGTCGCACCGGAGCCGAGATAGACGGCGCGGACATTCGGGTCCTGGCGCACCTCCTGCGCCGTCCCATGGGCGATCAGCCGGCCGCGATCGAGCACGATGACGCTGTCGGAATGGGTGAAGACGACATCCATGTCGTGCTCGGTGAAGAGCACGGCGATGCCCGTGGCGGTGGCGATGCCCGCCGTCAGCGCCATCAGCTCGATGCGCTCGCGCGGGGCCATGCCGGCGGTGGGCTCGTCCATCAGCAGGAGCCGCGGCCGATTAGCGAGCGCGACGGCGAGCTCGACGCGCTTGAGGTCGCCATAGGCCAGCACGCCGCAGGCGCGCTCGGCCTGCTCGAGCATGCCGACCTGCGCGAGCAGGCCGTCCGCCTCGTCGCGATGGCGGTCGCGGGCGCGGCCGAAGGGGCTCCAGATCTCGCCGGCATGCGAGATCAGCGCCATCTGCACGTTCTCGCGCACCGTCATCGAGGTGAAGGTCGCGGTGATCTGGAAGGTGCGGCCGACCCCCATGCGCCAGACATGGCGCGGCTTCAGGCCCGTGATCGCGCGGCCGGCGAGCAGCACCTCCCCGCCATCGGGCCGCAGCTGGCCGTTGAGCATGTTGAAGCAGGTCGTCTTGCCGGCTCCGTTGGGGCCGATCAGCGCCAGCATCGTGCCCGGCAGAACCGAAAACGACACGCCATCGACCGCGCGCACGCCGCCGAAGGATTTGGCGAGGTCGCGCACGACAAGGACCGGCTCGCTGGCGGCGACGGCACTCGCCACGTCGGCAGGGGCGAGAGCGGTCATCGCACCGCCTCCGCCAGCCGGGTCGTTGGCGCCGGCTCGGGCCCCGCTCGGCGCTCCCGCAGCGCCAGGATCGTACCAACGAGCCCGCGCGGGAAGAGCACGACCAGCAGCACGATCGAGAGTCCCAGCGCGAAGCGCCAATACATCGTCGCCTTCATCAGCTGCTCGTGCAGCCCGGCATAGGCGAAAGCGCCGACGATCGGGCCCGACACCGTCTGCACGCCGCCGAGCAGCACCATCAGCAGCGCATCGACCGAGCGCGGGATCGCCATATAGGTCGGGAAGACCGAGCCCTTGAAGAAGGCGAAGAGCGCGCCCGCAATGCCGGCGCAGAAGGCGGCGACCGCGAAGGCGACCCACTGGATGCGCACCACGTCGAGGCCGATCGCCTCCGCCCGCAGCGCGTTGTCGCGCCCCGCCCGCAGGCCGTAGCCGAAGGGCGAGAAGATGGTCAGCCGCAGCGCCAGCACCGCCGCCGCGCAGATCACCAGCGTCAGATAGTAATAGACCGTCTTTGAGGCCGCCCAAGCCGAGGGCCAGACGCCGAGGATGCCGTTGTCGCCCCCGGTGAGATCGACCGACTGGAAGGCCGTCGCCCAGGCGATCTGTGCGAAGGCGAGCGTCAGCATGGCGAGATAGACCCCCGACAGCCGCACGCAGAACCAGCCGAAGACGACGCCGGCGATCCCCGCCAGAAAGGGCGCCAGCAGCAGCGCCGGCTCCATCGGCGCGCCGAGCCATTTCACGGCGAGCGCCGCGCCATAGGCGCCGAGCCCGAAATAGGCCGCATGCCCGAAGGAGGCCATCCCGCCCGGCCCCATCATGAAGTGCAGCGAGGCAGCAAACAGCGCGAAGATCACCAGTTCGGTCAGCGTCACCAGCATGTGGTCGGGCGTGACCAGCGGCGCTAGCGCCAGGATCAGGAGGCCGATCAGCCCGGCGAGCTTGGTCGTGTTGTCGGCCGGGCGCAGCAGCGGTTCGGCCGGACCGTGGCCGCGGCTGTGGCCGACCGGCGCCTTGCCCATCAGCCCGTAGGGCTTGACGACCAGCACCACCGCCATGACCAGGAAGACGAGCACCAGCGTGATCTTCGGGAAGATCAGGATGCCGAAGGCGTGCAGGATGCCGATCAGCACGGCGGCGAGATAGGCGCCGGTGACGCTGCCGAGCCCGCCGACGACGACCACGACGAAGGCCTCCGAGATCATCGCGAGGTCCATGTGCAGCGTCACCGCTTCGCGCGGCAGCTGCAGCGCGCCACCCAAGCCGGCCAGCATCGAACCGAAGGCGAAGACCGAGGTGAAGAGCAGGCGCTGGTTGACGCCGAGCGCGCCGACCATCTCGCGGTCCTGCGTCGCGGCCCGCACCAGCGTGCCCCAGCGCGTCTTCTGGAACAGAAGCCAGAGGATCAGCAGCACGATGGGTCCGACCGCGATCAGGAACAGCTCATAGGTCGGAAAGCGGTTGCCGAAGATCACGACGAAGCTTTTGAAGCCGGGCGCACGCGGGCCGATCTTGTCCTCCGCCCCCCAAATCGCCAGCGCCACGTCCTGCAGCATCAGCACGACGCCGAAGGTCGCGAGCAGCTGGAACAGCTCCGGCGCCTGGTAGATCCGGCGCAGGATCAGCACCTCGATGACGACGCCGATGAGTCCGGTCAGCGCCGCCGCCGCCAGCACGCCGCCCCAGAAGCCGAGCGCCTCCGCCGGCCCGAAGCGCCCGACCAGCGTCCAGGCCAGATAGGCGCCGAGCATGTAGAGCGAGCCATGCGCGAAATTCACGATCCGCGTGACGCCGAAGATGATCGACAGTCCCGACGCCACCAGGAACAGCGACGAGGCCGAGGCCAGGCCGTTCAGCGTCTGGGTGAGGATGAGGTCGATCATGCTGGCAATCCCGGAGACCAAACTGCGCCGTCATCCCGGGCGCCGCGCAGCGGCGACCCGGGATCCATGCCGGAACGGTTCAGGAATGGATCCCGGATCGGCGCGGCTCGCGCCGCTTGTCCGGGATGACCGCGGTTCAAGGCTGAAGGCGCAGCTCACCCGGCCGGGCGGAGCGTCTTCACCAACTCGTCGCTGGGCAGGTATTTCGCGCCGTCGGCATAGCGCCAATCGACCATCGTGCCCTTGCCATCCTTCAGCGCGGTCTTGCCGACGAAGGCGCCGAGCGTCGACTGGTGGTCGATGGCGCGGTACTCGGCCTGGCCGAAGGCGGAGGGGAACTTCAGCCCCTTTAGCGCGTCGACCAGCTTCTCGGTATCGGTCGAGCCGGCCTTGGTCAGGGCGGCGGCGATCGAGTTCATCGTGTCGAAGCCGACGACCGAGCCGAGCCGCGGGTAGTCGTTGAACTTCTTGACGTAAGCCTCGCGGAACTTGAGGTGTTCCGGCGTCTTGATGTCGGCCTGCGGATAGCCGGTGACGATCCAGCCGACAGGCGCCTCGGCCCCGAGCGGATCGAGATATTCCGGCTCGCCGGTCAGCATCGAGACGACGGTGCGGCCTTCGAACAGCCCGCGGGTGTTGCCCTGCCGGACGAAGTTGGTCAGGTCGCCGCCGAAGGTGACGTTGAAGATCGCGTCGGGCTTGGAGGCTTCCAGCGCCTGCACGGTGGCACCGGCATCGATACGACCCAGCGCCGGGAACTGCTCGGCGACGAATTCGACATCGGGCTTGGCCTTCTTCAGCAGCTCCTTGAACCACTTCACGGCCGACTGGCCATATTCGTAGTTCGGCGCCACGACGGCCCATTTCTTGGCCGGGAGCTTGGCGGCTTCCTCGACCAGCATCGCCGCCTGCATATAGGTCGAGGGGCGCAGCCGGAAGGTGTAGCGGTTGCCCTTGGCCCAGACGAGCGCATCGGAGAGCGGCTCGGAGGCGACGTAGAGCCGCTTGTTCTGGTTGGCGAAATCCGCGATCGCGAGGCCGACATTGGAGAGGAAGCCGCCCGAAAGCAGATCGACCTTCTCGGCGTTGATCAGATCGCCGGCATGGCGCACGGCGTCCTCGGGCTTGCCGCCATCGTCGCGGAAGATCGTCTCGATCTTGCGGCCGAGCGCGCCGCCGGCGGCATTGACCTGCTCGAGAGCCAGCTCCCAGCCCTGGCGGTAGGGCTTCAGGAAGGCGGGCTGGGCGGTGTAGCTGTTGATCTCGCCGACCTTGATCGGTCCTGACCCTTGCGCCCTGACCAGGGCGGGGGCGGCGAGGATGGCGGCGCCGGCTGAGGCGCCGGCCAGAAGACTGCGGCGGTCGATCGTCATGCCTGTTCCCCATGTCTGGCCCGGTGGCGGAAGCCCCAGCGCTCTTCGACGGATGTCGCATGCCGACGAAACCGCGTCAGCCGCGAATTCATTTGTATGCCTACGAATTTGAAGAGGCCTAAACTGGCTGTCAACGGCGAAAAAACGGCAGGCGCTGGACAGCGCTAAGGCATGGGGGGGCCGGGTGACGAGCCTCCCTCGGCATGGCGGCTCCGGCTGATCCGGCCGCCCAGAGCCGCCTCGATCCGGCCTGCCCAAAAATTAGGACAACGATGCTGCCCTTTTCCTCTTGTGAGGGTGGGCGCCGTTTCCTATGTATGACGCACCGCAGCAGCGATGCTGCGTCGCCCTCCTTGGGCGTTTCCTCCCTAGACTTGGGCTGCGCTCACGCGCGGCCCTTTTTTCTTTCCGGGCCGGAAACGGCGGGGCCGTCGCGGGTGCAGCACGAGACACGCCCGGCTACGCCTGTCGCTCAGCGCGAGAACTTCACCGGCACGGAAAGCGAGATGCTGCCCCCGCCCAGTCCCTCGGGCGGCGCGGGCACGGGGCTCGCCCGGCGAATCATCGCCACCGCCTCCTCGTCCAGCAACGCATCGCCCGACGCGCCGACCAGACGCGCCGAGAGCACGCGCCCGGCCCGGTCGATGCTGAAGGCGACCTGGACGGTGCCTGGATTCGCGCCACCCGGAAACCGCTTGAAGCGGTTGAGATGCGCGACCAGCGTGCCGCGCCAGTTCGCCCGCGAGGCGGCCGAGGCGGTCGCAGCGCCTTCGGCCGGTGCGGCGGCG